>ERZ772820.3059-NODE-3059-length-11024-cov-4.530951_pt1 | contig 11024 bp, 9 predicted proteins | sample MGYA00511377_ERZ772820 | MGnify/ENA primary metagenome ERZ772820 (study PRJEB29015, sample SAMEA2737684) | human gut metagenome | biome: human gut; feature: human-associated habitat; material: faeces | place: China | collected 2012 ...
AGAGACTAAAAAAGTAGAAATAGTGTTGACCGAGATTGAAACAGATTTTGTGGAGACAGAACCTGAAATAGCAGAAAAATATATTCTTTTTGATAGTGATAGTCGCTATTTGACGGAAAATGATGTCAGAGATTTAACAGCACATGAATTGATGTTAGCCAGAAATGAAATCTATGCAAGACATGGAAGAAAATTCTTAGATGAAGGACTGCAGGAATATTTCAATGGAAAATACTGGTACAACGGAACCATTGAACCGGACGATTTCAAAGAAGATATGTTATCGGAAATAGAGAGAACCAATGAGGATACCATCGTGAACTATGAGACGAAGATGGGCTATCGTTAGAAATAACATTCAATGAAACAGGAAAAGGGGTAGAACAGATATGCCATGTACAACTATTTTAGTAGGGAAAAAAGCTTCTTATAATGGAGCAACCATAATTGCACGAAATGATGATTCCGGTGCCGGACATTTTACACCTAAGAAATATGTGGTAATTCATCCGGAAGAACAGCCGACAATCTATCAGTCTGTATTATCTCATGTGAAAATAGAATTGCCGGAGCATCCGATGCGTTACACGGCAATGCCGAATGCGGTAGACGGGGAAGGTGTCTGGGCTGCCTGTGGAGTCAATGAGGCAAAAGTTGCCATGACTGCAACAGAGACCATAACTTCCAATCCCCGCGTCTTAGGAGCAGATCCTCTGGTGACCTACCATCCGGCAGAAAATGGCAGGGAAGAGATTATCGGCGGCATTGGAGAAGAGGATATTGTATACATTGTGCTTCCGTACATTCACAGTGCAAGAGAGGGTGTCATTCGCCTGGGCAGTTTGCTGGAGCAGTATGGAACCTATGAGATGAATGGAATTGCATTTCAGGATAAGGATGAAATCTGGTGGCTTGAGACCATTGGCGGACATCACTGGATGGCAGGAAGAGTGCCGGATGATGTCTATGTGGTAATGCCAAACCAGCTGGGACTTGACACCTTTGATTTAGAGGATGCCCTTACTACACAGAAGGACTATATGTGCTCAAAGGATTTGCGGGAATTTATTGAGAAAAATCATCTGAATCTTTCTTTGGATGGCAGCTTAAATCCAAGAGATGCATTTGGTTCCCATGATGATTCCGATCATGTATACAATACACCAAGAGCCTGGTTTATGGAGCGTTATCTCAACCCACATACCTATAAATGGGATGGGGAGCAGGCTGATTATACGCCGGCATCCGATGATATTCCATGGTGCTTAAAACCGGAGAAAAAGGTAACGATCGAAGATGTAAAATATGTATTATCCGCACATTTTCAGGGAACACCGTATGACCCATATGGTTCTTATGGGGAAAAATCCATGAAAGGCGCATTCCGTTCCATTGGAGTTAACCGGAATGATTTTCTTTCTGTGATTGAAATGCGGCCGGAGCAGGCGGACATTACCGAAAATACAGGAAGCATCATACAGTGGGTAGCATTTGCATCCAATGTATTTAATGTGTTGGTTCCGTTTTACGGGGAAGTGGAGACAACGCCGGAATATTTATCCAATACCACCGGAGAAGTTTCTACAGATAATTTCTACTGGGCAAGCCGTATGATTGCAGCTATGGCAGATGCCTCTTATCACAGATCCCTTTTTCACATCGAACGCTACCAGATGCATGTGATGGCAAAAGGACGGGAACTGCTGCATACCTATGATGCACTTCTGGCAGAAGAAACGGACGCAGCAGATAGACAGAAACTGATGCAGCAGGCAAATAATGCGATAGCAGAAATGCTTAAGAAAGAGACACAGGATACTTTGGATAAAGTGCTGTTTGAATTAAGCAGCCAGATGAAAAATGCATATTCACGTTCAGATGCGTGACAGAGAAGGGCACAATAGAGAAAAGGAGCGTAAGTGGAATGCAGACAGATTTTCATTTATTATATCCACCGGATTATGACCGGAACAAAGCCGTTCCCATGAAGGATTATAAATTTATCCACGCATTAAAAATTGATGCTATGGTAATACTGATTAAGGAAAGTTACCGGGGAGTGGCAGACCTTTCACTGGAAAATTTCTTCTCTACAGATGAGCGGGTATTAGAGTATCGTCTGGGCGTAGTAGAAGATCTGGTGGAAAATCCATCACTTTACGAGGCATTTTGCAAGGCGGTATCCATTATTTATAATATCAATGATATGCGAAGAGTATTAAACAGTGATTTTACGACGGATTCAGCCCTGCGTTCGGTGCGATATCTTGAAATGTATCAGGAAATTGTAAATCTGTTTGCGGATGCATTGGAAAAAGCAGAGATTCATTCGGAAGGTATGCAGAATTTCAAAAAAGAAATTCACTCAATCGTAGCAAGCAGCGAGTACCAGAGCCTGAATGAGGAACTTCCGAAAATGGAACTGAACTTCGGGCATATCAAAAGCGTAACCGTAGGTATTAATCTTGATGGCAATTTAAGACCGAAAGAAGCCGGACTGATTTCTGTCAATGAGGAGCAGTTCCATCCAGGAACTATCATGGACCGGCTTTTGAAAAAAGGGAAAAAAGATAAATGGCATCTGATGTCGGCACTCTATCCACTGAGCCGGGTGCTGCACAATGATGAACAGGATGCTATAGACTATTCCATGAATGCAGCTTTGCAGACTATTTTTGCAAAGTCGCTGAGGGAGTTTGAACCGCTGGTGCAGAATTATTATCACATTAATACAAATATGTTTATTGCTTTATTGGATGATATCCGTTTTCTGACTGCCGGAGTAAAATTTATCCGTTCCATGAAAGAAAAGGGATTTGCCATGTGCAGACCGAAGATTGCATCCATGCAGGAGAAACGCTGTGAGTTAAAGCATGTATACAATCCCATGCTGGCAGTGAATTCCGTAGAGGAAACAATTGTGTCTAATTCCTTTGAGCTGGATGAAAAAGGAAGATTCTATCTGATAACCGGCCCAAATCACGGAGGGAAATCTATTTTTGCCTATTCCATCGGAATGGCGCAGGCGTTATTCCAACTGGGGCTGTTTGTTCCGGCAGAAGAGGCGGTAATGAGTCCGGTGTCTGGAATATTTACACATTTTCCATCCTCTGATGAGAATAATTATGGAATGGGCAGACTGGAAAGTGAGTGTGTAAGACTGAGTGAAATCATGAAACAACTGTCAGATACGGATATGCTGTTGATGGATGAATCTTTTTCCAGTACCAGTGGACTTGAGGCAGGCTACATAGCATCAGAGGTGCTGACCGGAATCGGAATTATCGGCTGCTGTGGCCTTTATGTGACCCATATTCATGATTTGACACAACAGCTGGATACCTATAATGAGCATCCGGAGAATAAAGGCAAAATCGATAATCTGGTGGCAATGATGGAAAGTAAAGAAGAGGGTACCCGGAGTTACCGGGTCATCCGGACGACACCGGATGGCTTAAGTTATGCAAGAGATATTGCCAAACGTTATGGTCTGGATTTGGAAGATATTTTAAAAAGATAAAAGAGAAAATCCGTATCTTACTCCTGTTATATACGTATACTATTTGTTGGAAGATTGCAACTAAGATAGCAATTGACTAACAGGGCAGGTGAAAACTACAATAGGAGAAAAGGAGGAATTTCTATGCAGGCATTGTCAAAAGCAACACCAGGTGAAACCTATACCATTCAGTGGATGTTTGGTCAGCCGGAAGTGCTTGATTTCTTGCATAGCCACTCTGTAGATGAGGGGGAACGCATACAGCTCATCCAGAAAATGCGTGACTGTGTAATTATTGGGGCAAAAGACAGCAGATTTGCAATGGGAAATGAAATTGCAGACCGAATACAGGTGTAGGAAAATCGTATAAACGCGGGAAAATATTTTGTGGGTTATCCGCATAAAAAAAGGGAAGCAGTTCCGTGGTGACGTGACCCCAAAAAGTTAGACTTTTAAACGTAGCAGTTTTATTGGCTGCTACGCTGTTTTTATGCAGCCAAGAGGCTAAGCCTGTATTGCACAGGACTCATCCACCCTAGTTTTTCTTTTATTCGTTGTTCGTTATAATACTTTATATATCGTTCTATTTCCGATTTCAATTCTTCATAGCTATAATAAACTACACCATAATAGATTTCTTGTTTTAATAGTCCGAAGAAATTTTCCATCACTGAATTATCGTGACAATTTCCCTTTCTAGACATACTCTGAAATATTCGTTCTCCTTTAAGGCGATATGAGTATGCTTTCATTTGATATGCCCATCCTTGATCCGAATGGAAGGTTCTTCGATAGGGACAATCAGATGTTACTTCTATTGCTTTTTCTAGAGCATCCATTACATTCTTGGTAGACGGGCGTTTATCAATACCAAAGCTTAGTATCTCTCCATTACACATATCCATAAATGTATCCAGATAAAGTTTGTGCATAGTCATATGTCCTTTAACATCAACTTCATAGTATTTAAACTCTGTTGTATCTGTGGTGATCTTCTGATGAGGTATATGTGTGTTAAAGCGTCTGCGAATTCTATTAGGCGCAACAGTTCCAACTTTTCCTTTGTATGAACTATATTTCCTACTCCTGCGTGTAAATGAGGTTACCTGTAATCCGAGTTTTTGCATGATTCGCTGAACTTTCTTTTTATTGATAACATATCCCTGATTGCGAAGTTCTCCTAGCATACGACGATATCCGTAATCCTTGTGAAGTTTTCTAATTTCAAGGATTTTTTCTTCGATTTCCTTATCAGGATTTTCTCTATCAAATCTTTTTTGCCAATACATATATGTTGCTTTAGGCATTCCTGTATATGAGAGAAGATATTTTAGTTTGAACTGTCTTCGGAGGCTGCTGATGATTCGCGCCGTTCTCTCATTTTTGCTTCGTCCTCTAAACGCAGTCTCCTCAGTTCTTTTAAAAAGGCATTCTCTATCCTTAACTTAAGAAGTTCATCCTCTAGTTCCTTTACATGTTCTACACTTGTATCAACAGGAGATTCTACAAGTGGTTTGTTTTGTGTATTGTTATCTGGTTTATCCAATATTTTCTTTCGACCTTTCTTACGTGGCCTCAACGCATCAGGTCCAGCTGCTCGAAAGCGATTAACCCAATCAACTATCATAGACGGGTTAGTAATTCCTTCTTGCAGAGCTAAATCTTGATATGAGATTTCACTTGATAAATATAACTCTACAACAAAAAGTTTCTTTTCGAAAGAATATTTTACTTGTTGACGTGAACGTTTTAACCCATCATCTCCAAAAGACTTATAATTATCCACCCATAACTTAACTTTACTATGAGAAGGAACGCCGTATTGCTCGGCGAGATATTTATAACCGCCTTCTCCATTCAGATAAGCATTTACAACTTTCTTTTTAAATTCATAACTATATTTAGACATAAAAATACCGACCTCCAATCGTTAGATTTTTTGGTCTAACTTTTAGGGGTCGGTACATTCCGATGGTGACGGCTTCCTTTTTTCTATCAAAGGTCCATAAGAATCTATTATGCTTCTTTCCAGTAATCCGGAGTTACATCCCTGCCTAAATCTTCTAACAATTTCCGGTCACTTCTTATGGTAGCGCAGGCAACAGTAGTCAGCATATTTCCGGTAATGGTTGCAGATGCACCAGCCTGAAAAGCAGTTTCGCCATCGTTGGTAAGCAGTGCACGGCCGGCAGCCAGACGGATATTTGCATCCGGATTGATATAACGGAAGAATGCAATGGTACGCAGAATATCATCTTCACTTAACTGCGGCAGATTTTCTAATGGAGTTCCCGGGATTGGCATTAAAGCATTGATTGGAATAGAATCAATGCCCAGTTCAGCTAAACTTACTGCCATATCCAGACGGTCTTCCCAGGTTTCGCCCATTCCGATAATACCACCGGAGCAGGCGCACATGCCTTCCGCTTTTACTTTCTTTAAAGTTTCAATTTTCATATCGTAGGTATGGGTGGTGCAGATATTTGGAAAATTCCGGCGTGATGTTTCTATATTATGATGATAGCTGGTAACGCCTGCCTCATGAAGGCGGTGCAGTTGTTCTTCGTCTAAAAATCCCATGGAAGCACATAAATCGATTTTGCATTCCCGATGCATGGATTCAAAGGCGTGAATGGCTTTTTCAAACTCCGGACCGGTCAGTGCTTTTCCCGCAGTTACGATAGAAAATCGGTCAACTCCTTCGCTTTCGTTCATTTTGCAGGCTTTGATAATATCTTCTTCCGGCAGGAAGTCATATACTTCACAGTTGGTATGGTTATGTGCAGACTGGGCACAATATTTACAGTCTTCCGGACAGCGTCCGCTTCGTCCGTTTATGATAGAACATAAATCTACTTTATCTCCAATTCTTGCAGCACGGATTTTGTCGGCTCCTTCGCATAATTCCTTTAAATCGCAGGTAAGAAAAAAGGATAAATCATCCTCTCGCGTAATGCGTCGTCCGTCAATAATTTCCTGTGCCAGTGTCAGTGCATCCATGGTTTGTCTCCTTTGTATCTGTGTGAATTTTACAGTTTTTTATGATAAACAAAAATTAACTGAATGTCAACCTGAAATAAGATATGAGTTAACAATACGAGAAACAGGAGAAACTACAATGGATGATAGATGCATGAAGAAAATTGCAGGAAGAAAGCTGCCAGGATATGATTGTAGAAATAGTGGAAATTGGTATAATGAAAAGTAATGAGATAAGAAAAGGGGGATTCAATTTGAAAGCAACTGTATTAGTAGATAATATAGGAACGGAAATTGCAACTGGAGAATGGGGGTTGAGCATTTATATCGAACAGGCAGGAAAAAATATACTGCTTGATACGGGTGCATCAAACCGTTTTCTGGTAAATGCAAAAGCATTGGAAAAGGATATCGGGGCAGTGGATTATGGGGTATTGTCCCATGCCCATTATGACCATGCAAATGGGATGCAGGCATTTTTTGAAGAAAATGAGAATGCGAAATTTTATCTTCAAAAGGGAACCGGTGAAAACTGTTATTTTAAGAAGTGGTTTATTCATAAATATATTGGAATTCCAAAACATATCTTAACCAGACAGAAGGATAGAATTGAATATGTGACCGGAAAGTACAAACTTTATGAAAATGTATATCTGATTCCCCATACGACAAAAGGTCTTGAGACAATCGGAGCCGCCAATAAAATGTATATCAGAGACGGCAGACGTTGGCGACCGGACGATTTCGCCCATGAACAAAGTCTTGTAATAGAGGAAGAGGATGGTCTTATTATTTTTAACAGCTGTTCGCATGGTGGCGCAGACAATATTATAAATGAGGTCAGCAAACTGTTTGAAAAGCCGGCAAAAATGATGATTGGTGGCTTCCACATTTTTCAAAAGGGGGAAACTGAAATTCGGCAGTTGGCAGAAAAAATAAAGGCAACCGGTGTAAAAAAGATTTATACCGGTCACTGTACGGGAGGAAGAGCTTTTCGGATTCTACAGCAGGAGTTAGGCGATATGGTGGAGCAGTTAAAAGTTGGTCTCGTAATAGAAGCATAGATATTTCAAAAGAAATAAAGGAAGTAACAGGAAAGGAATCAACAGATGAAAAAATACAAAATCACAGATATTATTGAGGATGAATTCGGCTGTGAAGGACGGCCGGAAGGGGAAGAACCGATGGTTACGATTCTTCTGGTGGATGATACCGGAAAACAGCGCAGCATCCGCATGGCGGATAAGCTGGCTTATGAAAAGAAACTGGATATCGGAGCGGAAATGGAGCTGCCGGAAGAAGAGATAATGACATTAAACGGAAAAGAATATAAAGTGAAAAAACTGCTTGGAAAGGGGAAAGGCGGCTATTCCTATCTTGTGACGGATGGGGAGAAGGAATATGTCCTGAAACAGATTCACCATGAACCATGCAGTTATTATCAGTTTGGTAATAAGTTAGAGGCTGAAAAAAGGGATTATAAACGGCTTATGGAAATTGGAATTACCATGCCAAAGCTGCTTGATATCGATGAAACACAGGAACGCATTTTAAAGGAATACATTCCGGGAGACACTGTCTATCAGCAGGTGGAAAAGGACGCACTGCCGGAAATCTGCCTGCAACAGGTAAAAGAAATGTGCACAAAGTTATATGCTGCACATACAAATATTGATTATTTCCCTACAAATTTTATCCTGTGGCAAAATGTCCTCTATTATGTGGATTATGAGTGTAATGCCTATATGGAAGAATGGAATTTTGAAAACTGGGGAATCAAGTACTGGTCTAAGACAAAAGAATTCTTAGAATATGAACGGACCCATTAATAAAACTTAGGAGATTCTTAGAAATCTAAAATATTCATAAAAGGATTGCCGGGGACAAAATCTTTGTGATACAATAATCCAAAGCATAAAATACAATCCAGATAACATTTTCTATTATTCCATTCTGGCAGTCTTAAGCGTTATGACATTTCTGTATCTATCTATGCTTTTTATACCATTTATTAAATAAAAAGCAGGAGAAGTTACAGGAAAAGGAGTATGTAGCAGCTTCCTGCAAATCAAAGGAGGAATTACATATGACAAAGAAAGTACCAGCAGCAAACCGCAATTATAAGGATACGATTTTTCGTATGCTTTTTTCAGACAGGGAGTCACTTCTGTCACTCTATAATGCGGTAAACAAACGGAATTATACCAATCCCGATGACTTGGAAATTGTAACATTGGAAAATGCTATTTATATGGGAATGAAAAATGATCTGGCATTTATTTTAGACATGAATCTCTATCTTTATGAACATCAGTCTACAGTAAATCCCAATATTCCTCTTCGGGACTTGTTTTATATTGCAGCGGAATACCAGAAACTCATCGACCGGAAATCGTTATATTCATCTGCAATTCAAAAGATTCCGACTCCCGGCTTTTTTGTTTTTTATAATGGAATAGAGCCGTTAGAGGACTGTTGCATCAGCCGGTTGTCAGATGCTTTTTTACATACCGGAGCAGAACCGGCATTGGAACTGATTGTGACAACATTAAATATCAATGAAGGACATAATTGCGAATTAATGCAGCATTGCCGAAAATTAAAGGAGTATGCGCAGTATGTAGCGAAAGTCAGAAAGTATGCAGAACAGCTTCCGTTGGAGGATGCTGTGGAACGAGCGGTTACAGAATGCATCCGGGAGAATATACTTGCTGATTTCCTGAAAAAGAATCGTGCGGAGGTAGTTGCGGTGAGTATTTTCGAATATGATAAAGTGGAAGAAGAAAAGAAACTTCGCAAAGCGGAGTTTGAGGCAGGGGTAGAACAGGGTGAAAAGCAGGCATCTGTTAAAGCAGCAACCCGGATGCTCAGGATGGGCAGCTTTTCTTTGGAGCAGATAGCAGAAATTTCAGGATTATCTGTGGATGAAATCAAAGGATTAACAGAATAAATTTTTTGAAAATTAATAATAATATTTCTCAACAGGATAACCAGAACTTGGTTATCCTTTTTTTGTGCTATAATTCCAATTAGACACGACTAACTTTCGTGAAAGAAGGAGAAGCACTAGAATATGCAGTCAATCATGTGAACTTTACCATTAACGAGGGAGAATTTGTGGTGATTTTAGGACAGTCAGGAGCAGGAAAATCGACGGTAGTTAGGTCAGATGATAGATAAAAGCATCGACCGTGATTATTCAGCCATTGTAGACAGAAAATCTATTCCGGGACTGGCGCGGTTAGACAGTGAGTTAGAGCAGCATCAGTCATTTTCCTATCTGTTTGTGATCATTTTTGTGGGAATCGCAATCTTAGTAATTGCAACATCCATGGGAAGAATGGTAGAACAGCAGCGTACCCAGATAGGAACCATGAATGCCCTTGGTTTGAAACGGCATAAAATCATGCTGCATTATATCAGCTTCAGTCTGGTTGTTTCGGTAGTTGGAGTCATTCTTGGACTGTTGGCAGGAACTTTGTGGGGAAGCCCGGCAGTCATTGACATGTTTGCAAACTGGTACATCGTACCGGGATTACATTCTGTATTCCATCCGATGTATTTAATCATTGCAGCAGGCATTGTGGCAGTATGCGTACTTGCTTCCTATATCAGCTGCCGGAAACTGCTTCATATTAAACCGGCAGAGGCATTGCGGCCGACAGCACCGAAGAAGGGAAAGAAATGCATTTTTGAGAGACTGCCATTCTGGAAAAAACTTTCCTTTACCAGCCAGTACAATCTCAGGGATATTTCCAGAGCCAAGTTAAGAAGCTTTATGTGTGTAATTGGAACGGCAGTCGGTATGTTGCTGATGATATATGCAGTCGGCTGTAATGAACTCCTAGGCAGTATGATTGAGATTAACTTTAACCGCGTAACTGTGGGTGAGTACCAGATTAAATTTTCAGAAGATGCCAAGACGGAAGATGTAGACGATATGGCAGAGGAACTGGATGGCGAAGTGGTAATGGTAAATCAGGTAGAAGTGGCAAAGAAGAAAAATGCACCAGCCGATGAAAAGAAAAAAGAAACCATTACGGTTTTAGAAGGAAAGAATTTATATAATATTCTTGACTTAAATAATCAGATTAAAGAGCTGACACCGGGAACTATCGGCATCAGCCGTAAGCTGGCAGCCGACCTTGATGTAAAGGTAGGAGATACCGTATACTGGCATCTTTATACGAAAAATACCTGGTATGAAGCAAAGGTTGGAACCATTTACCGGAGCCTTGAGTCCCAGGGAATTGCATATCTTAGAGAAGATTATGAGAAAACAGGTGCGGAATATATACCAAGCTTTCTGATGACGGATGATAAAGCAGCAAAAGACAAGACCGACCTTGATTATGTAACCGGAGTAAACAGTAAGAGCGAAATGCAGGCAGCCTATGAAAGCAGTATGGAAATCATGAATATGATGGTAGGTATGATGGCAGTGTTTTCCATACTTATGATAGTTGTCGTATTATATAATTCCGGCGTACTTTCCTTTCGTGAAAGAGTAAAAGAATTTGCAACTTTAAAGGTATTGGGACTGCGT
>ERZ772820.3061-NODE-3061-length-11015-cov-5.758029_pt1 | contig 11015 bp, 17 predicted proteins | sample MGYA00511377_ERZ772820 | MGnify/ENA primary metagenome ERZ772820 (study PRJEB29015, sample SAMEA2737684) | human gut metagenome | biome: human gut; feature: human-associated habitat; material: faeces | place: China | collected 2012 ...
GAGGAACGGGGGTGGCAGTGGTGCCAAACGGGACAGCGCCAGCCTTGAAGCAGCCATACCTTCCGGGGCAGTATTCTGAATATCCGGCAGCGGTGCAGGGCTGGGCACAGCAGGCTTTACCGGGAGGGGGGAGTGCTATTGAGGGTGGTTCAGTACCTGACTTCTATGTAGGTCCAAATGGCAAAGAATTGCCTAGTCAATATAAAGACTGGATAGGCACAAATATACAAAAAGAACTTTTAGAACAAGCTGAAAATCTGCAATTACAAAATGCAATAAAGCAGTTATACAGAGGAAATTCATTTATAGGTGATGGTGGAACTGCAGATGTAATAAGATTTGAGCAACAGACAGGATTGATGTTAGGTAAAAATGGTGGTTCTCATGTTCAGAAAGGAATAGATATGGCAAAATACATTGAAAATAAAATTTTGACACAAGACTTAAGTCCTTCAGACAGAGCCTTGGCCATACAATTGTTAGAAGATTTATACAGTGCGCTAGGTAGGTGATAGTATATGAAATATGATGAATTATATAAAACTTTTAAAGAAGAAATTCCAGAAGGCAGCTCTTTTTTTGAGGTTAAAGAAAAAGAGAATTTGATAGATGAAACTGATGGGATACACATAGTGTTTGGTATGGTTATAGTTCCATATATTCTTAATATTGTCCAGAATAATAAAATGCTCGAAATAAATAAAGTATTTTTATTTTTAGAGAATATGGCAATATGTGAAGATATAAAAATTAAAGAAGTTTTAGATTTCACAGTATTAGAGCAATTAGTAGATGAAGGACAGGATATTCTTGAGCAATGTAAGCAATATATGAAAAAAAACACGTTGAAACATTGTGAAGAAGTAGAAAAATATTATTTGTAATAATTTGGTAACATCTCACTTGACGATTCTTAACCCTCATACTAATGTTCTGTACCTCAGGCAAGGAAATGGGAGCGCCGACAGGAAACGGGATGCATGACAGCGCCCGGGAGCTTACCGAGATGGCAAGTACGCAGTTCGCATTCTATGGACTGATGAATCCATATACTTACCAGAGACCAAAGATCACGCTGTTACCGAATGAGACTGGCTTAACCGTGCCGGGTGGAACGAGGGTGGCAGTGGTGCCAAACGGGACAGCGCCAGCCTTGAATCCGCCATACCTTCCGGGGCAGTATACCGAATATCCGGCAGCAGTGCAGGGATGGGCACAGCAGGCTTTGCCGGGATGTTGAAGCAACAATAACTAGGATTGATGAATTGAAAGACATAAGAAAATTAAATCCCGAAAGCTTTACAAAAGAAATGAAAAAAGAATTACAAGAATGTGAGAATAGGTTACATAATTATCAGCGTTCTCAAGAAATGAACAATACCCTCAATGAGGCTGGAATAGAAGATTCTATTGAAAACAATCAAATGATTGTTGAAAATCTTTTGGATGCGGCAAAAGAGGTCACAGATGGAAATACAGAAATTATAAGTTACATTGAGGGGGGTGAATGGTAAAGTACAAGTAGTTAGCAGGTGGAAAATACTACCTGATGGAACACCGTATTTAGCGACCGTCATATTAAAGCCTATGAAGTAGAAGGGAAACAAGATGGAAGAATATGAATATTTAGAGAATTTAAATAGTGAGGAACTTGCTAAGATTATTGATCAAATGCTTGATTTTGAGGAAACAACAAAGGCACTTATGATTCTTGAAGAAAAGGATTCACAGAAAGCCTTAGAACTTGGAAAAGATATTATTAAAAATAATAAAGGGGATGATTATCTACAAGCAACAGTTTGGAATGTTTTCTTTTTTGACAATCAAAAGGACATGATAGATGTAATAGATAAAAGAAAAGAAGAAATAGGGAAAATACTATTAGATGAAATAATTATTGATTTGACAAAGAACAAGGTTGCTATCAGTAAAGATTTTTTAGAGAAGCTTAGAAGGACTTATGCGGCTATTGATAATAAAATGAATATGCGTTGTAAATATGAAGAGTTTTTAGAATATGGTGAGAATGAAAAATAGTTTGGTTAAACTCTAAAGTACAGTCAAGGAAGTAGACAAAAAAGTGAAAAAATAATCAGGAACAGCCTTACATATTCTGCTCCTGATAGAAAGCTTCTGCTTCGTTTGGAGTAAGTATATGGAGTGTGGTCGTTTTGAATTATAGTATCCTTTGATGTATTCAAATATGGACAGCTGTAACTCCTGTAGAGAATGATAGCATTTACGGTTGGTTTCCTCTTTCTTTAGATATTTGAAAAAGTATTCGTAACAGGTATTGTGGCTGGAGTTTCCCTGCGTGGAACAGTAGAAAAGCGGGAGAAGGAATCGGTGTACCTGAAACTGGACATTGACGGAGCAGACGGGAAAGCGCAGCCTTGAAGCAGCCATACCTTCCGGGGCAGTATACCGAATATCCGGCAGCGGTGCAGGGATGGGCACAGCAGGCTTTGCCGGGAGGGAGAAATGCTGCAGATGTAATACAATTATCTAAAAATAGTATTCAACATATTAAGAAGCATACATTTGAGGGAATGTCAGAACAAGCAAAGTATTTAACTGACGAACAGTTAGCCGACAAATTAGCTAATACACCATTTTTTAATAAAAACTGGTCTCAGGATGAAGTTGTAAAGTATACACAAGAGGCATACAATACATTACGAAGTCAAGCTAAAACTGGTATACATTCAGTAGAGATAAATGGAGAAATTATAAATGTTTTTATAAAGGATGACGGAACATTTGATACTGCGTATGGTGTATATCAGTATACGGTAGACGATTTTAGATAGGAGATACATATGTTTGAATTATATTACAGAGTAGTTCATAGTGAGTATGATGATTTTGTAGGGCAAAATGGTTTTTTTCAAATTAAGTGTAATGAGTGTAAATATGGAGAAATATATCCTAAAGAGCTGGAAACAGTTATGGATAAAGTTTCACTATATGATTGGTTTGAAAGGTTGGCAAGGGTTATTAAATATTTGTCATTAAAAGATTATGTTGCGCTTAGTGATGTTGAATCATATAATACATGGATTGAATTTAGAAAAACAAATGAAGAAGTAATGGTAAGCATTGTAAAGGCAGAGAAGGAAGAAGGTTCTCATGATATTGAGTTCAACCTGAAAGAGCCTATTGCAGGAGAATGGGAAAAACAAGTGATTCGTTACAGTCAACTAAAAACTGAGATAATTGAAAAGTTAGGAGAATATGTAGAGTTTATTACAATTAGTAACACGGAGCATCCAGAGATTGAAAAAATAGACGAGCTACTTAAAGGTTTTCAAAAATGTGACTTTTAAGAAATAACAAGCTTTTTATGTCTATAGAGCCTGCCGACTTGCAACTATTTAAATATTACCGCAGTTGCAGATTTTTTTATGGAAATAAAGCTGGGAGGGCACGGAAAGGTGACGCTCCGGGGGTATCTGGCGAGAATGCCGGACATCAGAAGGCTGCAGGAGGAAGCGGTCAGGATTACGGTACAGGAGGACGGTGACAACCGTGAGCAGGTATTGTTCCGGGGGATTATCCAGAGTGTGCACACGTTTGTGGAGAACGGGGTGTGTCAGGTAATGTGTCCGGCAGCGGGCTTTCCGTGGAAACAGGAGTCCCGGTCATAGCGAGTTGATGAAAGAGAGCAATCATACTATTGATAAAAAAGTACAGAAATTGTTAGCTTTATTACTTGGAATCTATCAAAAAGGTGTGGTCAAGGAAGTTATTTTGGGATATGAGCCTGCAGATGATGATATGATGATATTAAGGGTAGCCCGAAAACAAATAGAAATGTTAAACGAGAATGTTTTTAATTCTCGGTGGGCATGTAGTGTTTATAATTTTGCAAAACATATGAAACTTTAGGGGTTGCGAGAGAGGGGGCTGGGTATTACTACCGCACAACTTGAAGCATCAGCCGGAGCGCTGACCGCCGGGGCAGTATACCGAATATCCGGTAGCGGCGCAGGGCTTGGCACAGCAGGCTTTGCTGGGAGGGGGAAGTGGTATTGAGAGTGATAGTAAGACCAATTGGGAAGCTCATAATGTTGTAAATTATGCAAAATTAAAGGAACAGTATAGAGTCAGTGAATTAGCTAACGATGTGGTAGATAGTATTACACAAACAGGAGCATTGCCAAGCAATTACATAACAAAGAGTCAAGCAAGAGCAATGGGGTGGTCAGAAGGAAAGACTTTAAATAATTGTGTACCAGGAAAGGCTCTTGGTGGAGATGTTTTTGCAAATACTAATGGGGTTTTACCTAGTGCAAATGGAAGAATATGGTATGAGGCGGATGTAGGAGTTGATTATACGATGAGCCGTTCAAATTCTAAGAACCCAGCATATAGGATTTTGTACTCAAATGATGGGCTAATATATGGAACATATGACCATTATGATACTGTGTTTCAAATTTTCCCTTAAAAAGAAGGAGCAAAACGATGAATTGTATTAATACGATTTGTTTATATTTAAAAAAATATTTAACAGATGAGCAATTTGAGAATATTTTCTATGACTATATTGAAGATTTTCAAAATTCTTTGGAAGAAGATATGTATCTTAATGTTTTATCTACAAACTTTAGTTCTAAACAAGAAAAAATTAGTTTAGAAACAGAATTATATAATTATGTATTAGAGAATTATGATTCTGTGTATGAAAATATTAATGATGCATATGTTGAACGTATAATTGACTCAAATAAGGAAGATATAGTAGTAGAAATATTAAAGAATAAATATCAGAAGAGAGAGGAGGTTGATATAGATTGTAGTATGATTAATACACGGTCAGAATTAATTGATGCAATAAAACATGCATTGCAATATCCACATTTTTGTGGAGATAATTGGGATGCAATAGAAGATTTGATTTATGATATAGTACTCCCACAAAAACTAATTTTGCACAATTGGCGTGAGGTTGAAAAAAAATTACCTCAAGACACGGCTATATTAAAATCAATTTTAGATAAATACAATAATGGACGCTGTGTGGTTATATATACTTAGGGTTTTTCAAGTGTTTTGTGTAAGTTTTTTATTAGCTGGTAGTGTACCAGAGTAATTATTAATTATGTCTCCAGATAAGGACAGCCATCAGCTAAAATATTCGGTCTTTAAATTAATCGGAATGGCTCTCACCGAAGGTGCTGTAATCCATGTAGATTAATTTGAAGACCCTAGGGCGAAATTTGCCATCTGGGTGTACATAAGGACATCCGAAATCAAAACTTAATATTGTTTCATCAAAGATGCAAAACGCATTGTTTTCATGACACTTGGTGTTGTGAAGATGATGCATTTTCTGTATAATAGTCGAAAACTAATCCCAAAAGGCGGTGTTTCAGATTTAAATATGGAAAGCTGTAAGAAAGTAGGTAAATATGACGTTTGAAGAGGTAAAAAAAGCATTTTTTAGGTATGATGGATCATTATTTGCAATGGCAAGGGAGGAAAAAGAAGCATATGAGAGTTATAAATTATTAAATATTCCAGAGGAAATGGCAGAAGCATGGAAACAAGAATTGTTTTTTTCCTTGTGGGAGCAACTGAAAGAAAGCGGATCAAGCGAATTGTTTAATAGAATGTGCAATCTTTCAGAAAATAGACATAGTAGAGAAAATTTATTAATTTTGAAGGAGGCACTGTATAAGGTAAATTATACAAATCCAAAAGTAAATGCATATATTTGTGAAGCCATACTTGGGAGAAAGGACTTGTCAGAGAGAAGTGGCATGATTTTTTGGGCATATGATTTAGGTGAGTATGAAATGGCTAAAGAACTGTTGCAGTTTATCTGGAAATTGGCAACAGTTCAGACATCTGATAAAAATGTAAAGTCTAGATTGGATAGGATTATAAAAAAAAGTTATTTGATAAGTTCTAAAATAAATTATCCAACGTTTCCAGCTTGAGTGTGGAAATACTTTGGGATTCTAAACCCATCTTCTTGGAGAGTTATATGATGGAGAAAAAAGTAGTTTAAAGAGATGGTAAATGTTATAGAAGAAAAACTGGCACAATGACTAATAACAATTTTACGGTATTTTCTTAATGTGACTAAAACGCTCATATTACAACAGTTCGTAATGGCAGGAGTTTCCCTCCGTGGAACAGTGGAACAGCGGGAGGGGGAGTTGTGTACCTGAAACTGGACATTGACGGAGCAGACGGGAAAGCGCTGCATCCCTATCCGTGGATTCCGCCCACAGGAAACGTCATGTATTGTATGCCGCAGGAAGGAACGGAGGCATACCTCTACTTTCCAGAGGCAGAGGAGGAAAGTGCATATGCAGTCAGCGAGATACATAATAGCAGGTGTCCGGTCTTTGCAGATGCGCAGCGTCGGGAACTTGTGACGGAGCATGGGAAAAAGCTGCGGCTGCATGCGGACATGCTTGGTTTTGCCGGAGGGAAGGAAGAAACTGTGCAGGAGTGCCGGATGAGAGAAGACGGCATACATTTCAGTGAGGGAAAGGGTAAGCTTCAGGTTACGGGCAGTGGGCAAATCACTTTCCGTGCACCGGAGATTTCCCTTGACGCAGTGCAGAAAATCGGACAGTATAAAATGGAAAGCATGGCGAAAGAGAAGGCGGGGATGTACGGGGCAGAGGTGATGACGTTGACCGTGAGCGGAGGCATGGGGCTGATCCCGGTGGGAGGAACGGTTGTGACCCTGCCACAGCTCGCAGGTGCATTCCAGCTTGTGGCAGGAATAGTCACAAGCCAGAACCTTCTGTTCCAGATGAGGGGAGTACTAATGTTCTGTATCTCGGGTAAGGAGATGGGAGCGCCGACAGGAAACTGGCTGTATGACAGCGCCCGGGAGCTTACAGAGATGGCAAGTATGCAGTTCGCGGTCTATGGACTGATGAATCCGTACACTTACCAGAGACCAAAGATCACGCCGTTACCGAATGAGACTGGCTTAACCGTGCCGGGAGGGGGAGTGGTATTGAGGGTGGTACAGGAGAAAGATTAATACCAGGAATGGAAGGTGTCGTTACTGGTGGAGACTCTACAAAATTAGGGAAAAAAATGATGGAATCCATGGGATTGCCTAGAGGAACTAATTGGACAGTTAACAGGAGAATATCAAAGCGGAGAAATTGAATTTAAAGTACCATTGTCAAAAGTTCAGCTCTTTAAATTGAAAAAAGTAATAGCAGAGGAAGCAAATATTTTCACTGAAAATATTGAAGGAAAATGCTTGGATATTAATTTATAGTGTTAAATGATGAGTATATGGAAAATCGTGGCAAATATAAAGATAGGATAGATACAGAGTTGGATATTTATTTTGACGGGAATTATGAAGTGGCTGGTGGACTTGGGAGCACCATTGTCGCAGACGAATGGGAGAAGTATGAGAAAAATTAAAAAACTAAAACGAATATCTATAATGTTGTTATGTGCAGTATTGCTTCATGGAGGATGCGGTTCTCATACAACAGAAGAAATAGAAAAAGTCGATACAACGGAGAATTTTGATCTGATAGGAACGGAGGGCTGGGAGTATCAGGGAGAAAAGAAACAGTATATTTATGGAGAATGGACAGTCACCGGTGTCAGAAAGGGGGATACCTGGGATGAGACGGATGAACGGGTGGGTGCTGTGTATGAGCTGTTACCGGAGAGCTGTTCCTACAAAAGCAGCACGGAATCGTACTCACTAAAATTAGAAGGGTACTCTGCATCGTTGATTTCAGCACGAGAGTATGATATAGCCGGAATGCTGCCGCAGGACACGAACTATTGTCTGGAGTTCAGTGAGGTGGAGATGGGAAGAAAGTATGGTGGGATAAAGAGTGCATTTACGGTATTGATTTTAATTGGGGAAAATGAAATCATAGGACGGGAAGATGGAAACTGGTGTCGTCTGGAAAAAACAACCGACTATAATGATATGCCAGAAGGAAAAGACTTTCTGATACCAATTAGCGGTATTTGGAATGGAGAGTGGGAGGTCACAGAGATTCTGAAAGAGGATGGTGATGATGCAGAGCAGTATATAGGAGCAGATTTTTCCACATGGTTTCAAGAGATACTGGAGGAAAAGTTTTGTAACTTTTATATTGTTTCCACAAGGGAGCCGTCCATAAAACAACTGGTAAAGGCAATGGGGCTGGAGAAAGAAACATTTGTAGGTTTTTATGAATTTTCAGATGATTTTTACTGGGATAAAATGATTGTAAAAGATGAGATGACAGCAGTACTGGTAAAGGATGGAAACTACCTGTGGGCAAGGCGGACATCCAAGAGGGATCAGTATGGGGTGTATCTGGATGCCTATATGGAGGATTATCTGAATGATGGTGATTTGATGAGAACGGAAGCAGCGAATGAGGAGAAGGTGCATCAGGAACAGGACGCGGAAAACATGGATGGTTGGGAAAACAAGGGGAAAAGACAGCAGTATATATGGGGAGTCTGGCAGATTACAGGTATCAGAGAAGGAGATACTTGGGATGAGACGGATGAACTGGTAGGCGCTGTGTATGAAATGTTGCCGGAAAGCTGTTCCTATAAAAGCAAAACGTGGTCATATACCGTAGAGTTGGGTGGGTATGAAGCCTCTCCAATTGTTCGGTGGTTTGAATATAATATAGGAAATATGCTGCCGACGCCGGCGGGGTATTACCTGTCGTTTGGTGAGGTAAAGCCTGGTGAGGAGTATGCCAGATCACGCAGTGCCTTTTCTCCATGTATATTGACAGATGAAAAAGAGATGTTAGCCTTTTGGGGGAGAAGAGTATACCGCATGGAGAAGGTGGTGGATTATGATGATATCGTAGAAGGAAAAGATTTCTTTAGAGCAGACTATGGGCTTTGGAGCGGGGAATGGGTGGTTACGGAAGTTCTAAAATCAGAGCAACACGACGCAGAAGAATATATCGGAATGAACTTTTCCACAATGGAGGATAATGAGATCTGCGATTTTTATCTTGTGGATATAGGGGAAAAATCAATAGAGAAGCTTGTAGAGGCAATGGGTCTGGAAAATGAATTTTTTGTAGTTTTCTATGAATTTTCAGAGGATTGTTTTTGGGATAAAATGATTTTAAAGGATGAAATGACTGTGGTGCTGGTAAAAGATAACAATTATTTTTGGGCAAAGCGGATGTCTGAAAAAGATCCGGCAGGACTGTATGGATCATATTTTTGAGTTAATTAAGGTGCAAAGGTAGGGAATAGACATGAAAAAACATATCGCCTTAGGTATTTGTATACTTATTTTTTTGATTACCGGAGGCTGCAGCTCGACAATGAAAAGGTCTGGGGAAAACGGATATGGGGGAGGGATTTCAAGTACAGAGAAAGATGGTAAAAATGTCTCCGAAAATGAGAATATCACATTCCGGGTTTTGGATGGAAAAGAAATTTCGGTTAGCAGAGACAGGCTGATGGATACGGAAAGAATTAACAACCGGTGGAGTTTGGAAGAGACAGATGCCATGATAGCTCCGCTAAAAGGAACATGGACGACGGATACATATATGGGCTATGTTCTCCCGTATAATCTGCGCAAGTTTGAGCCGGATACTTATGCGGACGAGGAAGCACGGGAAACGTTTTTCGGGGAATATCACGAGGCGGTCCGAGCAGCAGAGGAGAGTCCTGTACCGGATATCAGCGTTGAAGTACAACCGGTGGAAGAATATGAAGATGGATACACAATCCGTGTCAATGGCTATGAAAGCCCGTTTTCTATCATTTTAAGCACAGAAAGAATAAATGACGAGTATCCCATTTACAGTGATACAACGACACTGTCGGAAAGTTTTTTTGTGGAATACCCAGTTGTCTATATAAAATTGTTTGCCAAATTTAAAGACGGAGAAAGCGACAGATATAATCCAGCGACAGTGATTGTATCTGCGGATGGACAGGTACTGCTGCTGATGGAGGGCGCATTCTACTCATTGGAGAGAAGATAGGTGTATGGGATTTTCTGGGAACGATGTCTGAAATCAATGAAGTATATTCAGAACAGAACAAACTGGTGCTGGGTGGCGGCCTGTAAAGTTGCCGGAGAGCAGTATAAGAAAAATTTTGTGGATGCGTGGCAGTCAGCTATTGCTAAGAATGCAGACTTTCTGCACGGAGGTTTGGAGGGAAATTTTCCGGGAAATGATCAGATGAAGATGCGAGGCTTAAAGAAGAGAAAAGGCGTTAACGTCTCCTCTTTTACCTGATAACTCTTAATTATCGTTACCATATTAAAAAATGAACCTAGATTATTCACGGATCAGCCGTGAATAATCTAGGTTCATTTTAAAGTGATGTCTCCATACAACATACTCTAAGACATCAAAAGTGGCAGAATCCAAGTAAAATCAATGGATTCTGCCACTATACTTTTCTTTAAGTGTCAAAGATGGGATTATAGCATAGCAAAAAAGCAAACATATATTCCAAAAATATGTTCGATTTTTAACTTGACAGAAGAATGCATGTTCGATATAATACAAGCAGAAAGAACAAATGTTCCCGAACAGATTTTCTTATGTGAGGTGTGTTATGAGAGTACAGAAGAGTGTATACCATATGACGGACAGAGAGTTAAGATTATATAAGAGACAGTTAAGAAGGAGGATGCAGATGCAGCGCAGGATCCTTACCATGATTGCTACGGTCTGTGTGATTATTTTCTGTGCGGTATCCTATCAGGGAATCCGTTCTCTGGCAAGCTCCGGGGAAGAACAGGTAAAGTTCAAATACTATACTCAGGTGACGCTAGCTTACGGAGAGACCTTATGGGATCTGTCCGAGGATTATATTGATTATGAAGAGTATAAGGATAAGAAGGAATATATAGATGAGGTTCAGAGCATCAACCATCTGGCGGAAGAGGACAGCATCCGCGCCGGACAGACGTTGATCGTACCTTATTATTCTTATGAGTTTGTGAAGTGATAAGAAAGAGTATGATAAATGGAAATTTAGCGAAATATCCCCGTAGCCCTTGGCAGGGTATAAGAAAC
>ERZ772820.3063-NODE-3063-length-11011-cov-60.117744_pt1 | contig 11011 bp, 9 predicted proteins | sample MGYA00511377_ERZ772820 | MGnify/ENA primary metagenome ERZ772820 (study PRJEB29015, sample SAMEA2737684) | human gut metagenome | biome: human gut; feature: human-associated habitat; material: faeces | place: China | collected 2012 ...
GCGGAAAGGCGCTTCCTGCGCACGAGGCAGGCCAGCGGGGGATTCCCGTGAGCGGAAAGGCGCTTCTTGCGCACGAGGCTATCTCTGAAGGGGGTGGCTTGGTCGCTCTGCTTTCTAAGCGCAGGTGCGATGAATGACAGAAGATAGTTCTTGATAATATTTTCCTTTGGAAATTTGTTTTATTGGAAATTAATTCCGTACTTTGGGAAAGTTTTCGTTGGAAACTATTGTATAAATGCTTGTTAATTATTTAAAACACTGATTATTATGAATGCAATTACGTTAAAGGCGCTCTTTTGCATCAGCGGGGTGGCTGTCGGTGGGCTTCTTCTGTTCTCTTCTTTTGAGACCAAGGCTACAGAAAGGTGGGGAATAGGAAGTGCTTTGGTTGCCGAGTCTGTCGAAGTGGCTCTGACTCGGGTTGCTGAGCTGGGAGTTGAGAAGATGGATCTGGAAAATTCTGGAGTTAAAACGCTGAAAGGGAATGAATTGACGACTGAGGTGCCGAATGCCGAAAGGTTGGCGGCTGAGCAGAAAGCAGAGCTGTCGGGTGCAGGAAGACCGGCGGAAGAGCAGGGTGTTGAGATGACGGGTGCGGTAAGGCCAGATGAGGAGACGGCGGCGATGGAAAAGCCGACGACAAAGGTGGTGCACATCACCAAGGCTGATTTCCTTAAGAAGGTCTACGACTTCGAAAAGAACCCCGATGAGTGGAAATACCTCGGATCTCAGCCGGCTATTGTCGATTTCTATGCGGACTGGTGCGGGCCGTGCAGGCAGCTGTCGCCTGTGCTGGACGAACTGGCCAAGGAATATTCAGGGAAACTCACCATCTACAAGGTCAATGTGGACAATGAGAGGGGACTGGCTACATTTTTCGGCATAAGATCGATTCCGACGCTTCTGTTCATTCCGATGAAGGGTAAGCCGCAGAGGTCTCTCGGGGCTTTGTCTAAGACGGAGCTCAAGGGAATCATCAAGGATGTTCTTAAAGTTGAGCTGTAGTTGGTAGGTCGTGGAGAATAAGAAGAACACAATCTGCCGCCTTCGCGAGATCCATAGGGCGATCTCCGGGCTGGACGCTGAGTTTCAGAGGAAATTCGGGCTGAACCTGAACGAGGCGATGCTTCTCTGCTTCCTTGCGGGGCAGGGAAGCGCTTCGGCATCGGAACTATCAGATGAGTTGGGGCTTACACATTCGAATATGTCCAAGGTTCTTGCCTCGGCGGAAAAAACATCCCTCATCAGCCGGAAACTTAACCCGGCTGACAAGCGGGGGATGATCTTCTCGCTTACAGACGAGGGCCGCATCCGGCTCGCCTCCATCCACTGTGAGGAATTGGTGATCCCGGACTTACTCAAAGAAATCCTTGATTAGGCTCAGAGTCTTACGCACCTCCTTGCAAGCCTTTCAGAACAAGACCTCTAAGTAACGTGAAAAAAATAACCTGCCTCAGATTAGGAGAAGATTTTCGAGGATAGATCTATTTTCGAAGAAGGAGTGTGCCGGTGGCACATGACTGATGAGAAAACAGATATAGACCGAAAAGATTCCTTAAGATGAGGCAGGTTATTCTTTGAAGGTTACTAAAGATCCACTGTGTGGGTAAGCTTGCCGTCGGTGTCGTAGATCCTGACGGCGATCTTTTTGGCGTTCACGGTGACCTCCATCCTCTGCCACTGGCCGTTGGTGATCACAGGGAATGCGGCGTCGGTAGATCCAACTTCGCGGAAAGAGTACTTGTGCACGTGGCCGCTCAGCATCAGATCGACACCCGCACCGTTGAGGATAGGCAGGAACTTCTCCGACATATTCAGATTGCCGTGCCATGCGTTCTTGATCTGAGGGGGAATATGGTTGAAGACGATCCTTCTTTCGGCGTTCTTCCACTCATCACTCTCCACCACGTCCTTGAGCCATTTGGCTTCCTCGTTCAGATAAGGCTCCGAGCAGAGCCGTCCTTGGTTCTCGATGTCGCTGTCCACCTTGTCCTCGCCGCCGTCCAGCACCAGAAACAGGAACTCGCCATATTTGAAGGTGTAGTAGGGGCCGTGCTCCGGGAAGTCGAAATATTCAGAGATCCGCAGCGCGTCCCTGCCTCTGAACTCGTGGTTGCCGCGGGCCATGAAGAGAGGAGTCTGGTCGGCGAACAGGTCGCTGGCCGGCTTGAGGTAGTGCCGGACGATCTTCTCGCTGTAGGCCAGGTCGGAGGTCATGTCTCCGTTGAACAGAACGAAGTCGAACTCCTTGTTCTTCTCCTTGTCCGCAAACAGTCTGCGCAGTAGCGAGTCCTGGGCGTGCACGTCGTTGACAACGGCGAACCTGACCTCGCTGTAATCCTCTTTGAGAGTGGTGGCCTTAGGCAGGTCAACCTTGTAGGCCGGCGCTCCGGAGCCTTTCCCGTAGACCGGATTGTAGTTGTTGTAGTAGTCCTGCACCGCCGTCATCATCACCCTGTAGCGGTAGCTCGTGCCGGGCTTAAGCCCGCCAACCGTCACCTTGTGGATCTTGCCGATAGGCTTCAGCCCGTGGCCGCGCATGTCGTAGTACTTCGGTCTGTCCTTGTAGTAGAAATTCTCCTCGTTGTCCGGAGCGATCTCCACCCACCCCACGGCATCTACGTCCGTCATCCACATCACCGTGAAGCTGTCCGTGGTAACACTCTGAAGGTAAGGCCCGCACACGATCCTGGCAATGGCAGGTCCGTTCTGCGCCTCCGCCAAAAACGGCAGCACCGCCAGAACCGCAATCAAAAGGTACTTTCTCATATTCTTGAATATCACTGTTTATCTTCTGTTCGTCAGAGGCCCGGCCAAAGAAACCCGCCAAACCGTCCGTCCGTTTCGTTGAACACAAATTTAATCCGTTTTGCGGAAAGCGCAAAATCTAAAAGCCCCTTGTGACTCTGCGGGCGTGAAACCGGTAGAATCTCGCCTTCGGAGTGGCGAGTGTGACTCCGCGGGCGAGAATCGCCGCAAGTTCCGCTCTCAAGGTGGCGGGTGTGACTCTGCGGGCGTGAATCGCCGCAAGTTCCGCCCTCAAGGTGGCGAGTGCGACTCCGCGGGCGTGAATCGCCGCAAGTTCCGCTCTCAAGGTGGCGGGTGTGACTCTGTGGGCGTGAATCGCCGCAAGTTTCGCTCTCAAGGTGGCGGGTGCGACTCCGCGGGCGTGAATCGCCGCAAGTTCCGCTCTCAAGGTGGCGGGTGCGACTCCGTGGGCGTGAATCGCCGCAAGTTCCGCTCTCAAGGTGGCGGGTGCGACTCCGCGGGCGTGAATCGCCGCAAGTTCCGCTCTCAAGGTGGCGGGTGCGACTCCGCGGGCGTGAATCGCCGCAAGTTCCGCTCTCAAGGTGGCGGGTGCGACTCCGTGGGCGTGAATCGCCGCAAGTTCCGCTCTCAAGGTGGCGGGTGCGACTCCGCGGGCGTGGGATCGGGTTATTTCTCGCCGGTGTACATGCGGCAGATGCCGAGGGTGAAGGCTTTGTGGGTTACGGCGCGGAAGCCGGCCTCGCGCATCGTGGCCATGAACGCCTTTTTGCCGGGGAAGGCGGCCACGGAGGCGGGGAGGTAGGCGTAGGCGGCCTTGTCACCGGAGACCTTGCCGCCGATCTTCGGGAGGATGTGGAGGAAATAGAGGTCGTAGAACCAGCGGATGACTTTGTTCTCTGGGCGGGAGAGCTCAAGGATCACGAGACGACCTCCGGGTTTCAGGACGCGGAGCATCTCCCTTAGTCCTTTCTCTCTATTCTCGAAGTTTCTGATGCCGAAGGCTATGGTGACCCGGTCGAAGGTGTTGTCGGGGAAGCGTAGCGCCTCGCCGTCGCCTTCTTCTATGCTGATCATGTCGGCCAGACCGGCTTTGCCGACCTTCTCACGCATCACGGCCAGCATACCCTCCGACAGATCCACGCCGGTGACGTGACTTCCAGTCGCCGAGCTTGTGGTTCGACTGGGCTCACCAACCACTGAAGCGCCGGTCACTTTGACAGGCTCCGTGACCGCGTGAGTTGGCCGTTGAGCCTGTCGAAACGCCGCTTCCTCGGAATCAAGTCGTTTCGACAAGCTCAACGGCCCGCTCAGCGCTTTGGCGATGGCGATGGAGAAATCGCCCGTTCCGCAGGCCAGATCCAGGACGCGGACCGGAGCCGGAGCATCCACGATCCGCTTCAGCGCACGCCTCCTCCAGATTTTGTCCACGTCCAGCGAAAGGATGTGATTCAGAGAGTCATAGTCGCCAGCGATGCTGTCGAACATATTCTTAACCTTTGACTTTGTCGGCATATTCCTAGAAAATTAGAAATCCCGCTCCGGCGAGGATGGAGAGGATGAAAGTTGACATCACAAGAATCGGGAGCATTGGGTCGAGAGCCCGCTCGCTTCGGGTCCATACGCCTTGCAGGTGCTTGATGTACAATGGAAGAGTGATGAGGAACAGGAAATGTCCCGGCGCGAAATCATAGACCGCGCAAAACACCAGTATCAAGGCCCAGCCCAATGTGACCAGGATGGTCTGGTATATTCTCGCCCCCTTCATCCCGAGCTTGATGGCCACGGTCACACGATTCGCCGCATCCGTCTTCATATCCCTTATGTTGTTGACATTCAGCACTCCCACGCTGAAACACCCGATGGCGGAGGCCGGCAGAAGCATAATCAGTGGCGGCAGTTCCCGAGCCGCGACGTAATACCCGCCAAGCACCGACACAAGGCCGAAGAATATGAACACGAACACGTCGCCCAGCCCTTTGTACCCATAAGGATTCTTGCCCAAAGTGTACTTCATCGCACCCACGATAGCCGCCGCGCCAAGCGCTTCCAGACAGATAGACTCTGTCTTGAATAGGCTTCCGAAGGAGACCTGGATCATCGCCAGGCCGGAGATGACGCAAAGCCCGATGAATATCAGGATGAGCTTTTTGATGTCTCCTACGGTCATATCTCCGCTGCCGAGGGCGTACTGGGGGCCTTGACGGTCAGCAGAGTCGGTGCCGTTCAAGGTGTCGCCGAGCTCGTTGGACAGATTTGAGAGGATCTGCAGACATACCGTTGTCAGGAAGATCAGCGCGGCTGTCCACGGACTGACATCTGCCTTGTCCGCTGCGAGCGTCACTCCGAGGATCACTCCGGACAAGGACAGCGGAAGTGTCCTCAGCCTCATTGATTTTATGCAGGCTTTAAGCGTCATATAGAATAAATATCTGATAATCTTGAACAAAGATACTCATATTATCGAAAATATTCATAACTTTACACCCTATGCGAGTCTGGGTCGGCGAAGACGGCGGCCCTTGCCGCAAGAATAGAGGTTGCTCATTAATATTCATATAATATGAAACGTAATTCATTCATTCTGGCGGCTGTGGCTGCCATCGCCGCTGTCGCGTGCGGCCCTAAGGTTTCTGACAAGACAGCCATCGAAGGCACTTTCGAGGCTGGTGCTCCCGATTCGGTTACTTTTGTGATTCCGGACCTGCTGGTTGAAACGACCGTCCCTGTGACTGACGGAAAGTTTACCGCTGAACTTCCGGCTTCTAAGACGGCAATGGCCAGATTGACGGGCGTTGGTTCCAGAGTGGCGTTCATTCCTGATGGTACTCCTCTGACTTTCACCGTCAAAGAGGACGGCACTGTTGAGATTTCCTCCAAGGCACCGTCTGTCTCCATTCAGGAGAAGTACAAAGCCTACGCTGACGCGAGGGCTCAGTTCGAGAAGGATGCCAGAGCCAGACTTGAGGAACTTGGCGACGAGGCCGAGGATTCCGTCAAGGAACAGGTTTATAATGACTATGAGGCTGCCGTAAAGGAATGCAATGACAAGGCTTTCGATGCCAATAAGGACAACATCATTGGAGCTATGGTGCTCAGTACCCTTCAGTACGACCTTACTCCGGCTCAGGTGGACTCGATGCTTAACCTGCTCGATCCATCCCTTTCCGAGAGTTCTGTGGTGTCAATGATGAAGAAAGCTATCGATGCAAAAAAGGCAACCGCCGAGGGGGCGATGTTCACCGACTTCGACATCGACGGCGTTAAGCTTTCCGACTATGTAGGTAAGGGCAAGTACGTCCTCGTTGACTTCTGGGCATCTTGGTGCGGCCCTTGCAAGAGGGAGATCCCTAACATCAAGAAGGTCTATGACAAGTACGTCGGTGACGATTTCGATGTGCTCAGCGTCGCTGTTTGGGATCAGCCTCAGGCATCCGTGGACACCGCCAAGGCTTATGGCGTGAACTGGAACGAGATCATCAACGCGCAGGCTGTTCCTACCGATCTCTACGGCATCCAGGGCATTCCTCATATCATCCTTTTCGGACCTGACGGAACCATCGTCAAGAGGGATCTCCGCGGTGAAGGCATTGAGGAGGAGGTCGCCAAGTACGTGACCGCCAAGAAGTAATATTCAAACGCTTTGAGCGGGAAAAATCTTACAGTCAGGGATAAAATCGCCCTGTTTCCACATTCCCCGGGGGTCTATCGTTACTACGATGCCTCGGGGAAGGTGATTTATGTGGGCAAGGCCAAGGATCTGCACAAGAGGGTGGCTCAGTACTTTGTGCCGCCGGAGAGGCTGAACGTGAAGACTCGGATCCTGGTCTCGAAGATCGCCGACGCGCAGTTCTCCGTGGTGGATTCCGAGGCGGACGCATTGCTGCTGGAGAACAACCTCATCAAGCAGTACAAGCCTCACTACAACATCCTGCTGAAGGATTCCAAGACCTACCCGTGGATCGTCATCACCAACGACGAGTTTCCGAAGATCTATTTGACCAGGCGTGTGGACAGGAAGAACGGCACCTATTTCGGGCCGTACAGCTCGGTCTCGCACGCCAACTACCTGCTGGAGTTTTTCCGCAAGAACTATCCTCTGCGCTCCTGCAACCTGAAAATCACCGGCGACGCGATACTTCGGGGCAAATTCCGCCCGTGCCTTGACTTCCACATCGGACGCTGCAAAGGCTGCTGCGTTGGCGCGATCAGCAAGGAGGAATATTCATCCTACGTCACCGAGATCACCCGTCTGCTGAAAGGCGGCGTGAATGAGATAATCCGTGAATATGAGGCCGAGATGAAGCGTGCGGCCGCGGAGCTCCGTTTCGAGGAGGCGCAGGTCTGTATAAACAGGATAGAGTCCTTGAAGAAGCACTATTCACATTCGATAATATCCTCTGCCGCAGATACTTCCTGTGATGTGTTCTCTCTGGTTTTCGATGGCCAGGAGGCTTTCGGAAACTTCCTGCGTGTTCGTGGCGGATCTGTCATCCAGTCGTTGAACCTGGGCTTCAAGATGAACATCGAGGAGGAGCAGGCATCTGTACTCAGCACGTTCATCGCCGAGATCGAATCCAAGTTCGGTGCATTGGCGAAAGAGGTCATCGTGCCGTTCAAGCCGGATGTGGAGATAGACGGCATCGACTTCCGCATCCCGGCGCGCGGCGACAAACTTTCCCTTCTCGAACTGAGCGTCAAGAATGCCAAGGAATATCTTTTCAACTCCATCAAGCAGAGGGAGCACACCGATCCTGACGAATATCGCAGGATGGTTCTTGAGGACTTGCGCAAGGCCTTGGGAATGAAGGAGCTTCCGACCCACATCGAGTGCTTCGACAACTCCAACATCCAGGGGACCAATCCGGTGGCTTCCTGTGTGGTTTTCCGTGACGGAGTGCCGTCCAAGAAGGATTACCGTAAGTTCAAGATCAAGACGGTCATCGGGGCCAATGACTTCGCTTCGATGAAGGAGGTCGTCAACCGAAGATATTCAAGAATGCTTGAAGAGGCTCCGGATGACCTTCCGCAGCTCGTAGTGATAGACGGCGGTGAGGGGCAGTTGGAGTTCGCCCGCCAGGCTCTCGCCGAATTGGGCTTGATGGACAGACTGATGGTCATCGGCCTTGCCAAGCGTATGGAACTTGTGATCAGGGTGAACGATCCTTATCCTCTGTTTCTGGACCGTAACTCGCAGGCTCTTAAAGTCCTGATGCAGATCCGTGACGAAGCCCACCGCTTCGGCATCACCTTCCACCGCAGCCTCAGGAGCAAAGCCCAGATCCAGAGTGCTTTGAGGGAGATCAAAGGTGTCGGTGAGCAGACCGAGAAACGCCTTCTTATGCACTACGGCTCCGTGGCCCGCATCGCCGCCGCCCCCCTCGAAGACCTCTCCAAACTCGTTTCCCCGGCCCTCGCCGCCGAGATTCTCAAGGCACTTGACCAGTCTTGACCCAATACATTGAACCGTCTGCGACACACGCGTGATCTTCGCGCGTGATTCGCCTCCTTCTTGCGCACCACCTTGCTCCTTGTGAACACCTCGTGAGCCAGATCAGCCTTTTTGCTCACAACAAGGCCTTTATGGGAACCTTCGTGAGCGGAAGAGCCTGATCTGTGCACGGAACACTTTTCTACTTCTCGGCGCGAATTTTCCGTGCTACTTTTCGCGTCTGCTACAAAATTTTTTCTTTTTATGGAATAAATGCGTTACTGGCTTCCATATTTTTCGGAATAAATGTATATTTGCCTATGTAAAATTTCGGAATAAATGTGTGAGATATGCTTGATCGTAAGATTTCAAAACAAATAGAAAACTATCTAAATTCCGGCGGCGATAAAGTGCTTGTTGTCGATGGAGCGAGACAAATCGGGAAGTCTTTCATTATCCGTGAGATCGGAAGCCGGTTGTTCCCGAACTTCATTGAGATTAATATGGAGAAAGACAAGCAGGGTGACAGGCTGTTTGCGGAAGCCAAGACAACAGAGAATTTCTATCTTGCGTTGAGTGCTGTCGCAGGGGATAGGATGTCCGACAAGAAATCAACGCTCGTGTTCATCGATGAGATCCAGGCCTATGACCACCTGCTTACCTTGGTTAAGTTTCTCATGGAAGAAGGACGCTTTACCTACATAGCGAGCGGATCTCTGCTCGGGGTCACATTGAAGAAGACACAATCCATCCCGATAGGAAGCATAACTCCTTTGCATATGTATCCACTTGATTTCGAGGAATTTCTTTGGGCCAACGGTGTAGGGCGACTCGTTATAGAAGACTTGCGTCGGTGCTTTGAAGAGAGGGTCTCGCCTAACGAATCCATACACAGGAAAATGTTGGACTTGTTCAGGAAGTATCTTCTTGTGGGCGGTCTTCCTGATGCTGTGAATACTTATGTGAAGGAGCATAACATCGTCAAAGTGCGCGATGTGCACAGGGAAATTCTGGAACTCTACGGTCTTGACGCTTCAAAATACGAAAAGGAGTCATCGCGTAAGCTTAAGATTCTACGAATATATGAAATGATTCCGTCAAATCTTGAAAACAAGAAGAAGCGTGTCAAGGTCAAGGACATCGAAGGAAAAAAAGGTAAGCGAACCAGTGACTATCAGGACGAGTTCGACTACCTTGTGTCTTCCGGGGTCGCGTTGGAGGTGGATGCCATAAGCCAGCCTGCTTATCCGCTCAGACAGAATGCCGGGAAGAATCTTCTCAAATTGTATCTTAATGACTGTGGCTTGTTTACAGGAATACTATATGGCAACGACATCAGGCCGGTTCTTGAAGACATCCGCTCTGTCAATCTTGGTTCGGTTTACGAGACTGTTGTCGCCCAAGAACTGAAGGCGCACGGATTTGACCTGTATTATTATGATAACAAGAAAAACGGTGAGGTGGACTATCTGATCGATGATGTGAGGAATATGTCATCAATACCACTTGAGGTAAAATCGGGAAAAGACTACACGACGCATAGTGCTCTTGACAGATTTGTGGCCAACAGAGATTATGCGATCAGGCAGGCGTGTGTGTTGTCCAATGGATCAAAAGTTTTTGAAAAGGATGGCATCACATATTTCCCGATATATTTTGTGATGTTCTTCAACCATGATCTTGACATGCCTGAGGAAGATTATATATTCTGATTACCATTTTAGTAACATGAAAAAATAAGTTGCCTCAGATTAAGAGAAGATTTTCGAGGATAGATCTATTTTCGAAGAAGGAGTGTGCCGGTGGCACATGACTGATGAGAAAAGAGATCTAGACCTAAAAGATTCCTTAAGATGATGCAGGTTATTTTTTGAAGGTTACTTAATTCCGCCAACAGGTTTAATTACTTGATTTGTTGTCTTTAATGAGTACCAGTCTTGACAATGTCCGGCTTACTGCTTCCTCAAGGTAGGCAATGCTCCGTTTAGTTCGTAACGCCACTCTGAGCCTGCGTTCTGCAAGGCTGTGTTCATGGCATCAACGGCTTTCTGCCAGGTTACGCTGGTGCCGTCCACCTTCGTGGCTTCGGTGTGGGTGCCTTCCTTATTGTAGCCGATGCCTTGTTCCTGATTGTTCTTCCAATAGCAGGCGGTCACGGTGGTGGAGTTATATCCACAAAAGCCGCCGATATACACATTGACGGTGCTACTACCTGTACTGGTTACGTTGCCCGTGGCATAGCAGGCAAGGATGCGGCTTCCTCCGTTGAATCCCACCGCACCGCCGACATCGATATTATTTATGGGGGCTATTTCTAAGGTCACGTTGCCCGTGGCATAGCAAGCGGTCATGGTGGCATACGAATTCGTCTGACCTGCCACGCCGCCGACATCGACCGTTCCCTTCACTGTGGCAGAGGAACTGCATCCGGTGATGGAACCGCCCCATTGAGCCCCCACCACACCGCCGACGTACACCGTGCCGCTGACGCTGCCCGACACCGAGCAGTTTTCAATAGTGCCCCGGCTAAATCCTACCACGCCACCGGCCTGGCTCGACCCGTGATTGCTTGTTATCTGTATGCCTTCCATCACCACGTTCTTCACCGTACCAGCTCTATTGAGATAGCCGAACAGACCCACAAATTGGTCATTTGTCGTAACGGCCAGCCCCGTGATGGTATGGCCGCCGCCGTCGAAAGTGCCTTTGTATGAGTTATCGAAGCTTGTGCCTATCGGCGTCCAGCCTTTGCCCGTCAAGTCAATGTTTTTGTCGAGGGTAATGTTAATGTCGGTCTTACCTCCGTTCACTAAT
>ERZ772820.3070-NODE-3070-length-10987-cov-3.908160_pt1 | contig 10987 bp, 8 predicted proteins | sample MGYA00511377_ERZ772820 | MGnify/ENA primary metagenome ERZ772820 (study PRJEB29015, sample SAMEA2737684) | human gut metagenome | biome: human gut; feature: human-associated habitat; material: faeces | place: China | collected 2012 ...
TTGCATCACAAAAGCCTCTTTCTGCTCCTCGGCATAGGTCTTGTCCCAATACAAATCGAGCCCTATCTCGCCCACGGCGCAATACTCCCCGGAGAAAAGCAGCTCTCTCACCTGTCCAAGCCGCTCCCGATAATCGTCCTCCACCGACGTGGGGTGTAGCCCCATAGCCATACGGCAATAACCGGGAAACAAATCGTTCGTGGCATGCATGGCTTGCACCGTGTCGAAATCGACATTGGGCAATATCACTCGTTCGACTCCCGCTTCACGGGCGCGGCGCACCACCTCGACACGGTCTTCGTCAAACTCTTCCAGATAAATATGCGTGTGAGTATCAATCATCTTCGGGTCGTTTTTCTCCACTGCGGTAATAATATACTACGCCGTAAGCCCGGCAACGGTTCAAACGGATTTCGGCAGGAAGATCGGCGTAATACGTTTCCACCTGATTCCACAAATCCAAGATAATCCGGTCCGCCTCCTCGCGCAAGGCATCCAATCCCGACTGGGAACGAGTCGTATTCAGTTTATAATTCTGTTGTTCCCGATAGGCTTCCTTGAAAATATCGTAATGCACGGTCACTTTCGCGATCGTAGGGTTATAAATAGGTGCGCCTCCGTGCGACACCCGTTCGCGTTCCCCCTCGATGAGACGTTCTCACCAAACGAGAATGTGCTTCTCGCCGGTCAGCTCGGGCACGGCAAAATCTTCGGGGTCGAGCCCGTAAAACAATTTGTGTTCCTTGCGCACCTCGTTACGCAACACTGCCAAATTAAGCACCTGTATGAAATGCGAGATGTACAACCGGGCCGTCTTCAAATGCGACTGATATTGTCGGTTGGCCTCGGCCTGAGCCGTATAGCAATACTGGAACTGCCCGACGGCACTTTTGAAGCGTCTCAAAAGTGCGCGGGCCTCGTTCAGCGTTTTATACGAAGCCGCCTGCTTGTCCACATCGCACTCGTGCTCCATCGCCACCGCTTTTTCGAGAGCGGTAAGGCGGGCTTTGTCTGTATTCGGTAACCGGCGGTAAGGCATTGTTTCTGAAAAATTTTAGTGATCTCGTTTTATCAATGAATTCGCCAAATCGTATAAAGGCTGCTTCGCCGCTTCGTCCACCCCGATTTGCAGCAAAGCCTCTATCGCCCGACGACTGTATTCGTCGCCCTGCCGCAGGCACAAATCGCCCGCACCGGCACGGTCGTACAACGCCGTCACAGCAGCTATCTTCTCGGAAGGATCGTATTCGGCCGCGCCCAACCAGCGGGACAACTCCTCGGCATCTTTCCCTTCGACCCGTTGCCGGGCATTGATGAGCATATACGTTTTCTTGTTATTCAGAATATCGCCTCCTATCTTTTTCCCGAAACGGGCAGGGTCGCCATACACGTCCAACCAATCGTCCTGCAACTGGAACGCCAGCCCCAAAGACTCGCCGAAACGGTAGATACAATCCGCATCCGTCTCGCTCGCTCCGCCTATAATCGCCCCTATCTTCAACGCCCCCCCCAACAGCACGGCTGTTTTCAGGCGAATCATCTCGATATATTCCGCCTCGGTCACATCGTCCCGACGCTCGAATTCCATGTCGGATTGCTGACCCTCGCAAATTTCAAGAGCCGTTTTCAGGAACAACTCGACGACAGCCCCCGTGTGCGGAGCTTCCGTGCGGGCGATATAACGGAAAGCGATGATCTCCATGGCATCGCCCGAAAGTATGGCCGTATTCTCGTCCCACACCTTATGCACCGTAGGTTTACCACGGCGCACGTCGGCTTTGTCCATCACATCGTCATGCAACAGCGTGAAGTTGTGAAACACTTCCAACCCCACCGCCGCATTCAATGCCCGACGATAATCGCCCGCAAACATCTCGCAGGCAAGCAGCGTCAACAAAGGCCTCACGCGCTTACCGCCCAACGACAACTCATAACGCACGGGAGCATACAATCCATCGGGTTCGGCGGCATATTCTATCTTCGAAAGTTCAGCTTCTATCGCATCGAAATATCTTTGCAGTTTTTCCATAAACTACTTGAAAATTTTTATGTTTTACATAGAACAGAGTTCAAAATTAACGATTTCCATCGAGCCGAGCAAACATAACTCACAATATAATACGAATAAAGTTCCGATACAAACTCGTTCCGCCACATACTTTATTGCCCTTTTTCCCGTTAATAAATCATCGGGAACCATTCTGCCGAAAGCAAAATTCAATCACGCGACCTTCTGCCGACCGGGAATTTTGGCTATCTTTGAAACCCGAAAACAATTATGACACATACGTTTCGATATATAACGGTTCTTCTGGCGACTGTCACTACATGCTTCGCCGGGAGGGGACAAGAGGGGAAAAGCTCGTTCGACTTTCTCAATATCCCCACCTCTACCCACGCCTATACGTTGGGAGGAACCAATATATCCGTCATCGACGAAGATATAAACCTCGTCAATCAAAACCCGGCTCTGATGGGACCCGAATCGGATTTGCAACTCGGGCTGAACTACATGAAATATGTCGGGGGAATCAATCTGGCAGGAGCCACTTTCGGAAAGGCGGCCGGAGAACGGGGAGCATGGGCGGCCGGCATACAATACTACGGGTATGGCAAAATGAAAAGTGCCGACGAAACCGGCGTGATCACCGGTGAATTTTCACCCAAAGACATCGTTTTCAACGGTATCTACGCCCACGACATCACCACGACCTTGCGGGGCGGAGTCAATGCCAAAGTCATCTACTCCTCCTACGAACAATACACCTCTTGGGCGCTTGCCGTCGATCTCGGCCTCAACTACTACAACGCAGACAACGACCTCTCGCTCTCGCTGGTAGCACGCAATCTGGGTGGACAAATCAAACGTTACAACGACACATTCGAACGCATGCCGTTCGATTTGCAGATAGGCTATACGCAAAGCCTCGAACATGCGCCCATACGGGTGTCGGTCACCGCTCGTAACCTCACAAGGTGGAAACTTCCCTATCCCGCCATCGAAAGCAGCTCTTACACCGGGGGCGACGAAATCGTCGAAAAAAGCGGATTCGTGGACAACCTTTTCCGCCACCTCATTTTCGGCGTGGAGTTCCTGCCCACCGACCGCATTTACATAGGAGTGGGGTACAACTACAAAACCCGCACCGACATGCGCACCGCTCACCGTAACTTTCTCTCCGGATTCAGCATAGGCGGTGGAATCAAAGTCCGCATGTTCGGCATAGGTGTCGCCCTCGCACAACAACACACGGGAGCGACCACGCTCATGGTCAACCTCTCGACCAATCTTTTCGAATTCAAAAAATAAACGCTTATGAATAAACCTGAACCTCGGATAATCATCGCCGTCGACGGCTTCTCTTCGTGTGGGAAAAGTACGATGGCGAAAGCTCTTGCCCGGAACATAGGCTACATATATATCGACAGTGGCGCGATGTACCGCGCCGTCACCCTCTACTGCCTCGACCACGGTCTCATCGACGGCGACACGGTCGACACCGATACGCTGAGGTCCCTCATGGACGACATTCAAATCGATTTCCGCCCCGATCCCGAAACGGGTATGACACACACATTTCTAAACGGAATCGACGTAGAGCGTGAAATTCGCTCCATGCGAGTATCCGATAAGGTAAGCCCCGTTAGTGCCATACCTTTCGTGCGCACGGCGATGGTCGCCGCACAGCAAAAAATGGGCGAACGGAAAGGCATCGTCATGGACGGACGCGATATAGGCACGACCGTATTCCCACATGCCGAACTGAAAATATTCGTCACGGCCTCGGCGGAGACCCGGGCACAACGACGCGTCGACGAACTGAGGGCGAAAGGTATCGATGTCGATTTCGACGAAGTGGTCGCCAACATCAACAAACGCGACCACATCGACCAGACCCGTAAAGAAAGCCCTTTGCGCAAAGCCGAAGATGCCATAGAGCTCGACAATTCCCACATGACAATCGTCGAGCAGGACGCATGGCTCATGACCCGATACAGGGAAACCGTCGAAAAACTTCGATAAACCACCCGCAAAGGTAGAAAGGAGACAGGTTATGGCACGCATAGAAATAGATGAACATTCGGGTTTCTGCTTCGGTGTAGTCACGGCTATCCGCAAAGCCGAAGAAGAACTCGACCGCACCGGACGGCTCTACTGCCTCGGCGACATCGTACACAACAGCAACGAGGTGGAACGACTCAAAGCCAAAGGGCTCATCACCATAGACCACGAGCAACTCAAACAGTTGCACGACGTGAAAGTATTGCTGCGAGCCCACGGCGAACCTCCCGAAACCTACCGAATCGCCGCCGAGAACAACATCGAAATCATCGATGCCACCTGCCCCGTCGTGTTGCAACTGCAACGTAAAATCAAAACCGCATACGATTCCAACCCTCCCGGAGAGGCGCAAATCGTTATCTACGGCAAAACCGGACACGCCGAAGTCAACGGACTGGTGGGACAGACCCACGGCAAAGCCGTCGTCATCGAGGGGGACAAAGACCTCGACAAGATAGACCTCCGCAAAAAACTGTTGCTCTATTCCCAGACAACCAAGTCGGTAGAAGGCTTCCGCCACATCGTCGACGAGATAAAACAGCTGAAACCCGACGGACAATTCGAATCGTTCGACACCATCTGTCGGCAAGTCGCCAACCGCATTCCCAATATCAGGGAGTTTGCCCGCCGACACGACCTTATCCTGTTCGTTTGCGGGAAAAAGAGCTCCAACGGACGGGTGCTTTTCGGAGAATGCCTGCAAGTCAATCCCCAATCCCGACTCGTTTCCGACATCAGTGAAATAGACCCCACATGGCTCGAAGGAAAAGAGAGCATAGGTATCTGCGGAGCTACCTCCACCCCCCGCTGGCTCATGACCGAAGTCCAAGAATACATAACCCGGCAGCTCCAATAAACAAAACCGATATTCCCTACCGGCTTTCATCGGCAATGTAACTCTTTTTGTATAAAACTAACTATTACAAACAAGATTTATTCCTATTTTTGCAAAGCAGGAATAAATAAACTTTCGAAAAAAACGGAATTCTGACCATTCCCGCCATGAACAATTAAACAATATAGGTTATGTCGCAAATTAAATGTGTAGGTATTTTAACTTCCGGTGGCGATGCTCCCGGAATGAATGCGGCCATTCGCGCGGTAACCCGTGCAGCCATCTACAACGGATTCGAGGTAAAAGGTATTTATCGAGGTTATAAAGGTTTGATTACGGGAGAAATAACCCCTTTCAAAACGCAAAACGTAAGTAACATCATACAGTTGGGAGGTACGATATTGAAGACAGCCCGCTGTCAGGAATTCAAAACGCCTGAAGGACGAAAAGTCGCATACGACACACTCGTCAAAGAAGGCATAGATGCCCTTGTCGTAATCGGAGGAGACGGAACATTGACCGGTGCGCGCATTTTCGCCACCGAATACAACTATCCCATCGTAGGATTGCCGGGAACGATAGACAACGATCTCTATGGAACCGACACCACGATCGGATACGATACGGCGCTGAACACCATTATGGATGCCGTCGATAAAATACGCGATACCGCAACGTCCCACGAAAGACTTTTCTTTATCGAAGTCATGGGTCGCGATGCCGGATTCCTCGCTTTGAACGGAGCCATCGCTACGGGAGCCGAAGCAGCTATTATTCCGGAGATTTCGACCGAAGTGGACCAACTCGAAGAACTCATCAAGAACGGATTCCGCAAATCGAAAAACAGCAGTATCGTGTTGGTAGCCGAAAGCCCCATCACCGGTGGAGCCATGCACTTGGCAGAACGGGTACAGAAAGAGTACCCGCAATACGATGTCCGCGTAACTATTCTGGGACACATTCAACGAGGAGGTTCACCCACGGCTCACGACCGCATTCTGGCCAGCCGCATGGGTTCGGCCGCCATCGATGCCCTGCTCGAAGATCAACGTAATGTCATGATCGGTATCCGCAACAACGAAATAGAATATATTCCTTTCAATAAAGCTATCAAAAACGACAAACCCATAGACCGCGAATTACTCAACACGTTGAGAAAACTCTCGATCTAATCACAGGGAACATAAAATTTCACTACACGGGGCTGCCTGATTTTATTCCATCAGGCAGCCCCGGTTTTATTGGGAAAAGACCGACCTACACCCTCACTCGGTCCAATGGGTCGAGCGACTTGTAAAGCAAGAAAAATTTTGGCTTGGTAGAAATTCAGACGTGATTTTTATGCAGCTAACTCCTCTCTCCCCCAGCCGTGTCCCGTGGCATTACGGGGTGTTTCCGTAAGGGAATATAGGGGGAGTGCCCGTAGGGCGAGGGGGTTAAAACGACAGTAGAGCAAAAATACTGAATCTCACCCTCCTCCCCTGTGTTTCCGTTAGGGAATATAGGGGAGGTGTCCGCAGGACGAGGGGATTGAAAAAAGAAAGTTGAATAAAACCGGAAAAAGGACTGGTTAATTCCGCCTTTATCGGGCGGCAAAGTCGCAAGGAAGACAGAGGAAAAAGGGCGAGGACTGTTTGAGCGGAGCGAGTTCCGCAGACCCCGACGACGACCGAGGCGACGAGCCGAAAGGCCCGATAACTGCGGCAGCGCTTCTTGGTTCGTTCTTCTCGCTGCTGAGAAGAATGAACAACAATCTTTCAACCCCTCTCCTCAGAAACAAATGTTTCTTCGGTCTCTCCCCTATATTCTGCGTTGCAAAACACAGGGGGAGGTGGCACGTAGTGACGGAGGGGTAAAAAAAACAGGGGGAGGGGAGAAAGTTGGAATGTTTTTCTGAAAAGAAAATCAATAGGCTCGTCGCACCGATTCGGCAATTCGCCTCAATTCTCGAATAAAATTTGCATTTGCTCCCGACTTGTTTTATCTTTGTTTTTCTTAGATTTCGAGCTATGGAAACGTCCGATCAACAATACACCAACGAAGAGCAACTCATCGATGATAAATTTCAAGAACTGCTCAACGGATACCTCAACTCCAACCACCGGAAGAAAGTCGAGATTATCGAGCGTGCGTTCAAATTTGCCAAAGAAGCCCACAAGGGTATACGCCGACGATCGGGCGAACCCTACATACTGCACCCCATCGCCGTGGCTCGTATCGTCAGTCAGGAAATAGGTTTGGGCTCTACATCGATATGCTCCGCCCTGTTGCACGATGTAGTGGAAGACACCGAATATACCGTCGAGGACATCGAGAACCACTTCGGGAAAAAGATAGCATCCATCGTCGACGGGCTCACCAAAATATCGGGCGGTATTTTCGGCGACCAAGCATCGGCTCAGGCCGAGAATTTTCGACGGCTGTTGCTTACCATGTCCGAAGACATTCGGGTAATCCTCATCAAAATGGCCGACCGTCTGCACAACATGCGCACGCTCGGTTCCATGCTTCCCAGCAAACAATATAAAATCGCTGGCGAGACACTCTATATATATGCCCCGTTGGCCCACCGTTTAGGATTGTTCGCCATAAAGACCGAGTTGGAAGACCTCGCCTTCAAATACGAACACCCCGAAGCCTACAACCAAATCAAGCAGAAAATCGCCGAGACCGAAGAATCGCGCCAACAAATCTACAACAACTTCTCCAAGCCGATTGTCGCGAAGCTCAAAGAAATGGGGCTCGAATTCGAGATGAAAGCCCGGGTAAAATCCATCTATTCCATTTGGAACAAGATGGAGTCGAAACACATACCTTTCGAGGAAGTCTACGACCTCTATGCGGTTCGTATCATTTTCAAATGCCCCAACGAAGCCGACGAGAAAAAAGAGTGCTGGGCCATTTACTCGGTCATCACCGACATCTACAAACTGCACCCCGAACGCACCCGCGACTGGGTGAGCCGCCCCAAAGCCAATGGATACAAAGCTCTGCATCTCACGGTCATGGGTCCCGACGGCAATTGGATAGAAGTACAAATACGAAGCGAAAAAATGGACGAGATCGCCGAACGGGGATTCGCCGCCCATTGGAAATACAAAGTGGGAAACTCCGACGAAGAGTCGGAACTCGACATCTGGCTGAAAACCATCAAAGACATTCTCGAACACCCCGAGCCCAACGCCATCGATTTTCTCGACACGATAAAGCTCAACCTGTTCAGTACCGAGATATTTGTCTTTACGCCCAAAGGCGAGCTCATCACATTGCCCAAAGACGCCACGGCGCTCGATTTGGCTTTCACCCTGCACTCCGACCTCGGCTTCCATTGTATCGCCGCCAAAGTAAATCACCGGCTAGTACCGCTGAACCAAAAACTGCATAGCGGCGACCAAGTGGAAATACTCACCTCCAAATCGCAAACGCCCAAAGAGGAATGGCTCAACTTCATCACCACGGCCAAAGCCCGAAGCAGACTGACGGCGTCGTTGCGGAAAGACCGGCGAAAAATCATAGCGAAAGGAGAGAAAATACTGAAAGACTTTTTCGAAAGCAATCACATCGAATACAACAACGATGTAGTAACCAAAATATTAAGCAACCTCGGCATACGACATCGGGACGATCTGTTCTACAAAATAGGAAATGACGAGATTACCCCCAACGAAAATATCAAAAAAATCATCAAGGGAAAAAGTCAAAATCCTTTCATGCGGTATCTGAAACTTTCGTTCGGCAGCAACAACGGGAAAAACGAACAGCCCAAACCCGTCACTCCTCAGCAACTTACGATAGACCGCAAACAGACCTACATTCTGCGAGACGAGAACGGAGTGAAAAACTATAAAGTAGCGGATTGCTGTTGCCCGATACCCGGTGACGACGTCTTGGGATATGTGGAAGACGACGAAACCGTAGTCGTGCACAAAAGGGAATGTCCCGTAGCCATGCGACTGAAATCGAGCTTCGGCCCACGGTTGGTGTCCACGCAATGGGAAGCCAGCGAATCGCTCTCCTTTCCCGCCAAGATAGAGATACAAGGTATCGACCGGATAGGGATTCTCAACGAAATCACCCGGGTGATTTCCAATGAATTGATTATCGACATGAGAGGACTCACCATAAAAGCCAACGAAGGCGTATTCACCGGGACGGTCAACATCATGGTGCACGACACCCGCGTCGTAGAATCGCTTTGTAATAAATTACGTAAAATAAAGGGCGTACAGAAGGTCGCACGCTGTAAAGAATAACCCGTAGAATCATGGATAAAAACCGTATACAAAAATTCCTGTCCAGCACACGTGTCCTGCAATTTGTCTTTTTCGTGGCAGCAGTGACATTGGTTACCTATTTCTTCCCGAGAGAAGGAAAATTTCGTTACACCTTTCAGGAAGGGAAACCGTGGAAGTACGGATTGCTCACCGCTCCGTTCGACTTTCCCGTTTATAAAGACGAAGCCGTCATTCAACAAGAACGCGACAGCATCATGCTCGACTTCCAACCGGTCTTCTCACACAACGAATCGATAGAGAAAAAGTCCGTCGACGACTTCGAAAAAGCATTGAGTAACTATACGGAAATGTCTATCCCGCCGACTCTCCGCAAGAACTTGGTCCAAGCTCTGCGAGAAGCCTATCGGAAAGGAATCGTCTCTTCCGAAGCATACACCCAACTGCAATCCGGAAAATTCAAGGAAATACGAATCCTCGAAAACAATGTCGCGCGCGAAATACCGGTATCCGAACTGCAATCCGCACGGGAAGCCTACGAGAACATGCTCAATAAATTCCCCGACTCCTACTCGCATCACATCTTACAAACCTGTAACCTGAACGATTTTCTACATACCAACATCGCATTCGACAGTATTACGACCGACCGGCTCAAAGACAATCTGTTACAACGAATCGCTCTCTCCGACGGTATTGTTCAAGCCGGAGAACGTATTGTCGACCGGGGCGAAATCATCACGCCGCAAACCTATCGCATTCTCAAATCGCTCGAAACCGTCACCTTGAAAAAAAGCGTCGGCAATGACCACCGTGGTTACACCATACTGGGACAAATCATCGTATTCACCTGTCTCTTTTCTTTTTTCTATCTGTTCTTGGCACTGTTCCGTCCGCAGACTTTCAACGAGATGCGTACCCTCGGCTTTATGATGATGCTCATCGTGGGCATCTCCCTGATAGCTTTTTTCCTTTCTGAATTTCGGTTACAAGGCATATATTTGGTTCCGTTCGCCATTATTCCCATTATCGTGGTCACCTTCTTCGACTCGCGCACCGCACTCTATGTACACCTCATTACGGTACTTATCTGTGCTTTTACGGCGCCGTTCGCACTCGAATTCATCTTCTTGCAGCTTATCGTAGGCATGACCGCCATCGACAGCCTCAGCGACCTTTCTCGCCGCTCCCAGCTCATGCGCTGCGCCCTGCTCGTCTTCCTCGCCTACTGCTTTGCCTACGTGGGATATACACTCCTTTCCGAAGGCGACCTCTCGAAACTGAATTACAATATGTTCATCTATTTCGGAGTCAATTGTGTATTTCTGCTGTTCGCCTATCTCCTTATCTATATATTCGAAAAGGCCTTCGGGTTCATCTCCACAGTCACGCTGGTCGAATTGTCCGATGTGAACAATCCCATATTGAGACAGTTATCCGAAGAGTGCCCCGGAACCTTCCAACACTCCCTGCAAATCTCCAACTTAGCGGCCGAGGCGGCCAATAAAATAGGAGCAAAGGCTCAATTGGTTCGTACTGGAGCCCTCTATCACGATATCGGGAAACTCAAAAATCCGGCATTCTTCACCGAGAATCAATCGGGGTTCAATCCGCACACACCGCTTTCCTTCGAACAAAGCGCACAAATCGTCATCTCCCATGTGAACGACGGACTAAAAATGGCCGATAAACTACGATTGCCCCAAGCGATCAAAGACTTTATCTCCACGCACCACGGACACGGGAAAGCCAAATTCTTTTATAACTCTTTCTGTAACAAATACCCCGACCAACCCGTAGACGAATCGAAATTCACCTACCCCGGTCCCAACCCGTTCACGAAAGAAACGGGAATAC
>ERZ772820.3085-NODE-3085-length-10954-cov-3.972842_pt1 | contig 10954 bp, 7 predicted proteins | sample MGYA00511377_ERZ772820 | MGnify/ENA primary metagenome ERZ772820 (study PRJEB29015, sample SAMEA2737684) | human gut metagenome | biome: human gut; feature: human-associated habitat; material: faeces | place: China | collected 2012 ...
AGTAATAGAATATCACCTTTATACACATTTTGCAACATAAATGTTGTATTAAAGTAGTATTAAAATCAAAAAAGCCGGTAAGCAAACCACTCTCGATTCACCCACCGGCCATTTAACTTTATCTCTTATTCAGTTGCTACTTCAAACTCTGTTCCATCATAAAATCTTATCTTAAGCCTACCATCTTCAAATACTGTAATATGGTCCATTACCGCCATCATAAGCGCTGAATCAAACTCATTTATTGTCCCTGCTTTCGCATGCTTCATTACCAGCTTTGTTTTATATCTTAGCAGAACATCATCACCCTTAATATTCTTTTGCCAGCGTTCCTGGTAATCAGCCTGGTGCTCGACTATCTCATTCCAACTCATAACAAACAGCTTAGTGAAGGTTTCGTCAGTAACGTACCTATTGCCGCAAACCTTATGACCGTCAGTCTTGTTGCAGGAACCGCAGCGCACTTGGTTATCTTTGTCCCTGCTCTGGTCGTGTACTTCACTCTGGAATAAATATTTCCGCAATTTCCACAGATAATCTTGGCATAAAATGGGTTCTTTTCGCTCATCTGCCCGTAAGCATTTGTGAAATGGTCCTTACAGTACTGGGCCCTTCTTTCAAGCTCTGCCTGGACTGCTTGTCAAGTAATTCATTATCGTTCCTCCAAATCGACAATAACACCCCTATTAAAATCACTCTAAATTCTCATATTTTCCTGCTAAAGACACAGGTACATATCTTTCAAAAAAGCCCGCTACCCCACATAAAATCAAGGTTTCTTCGACAGCAAACAGACTGTCTCCACATGCACACTCTGCGGGAACTGATCCACACCTCTACACATCCTGATCTCATATCCATTCGCACACAGATACTTCAGATCTCTCGCCAATGTCGCACTGTCACAGCTTACATACACAACCTTCTCCGGCTGCATCTTCACGATCGTCTCCAGCAGTGTCTCGTCACAGCCCTTTCTCGGTGGATCCACAACGATCACGTCTGCATGAGCTGTCTCGCCATTATGCTCTCGCTCATACTCTGCATAATATTCCGGCAGAACTTCTTCTGCCTTCCCAACGAAAAATTCTGCGTTATCAATCGCATTGATCTTTGCATTTTCTTTGGCATCATCGATTGCCTGCGGCACAATCTCAACTCCGTAAACCTGTTTTGCCTTCTGAGCAAGGAAGAGGGAAATCGTTCCGATTCCGCAGTACAGATCCCACACGGTTTCATCACCTTTGAGGTCTGCATACTCAAGTGCAAGTCCGTATAGTTTCTCTGTTTGTACCGGGTTTACCTGATAGAATGATAATGGGGAAATCTGATATTTTACATTTCCGATATAATCTGTAATATATCCCTGTCCCCAAAGAATTTCATAAGAATCTCCCATAATTACATTATCTCTTCGTGTATTCGGACTGATCGTGATACTTGTCATGCCCTCAATCTGAATAAGCTTTTCAATCAGACGCTCTGCTTTCGGAAGTTTCTTTCCGTTGACCACAAGACAGACCATAATTTCTTTTGTCTTGAATCCATAGCGAATCAATGCATGCCGGATCAGACCTTTTCCAGTCTTCTCGTCATACGATTTGATCTTGTTTTCACGCATATATTGTAAAATAATCTCGAGTATTTCTCGGTTCTGATCTACGCCAAGAGCGCAATCTGTGTTTGCAATAATATCATGTGTTCTTCCGGCATAGAATCCCGTGATCGGATTGCCTTCTTTATCCGTTCCGAACGGGAACTGTGCTTTATTACGATAACCAAACGGATGCTCCATTCCAACAACCGGCTGCATCACTGTATCAATCTGGTCTTTTGTGAACCCACTGATTCGTTCCAGATTGCCACGAATCTTCTGGTCCTTAAACACAAGCTGACGATCATAAGACATTTCCTGAATCTGGCAGCCTCCGCATCTTCTGGCAAATGCACACTTTGGTTCTACGCGATATTCTGACGGTGTGATAACTTTCATCAATCTGGCATAGCCATAATTCTTCTTTGCCTTCATGACTTTCGCTTCAACCACATCACCGATCACTGCGTCTTTGATAAAGAGCGTGTAACCATCCACATGGCCAATTCCTTCCCCGCTCACTCCGATATCTGTTATTTCAACTGTTACAATATCATTCTTGTTCATTCTTTTCTCTCTTCTATTTTACTCTTAATTATACAAAGATGTTGGGGTCAAAAGGTATTTTGACCCCTATGATATACGGATTGCTTCGCATTTCATGCAAGCAAGAAACGCATGACCTTTTGACCCTTGTATCATACAAATAGCCACTGCTCACATAGAATCTGCAAACAGTGACACTTGTTATTCTCATTGTTAAATTTAATCCTCAGATGCTCTTCTTAAATTAGACTCAAACAGACGATTATATCCAAGCCATTCTGTTCCTGTTTTTCCTTTGAACAGTTCTGTCAATGTCTGAAGCTTTGCATCTGTTGAATCTGCCATATTCAGTGCCACTGCCTCTGCCAGTGCCGGTTTCTTTGGAGAACCGTATTCCAGTTCACCGTGATGTGCCACGATACAATGCTTGAGTTCATGAGCAAGCTTCACCGGAAAGTCCGGGATAGAACGAATCGCATCATCGATCATCTCGACACCGATCACGATATGTCCGATCAGCTGTCCCTCATCTGTATAATCATTGTCCGGAAAATCAGAAAGTTCTTTCACTTTTCCAATATCATGGAGAATTGCAGAGCTAAGGAGCAGATCTCTATTCAAAATAGAGTAGCTTGTTGCAAAATAATCACACATACGAGTTACACTGAGTGTATGTTCAAGCAATCCTCCGGAAAATCCGTGATGTACTGTCTTCGCTGCGGAATGTGCCTTGAATTTTTTGATAAATGCTTCATCTTTTATATAGTAGAATTCCAACACCTGTCTTAAATATTTGTTAGAGATCTGACGAATATAAGCTGTCAGTTCCTCGTACATTCCGTCTACACTCTTATCTGTTGTCGGCATATAGTCTGCCGGATTGTATTCTCCCTCTTCCGCCTTTCTGATCTGACGGATGTTCAACTGAAGATTTCCGTTATAATTGATCACATCTCCAAAAACTTCGATAAAGTCCTTCTCATCATAATCTGCGATTCCCTGGGAGTTCGGATCCCATACTTTTCCATCCAATGTTCCTGTCTTATCCTGAAGGATCAGATTATCATACGGCTTTCCATTTCTTGTCTCTGCGGAACGCTTTCCTTTACAAAGATATACATTCCTGATTGTTTCTCCCTCGCATAATCCATCTATAAATCTCATTTTCTGCCTCTTTCACTTGTTATTCTTTACTTTCAATCGTAACATCAAATTTAATATCTACATATCCTTCAGATCCTCGGCGTTTCCCTTCCACTTTGATCTGATCTCCTACTTTCCATGTCAGCATCAGTTTACGGTAAGCACTCATGCTTACAATTTTCTCTCCATTCACAGAACAGATCACATCTCCACTCTGTATGCCCGCTGCCATTGCCGGTGAATCTGCTGCCACGTCAATCACATAGATTCCTGACGGCATGCCCTCTTCTTTCTGAATTCCACTTGTCACTGCTGTTCCTGACACACCGATATATGGTACACTTGCACCGTTCGCTAACAGCTGGATAACCAACTTCAGATCTGAGATCGCATAAGCATTCGCAGTACGTATTCCACGTTCTTTCCAGATATCAGAAGAAATCATTCCGATCACTTCTCCATCCAGATTGAATAAAATACCTGTTCCTTCGGATGCACTGCTCATATCGGTCGCAATCACACTATACTCTCCGTCGCGTCCGATTTCTTTATAGTTTGACGAACTGACAATTCCGTAACCGCTTCCTCCGGCATAACCGAAAATATTTCCCAGTGCGAATATAACATCACCCTGTTCTGTCAGATTCGAATTGCCAAGTGATGCTACACTTGAAGCACTCCATGTGGCATCTGAAAGGCTTTTTTTATCTACCGCAAATATTGCAAATCCACTATTTTTATCCTTTTTTTTCAGGCTTGCCTTATATTCTGATTTATCTGAAAATGTAACGCACCACTCTTTTGCATCTTCGCAGATCGAAGCATAGGACAAAATCAGTATCTCCGGTCCGTTATCCGCAACGATCACACCAGATACGCTCTCATCAATTCCGGTCGCTTCTGCATTCCAGTTCTCCTGTTCTGTCCCCTTCGCAACAGATACCACACTCTTCTTCGCTGTCAGTGCTTTCTCATATGCTTTGGACATCATCTGTACATAACTGATCTCCTGCTGATCCTGCACGTCATTCTGCTCTGTCGTGTCGCCACCTTCTGCTGAATCTTCCTCTGATTGATTGTCCTCCTGGATTGTCACAACTTGTGTCTTTTCAGGAAATAAATGCTGTGCAAGCGGGCGCAATGCAAAAAATCCCAAGCATGCAAAGCCTCCTAAAACCAGTCCGCATATTGCAATCTGGATGAGCTGTTTCATTCCTTGCTGTCTGCTGATCTTCTTTGGTTTTATCGTCTCTTCAAGAAATGCAAAAGATTCCTTTTCCTCTGACTGTTCTAAATTTTTCCCGTCAGGACCCTCTTCCGGAACCTGACCATTACTTTTCTTTTCTGACATTGACATGAACCTCATTCGTGACTGTTCACTTCCGTGTCAACTACAAAATCAACCGACACGGACATTTCCATTACTTAGTATAACTGATTCATATAGATTGTTCAATATCTATAAAAGCCTTTTATTTAATGAAATAATAAGGTACAATAAGACTCGGAAATAGTTATTGTTCACATGTATTGTGAACAGCTACATGATTAAAAAATTAGTATTAAGTTGAAATGACAGAGGAAAATAAATGAATCAAAAAACATTATTTAAACTGGAATATGATAAGATCATTGCTCTTCTTGAAAAAGAAGCGACATCTTTCCGCGGAGGACAGCTCTGCCGTCGTTTGAAGCCAATGACCGACCTTCATAAGATCAACATTTATCAGGAACAGACTGCTGCCGCTTATACACGAATCGTGCAAAAAGGACGTATCTCGTTTGGTGACGCTGCACCGGTTGAAGAGTCCATGAAGCGTCTGGAGATTGGTGGCTCACTCAGCAGCACAGAACTTCTCCGTATTTCCCGCCTGCTTGTAAATGCAGCCAGGGTAAAGGCCTACGGAAGACATGATACACAAGAGGACGCTTGCGACTGCCTGGATGAATATTTCAACCTGCTTGAACCGCTGACACCACTCTCAAATGAAATCGACCGCTGTATTATCGGCGAAGATGAATACAGTGATGATGCCAGTTCCACACTGAAGCAAATTCGTCGAAGCATTAATAACATCAATGACAAAGTACACGCCACTTTAACTACACTGGTCAACGGTTCCCTTCGCACTTATCTGCAGGATGCAATCATTACCATGCGTGGAGACCGCTATTGTGTACCTGTCAAAGCGGAATATCGTGGACAGGTACAGGGACTCATTCACGATCAGTCTTCAACAGGTTCTACTCTTTTTATTGAACCTATGGCAATCGTAAAACTGAACAATGACTTAAAAGAACTTTATGCAAAGGAACAGGAAGAGATTCAGGTGATTCTTGCAAATCTAAGTGAAGAAGCCGCACAATATATCGAGGAAATCCGTGTGGATTACCGTTCTCTGACGGATCTTGACTTCATTTTTGCACGAGGTGCTCTAGCAATGTCCATGCGCGCCAGCCGGCCGCTTCTGAATGAAGAGGGACGCATCCGTATCCGTGAGGGACGTCACCCACTGCTCGATCCGAAAAAAGTTGTTCCGATCACCGTGACACTTGGGGAAGACTTCACACTGCTGATCATCACCGGACCAAATACCGGCGGTAAAACTGTTTCTTTGAAAACGGTCGGCTTGTTCTGTCTGATGGGACAGTCCGGACTTCACATTCCTGCCGGAGACCGCAGTGAACTGGCTGTATTTCATCAGATTTATGCAGATATCGGAGATGAACAGAGTATTGAGCAGAGCCTTAGTACATTCTCTTCTCATATGACCAATATTGTCTCTTTCCTTAAGAAAGTAGATGAACGTTCGCTGGTTCTCTTTGATGAACTTGGAGCCGGTACAGATCCGACGGAAGGTGCCGCACTTGCAATTTCTATTCTGTCCCATCTTCACCAGAGAGGAATCCGTACAATGGCTACCACACACTACAGCGAGTTAAAAGTCTATGCACTTTCCACTCCGGGTGTGGAGAATGCCTGTTGTGAATTCGATGTAGAAAGTCTTCGTCCGACTTACCGTCTGCTGATCGGTATTCCTGGTAAAAGTAATGCATTTGCAATCTCCGGGAAGTTAGGTCTGCCGGATTATATTATTGAAGATGCAAAGAAACGGCTCAGTGAACAGGACGTTTCCTTTGAAGATCTTCTCACTGATCTTGAGACAAGCAAACGGACGATTGAAAAGGAACAGGAAGAAATCGCACGATTGAAGAAAGAAGCGGAAGACCTGAAAGCCCAGGCGAAACAGCGCCAGGAGAAATTAGATGATCAGCGCGACCGCATTTTACGCGAGGCAAATGAAAAAGCAAACGCCATTCTGCGTGAAGCAAAAGAAGTTGCCGACAAGACGATCAAGGATTTCCGTAAATTCGGCAAGGAAAACATTTCTGCTGCAGAGATGGAAAAGGAACGTGAGAAGCTGCGTAAGAAGATCAAAGATACAGCATCTGCGTCTGCAATGAAAGCACAGAAACCAAAGAAAGAGCATAAAGCATCTGACTTCAAGCTCGGAGAATCCGTTAAAGTTCTCAGCATGAACCTGACAGGAACCGTAAGCTCTCTACCTGATGCCAAAGGGAATCTTACCGTACGTATGGGAATCCTCAGCTCCCAGGTCAACATCTCTGATCTGGAGATTATCGAGGAAGTCTCTCCGTATGCACCGAAGAAAATGAACCGTACTTCAAAAGGCAAAATTAAAATGGGAAAATCTCTTTCTGTCCGGCCTGAGATCAATCTGCTCGGACGTACTGTTGATGAAGCCGTTGCTGAGCTGGATAAATACCTGGATGACGCAATCCTCGCTCACCTGAATACTGTCCGTGTAGTTCACGGAAAGGGAACCGGAGCACTCAGAAAGGGAATTCATGAATATCTGCGTCGTCAGAAACATGTAAAATCCTATCACCTTGCCGAATTTGGTGAAGGTGACGCAGGTGTAACAATTGTAGAACTTGGCTAATTATTTTAAACAGTTATCAACTACCTTATCATGGTTAATGGGGGAAAAAGAATGTTTGGAAAACAGAAAATCCTAATCGTAGATGATGATGAGAATATCGCTGAACTGATTTCTCTTTATCTCACAAAAGAATGTTTTGATACAAAATTAGTATATGATGGAGAAGATGCGCTTGCAGCTTTTGACAGCTATCAACCAAATCTGATTCTTCTTGATCTGATGCTTCCGGGAATTGACGGGTATCAGGTTTGTCGTGAGATTCGTTCCAAAGCTGCCACACCAATCATCATGCTTTCTGCAAAAAGTGAAGTATTTGACAAAGTTCTCGGACTGGAACTCGGAGCGGATGATTATATCATGAAGCCATTTGACCCTAAGGAAATGGTGGCCCGCGTAAGAGCTGTCTTGAGAAGATATCAGGTTGGACAACAGAATGATACTTCTGTTGAAAAAACAAAATGTGCGGAGTTTGACGGATTGACGATCAATCTTACAAACTACTCTGTTGTGTGTGACGGACATCCTGTTGATATGCCGCCAAAAGAATTAGAACTCCTTTACTGTCTTGCTGCATCACCGAATCAGGTATTCACAAGAGAGCAGCTCTTAGACCGTATCTGGGGCTATGAATATATCGGAGACACTCGTACCGTTGATGTTCATATTAAACGTCTGCGCGAAAAGATTAAAGACCACCCTCACTGGAATATCAGTACTGTATGGGGAATTGGTTACAAATTTGAGACAAAATAGATTTAAATCATCGGTCCTGGATACTGTAAACAGCATCTGGTGGCCGATGAGTACTTAGGGAGAAATTATGAAAGCAGTTCTGCATTTAAAATTTATTGTACTTTATATTATTTTCGGGTTTTTATGTGTTTTCACAACAGCAACATTAACCACAGAACTGATCACCGAACGTCTGGAAAAAGATACTTCGCAGACATTATACAGAGAAGCAACCATGATTGCAGATAATTATCTGCCTTCCTATTTTTCAAACGAATCTTCCAGCTGGGCTGTTCATTCTCAGTTATCTGCTATGAAGACGTATCTTAATTCTTCTCTGTGGTTTGTTGAAAAAGATGGTACAATGATCACCTCTGCCAACCTGAAGGATACTACTGCACCACAATCAGTCGATAATTTTGATCCGGCCGAAATCGGGAGCAACCAGTACATGATCGGAACCTATCATAATTATTTTCAGGAAGATATGATTACTGTAATGGCTCCTGTCACACAGGGATTTTATACAAAGGGATATCTGATCATTCACAGTCCGGTCTCTCTGATCAACGAAAGATGCCGCACGCTGATGGTTCCGGTTTATATTTCTCTTGGAGTTATTTTCCTGTTGTCCTTCATCTTCCTACTCGGGTTCCATTTCTTCGTCCATCGACCATTGTTGCTGATCACAGAAGCTGCGAAGCAATATGCCATGGGCAATCTGGATTACGAGATTCCGGTAAACAGGCATGATGAGATCGGATATTTATCCGCATCACTGAATTATATGGCTACACAATTGAAGGATTCTGATGATTATCAGAAAAAGATCGTAGCAAATGTATCCCACGATTTCCGTTCTCCGTTGACTTCAATCAGGGGTTATGTAGAAGCAATGGCAGACGGAACAATCCCACCGGAGCTTCATGAGAAATACTTAAATATCATTCTCTTCGAAACGGAACGACTGACTGACCTGACAACGGATCTTCTTACTTTGAACGAATTTGATACAAAAGAGCTCCTGCTCAATAAGACTTCCTTTGATATTCAGGAGATGATCAAACATACTGCCCAGTCTTTCGAGGGTGTCTGTACTCAGAAGCATATATCCATTAAGCTCTTTCTACTGTCTGAACAGATCAATGTAATGGCGGACCGACGCAAAATCCAACAGGTTCTTTATAATCTTCTGGATAATGCGATCAAATTCAGTGAGAATGACTCTTCTATTACAGTAGAAGTAACAACGAAAAATGATAAAATCTTTGTTTCCGTAAAAGATCATGGAATCGGAATCTCAAGAAAGGAAATCAATAAGATTTGGGAGCGTTTCTACAAATCAGATCTTTCCCGTGGAAAAGATAAGAAAGGAACCGGACTTGGACTTTCGATCGTAAAAGAAATCATACAGGCTCACGATGAACATATCAATGTGATCAGTACAGAAGGGGTTGGCACTGAATTTATTTTTTCTTTAAGCAAAGCTTAAAGGACAACGTGAACAGAACAAAGAATGTGCCTTGGCACATTCTTGCGCCTGCGGCGGTCGCTTGCGACACCTACCTTGTACGCCACAGTGCGCATCCTGAGCGGAGCGTTTTTTTATATTAGGAAAGGACTTTCCTAATATAAAATAAAAAACATCAGGATTTTATTACTTCTATATTTCTGAATTTCAGAATGAAGTATAAAACCTGATGTTTTTATTTTACCTGACAAGCTCTTTTCCTTTATGAAATTGTTCGACTTATTTTCAACTTATTCGTAAAGGAACGGTGTTATCGTATCGTCATTCATATTGTCTGCTGTCACCCACACATATCCTGTGTTGACCTCAGCTTCATTTCCAATCTCAAGAACTGTACGTGCCGCTGCAACTACTGTCGCATATCCCATTCCAAAAGGATTCTGCACAATAAGTCCATCCACCTTTCCATCTTTCAATGCATTGACCTGCTCTTTTCCCGCATCAAACCCCACTAATGTAATATGTTTTTCTGCATCAAGCTGATCCATCGTCTTAATTGCAAGCTGGGTTACTGTCTCGTTCGTAGCAATACATCCTTTTAAATCAGGATGTTTCTCCATATAATATTGAATTGCATCTTCATCACTCATCTTTGCCGCGCCATCATTGACCTGCTGCATCTTCTCGGACAATTCATTGTCCACTTCCTGTGCTGTCTCATTCGCACTTTCGTCTGCTGATGAAGAATCCGCATTCGATGCTGCATCTGCAATTGTCTCGGAAGCATCACCTGTTCCTGTTGTCTCTTCCTTCTTTTCTCCTGCTTCTGCGGCTGCCAGTTCTTCTAGTGTTACCCCGACCTGTTCAGCTACAATCTGTTTCTTCAACATTTCCAGCTGATCCAGATAAATTGTCTCTGTAACAGTCACATTCGGATGATTTGCTGCAAGTTCATTTTTGATTCCTGCCTCACGCTCTTTCGCCGTATCTGATACTGTATCATGCACAAGCAACAGAATCTCCCCACTGTCACCGATCTTCTCACAGAAATTCTTTGTTCCTGTTGTTGCCGCTTCTATATTATTCGTTTTGCAAGTACTTTGGATATTCTGATAGCTGTTTCCCGAATCAAATGCTACGATCGGAATTCCATTCTCAATCGCAAGATCAAACTGGACGGAGCATGCGCTTGCATCTACACTGGAAATTGCGATCACATCCGGATAACGTGCAAGCTCTTCATCCAGAATATTCACCTGCTGATCGATATTATCATTCTCGTCCGGTGCACTGTATAGTACTTTCACCTTATCATTTCCAGAATAGCCCAGTGCTGTATTCAAGTCCGTTGCTGCCTGCTCTACCCCTGCCTTTACCTGATTCCAATATGGTGTTGAAGATGCCCTTCCGATTACAGAAATATAAGTTCCAGGTTCCAGATCCAGATTGTCTACCGATGCATATGCAGAAGATTTGATTGCATCCAGATTCGCCTGATATACC
>ERZ772820.3088-NODE-3088-length-10946-cov-7.947388_pt1 | contig 10946 bp, 6 predicted proteins | sample MGYA00511377_ERZ772820 | MGnify/ENA primary metagenome ERZ772820 (study PRJEB29015, sample SAMEA2737684) | human gut metagenome | biome: human gut; feature: human-associated habitat; material: faeces | place: China | collected 2012 ...
AGCAGGATATCGAACTTCATAAGAGAGCTGAGAAGTTTTCCGGCCTGTTCAGGGAAGTATCCGCTGGGTAAAGTGCTTTGCTACAAAGTGCCCGGTTTTCCGTGTGAAGCATTGGTTGAGGATACAGAGAATTCGTAAGTGCGTTACTTGCTTTTAACGCAAAATGGGGACGTATATGAGGACATAGCCTTTTCTAACACTTTTCTAACACATTTCTAACACATTCCGGCAAAAGGCCGTTTTTGGGCACAAAAGCAATCATAATAGAGAAAGTAACGCTCCCAAGATCAAGATGATCTCGGGAGCGGTTTTTCGTTCAGATGACGGCGGTATATGGCCATAAGACAGGTTCAGTAGAATGCTTCTCTTTCTACTCATCCTACGTTGTGGGACATTTAATGGGAAGTGCCTGCCTACTTGGTCAGAATATTCGGCAGCTGCGCGCGCAGGGCGGCCACGCCCTCGGCGGAGCCGAGGTCATAGCGCTCCACCATGTTCAAAACAGACTGCAAAGAGGTTTTCGGGTTGCACCACAGGTCCGGGGCGTAGCCCTTGCCCTCCACATTTTCCATACTGTAGATAAAGTGGAGCGCCTGACCGAACTGGAAGCCGATGCCGGAGTTTGGAAGCGTCCAGCCTCGCACATTTCCGACCAGCTGCGCGCCTCTCGTCGGGCCGCCGATCACAAGGCAGTTGTCAAGTGTCCTGCAATAGGTCACGATGCTCTCGCCGGCGGAGCCGGACATGCTGTCTGTCAGAAGAAGAATCGGAGTGCTGTTTTCCAGCAGCTTTCCCTGAAACAGCTCATAGTCCTTATCGCCTGTCCGGAAGGCGGCAAACTCTTCACCCAGGTCCGCGTAGGCTTGGGTCCTATCGAACATAGCAGTGCCCCAGTTGGAGATAATCGTTTTCTGTTCGGGTTCTTCTCCCGTGTAGCTTTTCAGCCAGTTTTTGATAAAGTCTTCATCGCCGCCGCTGTTGGAGCGGGCATCAATGATGATGAGCTTCGCGTTTTTAAGGTCAGAACCGGTGCGGACGAACTCGTCCATTGTCTCCTCATAATTCCAGTCAAACCTGCGAATCGTTATCAAGGCGATACCGTTTGATTTCAGATAATGATAATCCGGGACCTGCGAACCGTCTTCCAGATAGGACTGGCTCAGCGACCATGTGACCGAAACCGTTTTGGTCTCAGCGCCCTTGGTCAGGGTGATACTGTCTGCCGTATGCGCAGCCGTCGCGGGACAGAACTGACGCAGGGAATAGCACACGCGGCCGCTCTTTTCAAGATATGGCTGCATTTCCACATTCGCGTTGCCGCAGGAGGTATAGTACCACTTCTCGTTTTCCCCCAGCAGATAGTACCCGCTTTCATCCCTGCCAAAGCTTTGACCGCTGTAATAGTAAAGATACTGAACGCTTTTTTCAAAGGCCGGTTCATACCGCCCGGCGATCGAGAAATGTCCGTCCCGAACGAAAAGCAGGTGCGAGTAAATGAGCGAGACGAGCTGGTCCCACTTGATCGTCTGATAGGATGCAAGCTCTGCACGGATGGTATCTTCCGCCTTTTGGAACGTCTCCTCACCGAAATAGTAGTAAGCGCCGTAGGAGTAATGCAGCGCGCGGAAGAACAGGTCCACATCCTCAAGCGCTTCCGCGCGCGTAAGAACCGCCTTGCCGGGATTGTTCAGATTTTTCAGACTGTCGATCTCTGCCTGCGTGATCTCGACCTCGCCGCGGTGATGCTGTAAATATGCTTCAAAGCCGTCGAACGACTCTTCCCTTGCCATATCGGCGCGGCGCTTCTCGTTCACGTCCTTAAGCAGTTTTTCAAATGCGTTTTGGTAGACCGCTGTGGAACCCTTGCTCAAAACGATGGCAGTATTGCTGTCGGCGTCATAATCGACGCTAAAGCCGAGCGCATCGCCGAGGTCGCGCAGCTTGAAATAGTTGTTTCCCCCGATGTTGTAGACAGAAAGACCGTCCGCAGCCTTTCCGTCGATCAAAACGGACTGCTTGCTGACAACGGCTGTTTTGGACTGATCCCGCCCGCGCGCAAGCTCGCCGCCGACAGGGGTATATTCCTTCCCGGAAACGACCGTGACCGCATTGCTTTGCTCATCGAACGAAACGGAAAAGCGGCTGTCCGTCTTGCTCAGAAGCTGCGCAAGATCGCGCAGCTTGAAATAGTTGCTGCCGTCGATGTTGTATTTGTCACAGTCTGCATCGACGCCGTCGACCGACAGGTTTTGCGGCGAAGCCACCACATTCGCGGCGGAGGCATAAGACACGGCAATGCAAACCAGGAGCAGCGTCAAAATGATGGGCAATAGCTTTTTCATGGATGATTCTCCTCTCCCTTATCACGCTTTCGGTGCGCCGCTTTCAAAGAAGTGTTCCCCGTCAGAGCAATTTTTCACTTTAAGGGTAGCATACTCCATCGTATGCTGCAACGCAAATTTTGCATAAAAGCGGTATCGCCCGTCTAAAGGCGACCGATAGCTTCATCCGCGGCCTTTCAGCCGAGCTTCTGCGCAAGGTCCTCGAGCGCGGCGGTCATCGCCTCTTCAAACGAGGGGTGCGGACGCATGGCCAGCAGGAATTGATCGACCGTCATGTGGTTGGCGAGCGCCTGCGAGACGCCGCCGATCATGTCGCTCGCATGCTCGCACATGAGCTGCGCGCCGAGAAGCTCGCGTGTTTCGGCGTGGGCGACGAACTTCATAAAGCAGCGGCCCGGGTCGGCGATGAGCGTCTTGGCGTTGTCGAACATGACGTGTTTGCCGACCTTGACGGGGATGCCCGCCTCCTTGGCCTCGGCCTCGGTGAGGCCGACGACCGCGATCTCCGGACGGCAGTAGATGCAGCTCGGCACGACGGACATGGATGTGTGATTTTCCCTTCCGCAGAGCAGGTCGACGCAGGCGATGCCCTGCGCGGTCGCCACATGGGCGAGCTGAATTTTGGCCGAGACGTCGCCGATGGCGTAGATGTGGGGGATGCTCGTCTCGTAGCGCTCGTTCACGGCGATGCTGCGGCGGTTCATCTCGACAGAAATGCCATCCGCGAACAGGCCGTCGCAGTACGGGCGGCGGCCGATGGCGCAGAGCACGGCCTCGCCGGAGACGGTCTCGCTCTTTTCCTTGCAGGTGAAGTTGACGGCGATATCCTCACCCGTCTTCTCGACGCTCTGGACCATCGCGTTCGTGAAGACCTTCACGCCCTGCTTTTTGAGGATGAGCGCGAGGCTCTGGCCGAGCTCCTTGTCCATGTTGGGCAGCAGGCGGTCCATGCCTTCGATGACGGTCACTTCACAGCCGAGGTCTGCGTAAAACGTCGCAAACTCGATGCCGATGACGCCGCCGCCGATGATGACGATGGAGCGATACAGGTGGTCGCACCCCTCAAGCAGCTCGTCGGAGGTCATCGCGAACTCAAGTCCGGGAATCGGCGGGCGGGACGGGACGGAGCCGGTGGCGATGAGAATATCGTCGCAGGTGTAGTCGTTGGTACCGCCCTCGGCGTCCGTCACGCGGACAGCGCCGGGTGCGGTGATGAGCGCCGTGCCGCGCAGAAAGTCGATCTTTGCGGTCTTGAAAAGCGATTCAATGCCGGAGGACAGCTTTTGCGAAATTTCGCGCTTGTAGGCAAAAATCTCCGTCATGTCGGCGCGGATATCGTCGGTGTGGATGCCGGAGTGTGCGCCGTGCTTGGCGTCGTGGAAGATCTGAGAAGAGTGCAGCAGCGTTTTCGTCGGGATGCAGCCGCGGTTTAAGCAGGTGCCGCCCGCTTCGCGCTTCTCGACGACGGCGACCTTCTTGCCGAGCTTGGCCGCATGGAGCGCGGCTTCGTAGCCGCCGGGGCCCGCGCCGATGACGATGAGTTCATAATGAGCCATAATAGTTCGTTCCTTTTTGAGAGCAATGCCGCCGACTTTTCGGCGGCATTGCGTGATGTTAAGATATGCGCTGCCTTCGTCAGGCAAACTGATAACGTAAAACCATGTTGCGCGCCGCGCCGACCTCGTCGAGACGGCGGACGGGCGTGGAGTGGGGAGCGGTGTGGAGCGTCTCGGGATCGGAGTGCGCGAGTTCAAAGAGCTTGCAGTAGATGCCGCAGACCTCGTCCATGGTCTCCTTGCTCTCAGTCTCGCAGGGCTCGATCATGAGCGCCTCATGGACGATGAGCGGGAAGTACATCGTGGGCGGGTGCAGGCCAAAGTCGAGCATGCCCTTGGCAAGGTCGAGCGCGGAGACGCCCGTCTCCTTGTGGAGATCGACGAGCGACATGACGAACTCGTGCATGCAGATCTCGTCATAGGCCATGGTGAAGGTATCCTTGAGCCTGACGCGCATGTAGTTCGCGTTCAGCACGGCGTTCATCGCCGCCTCGCGGATGCCGGACTTGCCGAGCGTGAGCACGTAGGTCAGCGCGCGCACGACGACGTCGAAGTTGCCGTAGAACATCTTCACGCGGCCGATGGACTTTTCGGGGTATGCAAAGCCGTACTTGCCGTCCTTTTTGACGACCAGCGGGCCGGGCATGTACTTTTTGAGGAATTCCTTGCAGCCGACCGCGCCTGCGCCGGGGCCGCCGCCGCCGTGCGGTGTGGCGAACGTCTTATGCAGGTTACTGTGGATGCAGTCAAAGCCCATGTCACCGGGACGGACGACGCCCATGACGGCGTTGAGGTTCGCGCCGTCGTAATAGCACAGGCCGCCCGCATCGTGAATGATCTTCGTGATCTCGAGGATGTTCTTGTCGAAAATACCGACGGTGTTCGGGTTCGTCAGCATCAATCCCGCGGTGTCGGGGCCGACGGCGGCGCGCAGCGCGTCGAGGTCGACGCAGCCGTCCACGCCGGACGGGATGTTGATGACCTGGAAGCCGCACATCGCGGCGGTTGCGGGGTTCGTGCCGTGGGCGGAGTCGGGCACGATGATCTTCGTGCGGTTAAAATCGCCGCGGTCGGTATGATAGGCCTTGATGAGCAGAACGCCCGTGAACTCACCGTGCGCGCCCGCCGCGGGCTGGAACGTGACAGCGTCCATGCCGAAGACCTCGCCAAGCTCAGAGCCTAACGTGTGCAGCGCCTCGAGCGCGCCCTGCGCGGTCTCGATGGGCTGGAGCGGGTGGAGCTGGGTGAAGCCCGGCAGCGCCGCCATGTCCTCGTCGATCTTGGGGTTGTACTTCATCGTGCAGGAGCCGAGGGGATAGAAGCCGTCGTTCACGCCGTGGATGCGCTTGCAAAGCGCCGTGTAGTGGCGCGTCAGCTCATTTTCACTCACATGGGGTAGGCGCAGGGGCGCTGTGCGCTCCTCTGGGAGCGTGTATTCCGGCACATCGCACGCAGGCATCAGGCTCAGACCGCGGCCCTCCGTGCCAAGCTCAAAGATCAGCTTCATTTCAGCACCTCCTTCACGATGGAAACGGCTTTGTCAAGCTGCGCCTTGCTCACAAGCTCGGTCACGCACCAGAGGATGCCGCCGTCCACCTCCGCGCCGCCGAGGATGTCCGCCGCGTCGAGCGCGTCAAGGATCTTTTTGCGGCAGTTGGGGCACTCAACCTCGGTCACGAACTCGTGGAAGAATTCGCCCTGATACTTGAGCTTGCAGCCGGCCTTGACAAGCTCGTCGGCAAAGTAGTGCGCCTTTGAAGTGCAGAGCCGTGCGCACTGCTTCATGCCCGCTTCGCCCATCGCCGCCATGTAAACGCCCGCGGTGAAGGCGCACAGCGCCTGATTCGAGCAGATGTTGGAGCTGGCTTTTTCGCGGCGGATGTGCTGCTCGCGCGCGGAGAGCGTGAGCACATAGCCGGTCTTGCCGTCTACGTCCTTCGTCTGACCGACGATGCGGCCGGGCAGCTTGCGCGTCATGGCGGTGGTCGTCGCCATAAAGCCGAGGTAGGGGCCGCCGAAGGCGGTGTCGAGCCCGAGGGGCTGACCGTCGCCCACGGCGATGTCAGCGCCCATCTCACGTGGAGTTGGCAAAAGAGCACAGGCGATGGGGTTCACGCCCATGACGAACTTCGCGCCCGCAGCATGGACAAGCTCGCCGATGGCTCTTGCGTCTTCGATCTGCCCGAAGTAATTCGGCTGCTGGAGGTAGAAGCACGCGGCGTCCTCGCCGAGCGCGGCCTTGAGCGCGTCGAGATCGGTTCTGCCGTCCTTTGCGGGAACGACGGTCAGCTCGGTGTTCGAGGCGAAGCAGTAGGTCTGCATGACCTCGATGACCTGCGGATTCGCGCAGGCGGAGACATACGCCTTCATGCGCTTGCGGTCGCGGCACATGGGGATGGTCTCGGCGGCAGCGGTCGCGCCGTCGTAGTGGGAGGCGTTGGCAACGTCCATGCCCGTCAGTTCGCAGATCATAGTCTGGAACTCGAACGTGCCTTGCAGCACGCCCTGACTGATCTCCGCCTGATAGGGCGTGTAGCAGGTGACCAGCTCCTCGCGGGAGGTGATGGACTTCACAACGGCGGGAATGAAGTGGCGGTAGGCGCCCGCGCCGCGCAGAACGGTCTTGTAGACCTTGTTCTTCTCCGCCATGGCGGTGACGGCCTCGCGTACCTCCAGCTCGCTCATGCCCTCGGGGATGTTGAGCTTCCCGTTCAGCAGCATCCCCTGCGGGACCGCCTGATACAGGTCCTCAAGGCTTTTGACCCCGATGGCAGCAAGCATTTCCTCCCGTTCCGCCGCGGTGGTCGGAACATAAGAGCCCATCAGCCCTCCTCGGCGCAATGCGCCTCATAAGCCGCCGCGTCGAGCAGCTCCTCGGTGCCGCCGATGCCCTCGACCTTGATGATCCACGCGCCGTAGGGATCGGAGTTGAGCGTTTCAGGCGCGTCGGCCAGCGCCTCGTTGACCGCGCAGATGGTGCCGCTGACGGGGGAAATGATGTCGGAGACCGCCTTGACGGATTCAACATCGCCGAAGCTCTCGCCTGCGGTGACGGAATCGCCCTCGGCGGGCAGGTTGATAAACACCACGTCGCCCAGCGCGTCCTGCGCAAAATCGGAGATGCCGACGACGGCGATCTCGCCGTCCATCCTGACCCACTCGTGGGACTTGGAATACTCCAGCTCAGCAGGGAAATTCATTATGTTGTCCTCCTCAAATTTTTGTTGTAGAAATCGTTGTGGTAGTATGTATGCTTACTTGTCCAGCTTATAGAACGGCATGGGCACGATCTCCAGCTCGATCATGCGCCCGCGCACGTCGGCGTTGAGGTGCCGGCCGATCTCGATATCCTCGACCGGGATGTAGCCCATCGCGACGCCGCAGCCGATAAACGGCGCGAATGTGCCGGAGGACGTCCAGCCGAGCTTCTCGCCCTCCATCGAATAGAGGTCGCAGTGCTCGCGCACGATGCCGCGTCCGACGACCTTCATGCCGATGCGCTTTAACTTCGGCGCGCCGAGCGCGACGAGCGCGTCGTGGCCGATGAAGTCCTTGCCGGTCAGCTTGCAGGGAAGGCCCGCCATCTTCGGCGTGATCTCCTCGTTCATCTCGTGGCCGTAGAGTGGCATGGAGGCTTCGAGCCGCAGCGTGTCGCGCGCGCCGAGTCCGCAGGGGATCAGGCCGTACTCCTCGCCCGCGGCGAGCAGGGCGTGCCAGAGGTCAACGGTGTCCTCAGCCCTGCAGTAGAGCTCAAAGCCGTATTCGCCGGTGTAGCCCGTCTGGGAAACGAGAGCGTGAATGGTGCGGCTGCCGAGGTTCAGCGGAACGTTGTCGATAAAGGTGTAATACTTCGCGGGAATGTACTGCTCCGCGCAGAGCTTTTTGAGAATGTCGCCGGACTTTGGTCCTTGCAGCGCGACCTGTCCCCAGTCGTCACCCTCGTCGCGGTAGTCCACGTCGCCGAACAGATGGCTCTCGACCCACGCGGCATCCTTGTCGCGGTTGCCCGCGTTGACGACCAGCCAGTAGTCGTCGGCGGCACAGCGGTAAACGATGAAATCGTCAATAATGCCGCCCGCGTCGTTGCAGAACATGGCGTACTTGATGTCGCCGTCCTGCATGTTGGAGATATCCGCGGTGATGAGCTTCTGCACGTTCGCGATCGCGTCGGGGCCCTTGAGCCGCAGCTCGCCCATGTGCGACACGTCAAAGAGTCCCGCCTTCTGCCGCACGGCCATGTGCTCGGCGAGCACGCCGGTGGGATACTGCACGGGCATCAGAAAGCCGCCGAACTCGACGATCTTTCCGCCCACGTCCACATGGGTCTGATACAGGGGTGTTTTCCTTTCCATAAGCTGTTTCCTCCTCTATTATCATTTTTGAATGATAATATAAAAATGATTAAAATATGGCATAGAAAAAGGCACAAAGTCCCCCTTGGAACTTTGTGCCTCCGTTTTATGACCTGAGAGTTTCCCTGACACAGCATATCGCATTTTTGCAGGTTGCACCTTCGGCGTGCGGCAAGCCGCACTTTTCGGAGCGTCGTCCGAGTCCGGTCCTTTTGCCTGAGAGCTTCTGCGTTCCCCTTCGGCGCCGCGGCAGATATTCCGCGGTCTCTCCCGTGACCCATCATCCGATCACCTTATCCACTTGCCTTTTTAAGGTAACATACGCAATGTGCTTTTGTCAAGAAAGATATTTTGTCGTTTTGCCGAAAAATATGCAGGTGCGAGAGAAGAGCTGCTTTTCGGACGTTTTGTTACCAAACGCTCACGCGCGTCTCCGGTGCGGTCCACATCCCGTCGCCGGGCTGGATATCATAGGTCGTGTAGAATTCCGGCAGCGTCTGCAGTACGCGGTTGCAGCGCAGCTTATCCGGGGCGTGGACGTCGGTCACGGCCAGATACTCGCGCATCTGCCGCGAGGTCGTGGACGCCCAGGTGTTCGCGACGGCGCGGAAGAGCTTGTCGAGGTCGGGGTGGTCGAGCTTCTTCGCCGCCGCAACGATGCACTTCGCCGCGCCGAGGTCTGCCACGTTCTCCGAGATCGTCAGTGCGCCGCTGCACGCGATGCCGGGATAAGCCTCCTGCCCGTCGTACCATTCGGCCACAGCCTGACATTTCTGCTGGAAGGCGGCGTAGTCCTCCGCCGTCCACCAGTCGGCGGCGCTGCCGTTCTCGTCGAACTTCGCACCGTTGTTGTCGAAGGCGTGGGTGATCTCGTGGGCGATGATGTAGCCGATGCCGCCGAGGTTCTCCTCGCGACTGGCGTTCACGTCGTAAAGCGGCGACTGCAGAATGGCGGCGGGGAAGGTGATGTCGTTGGCGCTGGGATTGTAGCAGGCGTTGACCGTAAAGGGCGTCATGATCCATTCGCTCTTATCCGGCGCGTCGTTCTGGTGGGCGAGGACATCCTGCTTCATCGCCATCCGAATGGCGATGACGTTGGCGAAGAAGGAGCCGCCCTCGGCGGGGGACTTGATCTCCGCGCGGTCAAGACAGCTTTCCCAGCTGTCGGGATAGCCGACCTTGACGCCCATGGTGTCGAGCTTCTTTACGGCCTTGGCCTTGGTTTCGGCGCTCATCCAGTCCTGCGCCAGAATGCGCTCCTTGTAGATGGCGATGAACTCGCCGATCATCTCCTCCACGTCGGCCTTGGCCTTAGCGGAGAAGTATTCGTCCACATAGGCGCGGCTGAGGTAATCCGCCAGAAGCGCCTGCACCTGCTGCGCCGCGATCTGCTCATTGCTCTGGCGGGCATCTACGCCGTAGTAGCCCAGCACGAAGTCGAAGTACGCGTCCATAAATCCCTGATTGAGCGATGTGGCCACGCTTTGCAGCAGCGCCAGACGCGCCGCGGTCTTGAGCAGGGCAAGGTGGGCGTCGTCGTAGAGCGCCGCGGCTGCCTTCAGCGCGCCGACATCGCTGATCATGATCCGCTCCGCGTTTTCAATGCCGCTGGCGGCAAGAACGGCGTCAAGGTCCACGTTCGGCAGCAGCGCCTTGAGCTCGCCGAGCGTGAAGAGGTTGTAGGTCTTGTCCACGTTGCTGTAGTCCTGCGGGTCGAGCGAGGCCGCGGAGATCGCCGCCTCGGCGTCATAGAACGCCGCGACGCGCTGCGCCGCCTCGTCCACGCCAAGGCCGGAGAGCGTCAGCAGCGATGTGAGATATGTGGTGTAGGCGCTCCTTTGCGCATCGGCGCCGTTGACGTAGAAGTCCTTATCCATGCCCGCGCCGATGAGCGAGAACGCGGCGATTCTGCGGCTCGAATCCGCGAGGTCGGTCGTCAGGCCGAAGCCGAGGAGCATGGACAGCCCCAGCTCCTTCTGCATCTGCGCATCGACGCTCACCAGCTCGTCGAGCGTTTTGGCGTTTTCGATGGCGTCAAGATACTTCTGAATGGGCGCGACGCCGGCCTTCTCGCGGCCCTCGGCGTCCATCACGCAGTCGTAGAGCGCCTTGATCTTTGCCTCGGCGGTGCCGGGAGTCTGTTCGTGCGCGTCGATCTCGCGGATGAGCGCCGCGATCTGCTCGTTGACCGTCAGACTCAGGCCGTAGAACGGGCCGTTGATGGACAGGCCCACGGGAATGTCGGAGCCGTCCAGCCAGCTTTTGTTGACGGCGGCGTAGTAGTCGTCCCCGAGGTTCGTTCCCTTGGCGGCGTAGGCGCGGCGGAGCAGCGCCGAGAGCGCTTCGGCGCTCATAGCCTCGTTCGCGTCGCCGTCTGCAAGGCCGGCGGCGAGGACGGAGGAAAGCTCCTCCGCCGCCCATGCAGGAACATTCGTCAGGCTGCTTGCGGGCAGCGCCATGCGGGCGTTGTCCCCCATAGGGGCGGCAAAGCCGCCGAAGGCGCGCGTGAGCATCACCAGCGCCTGTGCGCGTGTCAGCGTGCCGTCGAGCGCAAGGCTGCCGTCGGGATAGCCCTTGAGAATGTCGGACCGCTGCACGCCGGGGTTATAGTCCTGCGCGGCGGAGAGCAGCGCCTGCGCGGCCTCGCCGCGCGTGAGCGCCGCCGCCTGCACGGGCAGCGTGCCGAACGCCAGCAC
>ERZ772820.3126-NODE-3126-length-10851-cov-26.133846_pt1 | contig 10851 bp, 8 predicted proteins | sample MGYA00511377_ERZ772820 | MGnify/ENA primary metagenome ERZ772820 (study PRJEB29015, sample SAMEA2737684) | human gut metagenome | biome: human gut; feature: human-associated habitat; material: faeces | place: China | collected 2012 ...
GTCCTCCAAATATACCGTATCGCCTACGGAATACGGGAACGGTTCTCTCTGCGGGACAGGAGCTGTTTCGGGAACGTCTGTAACTGCTTCCTCTGGCTCATGCCAGTGGTATTGCTCCACATCCTCATCCGAAACGTGAATGAGGTCGCTGAAATCGAGATTTTCCAGCTCGTTGGTAATAATCTCTTGCAAAGAGCCGTACTGCCGGGTTCCAGATGCTCATCATCCAGATAGCGCTCCAGCCGGTAATTCACAAGGTCAATGTTCACCTGAATGGGGATCTCGTCATCGGTGACGGTGGTGTAAGCGACGCCAATCTTCGCCGGGTCGCCAAAATCTGCCTCGGAGCCGTATTCGCTCTGGCAGAAGTCGGAGATCAGCCCCTTTGCACGCTCTAACAGTGCCTGCTCCGCCTGTCCTTGCAGCTCCAGCCGGTACGACTCCGCCTGCCATTCACTTGTAAATTCCTCGGTTACGCCGTCCGCGTCCGCATAGTAGCCGTGGGTCTCGTCATCCCACACGGCGTACAGGGTGCGGAAGCCACGATCAAGGCTCACTACATGGAAGCGGTCTGCAGGGGCAATGGTGCTTTCCATAGATACTGCCGGTTCCTCGACCAGCTCACGGCCCGCTACTTCCGCGTGCGCCCGTTCATCCGGGTAATTGCCATAGATGCGCAGATACTTCCGTGCCTGCTGGTCGTAGATGGCTGCACCATCATATGCAAAGCCGTCGCTTTCCATTGTGCCGTCCACATAACCCTGTGCGGCTTTTTCCGCTTCTTCCAGCGTCTGATAGTCCAGTTTCTCATCAAAGCCGTTTTCAAAGTGATGATATGCCACAACCTGATACCGTGGGGCCATCCGCTCGGCATAATCATCAATCATTTCTTTGGTCAGCCATTCCGGTTTTTGAGGAAGCGCGTCATAAAGCACCCGCATTTTGACGATCTGCGCATAGACGCTGCCCGCCCACAGGTGCTTTTCTGCGCGGTTGCCTGCTCCAAGGAAGTATTCGCAGTCTGCCCGCAAACGACCCAAAAGGCGATAGTCCGGGTTGTTTTCCAGCAGAGACTTTTCCTGTTCTGTGAAGAATTTATCTTCTCGGATGAGCTGCACAATCCGCCGCTGCACTTTCGGCCATGTCAGCTCAACAGTTTCCGGACTTCCTGCACGGACGATAAAGAGATTGTTGCCCTCCTTGCCGCCGTACTCGTGAGCAAGCCATGCAGCAGTTTCTTTTTCACGTCCGTGCTGCTCCATATACCGCACCACGGCGTGTTTGCTCTCGACATTTCCGTTCCATGCACGGAGTGCATCGTCTATATCGTCCTGCGAGAGCGGTCGCAGCAGATCGTGAAGCCGCTCATAGGTTCCCTCAAAAGTCTCTCGGTGCAGGCGGCTGCGGAACTCCGGCATATCCGAAAACAGCCGGATAAGCTCCATATCTTTTGAATTGAGGATGGCACGGCGCACAGCGGCGTTGCACTCAATCTCCGCATTTTCCCGGTCAGAGTGACCGCAGGCGTTGCGATAGGCCGTATCCTCCGAAACCGCTGCCATCACCACCGGCCTATAATGCTCCAAACGTTCCTGCACCGTGGGCTGCGCTTGCTCTGCGGCGGGGTCGCGGAACACCCGCGTCCCATCCGCGCCGAACTCCGCTTCATAGGCATTGATGGCCTGTTCTGCCTCGTGGTCGATGGACGGGAGCGTATATGCCGTGTGTTCATGGCTGGAATCGCCAATACGCGAAATTGTTATATCATGCTTTTCCCGCAGCTTTTCAACGTATTTCTCCAAATCCTTTGCAGGAAAGCCGCACATGGTAACACGGCCAGCGCCCTCCAAATTGCGGCGCGTCAGCTCAAGGCTGAGATCATCCGCAACTGCCCGCGCATCCTCGCCATACAGCTCGAAGAAGTCCCCAACCTGATACAGCACAATTTCATCGGGGTGCGCCGCCTTTACGTCGTTATAGTCGTTATAAACCGCGTTTCGCAGGGTATCCTGTTCCATTGCCTTGTCATAGACTGCCTGCTCATACGGTGTAAGGTAGCGGTTCAGTCGGATCAGCTCCGAGATGCGCGAAGCGACCTTGTTCCAATTCATCTGAATATCCGCGCAGCCGTTCTTTTTCAGCACAATGCCCTTGCTGCCGTGATCTTCATAGCTGCCGCTTTCTCTGGATACGGCGTGGGTTCGTCCTCCGACGCCGTATTCCTTTTTCAGAAAATCGCCACTCTCTTTTGGCGTGTGCGGAGTCTGGAAAAATTCATAGATGCGGACTTTCCCGTCTTCAAAGCCGCTTCCGTTTGCAAGAGAAGCCGCAATTTCATCTTCAGTGATAAACCGGCCAGTCTTCGGAACAACCGCCATATCGGAGTGATATTCTTTGCGCGGCAATGACAGATCTTCCATGCGTGTAAGAAGCGCCTGCGGACGGTGGAAATGGAAACGCAGAAGCTCCCGGTTCTCACGATAGGCATCGAGGAATATTTTGTACTCTGTCAGAAACTGCTCCCGGAACTCCAGATTCAGCAGATCATCCGTCAGGCGTTCCGTCTCCTCTGGGAAATTGGCGCTGTGGATATTGCCCAGACAGGACAGATATCCCGTCGATTTCGCTTCATCTGAAAAATCGTGGTAAAGGTTCCAGACTGCAACGGCGATACTCAGCCGCTCATAGCGAGGAGCTTCCGTGACTTCAAGATTGGTGGCAAATGTGCCGCCGTCCAGAAGTTCCTCAACGCGCTCCGCTGCGCCCGTCCAACTGATGAGCTGGGCAGAGCGGAGATGCTGTGCGGCATCTCCCTTTGCGATGTGGATACCATCGTCGCCATACCATGCGGAAAACCTACCGTTTTCCGTAATCAGGCCGTTGCCGCCGTAGTAGAGATTTTTGAGGAATGCCGCGCGATCCTCTATGGGCTTTTGCTTGGAGAACTCCGCGGCGATTTTCATGCGTGCTTCATCCGCATTGCCGTCCGTGCGCAGGATGTGGTCAATATCATTCTGCGAAATGAACATAGAAAAAGCGGAGGGCGTAGAATTAACGCTCTCCGCTGTGTCGATATATGCAATTTGTTCCTCTTCCGTAGGAAACAGGCTCATCTGATATGCCGTCGTGGGCTGCGCCGGTTCTGCTTCCGGCGCGTCATTGGTCAGTTGTACACCAGTTCGTTCAGAATGATCTCTTCCACCTGCGCCTTGCAACTGTTCATCAGTCCCACCCATCTCAACGGGTCGCTGGCTTTCAACGCTTCCGTCACGCCCGCCGACTTCATCAGCTCCGGCATCATCTGCTCCAGCCTCTGCCGCGCCGTCTCGTCGATCTCCCGCAGGTGCGGAAACAGCGTCTCGGACAGGATCATCTGGTTCCAAAGGATGGGGCGATGCTCCTGAAGGTAGGTCTTTCGCAGCATCCCGTACTTGCCCAGGGGCTTGCTCTCCGGTTCCTCGCTTAGCTTCAGGTCGGGAATCCGGTAATCTCCGTTCTTCGTGTAAGTCAATTCGGTCATGATTCTGGCTCCTTTCGCGCTCATAATTTCGGATGGCAACTTCTATCTGTCTGAGTACCTGCTGGCTGATCTCGCTGACCGCCGTTCCCAGCGCCGCAACCGCAGCCGGGGTGTTGAAGTCAAACACGGACATAAAATCTTCCGGTTCCATGTAGGCTTCCGGCTCCAATCCGCATCGGCTCATGAGCATATAGGTGATGCTGGCTTTTGCAGCGTTTCGGAACTGTACCTCGGTGTTGAACTCATCATACCCATCAAGATAGGAATCGTCAATGTTGTAGAGGATGTCCCGCTTGTTATCCACCCAGTATTCCTTTACAAGCTGGGCAGCCGCTGACTCCATCTGCTCGACAATGCCATTGCTGCCGGACACATCGTAGCTTCGCTCCAGCGTGGCAGCGATGGCATCCTCATGCTCTGCGCGGAACTGCCAGAGATGCACGGGGCGCGAGTATTCCCGTTCGCCGGTGTCGGCCACGTCAAAGACGTATCGCAGCTGCGGCTTCTGGCCGCTTGTGTCTATAAGGGCAATGCCGGTGGAGCCGCGCCGGACAAAGCGCCCCATCTTTTTGTTCCAGAAATCGTACTCGGCGCAGGCGGTTGCATCCGGCCTCTGGGCGTGGATCATGACCTGTTCGTTATAAGGATACTTGTAGAGCCGCGCGGCTGTGCGCAGGAACTGCGTCCAGCTTTTGTAGCTGCTTGTGAGCTGCCGCTCCGCTGTGTCTGCCATCTGCCTGTATCCCTGATATTTACTCGGCATAGGGCTACCTCCTTCGGGTAAAAAATTAGAGCACCCGGAATTGGGCACTCTATGTATGAGAGATGACAGGCTCTTAATATGTTTCCGCGTGAAGCTTGCCGCTATAAGCACAAAATTTCAAGTGCAGCGACTGCCACTCGTCAATCAAGCTGACAGAAGAACGCCCGCCTGTTGTGACAAGCGGGCATTGTGCCATAGGTGTTACATTTTTCCGTTTTGTCCGTCGGCCTCCGCTTTCCCCAGCAGATACAGAAACGCAATGGCGGGCACACGCAGAATCGGCACCTGGGTTTCGTGCTTTGCAATGCCGAAATCGTCCAGTTGCTTCGTAATGAGAAATGCGCTTGTGACCTTTGCACTTTCATCCTTGCAGAGTTCGACGATGGCGTCCGTAGCAGGTATATGGGAGTTGTTGCGGTATTTTACCTCACAGAGAATCTTTTCACGGGGCAGCTCAATGACCACATCGACCTCTTTCTGATTATCCTTTGCCTTTCTGAAGTAGCCGAGCTGCGCCGTGCTGCCCTGATAGAAGGATACGATATGCTTATATACCGTCGTTTCCACCATCGCCCCAAGCTCTCGCTCATCCGAAAGAACGTCGTCTATCATTAGAACGGCGTTGCGTATGGCGGCGTCGGCAATGTATATCTTCGGCTTGCCCTTCAAAGCACCCTTGCTGCCCACATCCATCGGCTTCGACAGATAAATCAGGTTAGACATTTCAAGCGCCTCAATATAGCTGTCTATTGTAGCGGCAGAGGTATTTTCCAGTTCCTTCGCCGCCGTGGTCACGCTGAAAATCTCTGTTGAGTTCATACAGAGATACAAAAACAGTTTTTCCATCAGAAGCGGGCTTCGGATATTAAAAAGTGTCAGAACATCACGCTTGATAACCTTATCCACCACATCTTCCCGCAGCATCCGCTGTGCATACATATCATCGTCGGATAATACAAGCTCAGGAAAGCCGCCAATCATAAGGTAGCGGTTGAAATGCACTTCCAGCGGCGCAAACCGATCCATCAGATCGCCCAACTCCGCTTTGCTCATTTTTACGAGCTTTGTGAGCCGCAAATTGTCTGGCAGAATCGGCTCTTCAATTTGCAGCAGACGACAATATTCATAAAACGACATGGTGGGTATCTTCAGGATGCTCCATCGCCCCGTCCCGCTGTCGGTCGAGCCTTTTTCCAATATCGGGCTGGCCGAGCCGGTCGCTGTAAGCCGTATGTCCTTCCGGCTGTCGTAGATGACCTTCATCCAGAGTTCCCAATGCTCCGTATATTGAATTTCATCGAGGAAGATATACCTTGTTCCCTCCATGGGATAAAGGGATTCGTAGATAGAAAGGACTGTCTCCACATTGACGAGCTTTACAATCGGATTGTCGAAGGATACATACAGGATATTTTTGGGGTTTACGCCCTCGTCGATCAGGCTGTTCATCATCTGATACATGATCGTCGTCTTGCCGACACGCCTTGCGCCGGATAAAACGGCAAACCGCCGAATCGTTTTGTGCGAAATCATTCTCAATGCTTCGTAATAGGCAAGCCTTTTCTGCGGCTTGTTTTCCTCTTTGATTGCCAGCGGATTGCGCCACCAGGGGTTATACTGCCGCAGCACCTTGATGACCTGCTCATCGCTTACGATTGCCATACAAACACCTCCGTACAGGTAGTATTTCCACGGAGTTGTATCTTCATACCAGCGAAACTCCGTGGGAGTTATGCAAGTATATTATAGCAACGGTCAAGTACGAACGCAAGGGGATTTTGAAAGATGCGAAAAAATGTCCAATATTTTGCTGCCTGAATCCTTGCATTTTCCTTTAGGTTCGCTGCAACACCGATAGAGCCAGCAGAGAGACGGCTCCGAATGGAACCGTCTCTCTGCATTTGCTGTTCAGTCAAAGTCCGGCACTAGCTCCAGCTCCGCAAACTGCTCGTCGGTAATACCGTCCAGCTTGCGAAGAGCACTGTCGGTCAGCTCCAGCAGCTCGGCTTCATCGGGTTCCAACTGTCCGCGCATGTCGGTCAGCGCCTGCATCAGACCGGCGCGGGTGCCGGTATTGTAGATGCACATCAGGTTGATCTCGTCAAATGTAAAGTTGCTCATGTCACAGCTCCCTTTCCGCGCTCCGTTTCGGGGCGCTCTTCACAGATTTGGTGTCGGCTACGGACGGCGTTTTCAGCTTCGCAAGGATGGAGGGCTTTTCGCCGGATTTTTCTCTGCGCACCGGCTGCTGGGCACGGCGCTTTTCCGCGTCTTCGCGCTGGACGGCCTGCGCCAGTTCCAGAAGAGAAATGGGCGTGCCGGTCTTGGACTGTTCCTCCAGCTCCGCGACTGTTTTGCGCGGGCCATTGTTGATGATGCCGTCGATCATACCGTAATCATCTTCCATCGCCATCTCGGCATTTTTCAGGTAGTTCTCCGGCTTGAGAAAGCCCGGTAGCTCTTTGAAGCCCCAAGAATCGACGTAATGACAGGATACCACACCGTTCTTCTTCAGCGCTACGATGTCGCTGACCGACAGACTGTGACCGCGAAAATCCTCCGGACGGCGGATGTTGAAGGTCTCATACAGCTCGTTCAATTTATCCTGCGTATCACCCCTGCGGTCGAGGTCTCCTGCATAGACGGCGGTGTAGTTCTCCTTTTGGATGGATAGTCCTTTCTTCTCCAGATACTCGGAGTTCATATAGCGGAGCTGCGCCGTGTCATCATTATCCCGAAGCTGATAGATGGCAAAGCTGTCGCCGGGGTTATCGAGGAACGCTTTCTCGTAGTCCTGCGGCGCGAAGCGGGCTTTGACCGTCTCCCATTCGGAAGTCTCCACGCCGAAAATGCCGTCAAAGCTGCGGATTTCATCGGCATCAAACGCCATGGCCTCGGTGTTGTCGGTGTGAAGCATGTACACGGTCACGTCGCGCTCCATGAGTTCCAGCGCACGCTCCTTTGTCAGCGGCAGCATATTGGCGTCGGTGTAGCCGTATGCGTTCATGGTCTCTACAGAAATTGCCGGGTCAGGAACGCAGCCATTATCCGGTGCGCTGACCGGCTCCGGCTCCTGTACCGTGATCTCCTGCACAGGTTCGGCAGCAAGGCTTTCAGGCTCCTTATCCAGACCGCGCTCTTTGATCAGCGCCTTATAGTTCCGGTCAATATCCGTGATCAGGCCGGATGCTGTGCGGTTGATGGTTTCCAGCGAGGCTTTCAGTTCCGGCAGATCCTTGCCCTTTGACCAGGTGGCGATATACCCGAAGCTGTTCTCGCCGGTCTCAATGCCGAAACAGGCACAGACGGCATAGGAAATGCTCTCTGCCTGCACTTCCTCGGTGTTGCGGGAGAGTGCTGCGGTCTTTACAGCACTCAAGTCTTCTTCAACTTCCAAACGCCATTCAAACCGATTTTCGTCCAGATAACGCCAGTTTTCCGCTTCGGCAAAATGTTTCGCTTCTGCCTCGGTTTTGAAGCCGGAGCTGAAATCGCGCTTTGTGCCACCTTCGCTGACCATAACTACTTTCCAACTGGGTGTCAGCTCATTGGTCTCTTTGGAATGACTGTGCAGAAGGGAATGTGCAATCTCATGGATCGCCGCGCATACCGTCTGCACCTCGCTCATGCCGGTGCGGACGGCGATGCGCTGATTCTCATCATCGTAATACCCATCCATGCCTGTCATATTCTCCAGGAAGACCGGCACCGGCGCACTGCGCTTCACAGCCTCCATGAAGACCTCATAATTCTGCACATTGCCGGTAAGATCGGCGGCAAGCTGCGGCAGGGGCTTGCCCTCTGTCTGGCTCACATCAAAAACCGTGACCGGTTTGTACATCGGAATCTTAATTTCCTTTTCTTCCATGATGGCCTTGCCGTCAGCATCCAGCATGGGGAGCTTGGTGTCCGGGTCGAGCTTTGCTTCTTCGATTTTCTTCTTGTACGGCGTCGGGGCAATGATCTTGATGCCTTTTTCGCCCTTGAGTACATTGCGGCCAAACTGATCTCGCCATTTGTTGAAACCGGCAACGACGGTGGCGTCCGGCTTCTGCATATAAATGAGCATGGTGTTGTTGACGCTGTATTTGTGGAACCGGCTCATGGTGCGGAGATATTGCCGGTATTTCTCACTCTGGAACAGATCCTGAATTCCTTTTTCAATGCTGTCGGTGATCTCTTTGAGCCTGTCCTTGTTAGACTGCTTTTCTGCCATATACGCTCCTTTCCGGGATTACAATCCCTGCATATGGTCAGCCCCTGCGTGGACGCGGAAATCCTCGCAGGAGCATAGGGCTTATTCAGATTTGGGGACGGTGCCCCTGACCGGGGGCTTGTACCCGGCCTGTTTGGCTCGCTCACTGGCGGCGCGGCGGCGCTCTTCGCTATACGGCTCCCGGATAGAGATGCAGTTTTTCGGTACGATGAAGCAGGCCGAGCCGGAGCGTCCCTTGTTATCCGGGTAGATTTTGTCCGGCTGCCGCCGATGCAGCTCCTTGAGCCGAGCTTTGAGCTTTTTATCGAAGGTGTAAACGCTGGCGGTATCATCCGCATCCGAGAACAGGATAATGGTCTCACGCTCCGAAGGTTCCAGTCTCATCGGCCTGCCTCCAGCATGGATGCGGCAAACCGGCGGCAGATTCTGTGAAAAAGGCGGCTGGCCGATGAAGCAAGGGTCATTTCAAAGGCAGTCGCAATCTCCAGATATTTGCACACTTTCGTGGGCACAAATCCTTTATGGGGATCGAAACCCAGGCGCATACCCAAAACCGTCCGATCCCGATATCCCAGCTTCTCAAAGACGGACATAACCGTTTCACACAGATTGTCGATGGTGTTGCAATGGGTGCTGAAAGCGGGAGCGTTCTCGCCCTGCATGGTAAGAATTGCTGACAGGATCAGGTGCGCCGCACGCATTTTATGAATACTGTTTTCCATTCGCTTTCCCTCTTTCAAATTCCAGCCGGTAAGCTGTCTTTGTGCCGTCGTCCTCCAGAACGATATAAGCGTCGTAGGTCTTGCCGGTTTTCTCGGAGAAGATGCCGCTGGCATAGGTTTTTCCGTCTTTCAACAGCGTCTCTGCCATCTTCTTTGTCAGATTGATTTTCTTCGCGGCAAGAAAACGGTTATCGCGCCAAAGGCCAAAATGGCAGTCATTCCGCTCACAGAAATAGCCCTTTTTGCTCTCTGTAACATCACTGCCGCAGCGCGGGCATTTTCCGACGACCGCTCTTCCGGACGGAAACAGTACGTCGGCTCCCAGCACCGTTTTATAGGTCTTGACCAGCTCGCAGACCATATCGCGGATGCCCTGCATAAAGGTTTCCGGGGATTCTTCGCCGCGCTCGATCTCCTTGAGCCGGTGTTCCCACTCAGCGGTCATCAGGGGCGATTGAAGCTGTTCCGGCAGCACGGTAATCAGGGAAATCCCGGCGTGAGTCGGGAGCAGGCTCACCGTCTTTTTGCTCTTTTTGCGCTCCACAAAGCCGGTGGCCACCAGCTTTTCCAGAATGGCCGCGCGGGTGGCAGGCGTCCCAAGCCCTTTGCGTTCAGCATCTTCGGGCATTTCTTTCGCACCGGCGACCTCCATTGCAGAAAGCAGCGTATCCTCTGATACGTTTTGTCAAGGGTGTTTAAGAACTTTTTTCGCTGTCATTCAAAATCAGACGCTTGATTTTGTCGCTCATGGTTTCTTTGCTCGTTTCACTGAAATGGATTTTGACGCGGTAGGTGGTCTTTCCGATTTTCTTTATCATTACAGGTGGCGCGGCTTCCTTTACGGTCAGAGGGGAAGCGGTTGCGGGGGTGCTGCGGTTGCTGGTGTCGTTGTTCATAGGCTCTCCTTTCCATGAGAAAAGCCCCATGCGGTCATACATGGGGCGGTGGTTTTGAGGTTGAAGTGGCGAAGTGGCAAAGTGGCAAGGTATCTGGGTTTTGCCACTTGGATTTTGCCGTTTCACTTTTTAAGAGCGTGATACCATGCCGCGCCAATGCGCTTTGAGGTAATGCGCCCGTCAAGGTTTCTCTTTGCCGCCCGGACGGTACGGGCGGATATGCCCGCTTCTGTGGCGGCTTTCTCTATGTCCTCGCTGGCAAGCTCTTTCCCGTCTGCCAGTAAATCCAGTATCAGCCGTTCCGCCTGTTCGGTCTTGGTGGCGGTGTTGCCGCCCGCGCCGGACAGCAGCTCGTCGGCGGTGATGTCGTATTCGCCTATCCACGAAAAGCCCGTTTCCGGGTCAAGGCAAAAGGCAACGGGCTTGCCCTCCGGCGCAAGGGAAGATTTGTCATGGACGATAACGCGCACATTCGGTTCTCGCTTCACGCGCCCGATCAGCAGGACGCTCCTTGCTGCGGCGCGGAAGTCGATAGAACCTAAGCCCCGGTATGCGCTCTGCCCTCCGGCAGCTTTGTTGAGATGTCCGATAAGGATAACGGCGCACCCGGTACGCTCGGCAACATCGGCAAGGCGGCGGAACATGGGGCGCACTTCGTTTGCCCGGTTCATGTCGGTTTTTTCGCCCATGTACGCCTGTATGGGGTCAAGGATAATCAGCCGCGCCCCGTTCTG
>ERZ772820.3128-NODE-3128-length-10847-cov-24.268347_pt1 | contig 10847 bp, 9 predicted proteins | sample MGYA00511377_ERZ772820 | MGnify/ENA primary metagenome ERZ772820 (study PRJEB29015, sample SAMEA2737684) | human gut metagenome | biome: human gut; feature: human-associated habitat; material: faeces | place: China | collected 2012 ...
TTTATTATAATTATTTTTTTAAAAAACCTAGAGGTGAACCAATGCAAGGTTTATTAAATGAATGGAGAAGAACAAATTATACTAAAAATGTCACTCCTGATTTAACTGGACAAGATGTCATCGTCATGGGTTGGGTACATGAAATCCGTGATTTAGGTGGAATCATCTTTGTTATTATTAGAGATAGAGAAGGTAAGGTACAAATTACCGCACCAAGTAAAAAAGTAGATGCAGAAATACTTGAAGATATTAGGAAACTTAGAAAAGAATCCGTTGTAGCTATTAAAGGTACAGTTCAGGAAGCTAACCAAGCACCTACGGGTGTTGAAATTATTCCTAAAGAAATTAATCTTTTAAACTTAGCTAATCAGCCACTTCCTATGGATCCTACTGATAAAGTTAAAGCTGAAATTGATACCAGGTTAGACTCCAGATTCATTGATTTAAGAAGGGATAATGTCAGTGCTATTTTTAAAATTAAAAATAGAATGTTCCATACTGTAAGGGATTTCTTCTATGAAAATGGATTTATGGAAATTAACACTCCAAAACTTGTAGCTTCTGCTACTGAAGGAGGAACTGAACTTTTCCCAATCACATATTTCGAAAAAGAAGCATTCTTAGGTCAGTCTCCACAATTATACAAACAGATGATGATGTCTAGTGGAATGGATAAAGTATTTGAAATCGGTCAAATTTTCAGAGCTGAAGAACATGATACTTTAAGACACTTAAACGAAGCTGTTTCTATTGATGCGGAAGCTTCTTTTATGGACGACATTGATGTGATGAAAATACTCAATAATATGCTTGAACAAGTTATCATTGACATTAATGAAGACTGTAAAGAAGAATTAAATATATTAGAACATGAAATGCCTGTTCCTGACGGTCCTTTCCCTGTTGTAACTTATGATGAAGCAGTTGATATTGTAAACTCCAGAGATGTTGAAATGAGCTGGGGTGAAGATTTATCCCGTGCAGGTGAAAAAGCATTAGGTGATGTAATGGGAGGATTCTACTTCTTAACTGAATGGCCTTCTGAAATTAAACCATTTTACGTAATGCCTAATTCCAAAGACCCTACTAAAGCACATGCATTTGATTTGATGTATAATAACTTGGAATTATCCTCTGGTGCTACTCGTGTACACCAATATGATGTTTTAGTAAAACAAATTGAAGAAAAAGGATTAAATGTAGCTTCATTTGGCAGCTACTTAAAAGCTTTCGAATATGGTATGCCTCCTCATGCTGGTTGGGGTGTAGGTGCTGACAGATTAGCTATGGTACTTACAGGTGTTGAAAATATTCGTGAAACAGTTCTCTTCCCAAGAGACAGACACAGATTAACTCCTTAAATTTTGATTAATATGGAAGAATTTGATATAGCTATAATTGGCGGAGGTCCTGCAGGAATAATGGCTGCAATTGCTGCTTCTGCAGATTTGAATATTGTATTGCTTGAAAAAAACTCATCTTTGGGCAGCAAACTTCTTATTACTGGAGGGGGCAGATGCAATATAACTAATGAAAAGCCAATTAAAAAGCTATTAAATTCTTTTCATGATAAAAACTTTTTAAAACACTCTTTTTACACTTTTACAAATGAAATGCTACTGGACTTATTTAGAAACAGAGGTCTGGATTTTATAGTTGAAGATAATAATAGGGTATTTCCTGAAACAGAGAAATCTCAGGATATATTGGCTATTTTAAAATATTACTTAAAAGATATAACTATAAAATACAATTATGAAGTTTCAGATATTAAAAAAGAAGATAATTTTATAATAAATAATGATATAATTGCTGAAAAAATCATAATAGCTACTGGTGGGGCTACATTTCCAAAAACAGGTTCAACTGGAGACGGATATTATCTGACGGATAATCCGGTTACAGATATTAAATATGGACTAGTTCCATTAATAACTAAAAAAGACCTGTCAGACATTGCAGGAATTACATTATATGATGTTGTTATAAAATATAAAACCTTTAAAATTAAAGGCAATGTTTTAATAAGTCATGTAGGTTTAACAGGGCCGGGAATTTTAAATATAAGTAGTGAAATTTCCAGAAATACTGATTATAATATTTTGGATAATGGGGATATTGAATTAGATGAAGTGTTGTCTGTTGATTTGTGTCCTGATGTTAATCAGGAAGAATTAAGAGTTAAATTTACCAATGATTTTCAGGATAAGGGAAAAACATTTATTAAAAACTATTTAAAATACTTTTTAACTAATAATTTCATTAAATTCTTTTTGGAACATCTTGAGATTGACGAGGAAACTCAGTTAAGCAGAATTAATAAAAAACAAAAAAATAAGTTAATTGAAGCTTTAAAAAATTTCAAATTTGAAATCTCCGGTTTTAATAAAGATTTAAGCCATGTTACTTTAGGTGGAATAAATATTGAAAATATTAATCCTAAAACTATGGAATCAACAATAACTGAGGATTTATATTTTGCTGGTGAGGTTTTAGAACCTGTTGGTCCTACTGGCGGTTATAATCTTAAAATTGCATTTTCTACAGGATATTTGGCAGGTTTGTCTGCATCTAAAGAATAAACTTTTTTTAATAATCTGATTTTTAAAATTATAAATATATTAACATTATATATTAGTACTATGAAAAATCAGATGTTTATGGGTGCATCAACTAAACAAGGTTATGATATAGCTACTAAAAGTAGGGAAATTATTCGCGGCCTTATTGGTGATGACATTAAAGATTTGGCTCCTGCTGAGAGAGATATTGTTGAACGTATTGTTCACTCTACAGCTGATCCAGAATATGCTAAACTTGTACATATGAGTGCTGATTTTGTTGAAGCAGCTATGACTTCTTTAAGAAATAAAGAAACAATTTTAACTGATATTAATATGGTTAAATATGGTATAACTCAATATGAGGGAGAAGTTGAATGTTTTATTAAAAATGAGGAAGTTAAAAAAATAGCTAAAGAAAATCAAATTACAAGAGCGGCTGCTGCTATGAGGTATGCTGTAAGAAATGATTTTGAAGGAATTGTTGTTTCTGGTAATGCTCCAACAGCTGTTTTTGAAGCTATGGACTTATATGAAAAAGGTGAAATGAACCTTAAGGCTATTGTTGGAGTTCCTGTTGGTTTTGTAGGTGCTGCAGATTCAAAAGAAGCTTTAAGAAATTCAAATATTCCAAATATTATTGTTGAAGGCCCTAAAGGTGGAACACCAATAGCTGTGGCTTGTGTAAACTCTTTAATTCAAAATTTATAATGTGATAATATGTTTTCCAAAGATTTATTCCAAGAATCCAAAAAATTCATTCCTGGGGGAGTTAGCTCTCCAGTTCGTGCATTTGAACCATATCCATTTTTTGTTAAAAAAGCTAGCGGTTCAAAAATATATGATGTTGATGGAAATAAGTATATTGACCACTGTTTGGCTTATGGTCCTTTAATACTTGGTCATGCTAATCCTAAAGTAGTTAGGGAAGTGTCCAATCAGTTAACAATCGGGTCTGCTTATGGTGCTCCAACTGAAAATGAAATCATTTTAGCAAAAGAAGTTGTTGACAGAATACCTAGTGCTGAAATGGTAAGATTTGTAAATAGTGGTGGAGAAGCTACTATGAGTGCTATAAGATTAGCCCGTGGTTTTACAGGTAAAGATAAAATTATTAAATTTGACGGTGCGTATCATGGTGCTCATGATTATACATTAGTTAAAGGAGAACCTGGTAAATCTTGTGTTCCAGATACTAAAGGAATTCCTCTTGATACAGCTAAAAATACCTATTCTGTACCTTTCAATGATGAAGAAGCTTTAAGTGATTTGATCCAAAAAGATGGTGATAACATAGCTTGTCTTATTATGGAGGTAGTTATGGGTAACATTGGTTGTATTGAACCTAAAAAAGGATTTTTGGAATTTGTAAGAAAAATTACTGAAGAAAATAATATTTTATTAATATTTGATGAAGTTATAACTGGTTTCAGATTAGCTAGAGGTGGAGCTCAGGAATATTATGGTGTAACTCCTGATTTAACTACAATGGGTAAAATTGTAGGTGGAGGTTTGCCTATGGGTGCCTTTGCAGGTAAAAAAGAAATAATGGAATTAATAGCACCTAATGGACCAGTTTATCAGGCTGGTACTTTCAGCGGTAATCCAATATCTGTTCAGGCAGGAATATCTACATTAAAACAGTTAGATAATCAGTTCTACAAAGATTTGGAAAGAAAAGGAAACTTTTTAAGAAGCAATATTCAGTCAATTATTGATGAACAGGGATATAATATTACTCCTGTGGGCTGTGGATCAATGTTCCAGATATATTTCAACCCTGCTCCAGTTTATAATAATGACGATGCCCATAATTCTGATGCAAAAAGATTCTTGAGATACTTTAGAGCATTATTAAAAGAAGGGGTTTTCATTCCTCCAAGTCAATTTGAATGTAACTTTATTTCAAGTGCTCACAGTATGGAGGACTTAACACAAACTGCAGAAGCTATTGAAGTAGCTTTAGAAGTGGCTTTTAAGAAAAAAGAATAATGTCATCTATTTGACATTATTTTTTAATTTATTTTATCAACAATTTAACCGTCAATCCATATGTTTAAAAATATTTTATAAGATTTAGCTAAATTATTTATAATTATTAATATATATTTAATTATTAAGGTGTTAGCGTGACAGATTATAAAGAAATCATATCTTACATCGTTATTCTTGCAGTAGTTTTAATAGCTGCCCAACACTTAAATGTAGTTGTCTCAGGAAGTATGGAACCTGTTTTCTATAGGGGAGATATTGTAGCTGTTGAAAAAGCTGATTTTTTAGGAATTCATGAATTTGATCCTAGTGATGTTCAGGTAGGAGACATTGTTGTTTACGATGCAACATGGTATAATGAACCTGTAATTCATAGGGTAATTAATATTACACAAATAAATGGAACAACGTATTATATGATTAAAGGAGACCATAACAGTCATCCTGACCCATATTATGCAACAGCAGATCAAATAAATGAAAGGGTATTGACTTGGGATGGCCATCCTATTGTTATTCCGTATATTGGAAATATTTCTCTTTGGTTAAGAGGTTTGTAATTTAAAGGTGAGTTAATGTATTTTGAGATAGAAAAACAAGCAATTGAGGCTATAAGTGATGCTTTAGACAAGTTTGAAGTAGATGATACTTTAGAAAATTTTCAGGTTGAAGATGAAAAGAATTTTAGATTAGAATTTCCACCAAATCCGGACATGGGAGATTTAGCTAGTACTATTGCATTTTCACTTGCTAAAAAATTAAGGAAAGCTCCTAATCTTATAGCTTCTGAAATTGTAGAAAAACTTGAAATTCCTGAAATATTTGAAAAAGTGGAAGCTATTGGCCCATATGTCAATTTCTTTATTGATTACTCAAATTTTTCTAAAAAGCTTTTAGAGTATGTCGGAAAAGATTATGGTCAGCTTCCAAAGGCAGATGAAAAAATAATATTGGAACACACTTCAGCTAATCCTAACGGTCCATTGCACATTGGACATGTAAGAAATTCTATTTTTGGTGATTCATTAAATCGTCTTTTAAAAGTAGCAGGTAGGGAAGTTGAAACACAGTATTATGTAAATGATATGGGAAGACAGATAGCTATTATTGTATTTGGAATTACCGAACTTGGTTTGAAAATTGAAGATCAGGAAGGAGATAAAATCGACCATAAGATTGGAAGATTATATTTCAAAGCTAATCAAAAATTAAACGAAGATGAAAGTTTAGTTTCACATGTAGATAATTTGATTGAAAGATATGAAGGTGGAGCAGAACCTGAATTAAATAAAATATTCGAAGAAGTAGTTGAAAGTTGTCTTTTAGGAATTAAGGAAACACTTCATAGAATCAATATAAACCACGATGATTTTGTATGGGAAGGTCAGTTTGTAAGAAGTGGTGAAGTGGATGACATGATTAAATACTTTGACCATGAAGGATTTGTCTCATATGGTGATGTAACTTATATTGATTTAACCTGCTTCCAAATTGAAAAAGAATTTGTACTTAGAAGGTCTGACGGCACTTCACTTTACTCAACAAGAGATTTAGCTTATCACAGATACAAAGCTACTCAGGGGGATGTGGTTTTAGATATTTTAGGTTCAGACCATAAATTAGCAGCTCAACAGATTAATGTAATCTTTAAAGAAATTTTAAGAGAAATTCCTCCTGAAGTTATATTCTATGAATTTATTACACTTCCTTCAGGATCCATGTCTACAAGAAAAGGAGTATTTGTTTCAGTAGATGAACTGGTTGATGAGGCTGTAAAAAGAGCAGCTGATGAAATTAAATCCCGAAACCCTGATTTAACTGATGAAGAAATTAAACCGATGGCTGAAGATATTGGTGTTGGAGCTATCAGGTTCTTTATAGCTAAATTATCTCCTGAAAAACACTTAACATTTAAATGGGATGAAGCATTAAGTTTTGAGCGAGGATGTGCTTCTATTCAATATGCTCATGCAAGAGCATGCAAACTACTTAAAAAATCAGGCAAAGATGTATCTTCTTTAGCTGTATCTGATGACTGGGTTCCTAATGAAAATGAAAAAGATTTAATTAGGACAATAGCTAAGTTCCCACAGGTTATTGAAGACTGTGCTAACAAAAAAAGGATTCATAATATTACACAATACTGTCAGGATTTGGCCAGTGCATTTAATAAATTCTATAAAGCTGAACAAGTTATTGGTTCAGATGTAGAAGATACAAGACTTGTTTTAGTTGATAGGGCTAAAACTACTTTAAAAAATGCTTTAGATATTTTAGGAGTTCCAGCTCCTCAAAAAATGTAAATGAGTTGTAAAAACTCATTTTTCTTCTCTTTTTACTATAGTTGAATATATTTTTTTAAGTGTGGTTTTAAATTCTTCAAACTCTTTTTCACTTAAATTTTCACTACAAATTTTATCCCACTGTTCATCGTAGTCCATAACTTCTTTAGCTATTTTGGCACCTTTGGGAGTAACTTTGACATAATTTTTTCTTTTGTTTTCATAGTCGGGGTGTTTTTCAATATATTCTTTTTCTTCTAGTTTGTTTAGTGCTCGTGTTATGGTACTTTCATTAAGTTGGAATATTTTAGCTAGATTTTGCTGTGTTGACGGTCCCTCATCATATAATCTTATTAAAATGGGGTACTGTCCAAAACTTAAATTATAATCTTTCATATTATGATTTAAAAAAATTCCATACTTTCTGTGTATTGTTGAAATAAATGGGATTGTTGGAACATTTTCTTCGTCTTCAAGCCCCATGTTTTTGACCTCCAATTAGACGTTTAACATAGATTTCAATGATTATATATGCGATTATAGAACCAATAAAGCCTCCTGCAAGCATTCCAATATATACTCCTATTTCTCCAAGACCTAATGGGAATGCAAACAAACATGCAAAGAGTAAAACTAAAATAAACTCTCTCATAATTGTTAGACCAAGTGAAACAGTTCCTTTTCCAAGTCCCTGAAATACATTTGCTGCTGTTGCTCCAAATGGTACAAACAATACAAATAAACACATTAACTGTAGGAATTTTGTTATTAGTGGAGCTAATTGGCTACTGTTTGATGAATATGAAAATATATATGCAATTTGTCCCGCAAAGACATGGATTAAAATACATGTTATTAATGAAACTATAAATCCTAGTTTCACTGCATATCTGACAGTTGTTTTAATTTTATCGTAATTACGGGCACCATAAGATACTCCTGCTACTGTAACTGCTGCTGTTCCTACTCCTACTGCAGGAATGATTCCTACAGAGATGATTCTCCAACCTGCTGTATATACTGCAACAGCTGTGGTTCCTGCTACTACTGTCAATAAGAAATTAACTATAATTGCAAGTATAGCCATGATTAACTGTTCTAAACTGGCTGGAATTCCTACTGCTAAAATATCTGCATACATTTTCATGTTATTTTTAAAGTTTTTAAGGCTGTATGAAAGATAAGTGTTCTTTTTAACATAAATCCAGTAAATTTGCATTAAAAGTCCAATAAGTCCGGCTATTCCTGTTGCCAGAGCTGCTCCTGCTAGACCTTGATTTAATCCGTAAATAAATATTGGATCCAATATCATGTTTGCAATAGCAGTAACTGCAAGGGGAAGTGTTGCTCTGTTTACGTCTCCTTCTGCTCTAAATATTCCGCCGATGATTGTAGGTATTATTAATGAAAAAGTCCAGATAAACAGTACTACTCCATATTCTTTACAATAATTTAATACTTCACTTGCTCCCATAATTTTTAGTATTGGGTCTAATATTGCAATGAAAAGCACCATAAAGCCTATTGAAATAATTATACTTAATATTAATGAATGTGCTGTTGCACTGTCTGCTCCTTTTTTATCTTTAGCTCCTATAAACCTTGAAATAAGGGAGTTTGCTCCGGCCCCTATACCGTTTCCCACTCCTACTAAAATCATAAATAATGGAGTAATATAACCTATTGCAGCTAGAGGGTCTGAACCCAAACCTGCGACCCATACACTGTCTATAATATTATTTAACATTACTAGAAGTAGGCTTCCAATAATTGGGTAAGCTAATTTGTTTATTGCCTTTTTAGGGTCTCCTCTTAATATTTCTACATTTGAATTTCCTGACATTTTTCACCTCAATTCTTGCATGTGCAAGTATTACTCTTGCATATGCAATTGTTAGTATTTAAATGTTGTGGTAGTTGGTTATGCATATCTGATATTGTAAAATTGATGGGAAATTATAATATTGTTGTGAAATAGAAATATTGACATGAAAGTTGAAAGTAAAATTCATGACATAATTTATTCTAAAATGAATGAATTACTTCAAAAAATGCTAAATGATTTTGATGGCAATTATAAGAATAAAGCAAATAACTGGATTTTATTTAAATTTGATTCCAGTATAATTGCAAATATGGTATTTGTCAGTAGTTTTGAATCCAAATATGGAAATATGTTTGAAGAAATTGCAAGGGAGATAACAAAAATAACTTATGGTGAAGAAAATGTACCTGATACAATTAAAGGTCAAGGAATATCTGATGAGGAATATGAAGATTATTTAAAAACTTTTAATAAATCTGGACAATATGTGATAAGTAAATTTGATAAAAAAGAAAATGATGGGTATATAAGTCAATTTAGAGCGGATAGAAAATCTTCTGGAAGAGGTAAAAACAGAACGCCATCATCTTTAAAGCAAGATGTATTGCGTGAGCTATTAGAAGACTCTCCTAAATATTCGGAAAATATAGTTAGTCAACCTGTAGATTTACTTTTTTATGATTCTAATATGGATGAATATAATATTTTTGAAATTAAAGCGGGAGGCGACTTAGATTCAAGTAATGCTCCAAAAAATGTTGAAAAATTATTAAAGATATATGCTTCTTTAGGTAAATCTAATTCTAAAGCATATTTTGCAACATTATATAACAAACAAGGTGAAGGTAATCATTGGACAGGTGTTGTTAAAGGACATCTAAATGATGATTTATTGTTAATAAGTAAAGATTTTTGGGAAAAAATATTAGGGGATGTATCATTTGATGAATTTAAAGATATATACCAATGTGTATTTGAAGAATTAGGATTTAATACAGAAATGAAAAATTTGATAACTAAAACTGCTCAAGATTAAGTTGTGTATTTTTTAAATTATGTATGATTAAATGTTTAACTTTACGGTCATTTCTACCTTTAACATTATATGAATAATTTTTATCAAAGCATTCAATTTTTATATTTTTTTGGTTTTTATATAAATTATAAATAAAATCTGTTTTCTTTATGATTAAAATAAATTTTGCATCTAATTTAAATATACATTTAGCTAAACGTTCATGATCTTTTAAGGTGAATTGATTAGTATCATAATCACTAAAATTTGTATCATAAGGAGGGTCGAAAAATATAAAATCGTTTTCATTGAATTGATATTTATTTAAAAATTCTTCAAAGTCAAGATTTTCTATTGATGTATTATGTAATAATTGGTATGATTTTTTAGAGAATATCCTTTCAATTTTATTTGAAAAATTTTTGTTGTTGTAACTTAATCCACCATAAGGGATATTAAATTCACCTTTCTTATTAAATCTAAACATTGACCCATAGCAGTATTCTCTCACGAAATAATAATTAGCCGTATTTTCTTCAGGACTTAAAAAAAGCCTTTTAAATTTCATTGCATTCATTTTATAACGTTCATGCATATAGAATGAACTTTTAATTGCTGTTTCAATATTATTTTTTATTTCTACTTCTGAAAAATTATTTTTTAAATCTAATTTTACAGTTCTTTTGATTTTTGATACAATATTTCTTTCTAATTCTTTAAAAAATTGTTTTTCGTCTAAATAAATGTTTTTAGGAAAATTCTTTTTAAATATTTCAAAATTATTTTCAATTATATTATGGATATTTTCTTTTAAATCTTTGTCTAATATTCCATTTAATTTAAATGAAACATATGTTTTTTTAATAGTGGGATATAATTTATTTGTCATGTCTGTAAGAAAATTCCAATAATTATTATAATTAATTAATATTTTTTTCAATGTTTTATTTGATTGTTTTTCACTTAAAATGCTATAAAATTGAATTAAATCTACAGAAATATCATTAATATAAGAATTTTTATATTCCAAGTCAAAATATAATGCACCCCCTCCAATAAATGGTTCAGCATATCTTTCAAAAGAGGGAATTAAATTTTCTATATATTTAATTTCATTTTTTTTACCGCCTGGCCATTTAATTAAAGTATCCATAAAAAACCCCAATATTTAT
>ERZ772820.3131-NODE-3131-length-10833-cov-6.850622_pt1 | contig 10833 bp, 11 predicted proteins | sample MGYA00511377_ERZ772820 | MGnify/ENA primary metagenome ERZ772820 (study PRJEB29015, sample SAMEA2737684) | human gut metagenome | biome: human gut; feature: human-associated habitat; material: faeces | place: China | collected 2012 ...
GGGCGGCGATAAGCGCTACACGACGGCGGGCACAAACGCCCTGTGGGATAGCGACAGCAAGCGCGGCAGATACCGCGATTTGACGTGGAAGCAGGAGGGAATTTCCGGCGCGTAATTTAACAAACAAGCGGCTGTTTTTTAGCAGTCGCTTTTTTGTACTCTTTCAAAGCAAACAAGAGGAAAGCAAAATGAAAATAGGGATCGCGCTATCCAGCGCGGAGAATTGCGAGGCTTATGATGTCAGCGAAGGACAAGAGATCGAGCTTGACGTCGAAGATTATCTCAAGGGTGTTGTTGCCGCTGAAATGGGAGACGGAAGTCCTGAAGCACTCAAGGCGCAGGCTGTTGCCTCGCGAACGCTGGCGGCAAGGTATGAGGGGAGGACAATCACTGATCAAAGCTCAAAGCATCAGGCGTTCCGCGCCTCGCGTATGGGGTGGGAAAGAGCCTCTCAAGCGGTCGAGAGCACCGCCGGAGAGGTTCTTGTTTATTCCGGGCAACTGCTCGATACGGTTGCGTTCTCCGCCTCAAATGGCGGAAAAACAAGGTCGAGCGCAGAACGATGGGGCGGCGAACGTCCGTATCTGATCCGGAAGGATGACCCGTGGGATAAGGCGGCTTGCGTACTCCGGCGAAACGCTGGGCGCAAGGTGAGAGTCGGACACGGTGTCGGAATGAGTCAATACGGCGCAGAGTTCGCCGCGTCGCAGCTCTCCAAGAATTACAAAGAGATTCTCGCTTTTTATTATCCGGGAACAGAAATCGTCTCCGGATACGGGAGGGAGGAAAAGAACGTGGCAAATAAAATCGAAGCCGCCGATCTCGTCACCTATGCTCGCGCAGCGGTCGGCGGCGGCTACTGTTTCGGCGCATCCGGGCAGATGTGCAGCGAGAAACAGCGCCAAATCTGGGCGAAGGACAACCCGTCGGCGTCCGGAAATCTGCTCGGCGTTTGCGCCAAGTGGGACGGGAAAAAGGTCTGGGATTGCTCCGGACTGTTTCGCGGCGCGTGGCGTGAGCTGCTCAAGGCAAAGCGTGGAGGAGCGACGACAATCTTTAACACATGGGCAAGCGAAAAGGGAACGATCGACTCCATGCCGGACGTTCCGGGCGTTGCGCTTTTCCGAGCCAACATCGGAGATGAAAGCGTCAAAGAACACATCGGATGCTATATCGGCGGCGGTCTGGTCGTCGATGCGAGATCAAGCGCGCTCGGCGTCGTGGTCGGAACGATTGCCTCCTATGGCAAGTGGACGCACTGGGCAAAGCTCGACGACGTGGATTATTCCGGCGTCGCGTCTGCGAGCGATCCGAACGCATCGCTTCCGACGTTATGGATGGGTAAAGTCAAAACGAAGCGCGGCGGTGGTGTGTCTCTCTGGCTGGATGAGGGAAAAGAAAATGCAGCAATAAAAGTTCCGGAGGATGAAAGCGTCGAAGTGATCGGCGAAACATCGTCCTCCGGATTTGCGCTCGCGAGGTATAACGGAACATCCGGCTTGATTGATACGCGGTATCTCGTCCGCACAAACTCCCCGATCGTGACCATGCCGGACGGGCGGCGTGGAGTATTTATCGAGGCGAGTGACCCGGAAGCGCTGCTCGCACTGCTGAAAACCGCCTCGATCATGACAATATATCAAACTGACGAAAACAACGGAGGGTAAACCATGAACAAGACGATCAATATTCTCAGATGGACTTCTGTTATCGGCGGCGCAGTCGCCGGACTCTTTGGAGCGTGGGATGATGCGTTGACGTATCTTCTCGTTCTCAACGCGATTGATTTCGCATCCGGTCTTGTGTGCGCGTTTCGCGGCAAGAGTCACAAAACGGTATCCGGAGGCGTATCCTCTGGCGTGGTTTTCGATGGCGTGGCACGTAAGGCGTTTATGTGGCTGATTGTGTTGCTGGCGGCGGCATTGGATCGCTCTATCGGCGACGGCTCCTCGATGTCGTTCCGCACGGCAGCAGCATTTTTCTATATTGCAAATGAGGCGTTGTCAATCCTCGAAAATGCGGCGCTCCTTGATCTTCCGGTTCCGGAATTTATCCGAAAAGCGCTTGAGGTCTTGCTTGAAAAGTCTGGAAGTGTCGAAGACATGAAGGAAACAGCGGTATCCGGCTCATATACGAACGTGCGGGAAATGCCGATTTCCGGAGGCATGGTTGAAGCCCTCGCGCGAACTGGTGAGACGCATCCGCGCGAGCGAGAGCCGGAAACGGAGGCAAGCAACGATGATGACGACGAATCCGACGAGGATGGCGATCCCCATTAGCTCAATACAACGAGACCCCGAAAGGGGTCTTTTTTTGTTGATATTATCTGAAAAAATGCTTGACAATATGCCCGAATGGGTATATAATAATAGCGTCAGGAGGGAAAGCCACTGACAGAAAGGCGGTGGATACGATGGATGAATTGAAAGAGGTGGTCGGCATGACCGACAAGCAGTTTCAAACGACTTTGGAGCAGATTCTCTTGTACGCTGAAAAAGCAGAGAATAAACAAGAAATCATCGAATACCTCCAAAAACTCATTGAAGCAAATAAAAAAGCCTAACCTGATGGCGCAGGTTAGGCAAGGCTAGACGGGGGAGAGCGGAACAGCACCGCCGCCGCTCTCTTTCCCCGTTTATTTTACCACGGCGGCGGGTGACTGACAAGGGGAATGAATGAAAATGGATGGTCGCAAAACACCAAGAGAGCGGGGCAACAGCTCACCGATCGCAAGACGGCGGATCGCGTCAGGCATGACGCAAGGGCAGCTCGCCGAGAAAATCGGTTGCTCACAAAAAGACGTGAGCAGATGGGAGCATGGAACGAGAACGCCGCGAGCCGAAACCCTCGCAAAAATCGCGGGCGTGTTCGGGTGCAAAATGGAAGATTTGATTTCATAAAAGAGGCCGATCGCTCGGCCTCTTTTTGATTCACAAACGTTTGCGAATTTAACGTTCCGAACGCAAAATCAAAAAGGAGAATCCGAAAACAAGATTCTTTCTCAGAAAGAACATGTTCGGATTCTCCATCACTGGCAGGGGCAGAAGGACTCGAACCCTCAACAAAGGTTTTGGAGACCCACGTGTTACCATTACACCATACCCCTAAGCACTTGCTCAGTATAACATGAAAGCCGATTCTTGTCAACCGGTTTTTTACAAGATTTAGCGCAAAACTGCATCAAAGGGTGATTTCGCGCAGAATATCGTGGAATTGGCTGCCGCAGCGGGTCAGCTCGCCGAGCGTCTGGTCAATGCCGTCCGGCTCGAGCATCCAGTTTTCGCGGGTGACGGCCGTCCCCGGCGCGGGGCAGAGGAGAAGCTGGGTTTCGGGGAAAAGCGTCTGGTAATACATCTTGGCGCGCCGGGCGTGAACCGGCATACAGCACAGGATGGCGCGGCGAACGGTCAGCTTTTCCGCGTCCGCGCGTCTGCGGGAATAAATGGCGTTTTGATAGGTGAACGTCGCCTCGTCCTCGCGCAGGATAGCGCGATCCGGCACGCCGTTGGCCAGTAAAACCGCCCGCATGAACGCCCATTCCGTTTCAAAACGCCCTTCGTAGCGCCTTGCGCCGGATTTCTGCCCGTCGAACCCGCCTGTCGTGACGGAGAATCGGCCGGAGGGGAGAATCAGCGGCGCGTATCCCGAATGATACAACTGGGCGGCGTATTCGGACGGCTCGGCGTGGCCGTTTCCGGGAATGAAGAGGATATCCGCCTTTTGCGGCGCGTCGCGCAGAAAGATGAATTCCGTGATATCGTCGATCCACTCAAGCATGGCTTTCAGCCTTTCCGGTCAGCAGACCGCAGAGTGTGCCCGTTCCGTAGACGATATGCACGACCGGAAACAGGAAGGGCAGGCAGATGAAGGTCAGCAGCTTTCCGCAGGGCGCTTCCAGCGCGGCCTTGGCGGCGTAAAGCACATCCAGCGCGCCGTAGAGCAGGAGCATGGCGGCCAGCGGAAGCGGGGAGAGCGGGCAGAGCAGCGCCAACACGATCAGCGCCAGCACAAACAGCGCGGGCACGAGATGGCGCGGGGCAAAGCAGCGCGGCTGAATCCGCATCGTCCGGCCGATCCAATAGCCGTTGCCCCACTTCTGGCTGAGCTGGCCACGCAGGGTCTTGCGGGCGGCGTGCCACGAAACGATATCCGGCGAAAAATAGAAGCGATAGCCGGCCTTGCGCATGCGGTAATGCATGTCGTTATCTTCGGTTCGGCGCAGGCGCTCGTCGTACAGCCCCACGCGGTCGTAGACCTCGCGGCGATAGAGCGCGTAAGCCAGCGTATCGACGTAGCGCGCTTCGCCGCCGTTGCGGAAGGGCGCCGCGCCGCCGCAGAACCGGGACGTATCCAGCGCGCGGGTGACAGCCTCCCATGCGGTTTCCGGGGGCGCGCCGCAGACGCTGCCGCCGACGATATCCTCCCCGCGGGCGAGCGCGTCCAGATTCTTTTGCAGGAAGTCCTTCGGCATGCGCGCGTGTGCGTCCAGACGGATCACGGCGTCGCCCGTCGCCGCGCGCAGCGCGACGTTGATGCCGCTGGCCAGCCAGCGCTTCGGGTTTTCCAGCAGCTTCACCTCAAACGGCGCGCGCGCGGCAAAGCGGCGCATGATCTGCGCGGTGTCGTCCGTGGAGGCGCTGTCCACCAGCAGCGCTTCCAGTTGTTCGGGCGCGATTGTCTGAGAGAGCAGGTCGCCCAGCAGCGCGTCGAGGCTTTGCGCGGCGTTGTAAGCCACGACGATAAAACTGATTTTTGTCATACGGCCGTCTCCCGTTCGATTATTCCGCCGCATAGGCGCGGCTGCGCTCGCGATAGGTCATCAGCCCCAGCGGCAGCCCGAAGAAAAACAATTTCTGCGATACGAACGCGCGCGGGCGCTTTTGAGCCAGCAGCCAACCCAACTGCATGCACTCAAGCAGCATCATCAGCCCAAGGCCGAAACCGGGCACAAGCGCCAGCAGCGCGAGCGCCAGCCAATCCAGCGCGTAAAAGGTGAATTTTTCCCGTTCGTGGCGGATATAGGCGCGCGCCCGACGCGCCTTCATCGCGCAGGCCAGCGCCTGCCCTTCGCCCAGCCGACGCGCGGAAAAGACGGTGGAAAGCGGGCTGCGGCTGTCGCGCACCGCGTCCGTGTGCAGGATCATCGGAACGGGGATTTCCGCGATGCGGCAGCCGATCGCCTTGAGCCGCGCGTACAGCTCGGCCTCCTCGCAGGCGATGGTGTCCGTCGCCCAGCCGCCGCAGGCGTCCAGCGCGTCGCGGGTAATCATCAGCGCGCCGCCGAATTCCGGCGCGAGGCGCTCCTGCGTGCAGCCGAAATAATTGTCGTTCCGGCCGACGACCTCCCCGCCGCGCAGATACACGTCCTCGCGGATGCCGCACACGCCGTCATAGCCCTTGGCGGCGATGGCCATCAGCGCCTTTTCCGCGAAATCGGGCTGAAGCTGCATGTCGCCATCCAGAAACAGCAGATATTCGCCGCGCGCTTCCTTCGCGCCGACAAAGCGCCCCAGACCGGCGGTCGTCTTCCGCTCGGCGAGCAGAAAACAGCGCGCGCCCAGCGCCTTGGCCGTTTGCAGGCTTTGATCCGTCGAGCAGGAATCCACATAGACGACCTCGTGCGCCAACGAATTCAGCGCGGTTTGGATGCTCCTCAGGCAGGCGACAAGCCGCTCCCCTTCGTTTTTGCCGATGACAATGACGCTAATCAACGCTCTTTCCTCCTGCGCAGCAATATGCTATAATACATACATCGTTTATTATCGCACAAAACGGGGCGGTTGACAAGCCGGAATTGCCGCCCGGAGGGAGGGAACGGCATGCAGTTGAGCGTGGTGATTCCGTTTTATCAGGTGGAAAAATACATCGGGGCGTGTCTGGACGCGCTGGCCGCGCTTCCGGCAGAGGAGAGCGAAATTCTGCTGGTGGACGACCGCGGGCGGGACGGCAGCGCGGCGATTGCGGCGGCATACTGCGCGGCGCATCCGAATGCGCGCGTGATTCGCAGGGCGCAGAACGGCGGCCTTTCCGCGGCGCGCAACACGGGGCTGGACGCGGCGCGGGGCGAATACGTCTATTTTCTGGATAGCGACGATGTGCCGCGCGCGGAGGCGCTCTGGCGGCTGACGCAGGCAGCGCGGGAGAAGCGGCTGGACGTGGCGAAGGCACGTTTTTGCTTTTTGAACGATGAAACGGGCGAATTGACCGACGGCGCGGCCATTCGGCCGACCGATGTGCTGGAGGGCGGGGCGCTGCTTGCGGCGCAATGCCAAAGCGGGACATACGAGCCGATGGTCTGGCAGTGCGTGTATCGGCGCGCGTTTTTGCTGGAAAACGGCCTGCGCATGGCGGAAGGGCTTTTATTTGAGGATGAGCTGTTTCAAGCGCCCGCGCTGATCCGGGCGAAGCGCGCGGCGGCGTTTGACGCGGTGATTCTGGAATACCGCCAGCGGCCGGGGAGCATCATGGCCTCGTTCGCCGGGAGCGCGAAATGGTGCGCCAGCTATGCGCAGGTGTGCGCGCGGCTGGATGCGCTGGCGCGAACGCTGCCGAGCGGCGCGGCGAGGGCGGCGCTTCAAAAGCGCGTGGGGCAGATCGCGCTGAGCGTGGGCAAAAACATTCCGGCGTATCGCCTGCCGCCGACGGTTGCCGGGGAAGCGATGGCCTTTTTGAAGGCGCATCGGCGGGAATTGGCGCGATATGCGCTGAAAAGCGGAGACGCGGCCATCGCGGCGCAGGGCGCGCTGCTGCTGCTCTCGCCGAAGCTGTTTGTGGAGATGTATCGGAGGGCTGTGTCATGACGGGAAAGCTGCATGTGTATACCGGCGACGGCAAGGGCAAGACGACGGCGGCGATGGGGCTGGCGCTGCGCAGCCTCGGCCACGGGCGGCGCGTGCTGATCGCGCAGTTTTTGAAGGACGGGCGGAGCGGCGAGCTGGCGGCACTGAAGACGTTTGAACAGGCGACGGTGTACCCCGCCAAACCGATTTCGGGCTTTGTGTTCGCGATGACGGCGGCGCAGAGGGAAGAGGCCGCGAAGCAGCAGAACGCGCAGGCGGCGGATATTCAAAGCGAGGCGGAGGGGCTTCGTCCCGCGCTGACGGTGCTGGACGAACTGAACGTGGCGCTTGCCTGCGGCATGGTGACGCGGGAAAACGCGGAACGGCTGATCGACGCGGCACTGGCGTTCGGCGACGTGGTTTCAACCGGGCGAAACGCGCCGGAGTGGCTGCGCGAACGGGCGGACTACGTTTCGGAAATCGTCGCGCGAAAGCATCCGTTTCAGACGGAAAAGCTGGCGGCCAGAGAAGGCATTGAATACTGAAACGCGGGCGCGCCTGCTATCGGAATCTGTGCAAAATTTCGAATTTGTTCATGGATTGGATGAAATGATTGGATGAAAAAAGACCGGCATTTCGGGAAAGCGGGCGGCTTTCGCGAAGTGCCGGTCTTTTAGCAGACGGGGAAAAGGAATTTCGGGCGCTTACCGAACCCCTGCGGGCGTGGGAATCCGCTGCACGGTGCGGCAAACGGCTGTCAGCAGCAGGCAGTCAATCGGGAACTGCATGGCGTTTTTCAGCGCGCGAACCGGGAGCATCGCCGCCTGAGACGGGCCGTAAAGCATCGTGAGGAAAAACGTGTTGAGCGCGATGTTGACGAACACCATGATGACCGCGCGGGCGAGGACGATCTGCCAGAGCCTGCGGTCGCTTTCAAAGAGGAAAGCGCCGTAAATCACGCCGCCCAGCGCCGCCGAAATCGTGAAGCCGGGGAAATACGGCCCCGTCGGCTTGAGCAGAAAGCCCAGAATATCGCTCAGCGCGCCCTGAAGCGCGGCCGCGACCGGGCCGAAGAGCATGGCCGTCGGCGCAAGCGCCAGATGTGCCAGCGAAATTTTAAGGCTGTCGTTGAGCTGAATCACGCCGTAGGAGGAGAGCACCATCTGAATGGCCAGAAACAGGCCGACGGTGGTCAGCGTCTGCGTGCGGCGCAGGGTGCGCGCCGAATCGGGAAATTTTTTGAGGAAACGAGAAAAAACGCCGTGCATCAAAAAACACCTCCGCGTATCATAGACCCGGCGAGCCGGGCGGGGATGATTCGCAGAGATGACCGTAATAAAGAGACAGTTCTGGGCCGGAGGGATACCGCGAAAGCCTTGTTTCTTCGTCCCGTGTTTTTCCCACACACGAGCACTTAACGCATCCGTACCGTCGCTGCGCGAAGCAGCGCCCTGCCATCTTCACGAATCGCTTGTGACAGGAGCATTATACCCAATCGGGGCACGGATTGCAATGGCTTCTTAGATTTTTTTGCAAAAGGGAAACGGCGCGGCTCAAGCGCGCGGGCGGGCTCAATCCGCCGCCGCGCCCGGCGCCTGCGACGGCGGGCAGGTATCCTGCCACGGCAGGCCGGAATCATAGCTCAAACCGCCGTGCAGCGAGCGCAGCGCGGCATACGAGCCGCGCCCCAGCATCAGCGCGTTCGCGGCGGAAGCCAGCGCCTCGGCGCGGCTGACGGAAGCGGCGAAGAGGTCGCCGAAGCTGTCATGTCGAACCTCGTCCGGCGTCCAGATGGACGCCCACGGGGCGTGTGCGTCGTTGGCGATATCCGCCTGCGGCGGCTCGGCGGGCATCATGTGCGCGTGGAGCGCTTCATCCAGCTTGAAGGGGGAGAGCACGCCGCCCAGCGTGCGGTAGCGCCTGCCGTCCTCGGAGCGGAGAAAGCGGCACAGGCCGACCGCGTCCGAAAAGCATTTTTCCAGCCGGGCGGGCGAGAGGACGGAATCCGGAAACACGCGCGCGAGCGCGGCGGAAAGCGCGGCGGCGATTTTTTTGCGCTGCGCGGCATCCAGCGCGGCAAAGCCGCCCATCTGAACCGGCAGGCCGGCCGCGTGGCCTTCGCGGCGGTAATGCAGGGTTTCGAGCTGGTGTTCCAGCGTGCAGTGCGCGTTGCCGGAATACTTGCCCGCCGCCGTCAGAGAATGGGCGTAGACGAACGGATGAAACGTGGTATCCGTCGCGTAATGCGTGAAAAAGCCGCAGCAGTACGCGCGCAGAAGCGCGTCGTCCGCGCATGCGTCGCAGAGGGCGAGCAGAAAATCGTCCGTTTTCTGCGTGTGCAGCAGGGAGGCGACGACCGGCGCGAACGGCTTGCCGGGGCGGAAGCAGAAGAACATCGGGTCAGGCCCTTCCGCGCCCGCCAGCAGCGCGCTGCGCTCTGCGTCGGAGGGGAACAGGGAAAGCGCGTCGGCGGCGTGCGCCGCGACGGACTGGTGAACATACGATGCAGGCATGAAAATCTCCTCAAAAAACAAATGCCGAAATGGGTCGATTCCAATCAAATGGGAAACGCTTTTCTCACGCATCCATCATACACCCAAAGGCCGCGTTTGTCGATAAGCAATTCCTGCCGGTTCGCGATTGACAAAACACGGGTTTTTGCTATAATAAAACCGCAAGGTGTCAAAGATTTCAAAAGCTCTCCAAAGGAGGAATCCCCATGCCTGACTGCGTATACAAGATGGGCAACCTGCGTATCGTCGATCTGACGAAGGTGCTCGACCCGAAGACCGAAAGCCGCCGCTGCCATTTGATCCGCTATAACACCGGCGGCCCGATTCCAGATTTCCACACCGCGCTGGATCTGACCAGCCACCTCGGCACCCATTGCGAGTGCCCGTATCATCACTTTGAGGATGGCAAGTCCGTCGGCGAGCTGCCGCTGACCACGTTCATGGGGCGCGCGATTTACGTCAACATCGACTTCCTCGAACCGAACAGCCACATCACCGGCGCGGATCTCGACCGCGCCTGCGGCGACCGGATTCAGGAGGGTGATATCGTCATTCTGGACAGCAACTGGAAGTTCCCGCCGTTCACCCCGGAAACCAACAGCCCGGCGGATAAGCGCCTGTTTGTCAACGCGGAAACCGCAAACTGGATGCGCGACCACAAGGTTAAGTGCGTCGGCTTCGGCGACGGCGTGTCCATCGAGAACTGCGAGGCGGATGTCAAGCCCTTCCACGACATCATCATGGCGTATGACGGCGTGTTCCTCGAGGTGCTCAAGAACCTTGAATATCTGCAGAAGGATACGTTCTTTATGAGCTATTCGCCGCTGCCGATCGTCGGCGCGGATTCCTGCCCGGTTCGCGCGTATGCGATAGAGGGTCTGCCGGGCTTCGGCGACTGATTTTCCTCAATAACACATCAACCCGCTCGGCGCTTGCCGGGCGGGCAGACCGTAGACAAAAAGCTATTCTCCCCCCGAAGGGGGGGGAGAATAGCCCTTTCCGCAAACGAAAGAATCGCTGAATTTCTTGACTTTGCGATTCAAGCCAGGTTTGCTGATGTCAACAAGCTGCCCGCTCGGCTTTGCCGGGCGGGTTTTATATTTATCCGATTCTCAGGAAGGTGATGGAGGCGAGCGTATCCTCGGGGGTCGTTCCGGTCAGCGCCAGCGCGCTGGAGGCGGTCAGGCTGACGGTCGTTGCGCCGGTCGATGTGACCAGCGTTTGAAGCGTGTAGGAAGCGGCGTTGTCGCCGTTGGCGATGCGCGTCTGCGTGGAGGAAATGGGCGTTCCGTTGGCGCGCAGAACCGCGTCCGTCGCGAGCGCCGAGCCGGGCGGCGGGTTGAGCACGGCGGTCACCAGATAGGTGCCCGGCGTGACGAGCGTGAACGTGCCCGCGTTCTGCGTCACGGAAGCGGCGGGCTGGGCGACGAAGGACGGGAAGGCAATCGGCGTGTTGGCCGCCGCGTTCAACACACCCTGCGCGCCGCCGAGCGCATAGGCGGAAAGCTCAGCCGCGCCGGCAGGCCCCGCGGGGCCGGGTG
>ERZ772820.3141-NODE-3141-length-10803-cov-3.548474_pt1 | contig 10803 bp, 9 predicted proteins | sample MGYA00511377_ERZ772820 | MGnify/ENA primary metagenome ERZ772820 (study PRJEB29015, sample SAMEA2737684) | human gut metagenome | biome: human gut; feature: human-associated habitat; material: faeces | place: China | collected 2012 ...
GGGGGTGTATTGGTTCCAGCGGGGGTCTCTCGCGTAGCCGCCGATGTACCATTCGGAGAAGTAAGTGTAAGTGCTGTCGCCGCTTTTGATCTCTCCCCTGCTGTCGTACTGGTCGGCAAGCTTTTGCAGAAACGCAAAGCGCGCCGCCTTTTCCGTATCGGTCAGATCGGCAGCGCCCGGCAGGGTCGGAGTTTCTTTTAGGATATCTTCCGCCTCCGCTTTGCCGACGCTGTCACCCTCGATCCCGGTTCGACAGAAAACGGAGGTGCTGTAGCTGTGCGCCGCGGTCGCGAAGGTGAAGGTCACGAGGCTGCCGTCCAGATCGACCCGCGCGCCGCGCAGGTTGTCCAGCAGCACCTGATCGCCGCTCGCGCCGCTTGTGAGCGTTCCGCTGTTGTAGCGCAGCAGGACCGCTCCGGGAGTGCCGTCGGCAGTCTTTCCCTGTAGCTGCCAACCGTCGGAGAGCGGCTCCACGCGGTAGATCTTGCCGCTGGCGGAGAGATCCTCCAGCGCGGAGAGCACGATGCGCACCGTCTGCTGCTCGCCCGCCTCTTTCTGCGTCGTTTGATGCACCCGCAGTCCGAGCAGCATCAGCGACGCTGCGGCTGCCAGCACGATGGAGCTGACAGCGACGGTCACCAGCAGCTCGACCATGGTAAAGCCGCTGTTGTTTCGTTTCATCCGCTCGTCTCCCCTTCCGCTGTCAAGTGGGTGATGGTGTAGGTGCTGTAGCTGTGCGTCGCCTTGCTGACCTTGGCGGTATACTTTATGACCTCTTTGGTCGTTCCGTCGGGCAGTAGCTCATCCGGCTTCTTAACCGATTTTACATCGTATTTGAGTTCCATTTTGAGCTTTGTCTCGATGCGAACGGCGTCGTTCGCGTAGGTGAGGGCAAAGGTGTAGAATTTGATGTCGGTATCGGCATCAGGGGCCAGGGTGCAGTCGCTGGCCGGCGGGTTTACCAGCGAGCTTAAGTACGTTTCGTACGCTTCTTTCGCCGCAGCCTTTGCCTCATCTTCCGAGTTGTATTCCGCGGAATCCTGCAAGGAGCTTACGTGCTCCGCCAGTGCCACGAATTTTTCGATCTCGCCCTCCGCCTGATAGAGCTGCTGCGTCTGGCGGATGGAGCGCTCCTGCGCCTGATAATTTTTCAGCGCCGCGGTGCAGACGGACACGGCGACGGCGCACAGCACCAGAACGACGATGAGCACATATACCAGCGCGTAACCGCCGTTGTCTTTCCAGAGCTTCTTCATGTGCCACCGCCTTCCGGCACCGCGCGGACATAGGTTTCCACTGTAACGAGCGGCTCCGTGCGCTTATCCGACACCGTGACATGATAATAGGGGTCGCTGCTGTTGTCTTTCTTCGTTTCGATCTTCACATTGGGGAACTCATCCGCGTGGTAGTTATCGCTTTTCTCCGTAACGCCGTCCTTCATCAGGGTTTCCACGGCGGTACGGACGTTCAGATGGGCTTCCATTACGGCCTGGCTGTGGGCGTTGATCTGTCCCGCCAGAATGAGGCTCGTGCAGATGGGCGCGGAGATCAGGCCGATGATGGCGATCGCCACGACGCCCTCCAGCAGCGAAAAGCCCGCTGTTCTCTCTTTCCCGATCTTTTTCATGCCTTGTCTCTCCCAATGGGTCAGTTGAAAATGTCCGTCTTACCGGTCGCGGGCGGCGTTACGCCCGGTTCCTCATAGGTGTTCTGAGCGGACGGCATCAGATACAGCGTCAGGGTCATCTGCCCGTCCAGCAGCTTTTTTTCGCTGTCGTAGTTGAAGGTGGCATACCGGATGGAGGTGATGCGCTCATCCGTTGCCAGCGCGTGCACCATGTTCTTGAACTCCCGATAGGAGGCGTGATAGTACACCGTCAGGTTCAAGCCCTCAAGGAGTGCGCCATCGCTCAAGGCCTGCATCGGCGTGATCTCACCGAAAGAAAACTCGATGTCGCCGCCGCTCCCGAAGCGCTGAAGGAAAATATCGTGCAGTTTCTGGGTGTAGCCCAGCTCCTTACGGCCGGTCCCCAGCGTTTTTTCCAGATACAGCAGGTAGAGGATCTGATCTTCTTCCTTCATATCCGCGGGGAAGTTCTCATAAAGCGCGGCGCGGCTTTCCTCGATCGCGGCCTCTGCTGGCTCAAGCTGATCCTGCACGCCCTTGTACTTCTCGTTTTCGACGATGGTGGTTTGCAGCGCGGTGATCTGAGCATTTAACTGATCCCGCTCCATGACGTAAGCTTCACTGCGGGGGCGGTAGCCCAGAACATACACCAGAACGGCGACCAACAAGAGCAGGACTGACAGGACAGCCTTCCAGTTTCTACCGATCACTTTCACTGGCCCACCTCCACTTTCTCAACCTTGGCGTCGCGGTCCAGACCCTTGCGCGTCTGCTCCGCCTGGATCAAGGACTCGTCATAGGCCAGCACGACCGTCAGGTAATAGCGGTTGTCGGCAGGCTTCTGCGTCTGAGAAGCGCCGGTGTTGAAGATATCCGGGATGCCTGAGCCGCCGGTTTGATTTTTGAGTTGATTCATCAGAATCCACATCAGCAGATCGTTTTCATCCATGCCCGTGCTGCCGGAGGTGCCGGATGTACCGGAGGTCTGCTGATTCTTCCGCAGCAGCGCGTTGACCGCGGCCACAGTGGCGGCATCCCGCTGGAACGCCGCGCCGCTGTTGATCTCCTTTTGGAGCGCCACGAGATCCAGAGCGGTATTGGCCTCTTTGATCTCGCCCATTTCCTTGGCAAGATGGAGCGCAAGCTTGCCACTCAGCGTCTGATTCTGCCGAATGAGCGCGATCGTTGCGTTGACATTCGTCTTGTTGTCAGTCAGGATATTCAGCAGGTTCGGCAGATATTTGTTCAGCATCACATCGTCGCTCTCATAGAACATGCGGTGCTGATCGGCGTTTTTCCAAATGTCGTCAAAGATCTTGTCGTACAGGATCTGGTCCTTTTCCTCACGGGCGATATCCTCGCGCATCAGCAGGAAAAACTGATACATGGCGGCAGGATCGTTTTGCAGCAGGGACCGGATCGCGTTCTTCTCCTGGGTGGTATTGGAGCGCTTGCGCAGGTCATCCAGCGAGAAGGTCTTTTCCTGCACCGGCCCGTAGACGGCTTGCAGAGCGTCCAGCTGGTTGGAGTTCAGGTATTGCAGGCTGAGACGCAGCTTTGCAATATCGACAGACTCAATGCCAGAAGCAGAGGACGTAGTGCCGCTGCTGGGCGTGGCAGGCGTGACTGTTGTACTGCCGGAACTGCCCGGCGTGCTGGGCGTGGTAGGCGTGACCGGCGTGCTGCCGGAACTGCCCGGCGTGCTGGGCGTGCCGCCGCCGGGGAGCAGCCCCTGGATCCCGGAGAGGATGCCGAGGTTATCCGGGGTAATGGTCACGCCGAAACGCTCCATCACATCCGCATAATTTTCCATCTTTGCAATGGTACTGTCATCGGCACCCGCCGCTTTCAGCAGCGGGATCATATTCCGAAGCGTTTTTCCGTCGATGGCAACGCTGCCACCGGAAGCGTTGGAGAACAGCTCATCGAGGGAATAGCCGCCCTCGGTGGGAGGTTCTTCCGTACTGCTTTCCTCGGTACTATCCGTTGTGCTTTCCGTGGTACTATCCGCTGCGCTTTCCGCCGTGCTCGGCACGGGGGACTCCTTCCCCGCTTCCTCGTACAGCGCAGCGATCATTTTGTCCGGGGAGTAGGCTTCCCGCGGGCCGATGGTCAGGCTGGAAACGGTGTTGAGGGTCATGAAGGGCACGTCGCGCAGCGCCACGAGGAAATAAGCGGCGTCCTCCTTGCTCTGGAAGGCGACCTGCGCCGCAAGACACAATTCGGTCGTGCTCAGAGCGGTCACCGTTGACTTCTTGGGGAGCTTTGCCTCCAGCTCGCCCAGCACCAGTTCAAGGTTGTCGTTATATGTCCGAACGGAGTCGAATACGATGTCCCAGTCGGCGCTGTAAGCGTCGTACATACTCGAATAGTTGTGGTAGTTCTCCGCGCAGCCCGCGTTCTGCTGGGCAAGCGCCGTCAGGCGGTCCTGCTGTGCGCGCAGACCGTCCAGCTCCGTGTTCCACGACAGCTTGGAGGTCAGCAGCAGCAGTACGGACGCCGTCAGCGCCGCGCCGCCAAGGAACACAAGACCGTACTGCCACGCGCGGTTGATGGGTGCGCGCGCGCCGGTGATGTGGTTCAGCTCCGGGTCGCCGAAGTCAAGGGCGGTGAGCGCTGCGCCCTGACAGAGCAGCCACTGCGCGCCGTAGTCGGTCTCCGCCATTTCGACGGGGACATTCAGCAGCGACGCGAGCGCCGGGGCAAGCCCCGCCTCCTTCCCCTGACCGCCGGAAAGCACGGCGCTCGTCAGGCGGGCGCGGCCGGGCATGGCGGAGAAGTAGTCGAGCACGATGCCCGCCTCATTGAGGTCGTCCTGCTGGGAATAGCCCCGTTGCAGCAGGCGCTGCAGCTTGACCTGCCCGTTGTGGACGAAGGTCAGCAGCAGCAGCTCGCTCTCGGCGTTGATATAGAGGCAGACGCCGTCGTCCGTATCCGCGGAGGACTTCGCGTGCTTTGGCAGGGCAAAGTCCGCGTCCACGGCGGTGGCGTGGCTGTGACCGCAGAAATCGACGGCGGCAACGCTCAGCCCCATGCTGTTGGCAAGGGCATAGTAGCGCTGCAGCATCGCGCGCGGCACCGCCCAGAGCTGCACGCGCAGAAGACGCGCGTCCTCGCGCTGCTCAACGCCCACGCTCTCCCACGAAAGCTGATACTCGCCCGGGTCGATGGGGAAATACTCGTCCATGTTCGCCAGCAGCATCTGACCGAGGCGCTGCTGCTTTTTCACCGCGGGGACGGTGACGCTCTCGCTGATGACCTGCGTGGAGCAGAGCGAAAAGACCACCTTACGGCAGCGGCGGAACAGCCCCTGCCGCAGAACCGGCTCCATCGCGTCCCGCAGGGCGTCCAGCCCCACGAGCTGACCGTCCTCGACCGCGTTCGGCGGCGTGGGCAGGATGACCTGCTCGGAAATGGCGTCGCTGCCCAGCGTCATCTGGGCGATGCGGATCTCCCGCTCGGTGATCTGCACCACCAGCGCCCTGCCGCTCAGCTTTTGGTTGCTCATAAGTGTTCCCTCCCGGACTGTGGGAATGGCACAGCCGTCCCGAAGAACGGTTCTGCCCCTCCCACAGGCTCTTGTTTTTCTCTCGCGGGCAGGTCCGCGCCTGCCCTTTTCTCTCCCGTGTTACAGCCCAAAAAGGCCAAGATACGCCGCGATGAGCCGATCGCCCCACAGCGCCGCGACCCAGATCCCCGCGGCAAGATACGGCCCGAACGCCAGCTTGCGGGGCGCGCCGCGTTTCATGCGGACCGAGTGGATGATCGCACCGGAAACGCTGCCGAGGATCATCGCAAGCAGGATGCGCTGCCAGCCGAGCAGCAAGCCCGCCGCCGCCATCAGCTTGACGTCCCCCATGCCAAGGCCGTTGCCCTTCGTTACGAACCACAGCAGGAGGAAAAGAAGGCTCACCGAGAACATGCCGATGAGATACGTTTTCCAGTGCGCGGTATCGCCTGCAAGCTGCACCGCGCCCAGCAGGAAGATCGCAAGGTTCACCCCGTTGGGGATCTCGAAGGTGCGCCAGTCGATGAGCGCCACGACCGTCAGCAGGGAGAAAAGCAGCGAATACAGCACCGCCCGCAGCGGCTCGGCCTGATACAGCCACGCCGCCAGCAGCCATGCCCCACCGTTCAGCGCCTCCACCACGGGGTACTGGGCGGAGAGCCTTGCGCCGCAGGCGCGGCACCTGCCCCCCTGCGCCAGCCAGCTTGCCACGGGAATCAGCTCATACCAGCGCAGACGGTGGCCGCAGGCCATGCAGTGGGACGGCGTTTTCACGAACTCCTCTCCGCGCGGCAGGCGGAAGATCAGCACGTTGCAGAAGCTGCCGACGCACAGACCCAGCGCCGTCCAGAGCAGCAGCAAAAGACAGGTCATGGGAAATCTCTCCTTTTTGGTCAGGTCAGGGGTGTCCCCCGCCCGTCCGGGTGATAGGGATACCGGACGGGCAGGGCGTTGTTTCAAATTGCTTGGGGATGATGTAGGGGTGGATTAGCCCTTGGAGGGGTACTTCAGCGTCCAGCCGTCGGCAGGCGTCCACACAGCCTGGTTGGCGTCGCTCTTGAACGTGTTCTTAGACAGATCGTAGTAAGGGGAAATGTCAAGAGTCTTACCTGCATCTTCCGCAGGGTCAACCGTAAAGGTGAGGCCAGTACCAGACGCAGCCTTGTTAACGGTAATGGACTTAATATCCTTGAACTCAGCGTCTTTGACGTGCGCATCGGTATAAGCAAAGACGACGGCGGTCTTGATGGCGTCCAGCTGAGCATAGTCAGCGGCCTCGTTGGCCTTCTTGATGTAGCCGGAGTAAGCGGGAACGGCGATACCGGCGAGGATGCCGAGGATCGCGATGACGACGATCAGCTCAACGAGGGTAAAACCGGACTTGGAACCAAACTTTTTCATAGGAGTTTTCTTCCTTTCTTTGTTTTGCGTCGGATTTTTATATCATCGCCATGCGTCGCGGTCCCCTATCTCCCGCTCCTGAATACACGGCTTGGATATACGGATTTAGAGGTATTTGTCGAAGGCCTTGGTCATGTTGATCATCGGCAGGTAGATGGCCAGCACGATGATGACCACAAAGACCGCCATGAAGATGATGATGGCGGGCTCCATCAGGTTCAGGAGCTTTTTGGTGGCCTCCTCTACTTCTTCATCGTAGTAGTCGGCGACTTTGCCCATCATGCTTTGCAGGTCGCCGGTCTCCTCCCCCACGCCGACAAGATTCGACACCATGGGCGGAAAAATACCCGTCCGCACGAGGCTCTCCCGCAGGGGCGTGCCCTCGGCGACCATGCCGCGCGCGTCGCGGATGGCCTCCAGATAGTAGATGTTGCCCATGTTGCTGGCGGCGAGGTCCATGCTGTCCGTCAGCGTCAGGCCGGAGCCGATCAGCACCTCCATCGTGCGGCAGAAGGTGGCGCAGGCGGTTTTCACTGTCAGGTTGCCCACCACGGGCGTCTTGCGGGCGAGCCAGCCGAAAAAGTGCTTGCCCTTGTTGGTCCTGTGAAACAGGACGCCGCCCACGATCAGCGCTGCCAGCACCAGCAGCGGCACCCACCACCAGGACTTGAACCATTCGCAGACCGCCATCACGCCCAGCGTAATCTTTGGCAGCTCCGCGTCCATATCCTCAAAGGTTTTGAGGAAGTTGGGGATGATCTTCGTCATCATCACGATCAGCACGACGATCATGACCACGATCAGCACGCAGGGGTAGATCATGGCGCTGGTCACCTTGCTCTTGGTGCGCTTGCTGCGTTCGAAATAAAGCTCCATCTGGCGGAAGGATTCCTCCAGATTGCCGGAGGCCTCGCCCGCTGACACCATATTCACCAGAATGGCGGGGAAAATCTTGGGATGCCGTCGCATGGAAGAAGCAAGCGTTTCGCCCTTTTCCACGTCCGCCTGCATTTCGCGGATGGCGGCGCGCAGCTTTTTGTTGCCGGTCTGCTGACCGAGCATGGAAAGCACGGACGCGACCGACACGCCCGCGCGCAGGATGGACACGAACTGACGGCAGAACACCGCCATGTCCTTCGCCTTGGGGTTGCCGAGGAACGGGATCTCGATATCGCGGTTGAGGGTGGTCTGCTCCTTAATGTCTAAAATCGTATAACCGGCGCCGCGAAGGGAGCTTTTCGCGGTCTCGATGGACGACGCATCCAGAGAGGAGCGGACGCGCTTTCCGTTTCGGTCGATCGCCGTATAGTTGAATCCGGGCATGGAGCCGCCCTCCTTTCTCAGGTCTGCCGCCCTGTCTTGAATTTATCAGGCTCGTTGGCGGCGGCGAGGGCAGTCTCCAGCGAAATCACGTGACGGTCCACCAGATCCTCCAGCGCGTCGTCCAAAAGCTGCATCCCGTACCGCTTGCCGGTCTGGATGGCGCTGACGATCTGGAAGGTCTTGCTTTGCAGGATCATGCTGCGAATGGCGGGGGTGACGATCATGATCTCGAATACCGCCGTGCGGCCGCCGCCGATCTTCGGCAGGAGGGTCTGGCCCACGGCACACTCCAGCACGTCCGCCAACTGGATGCGGATCTGGTTCTGCTGCTCGGCGGGGAAAGAGTCGATGATACGGTCGATGGTGTTGGCGGCGCCCTTGGTGTGCAGCGTGCCGAACACCAGATGGCCCGTTTCGGCGGCTGTGATGGCGGTGGAGATGGTCTCCAGATCGCGCATCTCGCCCACCAGGATCACGTCGGGGTCCTGACGCAGCGCAGCGCGAAGTCCCGCGGCAAAGCTGCTGGTATCAGCGCCCACCTCGCGCTGGTTGATGATACATTGATCGCTCGTGTGCAGGTATTCGATGGGTTCCTCCAGCGTGATGATGTGGCGGCGCTCGGTGTGGTTGATGTGGTCGAGCAGCGCCGCCAGAGTGGAGCTTTTGCCCGAGCCGGTGGGGCCGGTGACGAGCACCAGTCCGCGGGGTTTATCCGCCTGCGCCACCACCACGGGCGGAAGGCCCAATTCCTCGGCGGTGGCAATGCGCAGCGGCAGCAGGCGAAGCGCCAGCGACGTCATGCCCCGCTGACGGAACACGTTACAGCGCATACGCACCAAATCGTGATAGGTCACGGCGAAGTCCGCCTCGCCCATTTCATGAAATTCCTTGAGAAGTCCGGGCGTGATCAGCTCCTGCACATAGGCGGTGGTATCCGCCTCGGTCAGCGGGACCTCCCCAAAGTTGGTCAGCTCGCCGTCCAGTCGAAAAATGGGGGGCTCCCCCACCGTGAGGTGAATGTCGGAGGCGTTGCGCTCCAGCGCGTCATGAATGAGTGTTCCCAGGTCGATCATGCGCCGTCCTCCAAAGGATGAGTTTCTTCCGCCACATTTTCAACGCTGATGCGCTGCATCTCGCTGATGGAGGTCGTTCCCTCCAGCACAAGGCGGCGGGCGCTTTCGCGGAGGGTGTGCATCCCCTCGGCGATGGCAGTCTCCCGCAGCGCGCCCGTGTCGCAGCGGTGGGAGATCATCGTGCGCATACGGGGCGTGATCTCCATGATCTCGTAAATGCCGATCCGGTCGAAATATCCGGTACCGGCGCAGCGCTGGCAGCCCACCGGCTCGTAAACCTCGGCGCTGTCCTTCTCCTCCGGCGTCAGTCCCAGATATTCCAACTCATGCTCTAAAAGAACGTGCCGCCGCTTGCAGTTGGGGCAAAGACGGCGCACAAGGCGCTGGGCGATGATGCCGGTCAGCGCGTCGGCGATGAGGTAGCTTTCCACGCCCATGTCCAGCAGGCGCGTGACGCTGCTGGCGGTGTCGTTGGTATGCAGCGTACTCACCACGAGGTGACCCGTGATGGACGCCTGCACCGCGATGGACGCCGTTTCCCGGTCGCGGATCTCGCCGATCATGATAATATCGGGGTCCTGACGCAAAATGGAACGCAGGGCGTTGCCAAAGGTCAGGTTCGCCTTGGGATTCACCTGCACCTGATTCACGCCGTCCACGTTCGCCTCCACGGGGTCCTCCACCGTGACGATGTTCACCATGTCGCTGTTCAGCTCGTTCAATGCGGTGTAAAGCGTGGTGGATTTACCGGAGCCGGTAGGTCCGGTGACCAGCACGATCCCGTTGGGATGGCGCAGGATCTCGTCGAATTTTTCCAGTTCCGACCCCGTCAGGCCAAGGGCGCGCTTGCTGCGGCGCAGCGCCTTTTTCTGCGTCAGTCGCATCACGCACTTTTCGCCATAGACCGTGGGGAGCGTGGAAACACGCACATCGTATTCCCGGCGGTCCACCAGGATGGAAAAGCGGCCGTCCTGCGGTCTGCGCTTTTCGGAAATGTCCAGATTGCTGAGGATCTTAATGCGCGCGATGATGGCGGGCAGCAGCTGCAAGTCGTAAGTGGCGGTGGTGTACAGCACGCCGTCCACTCGGCAGCGGACCCTGACCTTGTCCGGTCCGGACTCCACGTGGATATCGGAAGCGCGTTGGCGCACCGCCTGCTCCACAAGGGAGTTCACCAGCACCACCACGGGGGAGGCGTTGACATCCTCCTGAATGACCTGATCTTCCAGAGAGGCGCTCTCCCGCTCGTTGGTCTGGGTGTAAAGCTCGGCAGCCTCCTGCATCTCCTCGCTGCCGTAGCAGCGGTCGATGGTCACGAGAATGTCGGATGTTGTCGCTAAAAATGGCTTAATGCGACACTTGCTGGCGATCGCGACCATGTCGCGCCCCTTCATGTTCATGGGCTCGTTCATGGCGACATACAGCGTGCCGCTGTCCTCCGGATCAAACTGGAAGGGCATCATTGTATATGTACGCAGGATATCCGGGCGAACCGCCTGTCGGACATCCATGGGGATGGTCATTTCGTAAAGGTGCACCACGGGGGTGCGGGTCAGCGAGGACAGGGCTTCGATGACCTGTTCCTCGGGCAGGATGGCGCGCTCCAAGATCAGCTCGCGGATGGACTTGTTCGTTTCCTCCTGAGCACGACGCAGCTCGTCCGCCTGTTCCGCGGTCAAAAGCTGCTGTTCCAGCAGGTATCGCAGGAGCTTTTCGTTCATGCGCGCCCTCCTTTCTCTTGTTTTTCGGGGCAGAAATTATTTTTGAATCAGTGCTTTTCAAAAGTGTGAGACGACAGACCCGCCAGGCTCTCAAACGCGAATGAGCCGCTGACGCGCCTAACGTCTCTTTTTTTATGCTCCCCCTCCCCC
>ERZ772820.3146-NODE-3146-length-10790-cov-2.680298_pt1 | contig 10790 bp, 10 predicted proteins | sample MGYA00511377_ERZ772820 | MGnify/ENA primary metagenome ERZ772820 (study PRJEB29015, sample SAMEA2737684) | human gut metagenome | biome: human gut; feature: human-associated habitat; material: faeces | place: China | collected 2012 ...
GTACACAGTACAGTTGTGTCACCATAATGCATCAGCACTGCACCATTCGCCTGTTTTGCCACACGGTCAACATCCACGCGCAGTGTTCTGCCGGCCAGTTCCATTTCAAACTTTTTATACATGGTTTTCTCCTTTTTATCTTATCTTCGTTTTATATGAGCAGAACAATTCGCTCCGAAACTACTGAAAAATGTACTATTCCATAGCAATTGAAGCCCACTGTAATCGATTGATAATACACTTTTCAGTGGTCTCGGTTCTTCTCTGCCCACAAGCTTTTAAATTATATCATATTCCATAATAAGAAGTAAATAGTTTTCCAAAAAAAGAACAAAAAGTACCAAAAATTCAGACAAAAAGAAACAGACCAGAAACCACATCATCAGATGCAGCTTCTGATCTGTCAATTGATCTTCTTTTTTGGAAAATCTTATTATTTTCTCAGACCAAGTTTCTCGATCAGAGCACGGTATCTCTCGATATCTACTTTCTTGAGGTATGCAAGAAGTCCTCTTCTCTGTCCAACCATCTTAAGAAGTCCTCTTCTTGAGTGGTGATCCTTCGGGTTAGCTTTGAAGTGATCTGTCAGCTCGTTGATTCTTGCTGTAAGGATAGCAACCTGTACTTCCGGTGATCCTGTATCTCCCTCTGTTCTTCCAAATTCTTTGATGATAGCCTGTTTCTTCTCTTTTGCGATCATTGTAATATCCTCCTTAAAATTCTTAGTTAAACCGCCTGGCATTAAGCAATGGTCGGAGTGATCCGATTACCGAACACCGGCTGATTTGATACCTCGGATAGTATAGCACAGAGATATCTGCTTGTAAAGCACAAATTTAAAATCTTTTATCTTTCATCGAATGGATGATTTTTCAGATATTCCTCTCCGTACCGCATATCTTTCATCACGCGGTCTTTGAGTTCTTCAACCGAATGAAATTTCGTTTCCGGACGTTCGAACTCCAGAATCTGCACTGTGGCAGTCTTCCCGTAAGCATCGCCTTCATATCCGTAAACATAAACTTCGAACAACCGTCTTTTCTCTTGCGCAACGGTCGGTTTCACCCCGGCATTTCCCACACCGCCATACCATACACCATCCACAAGGACGCGACAGGCATAGACACCGTACTTTGGCAGGATTTTCTTTTCCTGCGGTGCAAGATTCATTGTCGGAAATCCAAGTGTTCTTCCAAGCTGCTGTCCATGTTCCACAACACTGGTGATCTCATACGGATACCCCAGAAGCTTATTTGCAAGAGGAACATTTCCATCGAGGAGAAGTTCCCTGATATAAGTGCTGCTGATCTCCCGGTCTTTGTAATATGCTTTCTCGACCACATCAACTGTATAGCCATATTTCGCAGCATATTTCTCCAGCATCTGATGATTTCCTCTTTTTTCATGACCAAAGTTAAAGTCCGTTCCGACAACAATGTGTGATGCGTGCAGCTTCTTATGCAGGATTTCATCGATAAATTTTTCTGCTTCCATCTCCATCATTTCTCTCGTAAATGGAATCTCGATCAGATAATCTACCTTGTCCTCAAGAAATGCTCTTCGCTCTTCATTTGTCATCAGACAGTCTCTGTCCATATCAAAGGCACAAACGACACTGTCGCAATCTTCCTTCTGCGCATATTTCATTATTCTGTTGAGCAGCTTCTGATGTCCTCTGTGCAATCCATCAAACTTTCCAAGCGTTACCGCTGTCTGATTTCTTCCGTCAAAGGCATCTAATCCTTTTATATATTGCATGTCTGTCTTATTCGTCCTTTATTTCTCAATTTTCTCTGCTTCAGGATCCAGAAACATTTTCTTAATATGGAACAGCTTCTTCGGTGCACGATACTGATAAAGACCGATAAAATTCTTTCTGGAATCATATACTCTGACTTCCTGCCCATCTGTCCACGCTTCTTTTTCTAACAGAAAATGTTCCGGAAGATCATTTCCGTTATAAGACATCCATGCCTTCGCATCCGTCACAGTAACGGCCGGCAGTTCCGCGAAGATCTGATCCAGCGGAGTGAAAAGTTCTGCGCCTTCTCCCTGCTCCATCTTCTGACGTACCTCATCCAGTGTTACCGCATCTTCTTTCAGGAAACGGCCGACTTTCGTACGCTCGAGTTCTTCCATACAGCCACCCACCTGAAGCTTCTCTCCGATGTCATGACACAAAGTACGGATATATGTTCCCTTAGAACAGTCCACCTCCATACGCACATGCGGAAGATTCATCTCCAGAATGCGAATTCCATGGATCTGGACTTTTCTGCTCTTACGCTCCACGGTCTTTCCTTCACGGGCAAGCTCATAAAGCTTCTTCCCATTCACTTTCAACGCAGAATACATCGGCGGAATCTGATCATATTCTCCGATAAATGATTCGATACAGGAACGTACTTCCTCTTCCGTCAGATCGCCCGGATCCCTCTCCTCCAGAACCTCTCCGGAAATGTCCTGCGTATCTGTCGTCTTTCCTAAAAGCAGCAGAGCCTCATATGTCTTATCATGATCTGTCAGAAGCTCACAAACCTTTGTTGCTCTTCCAAGACACACCGGAAGGACTCCCGTTGCATCCGGATCAAGCGTACCTGTATGGCCGATCTTCTTCTGTCCGACTACTTTTCGAAGAACCGCAACCACATCATGGGAAGTGTATCCTTTTTCTTTGTAAATATTAACTATTCCGTTTATCATTTTTCCTCATTTTTCTCTTCTGCCGCTCTAAGCTGTCTTTCAATTAAAAGTGTCAGATTGTTGATCACATCATGCGGGGAACCTTTCATTGTAACACCTGCTGCTCTCACATGACCGCCACCGCCATAATATTTCGCAACTGCACTTACATCAACGATTTCTTTTGATCTAAGGCTTACTTTAAATGTCTGCGGTTCGAGCTCGTAAAGAAGGATTGCAACCTCCACACCTCTTGTCTGACGCAATACGCTGACAATTCCATCCAGATCAGACGGTTTTGCCTGGAAGAACTCCATTTCTTTCAAACGTATCACTGAGACAACCGCTTTCTTATTCAGGATCATCATACTCTCAAGAAGTGCCTTCCCAAGCATCTGATTCTGAACATAGGATTTTTCAAAATATGTTCCGTCAATGATCGCGCTTCCATTGATCCCTTTTCTTAAAAGTGCAGCACCGACTTCCATTGTCTCCGGTGAAGTACAGGAATACTGGAACACTCCGGTATCATGCACAATCCCCATATAAAGGAAAGATGCGATTTCTTCCGTAATCTTCTCCTCATCCAGCAGACGGAAAACAAGTTCCGAAGTAGAACTTGCATCCGGCACGATATAATTCGTGTCTGCAAAAGACTCGTTACTGATGTGGTGATCCACACATAAAGTTTCCTTTGCATTTTGGAACATTGGCTCGGAAAAACCAAGACGTCTTTCGTCCCCGCAATCCAGACTGATGAAAAGGTCATAAACTTTGCCTTCTACAATCTCATGCTTCGGCACATCTCTGTGTCCCATCATCTGAAATGCTTCCGGAATCTCCTCCAGATACAGATCTGTCTCAATCTCCGGATAATAAGTGGTCAGATAAAGATATAATCCAATTGTAGAACCAACGCAGTCCCCATCCGGACGAATGTGTCCGCCAATGGCTACACTGTGTTTCCCTTTTAATACATCGTTTAATACGATCATCTATTCCTCAGCTCCATCCTTCAAATCTCTTGTCACTTCGTCAATTTTCTTGCTGATATTTACTCCATATTCAATGGACTGGTCTACGATAAATGTAATCTGTGGTGTGTTGCGCATATTCACTGTACGTGCAAGTTCTCTGCGGATATATCCCTCTGCACTCTGAAGACCTTTGATCGTATCTTCCTGTGCTTTCTTGTCTCCGAGAACACTGATATATGCCTTGCATGTCTTAAGATCCGGTGCTACTTCAACAGCAACAACAGATGTCAGCGGTGCAACACGTGGATCTTTGATCCCGCCACGCAGGATATTACTCAGCTCACGCTGTACTTCTGCATTGACTCTTGTATTCTTAATACTGTTCTTTCTCATGTTATAACTCCTTTTTTATACAGAAAAGTTACTCCTGCAATGTATGACCCCTGCACGAGTAACAATTCTGTCACCTGCTGACAATTACAACACTCTGCAAATGTCGGCATCTTTTATTCTTACTTACGTTCTGTCTCTACCATCTTGTAGGCTTCAACCTGATCGCCTTCTTTAATGTCATTGTAGTTCTCGAATACGAGACCACACTCATATCCTGTTCTGACTTCCTTCACGTCATCTTTGAAACGCTTCAGAGATGCCAGCGGTCCGTCGAATACAACGATTCCGTCACGGATCAGACGAACAGAACAGTTTCTCTCGAAGATACCGTCAAGCACATACGCACCGGCAATTGTTCCAACTCCTGATGCCTTGAATGTCTGACGTACTTCCGCATGACCGAGAACTTTCTCCTCAAAGACAGGATCAAGCATACCCTTCATGGCTGCCTCTACATCTTCGATGGCATTGTAGATAACTCTGTAAAGTCTTAAGTCAACACCCTCGCGCTCAGCGATATCTTTCGCTGTTGCATCCGGACGAACGTTAAATCCAATGATGATCGCATTTGATGCAGATGCAAGGATAACGTCAGATTCATTGATCGCACCAACACCGCCATGGATGATCTTAACAACAACTTCATCGTTACTCAGCTTCAGAAGACTCTGCTTGATTGCCTCTACAGATCCCTGAACATCAGCCTTAACAACAATATCAAGTTCTTTGAGGTTACCTTCCTGGATCTGGTTGAACAGATCATCCAGAGACATCTTGGACTTCGTCTCTTCCAGAAGTTTTACCTTGTTCTGGGAAATAAATGTCTCTGCAAACGCTCTTGCTTCTTTATCAGACTCACATCCTACGAATACTTCTCCCGCATTCGGAACATCATTCAGACCAAGGATCTCAACCGGCTGGGACGGACCTGCTTCTTTCACACGTCTTCCCTTGTCATCCATCATCGCTCTTACACGACCATGAGCGCTTCCTGCTGCGATCGCATCTCCTACGTGGAGTGTACCTTTCTGTACAAGAACAGTTGCAACAGATCCCTTACCTTTATCAAGCTCAGCCTCGATCACAAGACCACGTGCGGCACGGTTCGGGTTCGCTTTCAGTTCCATAACCTCTGCTGTCAGAAGGATCATCTCAAGAAGATCCTGGATTCCTTCATGTGTATGCGCTGATACCGGAACAAAGATTGTGCTTCCGCCCCAGTCTTCCGGAATCAGTTCGTATTCTGTTAGTTCCTGTTTTACACGTTCAACATTCGCACTTGGCTTATCGATCTTGTTGATCGCAACAATAATCTCAATTCCTGCTGCTTTCGCATGGTTGATCGCCTCAATTGTCTGTGGCATAACACCGTCATCCGCAGCAACTACAAGGATTGCGATATCTGTAGAGTTTGCTCCACGCATACGCATTGCAGTAAATGCCTCATGTCCCGGTGTGTCGAGGAATGTGATCTTTTCTCCGTTAATCTCAACAACAGATGCACCGATGTGCTGTGTGATACCACCGGCCTCACGACCTGTTACATTACTGTTACGGATTGCATCCAGAAGAGATGTCTTACCATGGTCAACATGACCCATAACACATACAACCGGTGGGCGTTTTACCATAAGGCTTTCGTCTTCTTCATCCTCTTTCAGAAGTTCTTCGATTACATCTACAACTTCTTCTTTCTCACAGAGAACATCGAATTCCATCGCGATCTCTTCTGCTGTCTCATAATCAACTTCCTGGTTTACAGTTACGATCTTGCCCTGCATGAAAAGCTTCTTAACAATAACAGAAGGAACGATCTTCATCTTATCAGCAAGCTCTTTAATTGTAAGAACTTCTGGAATCACGATCTGTTTGATCTGCTCTTCCTGCTTCTCTTCCTTCACCTGTGGCTTCTTCACTTCCACTGCCGGTTTCTGCTTCTTGCCTTTTCTTCCTTTTCCTTCGAAAGCTTCATCTCTGTATTCTTTCTTCTTATTATCTCTTTCTTTGTCTTTCGCTTTGTTTCTCTGTGTCTTCTGCTGTTCTACGATCGGTGCAGCGTCACTTCTGTCGTTTCTGCGATTGTCATTTCTTCTGTCAGAGCGCTGTCCCTGTCCGCGTCCGTCTCTTCCGTCACGGTTCTCTCTTCCATCACGGTTGTCGCGTCCCTGGAATCCGTCACGTCCTCCTCTGTCAGAACGCTGTCCGCGTCCGTCTCTGTCCTGACGTGGTCCTCTGTTTTCGCCTCTGTTCTCTCCATTAGAACGTCTGTCTCCAAATGGTTTCTGTCCCGGTCTGTCAGAGCGTACCGGTCTTCCCTCACCACTCGGACGGCCTGTTCTTTCTGTTCTTGGTCCCTGCGGTCTCTCAGAACGTGTTCCGTTCTGTGCCGGTCTGTCCTCTGCTGCACGAACCGGTCTTTCGCTTTTTGCTGCCGGTTTCTCTGTACGAGCCGGTTTTCCTTCACCATTCGAACGGCTCTGTCCTGCTGCCGGGCGTTTTCCATCACCGTTTGGACGACCCTGGTTCTGTCCCTGACGTCCCTGTCCCGGACGTTTTCCCTGCAGTCTGCTGCTGTTCTTTGAATTCTGTGGGCGAACTACAAATGCAAGATTTTTCTTCTTTGGAGCACCCTCTTTTTCTGTTGTTTTATCTGCAGCCATCTCAGCATCTTTGCCAGCTGCTTCTCTTCTAATATCTTCTGCCACGTTATCCTCCCTGGTGTTTAAACTCTTTTTATTTTCATTCTGCATCTTCTCATCTGCCATATAAATCTACCTCCTTCAAGCAATCAACGGGGAACCTTTGTCTTCTACTCCCATTCATCAGGTACGGGATTTCAGTTCTTTTAATATTCCTTTTGCAAATCCTTCGTCTAATATCGCCAGAGATGCACGGAATTGTTTTCCCATCGCATGCCCCAAGGTATCTTTATCTCCGTAAACTATCATTGGAACTTTATAAAATTTACACATATCACGGAATTTTTTCTTTGTATTATCTGAAGCGTCTTCTGCAACAACTACAAGGCTTGCTCTTCCGGACTTCGTCTGTCCTTCTGTCATAAATTCACCGCTTGCGCAGCGCCCCGCTTTCGTTGCCAGACTGATCAGAGACAGTACTTTATCTCTAGCCAATCTCATCCATCTCCTTTTCCAGCCGTTCATATACTTCCTGCGGTATTGCCTGCTTAAAGGAACGCTCCAGTCCTCTGTTCTTCACAGCCTGCTCAAAACATGCCTTCTGCGGACAGAGATACGCTCCACGTCCGTTTTTCTTTCCGGTTGTGTCAATGACAAATTCTTCTTCCTCTGTTCTGAGGATCCGAATCAGTTCCTTCTTTGGTTTCATCTCGCCGCAGCCTACACATTTACGCATAGGTACTTTCTTCTTTACTGCCAAACAATTCACTCCCTCAGATCTTACTCTTCGTCTGTCTCAACGAATTCAATCTCATCTGCTCCGTCTTCATCAGCTGCATCTGCCGGAACATCATCGTACTCTTCTTCCTCTTCTCCGACTGTATAGCCTTCTTCTCCGACCATACCCATCTGCTCCATGTAGTTCTCCGGAAGATCTCCACACTCAATTGCCTGTGTCTCACTCTTGATATCGATCTTGTATCCTGTCAGACGGGCTGCAAGTCTTGCATTCTGTCCTTCTTTACCGATTGCAAGTGAAAGCTGATAATCAGGAACAATAACTCCTGCAATCTTCTCATCCGGATCAGCCATAACAGAAATAACCTTCGCAGGGCTGAGTGCATTCTCAATCAGAAGTGCCGGATTCTCATCCCAATTAATGATATCAATCTTCTCACCACGAAGCTCTTTTACGACTGCATTTACTCTTGCACCGTTCATACCAACACAAGCTCCGACCGGATCAACATTCGGATCGTTAGACCATACAGCCATCTTTGTACGGGAACCAGCCTCACGGGCAATGCTCTTGATCTCAACTGTTCCGTCCTTTACCTCTGCAACCTCTGATTCAAACAGACGTTTTACAAGTTCCGGATGTGTACGGGATACCAGGATCTTAGGTCCCTTTGTCGTATTCTTTACTTCTACGATATAAAGCTTAATACGCTCTGTTGGCTCGAAATGCTCTCCTTTCACCTGTTCGTTCTCTGTAAGGATTGCATCTGCTTTTCCAAGATTCACACTGATATTCTTGCCAATATAACGCTGTACGATACCTGTTACGATATCCTTCTCTTTCTCGAAATACTGATCAAATACTGCCTTGCGCTCTTCTTCTCTGATCTTCTGAAGAATCAGGTTCTTTGCATTCTGTGTTGCAATACGTCCGAATTCCTTGGAATGAAGCTCAACCTGTGCGATATCTCCGATATGAAGTGCCGGATTAATCTTCTCTGCATCCTCAAGACTGATCTCGATTGCAGGATCAAATACTTCTTCAACAACTTCTCTCTCTGCGTATACAGAGTAGTCACATGTGTTGCGGTCCATAACGATCTTAATATTATCGGATGTTCCGAAATGGTTCTTACATGCACTTAAAAGTGAATTTTCAATGGCCTCCAACATGACATCCTTGCTGATGTTTTTCTCTTTTTCAAGAATATCCAATGCTTCGAGTAATTCTGTGTTCATTTTTCTTTCCTCCTAAATTAAAAATCCAAAGCCTGACGGATCAAAGCGATTTCTTTTCTGTCAAATGTCTGCTCTGTCTCATCTTCGTATGTGATGGTCACTGTATTCTCATCATAACTCTTTAAAATTCCGACGAACTCTTTCTGTCGGTCGATTGCACGGTATGTGCGGATCTCTACTTCTTCTCCAAGATTTCTCTTAAAATCCTTCTCTTTCTTAAGTGGTCTTCCAAGTCCCGGAGAACTTACTTCAAAGATATAGGAGTCTTCAATATAATCCTTCTCATCAAGGATATCGGAGAATCTCCTGCTGACTGCCTCACAGTCATCCACGGCAATTCCGCCTGGTTTGTCAATATACGCGCGAAGGTACCAGGTACCTCCTTCTTTCACATATTCTACATCTACCAGCTCAAACCCGAGTTCCTCTACGATAGGCTCGAGAAGTGCTTCTGTCTGCTGTTCATAATCTTCTCTTCTGGACACGCTGCGTCAAACTCCTTTTCTTCTATAATATAGTTTGTGATCTGATTCATAAAGAATTCTCCATATCACCAAAGAAGAGTGAACTTTCGTCCACTCTTCTGCCAATTCCTTATGTAACTATATTTACTCTAGCACTTTTCTTTGAGGAAATCAAGGGTTTTTGCACATTTTCTTACAATACCTTAGAAATCTCCTTGACTTTCTCTTTCTTCACCGTCCCCGCTTCCGGCAAGACTTCTAGCGGCTTTTGGTTCCTGTTCCATCCCGTTTCGCCAGTTTCAGGCGGTTCAATGAAACTGTCTTTTCTCCATAAGTAATCTTCGTCTCTGTTCCTTCTTCAAAAAGATAAACTTCTTCTAATTCATCCTTCTTCTGAAGCTTAATTCCTCTGACACCGACAGCTGCTTTTTTCTTCTCAGGAACATCCGCAGACAAAAACCTCAGGAAATATCCGTTCTTCGTCTGAAGGACAACATTCTGCTGTTCCGTCACAACCTTCACTGCGACAAGCCTGTCTTCTTCCTGCAGCTTTGTTGCCGCGATCGTGCGCTTGGATACCTGGAACTCACTTCCATCCACACGCTTAATCATTCCCTGTGCTGTTGCAAACAATAATTTTGAATAACGCATCTGCTCTTCTTCACAGATCATAACAATCTGTTCTTCACTGCTTGAATAATTACTTACATTATCAATCGGAATCCCTTTGTCTCTGAACTTTCCATGTGGAAGATCAAGCACCTTCACCTGATGCATCTTGCCTTCATCTGTAAACAGACAGAGTTTTCCAATGTTCATACAATGCACAATGTATTTGTTTTCTTTGTCTGCTGCTTCTTTATTCCGTTCATAGACTCCGGTATCCACTGTCTTCGCATAACCAAAACGATCCATCAGAAAGACAACCTGCTGCTCTTCAATCTTCTTCTCTTCAAAAACAGCTTCTTCTGCATTCTCCACAACGGTACGACGCTTTCTTCCGAATTCTTTTTTATAGCTGTCAAGCTCTTCCATGATCACACCTGCCATGGAATCATAGTTATTTAAAATATCTTCATAACGGGCAATATTTTCTAATGTCTTCTCATGCTCTTTCTGAAGTGCTTCAATCTCCAGACCGATCAGACGATAAAGACGCATCTCCAGAATTGCCGTTGCCTGACGTTCTGTAAAACGGAGCATTGCCGCCATCTTTTTGGAAATCGCAGACTTGAACTTAATGTTTTCCGTCTCACCGTTTACCAGACAGGCACGCGCATCTTTTACAGATTTACTTCCTCGTAAAATCTCAATGATCAGGTCGATCACATCACATGCTTTGATCAGACCTTCCTGCACTTCCTGTTTTTCCAGTTCTTTGTCCAGAAGTGTATGATATTTTCTTGTGGTGATCTCAAAGACGAAATCCACATGATGCTCAATGATCTGCTTCAGGCTTAAAGTCTCCGGGCGTCCATCTGCAACAGCCAGCATATTTACACCGAAGGTATCCTCCAGTCGGGTCTTCTTATAGAGCATGTTGGTAAGGTTCTCCACGTCTGCATCGCGCTTCAGTTCCAGAACGATACGGATTCCCTCTTTGGAAGACTGGTTGGAAATATCCACGATATCTGTGGTCTTCTTGGTCTCTACCAGGG
>ERZ772820.3159-NODE-3159-length-10768-cov-22.067861_pt1 | contig 10768 bp, 17 predicted proteins | sample MGYA00511377_ERZ772820 | MGnify/ENA primary metagenome ERZ772820 (study PRJEB29015, sample SAMEA2737684) | human gut metagenome | biome: human gut; feature: human-associated habitat; material: faeces | place: China | collected 2012 ...
TTCAATATTCCTCACTCGCTTGCTTTATGCCGATTTGGCAACTTTGTGCAAATCTACTCATTCCCAACTGTTTACGTTCCAACCTCTCTTATTCTCCTTTGACTGCTTTAGAGCTTTATGTTATATTAGCTATATCCATAAGTTAGAAGAATTGATAAAGAAGCAAATGAAATCTTATGTATATAATCCTTGTGATTATGAAAGGTTAGAAAAAGAACTTGAAAAGTCAGATGGATTTATCCGTCAGATATAATAAAGCAATTATGAGTGATCCATATAAAAAATCGTATATTTTAGAGCGAATCCTAAAGGAGGGTAGCTTTGAAGACAACTATCCTGAAAAAGCATTGGATTGGGATTATGATGATGCTAGAAACCAACCATACAAACCATCCGATTTTCTCTCAGGGTCAAACAAACTTGTCTATTGGAAATGTCATGTTTGTGGTTATAAAAGCATTACTCCCAAGACCATTATTAATCATGCAAAAGCAAAGTTCCCATGTGAGAAATGTGCAATTAAAGGTAGATCAAATCAACGTTACGGAGAAGAACCAATAACAGTAACAAATCCAGAACTGTTAAAAGAATGGGATTATGATAAGAATGTGCAAGATGAAATATTCCCAGAAAAAGTGACAAATCATGATTCCAAAACATTGGTTCACTGGGTTTGTAAGCGTGGGCATCATTGGAAGAGAAGTATATCTTATAGATTGCATAGCACATCGGGGAAATGCCCTATATGCCAAAGGGAAATGCAAACGTCTTTTCCAGAACAAGCTTTATATTTTTATTTTAATGAGCAAGTTAAATGCATAAATGGTTACAGATTAAAAAATAACTCCCATATAGATATATTTATACCATCTAAAAATGTCGGCATCGAATATGATGGTCCCAAGCATAAAACTCCTATACAAAAGGCAAGAGACGAAAGAAAAAATATCTTTCTACAGAAGATGGGTGTTAAATTATATAGAGTGATAGAGTCTGAAAAATTTAGTGTTGAAGAAGATACAATTTATGTTATCTATGACAAGAATTATAGGTATTTGAATTATGCTATCAAAAAACTTTGTAGTTTGATAGGTATTCCATATGTATCAATTGATGTCGAGAGAAATAAAACTGCAATAATGGGATCTTATCTTACGAGAGAAAAAGAAAATAGTATTGCGAGTCTTTATCCTCATTTGCTTGCAGAATGGGACTATGAAAAGAATGGAAATATTGCTCCCGAATGTGTTAGTCGTGGTTCTGGCTTAAAGCTATATTGGAAATGTAAGAAGGGACATAGTTGGTCTGCACCTCCATCAAACAGAACTAAAGGACATGGTTGTCCATATTGTGCAGGTGTAAAATTGTTGTCCGGATTCAATGACTTGGCAACTTTGTATCCAAACTTACTTGACGAGTGGGATTATCTGAAAAATGAAAATATTGGAGTGACTCCTGAAGGGATAGCTGCTGGTAATCATAAACAAAAAGTTTTTTGGATTTGTAAGAACAAGCCTGAACATAAATGGGCAGCAACTGTTGCTGGTAGGGTTAGTGGAACAGGATGCCCATATTGTGCGGATGAACAACGCAAAGTATCTAAACGCAAAACATATGTAAGAAAGAATGGCTCTTTTGCCCAAAAATATCCTGGATTATTGGAAGATTGGTTTTATGAGAAGAATGATGCATTGCATATATTTCCTGATAAAATTCCGTCTCATTATTCGGAAGTTGTGTGGTGGAAATGCCATGTTTGTGGGCATTTGTGGACAGCAACACCCGATCATAGAGCGAATGGAAGGGGATGCTCTAATTGTGGTAAAGAAAATCATTCGCATATTATGAGAGAAGTGCTTTTAGCACGGTATGGTTCTTTGGCACAAAACAATCCACGTGTTGCTGCATTTTGGGATTATAGTAGTAATGCTAAAACTCCAGATTATATAACTTCAAAATGTCATGATAAAATAAAGTGGAAGTGTCCAAAATGTAATTATCAATGGGTAAAACGTGTTTATAAAATGACACAATATCCTTGTTGTCCAAATTGCAAGTACAGCCTTAATGAAGAGAAAAGACCAATTGTACAATTTGATTTAGAACTAAATGAAATTGCCAAATATGATTCTCCAAAAGAGGCTGCTATTGCAACAGGGATAGGAAGGCAATATATTTTGGCAACAGCAAGGCATGACTCAAAAAGTACACATGGTTTTGTTTTTCGATATGAAGATGATGTTACTGATATCAAAGAGTTTAAACCAACTCATCAGCCAACTCCCAAAAGCGTGTTGCAATATACTAAAGATGGAAAGTTCGTAAAAGAATGGCCTTGTATTAGAGCTGCGGAAATTGAATGTTCTATTGCAAATGGCAAAATATCAGCCGTTTGTAAGGGACAAAGGAAAGTAGCTGGTGGATATATTTGGAAGTATAAAGAGTCCAAATAATTGTATCTACCGACTACGATATGTGCGACCGTCTCTACTTCGACGAGCTCACCTTCGAGCGTGTCATGGATATCATCGAGCAGGAGCAGCCTCATGGTGTTATCGTATCAACGGGTGGCCAGATACCAAACAACCTCGCAATGCGTCTTAATGCTCAGAATGTGACTATCCTTGGTACAGCAGCACGTGATATTGACAATGCGGAGTTCTCTCAGATGCTGACCAACAACGGCATCAACCAGCCAAAGTGGAGCGCATTGACCTCTATGGAGGATATCGACATCAAGGCTTGGGGCGAGTATAAATAGTTGATAGTTAGTAGTTAAGAATTGACAGTTAAGTCATTCTTGATGATTCCCAATAGAAAAATCCCTGCTGTAGGAAAGGCTTCCTATGGCAGGGATTTCTTAATTGAAAAAAGCCGTGAAAACTTTGATTGTTTCAAAATTAAATCGTAAATTTGCAGCAAAAACAATAATAATGAAGAGTTATGGAAGAAAAAATATCGACTATATATTTAAGAGATGGGCGGAACGCGCTGCAATATGTTATGAGCCTGAGCGAAAAGTACAGGCAGATAGCGACCGAAGCGATATTCGAGTGTTTGAGACTGGGCTATCCACTCAACAATATGGAGATAACAGGAAAAGCACGAGAACTGCAGAGGATGAGGAATGTCTACGTTTGATAAAAATCGCTAAAGAACAAGGCTTGTATGTAGATAAATCGGATTGGGGTAAATTTGGTGATAGACGAATGATTCCAACGGGAGAAAGCATTGTCTTTTTGAGTGAAGACGGAACAACTTTCACCAAAATGAAGTCTCCTTTTGCCAAGGCTTCGATGAAGGTGGGATGGGAGGGCTGGAAGTACGAAATGACAAAACGGCTACCTGACATTACTCATCAAGTATCCGTTTTAAAGATTCTATCATTTCCTGAATTGCCTTTTTTAAAGGTTGCAACTCATTTTCTATAATCCACCAAATCTGATCGGCATCAACCTCAAAATAATGATGAGCTATGATATCACGTAACCCTTTCACATTTTTCCAATCAATTTCAGGATGAGTTGTAAGGAGTTCTCCTCTAGTAACCTTATCAAGTCCCTTTAAACTTTCTCCTATAGCAATAAATTGCATACATATGGAATCAAGAATTGCTACACCAGTAGAAGACATCAGAAAATCATCGCCACAATGATAAGGTTGTGAACGCTCTTCTATATGCTCAATAGAAATATGCACTCTATTAAGTATATCCAATGCTACATATTTATCGAATTGCATAGATTCCATCCCGCTCAATTCTTGATTTAAAGAAAGGATTCATGTTTTTGTGAATACGCACTACATCAACTGAGCACTTGAACAAGCCCTCTAAGAATTCTTTCAAGTCGGCCAATAAAAATGGATTAGGAGTTTCTGTTTCTACACAAATATCTAAATCGCTTTGCTCTGTTTGCTCATTTCGTGATACGGAACCAAAAATACGCAAGGTCTTGATTCCAAAATCTTTAGTAATCTTGGAACTATTTTGCCTAATTATTGCTATATAATCTTGAACTGTTCTCATAACACTTATCTTTTAAGACAATGCAAATATAAGTGATTATCTGGTATCTTCCAAACTTTTTGCCAAGTTTTTGCAATTCATCCCACAAAATATCATTTTAAAACTTTGATACATTCATATATTAATCGTAATTTTCTCTTATTAAGACTATTCTGAATGGGTTAAAAAGAATGCATCCAATACTTCCTCAAACACATCATTAGGACTCACTTTATTGAAGAGACGCATAGAAGTTTTGAGTTTCAGCACGTCAATTCCGCTTCCCATGATATATTTGATGTCCTTATCCTTGTGGAGCAAGAGCGCCTTGCAGCATTCACGGAGTCTATCACCCAGAATTTCATGTTCAACATAGGCTCTGGCTTCACCCTCGCCATCCAAGCCATAGTATTTTGAATTGTAACTATGTCCGAGTCCCTTCTGTTGTGGGAAGATATACCATATCCAATGGCTTTGTTTTCTACCTTCTTTCAGTTCACTTAAAGCCTGGGTATAGGCAACCTCCTGTGCATCCAGGAAGCGCAAGAGATCATAGTGTGGCTGCTGAGCCTTTGGATATCCGATAATGTCCGAATGTGTAAAATCGGACGCCAAGTTTTCACCAGCGACAATTTTCTCATGATCAATTCGTTTGGGGCATTTACCGGGAACGAATAAAGTATTCAAAGACTTCACAAAAGTGACACCTAATTTAAAAACATTCATCCTCGTTTTAACGTTTTATCTAATTCTACAGCAGTTCCGTTCGCAAATGAATAGGGAGCAATAACCTTCACCTTATATGGTGACACCACATACATGATTCCCACGCCAACACCAGCCAAAACGACCAGGCTGCCTAAGGAAACCAAAGTATATTTTAATCCTTTCTTCATTACATTTTATCTTTTAGTTGTTTTCAGGTGGACAAAGATTGTGAATTTATCCGAAACAGCATAGAAAGTTGGGGGATAAATGTATGAAATGGGGGGCTAAAATCATACACACATAACTGATTGTAAATCTGATCCTATTTTATGAAGACCATCTACAATACTTTTACGCTGTTGCTCACGTGGTTTCTTCAATCCATTTACATAGTGTGATAAAAGACTTTGGTTTATTCCAGAAGCACGACTAATTGCCGCTAGAGAAACGTATGGAGAATATGCCTTCAAAAGAGTAGTTGCATCCAGATAGTTATACACAAACTCATAATCGCCATTCTTCAGCCATCTTGGAACCTCTTCTCCATTTTCCACAAGGCCTTCAACATGAAACTCCAAACTATCCTTTGCCTCCTTTTGCAAAGCTTCAAAGGTTGGTGCTGTAAAAACTACCGCACCTGGTACATTACTACCAAGAGAACCGCCAAAATTCTTGTCGCACCACGCAACATTAACAATAATCTTTTCCATAATGTGCTACTTTAAAACCATTATTTCTTAGACAAAAGTATTCTCCTTATTCCAGTCCCCACATATCATTCAGCATACAGATCGCAGACGCCGAACGGAAGACATGATTGCGGAAGGTGATGATGGCTTCGGGTGCAAGATGGGCTTCGAAGGAGTTGACCAGGAAATCTGCTTCGAGCAGAATGCGGTGGTCGAGGCTGGTAACATCTTGATAAGTATGATGATGGGCAATGAGCCAGCAGATTCTTTCTATCTGTGCGGCTGTGAATCCATCGACTTTTGTCAGGACTTTTCTTGCCTCATCAGGACCTAATTCTTCCTGATGCTTGCCATCGCAGTTGCCATATTTGGCTTCTGAAACGTGAATGCCCACATCGTGGAGGATAGCAGCTGCTTCGAGCACGAAGAGGTCTTCCTCGTTCATCCCCTCTGAGACCGCTATCATACGGGCAAAGTCGTGTACTTTTACGAAATGCTGGATGCGTGGCGCATCGCCACCATCATATTTTATCATCGCCCTCATCAACAGGGCGAGTGTCAATTCCTTGTTCGTCATCGCTTTATTTTCTGACAGGTATTACTTTTCATTATTGATATACTCCAGAATCTGTTCTGCATGAATCTTGGTCTTGATCTCCTTGGGAGTGAAGATTTTCTCGATGATGCCTTCTTCGTTAACGAGATAGGTGGTACGAAGGATTCCGATGGTCTTTCTGCCGCAGGTTGTCTTCTCGCCCCAGCAGCCGAGTTCCTGCAATAGGGTAGTCTCGGTATCAGCAATAAGAGGAAACTGTAGGCCCTTAGTTTCGGCAAACTTCTTCTGCAAAGCCTGTTTGTCCTTGCTCACGCCGATAATCTCGTAACCTGCAGCTGCCAACTCCTCTTTGTGAGCCTGCAAAGAACAAGCCTCAGCAGTACAACCGCTGGTGTTGGCTTTCGGATAACTGTAGAGTACTATCTTGCGACCCCGAAAGTCGCTTGCCTTGATCTCACGTCCGTCCTGGTCTATGCCAAGAATCTCAGGTATTTTATCTCCTATATTCATAATCTTAATTGTTAATTTTGTTTTCTGTTCTTTTTATCACAAACTTTTAATGATAAATATAATGCATGGTTACGGCAATTTATTGCCTTGCCTTGACCACTTTTACAACAAAGGAAAATTTCTTGTTCTTTATAGGAAAGTAAGATGATTTTACAGATGCTTTATGGAGAATATGGGTCAGTTATTTGTCATTGTATTGTCCTTCTACATCTAATACAAGGACAGTTATGACTTCATCATGAATCTCATAGATGATTCTGTCATGAGCAGTGATAGGTCTCGAATACAAAATAGAGTTTCCTCCTACCCAAGCCTCAGGATGACCGATACCTGTTCTTGGGTGATCCATGAGTTCATAATATATCTTTTGATATTTTTTTGAATAGCTTTGGATTGGATTTCTTCCATTTCTTGATGACATCTTCTGCACTCTTGGATGTAATGACTGTGTAAATCATAAACTCGCAAAGTAATTGTCTATATCATCATGCGATTTCAATGTGGTATATTGACCACAATGAATTTCCTCTCTCACCTTGTCAATCTTATCCTGCAAGTCGGGAGTAATGACATTTTCTTCCACAGTCTTGTCCTTTCTCATGACATCCGTGAGAATAGATTCCACGTAATTGTTAAGGATGCAATTAGTAGCCTTAGCACGTTCCTTTAGCTCCTCGAGAAGCTCTGATGGTAGCCTGGATGACGTAGGCACGCGTAATGTTGATGAACTCATATTCTTCGTTTTAATTCTTATTTGTTGCAAAGATAATGCAAACAAGTGCAATGAAAGCTTGCTTTCAAATTGCCGAGTGCAACTTATCTTCTGCAAAGATAATAAAAATACTGGGAATCAAGGTGATTCTTATGATTTTTAACACTGATAATCATATTTATAGTCGCTCTTTATTCTTGCTTTTTTAGCATCACAATAATCACATCAAAGTAATTGCGACGTTATGGAAAAGACCGTAGAATGGCAACTAAATGCTTTTTACGGGACTTCATTAGTTTCATATAACCATTAGCAATTGTAAAAGACTTTTTAAGATACCCTTATTTTTCTCATCGTTGTATACTTTAAGTATTTTTTTATTTATAATATATTCTCACTAGTGTCTCGTTTAAACGGGACACTAGTGATAGATAATCACAATTATAGTTGTTTAGCAAAAGCTTCCTTCACAAAATTTGTGAATAACGAATTTATATATTATCTTTGCAACATCAAAACATAAAGGTTATGATAGTAAATTTCAACGAGGATTATCTGCGTGATCTATATAGTTCTGGCAAATCTGATAAAAAGCATCGCTTTCAACCGCAAATAGTTAGAAAGTATATTCGAGTGATAGACCTTATGATATCGGAAGATAACGTTTAAGGCCTATGGAAATATAATTCTCTCAATTATGAACGGTTAGAAGGAAACAAAAAAGGATTGTCCTCGGTAAGAGTGAATGATCAGTATCGAATAGAATTTGAAGAAGAATTTGAGGATGGTCAGACTATTGCTACCATATGTAATATAACAGAATTATCAAACCATTATAAATGAAATAGTTATGAGCAACGATAAAAAAACAATAAAGGAAATGCGGGCAAACGATATGACTCCGGCTTTTCCTACGCATCCTGGAGATGTTCTGAAGGATGAGATAGAATATCGTGGAATTTCTCAGCGACAGTTGGCTGAGGAAATGGGTATTGCCTATTCTGCTCTGAACGAAATTCTGAATGCACGTCGCCCTGTGACGGAAAAAACAGCTCTACTCTTTGAGGCTGCACTTGGAGTGAATGCTGAGCCTTTATTGAAAATGCAGATGAGATATAATTTGCAATCTACAAAAAGTGATACTACTTTTATGGCTAGATTGGCTAAGGTAAGGAGGGTGGCAGTAGCCTTGTAAAAAAGCTGAAGTTATGAATAGTGATAATATTGATTTTGTAACATATTGCATAGGCAACTTATCTCGCAGATTGGGATTGAATGCTCGTGATGTATATCAGCGTCTAAAGACTTCTGGTATACTTACTGATTATATTATCCCAAGCTATGATGTGCTCCATACTTTTAGCAAGGAGTATCTGATGGAGGATCTTGTTGATTTCATGAAAGAGAAAGGAGTGCTAGCCCCATGAGAGTTTAAATCAACTATGTGTTCGTTCTCAGAAATTATTAGATAATTGTTTAGTATTTAAAGAAAGTATAAGATTATGACAAACAATATAATATTGCATGATGAAGGTTGGCATGCTATACTGGAGGCAAAGTTCGCTAGAATTATATCTGAAATTAGTGAGATGTATAACGTATCATTAGATGATGCGATGGATATGTTTTATAATTCAGAAACGATACAATTGATGGAAGAGGGTGTTGCCGATCTACATTGTCGAAGCGAAAAATATTTAGCAGAGGAGGTTTGGAGAGAGAAACATTCTTAATGATTAATAGTGGAGTGTTGGAAAGAATGATGAAACTAAGTTTATTGGTTATATCCATGCTTGCTGCTATGGCGTTGCCGGCCTCCTCGCAGGAGGATAGCTGCAAGACTATACACCGCATCGCACTGGATGCGGTGCCATCTACCATATTTCATACTAACGAGTTTCTGCGTGGAGGGAATGATGAGGCCCGGACGATGAATCACGACATGACTTTTACGCTGAAGTATGCCTTCATGAATAAGGAGGAGGTGAGACCTGGCTCCATCTATCAGGGGGCGTATCAGGGTGTAGGCTTGGCTAGACATGAGTTTAACCAGTGGCTGGCAAATCCGATATCCGTGTATCTGTTTCAGGGGGCACCGATTGTGAACCTATCCCGCAGGGTGTCGCTCAACTATGAGTGGAACCTGGGTATGGCGTTCGGATGGAATGCCTATGACGAGCTGAATAATCCTGAAAACAAGGTGATTGGCTCCAAGGCTACGGCATATATTGATGTTGATGTGTATATGAAGTGGATGCTCTCGAAATATCTCGACCTGAATGCCGGTATCTCGCTGACTCATTTCTCTAATGGCAACACCACTTATCCTAACATGGGACTCAATACGGGTGGCATAAGATTGGGACTGGCTTATTACATCAACCGACAACCATTGGCTGTGCCGAAGGTGGAGCGGGAGAAGCTGCCGGATAGCCGTGGTCTTTACACGGATGTGGTATTGTATGGCGCATGGAAGCAGGGTATTGCCCATGATGGGGTGTCGAGCTATCTGCTGGATGGCAAGTATGCCGTGATGGGCTTCAATGTCAACCCGATGTACCGGTTGAACCCGTGGCTGAGTTTGGGTGCTTCGCTTGATGGTGTGTACGACCGTTCGGCTAGCAGGGAGAATGATCCTTGGGGCGAGGATGTGAATCATAAGTTTAGTACCCAGGCTGGTCTGGGGCTTTCGGCTCGTGGCGAGTTTGCCATGCCTTATTTCAGCATCAACTTTGGTGCGGGAACCTATCTGCTTGGCAATCGCAACGACTTCAAGGGAGTATATGAGGTGCTTGCCCTGAAGATTCATGTGAGCCGACGTGCTATGCTGCACATCGGCTACAGTCTGGTGGATTTCAAGACTCCTAACAATCTGATGCTAGGCTTGGGATGGCGCTTTGGCGGCAAGTAATTCTGCCACTTTCTCCAGCCATTCCTTGTCAATGTCATCAAAGGTATTGAGGTGTTCACTGTCAATATCCAGTACGGCGATCACCTCACCGTTTCGGATAACGGGTACGACAATCTCTGAACGGGAGGCACTGCTACAGGCGATGTGACCTGGAAATTTCTCTACATCTTCTACCACGATGGTCTCCGCTTTATCCCAAGCCGTTCCGCAAACACCCTTGCCCCGTTTGATGCGGGTGCAGGCCAGCGGTCCCTGGAAAGGACCCAGCACAAGGGTTCCATCGATGACCCTGTAGAAGCCTACCCACAAAAAGCGGAAGGTGTCCATGATGCACGCTGAAATATTCGCCATATTGGCGATGATGTCGTTTTCGCCCTCTATGAGCGACTTGATCTGTGGGAGGAGGGTAGCGTAAAGTTCCTCCTTCGTTTCTCCTTTTATAATAAGATGTTCTGCCATGATGTCTTTACTTTTCAATTCTTTCTATTATCAGTTTAGATATACTATTTCTGCAAAAGTAATAAAAATAATTGAAATACTGTCATTTTCATAGAATTATTTCTGTCCTTTCAATCTTTTTTTGTACTTTTGCACTATCAATTAAGCTAAAGAAAAGTCTGATTTTAAATGAAGTAAGAAAATGGCTGATAAAGATATGAAATGGAAGACGCTCTCT
>ERZ772820.3162-NODE-3162-length-10765-cov-4.321662_pt1 | contig 10765 bp, 13 predicted proteins | sample MGYA00511377_ERZ772820 | MGnify/ENA primary metagenome ERZ772820 (study PRJEB29015, sample SAMEA2737684) | human gut metagenome | biome: human gut; feature: human-associated habitat; material: faeces | place: China | collected 2012 ...
CCCGCTGCCCCGGCCCCGCGTAAGGCCGAGCCGCCGCGGCAGGCAGGCCCGCTGGAGCCGTTCGCCTTCTGGCCCGCCGTGCTGGCCGATTTGGAGGAGAATGATGCGATGCTCATCTCCTTTTTGCGCGGCACCCGGGCCTATTGCGACGGCAAGCGCGTGCTGTTTGAGTGCAGCGACGCCTTCCGCGATTATATCCGCAATAACCGGGAGGTCAGCAAGCGTCTTAAGGAAACTATCTACCGTGTATCGCGCACCAAGTACAGTATCGGCCCCTATGAGGAGCCAAAGACCGACGACACCACCGCTGCCGTCAGCCTGGATGAGACCCTGCACACGATGCAGGCGCTTGGTGTCGATTTAAAAATCGTTGATAAATAATTATTTTTGGAGGATACAACCATGAAAGCAAGACTGCCCAAGGGCTATGGCCGCCCCGATCCCAATGCCATGATGCGTCAGGTCCAGAAGATGCAGGACGACATCCGCGCCAAGCAGGAGGAGCTCGAAGCCAAGGAGTACACCGGCACCGCCAGCGGTGAGATGGTCACTGTCACGATGAACGGCAAGCATGAGATCACCGCCGTCAAGATCAAGCCCGAGGCCGTCGACCCCGATGATATTGAAATGCTTGAGGATCTGATTGCCGCCGCCGTCAACAGCGCCGCCGCTGCCGTTGACAAGGACTCCGAGGAGGAGATGTCCAAGATGACCGGCGGTCTGAACATCCCCGGTCTGGGCTAAGAGGCTGCCTATGTTCAACAACAATGTTGAGCCGCTGGAAAATCTGATCGACCAGTTTGCCCAGTTTCCCGGCATTGGCCGCAAAAGTGCGGTGCGTATGGCCTATCAGGTCATGTCGATGCCGCCCAAGCAGGCCATGGAGCTGGCCAAGGCGATTGAGCACGCCAAAAGTGACCTGCACCGCTGCCGCATCTGCCAGGACTACACCACCGGCGATGTCTGCAAGATCTGCGCCTCCCAGAAGCGGGACCGCAGCATCATCTGCGTGGTCGAGGGCCCGCGCGACATCAAATCGATTGAGCGCACCCACGAGTACAACGGCCTGTACCATGTGCTGCACGGCCTGATTTCGCCGATGGATGGCATCGGTGCAGATCAGCTCTGCATCAAGGAGCTGCTGGCCCGTCTGAATGACACCGTCAAAGAGGTCATCATGGCCACCAGCCCGACGGTGGAGGGCGAGGCCACAGCGATGTATATCGCTAAACTCATCAAACCTCTGGGCATCAAAACGACCCGCCTGGCCTATGGCCTGCCCGTCGGCTCAAGTCTGGAATACGCTGATGAGACGACGCTGTACCGTGCCATGGCCGGACGCGGCGAGATGTAAAAAAATTCCTGTACCGCTTTTGCCGGTACAGGTTTTTTATTGCAGCTTTATTTCAGCAGACTGTAATCCCGCAGACAGCGCTGTACACCCGTCAGGGTATCGTCAAAGCCGACACCCGCTGCCGCACGGAACCTGCCGCCGTCCATCAGCAGGCTGCGCGGCCAGTCTGCCGTCTCTATGACGGGGTGGATGTCCAGCAGCGCACAGGCGCGCCGGGCCGTCGTGACCATGTCGCAGTCGTTCTCGCTGCCAAAGTTGTACACACCGCCCGGCAGTTCCATGGCCTGGGTCAGCCGCTCCACGGCCTCCCGCACATAGGTGATGCCGCGGTAGTCCCGCGCCGAAAACCGCAGCGTCTCCTGCCGCATAGCGGCGGTCAGCAGGTTCAGCAGGAAGTTACCGCGGATCGGCAGGCCGTACCCGGGCAGGTCGTACATCCAGGCCGCCCGCAGCAGCACGGCATCGGGCAAAATATCCAGCACGCGCTGCTCCATCTCCTGCTTGTGGCGGCCATAGACGTTGGCGGGGGAGAGCGGTGTATCCTCGTCAAACGGCCCGTGCTCAGTAAGGCCCGTGTAGACCTGGTCAGAGCTGAACGCAACCAGCTTTGCGCCGCTTTTTTGCGCTGCAGCCGCCATCCAGCACGGCAGCAGAACGTTGGCGCGGTAGGACTCGTCCGGGTGCTTTTCGCTGTAACCCGTGTCGGAGAGCGCCGCCGTGTGTACGATCACGTCCGGCTGCTCGCGCCGCACCCAGTCGGCCACGGTCTGCTCATCCGCTGCGGCCAGCATTCCTTGGGGGAAGGCGCACAGCTCGTACCGCCCCGCCAGCTGGGTCATGATGCGCGCCCCCACAAAGCCGCCCGCGCCGGAGACCAATAGCTTTTTCATGTCTTTTCCCTCGCAATACGATTTTTGTCTTTATTGTACCGTTTTTGCGCAGCTGTTGCAAGCGGCTTGACAAATTCCGCGCCGGTTTGTATAATAGGAACACCTAAAACAAGGTGTGGATTTTTACAGTTCTGATACTACTTTTCGCCACACAACGCTTTCTTTCCGGGAAAGCGTTGTGTGGTTTTTGTTGTGTCAAAAGGAGGAGCCTATGAACGATACCTTCATGAAAGAAAAGGCGATTTTTCCGCTGCTGACCTCAATGGCCCTGCCTATGGTCGTCTCGATGCTGGTCAATGCACTGTACAACATCGTGGACAGCCTCTTTGTCGCCCGCATCAGTGAGGAAGCCATGACTGCGCTTTCCCTCGTCTACCCGGTGCAGAACCTCATCAACGCGATTGCCATCGGCTTCAGCATCGGCATTGCCGCGCTGATCTCGCTGCATCTCGGTGCAGGCAACAAAGAAAAGGCTGACATGGCCGCCACCCACGGCATGGTGCTTTCGCTGATCCACGGCGTCGTGATTTCCATCGTCTGCACCGCCATCACGCCGCGGTTCCTGCGCTCCTTCACCAGCGACGAGACCGTCATTGCCATGGGCGTGACCTACTCCCGCGTTGCCTTTATGTTCGCCGTCGTCATCATGGCCGCCATGTCGTTTGAGAAGATCTTTCAGGCGGTGGGCCGGATGAACATTACGATGATCGGCCTGATGGGCGGCTCGGTCTGCAACATCATTCTGGACCCGCTGTTGATTTTCGGCATCGGCCCGTTCCCCAAAATGGGCATTGCCGGTGCGGCGCTGGCTACCGGCATCGGCCAGATGGTCCCTGTCATCTTCTATCTGATCGTCTACTTCGTCAGCCCTATCCCGGTCAGGCTGCGCTCCGGCTGCCTGAAGCCGGACGCCAAAATGGCCCTGCAGCTCTATTCCATCGGCGTACCGGCCATCCTGAATCTGGCACTGCCCTCGGTGCTCATCACCTTCCTGAACTCGCTGCTGGCCGTCTACTCTCAAAGTTATGTCGTCGTGCTGGGTATCTACTATAAATTGCAGACCTTCCTGTACCTGCCCGCCAACGGCATTGTGCAGGGCCTGCGCCCCATCATCGGCTACAACTACGGCGCGGGGGAGTATGACCGCGTCAAAAAGCTCTACCGCACGTCCATGGGTATGTGTGCCGCCATCATGGCCGCGGGCACGGTGCTCTGTCTGGCGCTGTCCGGCCAGCTGATCGGGCTTTTCAGCTCGAACGCCGAGACCATCGTCATCGGCACGTCGGCCCTGCGCATCATCTGCGTAGGTTTCATCGTCTCGACGATTTCAGTCGTCGCCTCCGGCTCGCTGGAGGGTCTCGGCATGGGCGTGCAGTCACTGGTCATCTCGCTGTGCCGTTACATCGTTGTCATCATGCCGCTGGCCTGGCTGTTCTGCCGCCTGCTGGGTGCCGACGGCATCTGGAACGCCTTCTGGGTGACCGAGGTCATCACGGCGGGCATTTCAATGGTCGTATACCACAAGAGCGTGAAGCTGAAATAAACCAACAGGAGCCTGACCACAGCCGGTCCGGCTCCTGTTTTATATAAGTAAAAGGCTTCCCCCGAGGGGGAAGCTGTCGCCGAAGGCGACTGATGAGGGGGGAGCCCTGCCACGGCCTCTCGTTCACGGGCAGCCACGGACGCTTCGCCCCTCATCCGGCCCTTCGGGCCACCTTCCCCCGAGGGGGAAGGCTTTTCGTTACGCCTGCTCCTGTACGTACCGGATAAACGCATCGCGCTCCGCGGTAGAGCGCACAACGGCCGTGTACATCCAATCGCCCATGTCCAGGCGCAGCGCCTGGGGAATGCGTTCACACATCCGCATACGGGAGCCGTACTTGGCCATGATCTGCGCATGGGTGTGCTTGTACTCATGGCAGTCGCGGCGGCCTGCGTAGACGCAGAAATACTTCGGGCCGTCCAGTTCGGCGTTGCGTACCTCGTCGTAGCAGACCATGTCCGCCCAGATCTGGTAGCAGTCCACCGAGTTCGCATAGTTGATCATATCGGGCGTGTAGCCGCCTGCGGGGCGCATGTTGACCTCCAGCGCGACGTAGTCGCCCTTTTTGCCAAGACCCGGCTTGTCCTCATTCAACCGGAAGAACTCGCAGTGGAAGAAGCGGCTCTTTGCGCCGAACGCCTTGATGGTGCGGAAGCCCACATCCTTCAGCGCAGCGGGCACGGACTTCTGCGTCCAGTAGGAGAGGTCGCCTTTCTGACTGACGATGTCCAGCATCGGGGTGGGGAACACGTTGGAGGTGTAGAACAGCGGCACGCAATGGCTGTCGGCCACACCGTCAAAGCTGACGATGGTGCCGTTGATATACTCCTCCATAATGTACCGGACGTTATGCGGCTCGGCGTAGAATTCTTTCAGCTCGGTGAAATTGCGCAGCTTGTAGGTCGCCTCGGCACCGCAGCCGTTATCCGGCTTGACGATGACCGGATAGCCGACCTCCTTGATAAAGGCGCGGGCCTCGGCCAGTGTGCTGACAATATGGTGGCGCGCCACCGGTACACCCGCGGCGATGTAGCTTTCCTTCATTTTGCTCTTGTACTTGATGCGCTCGATGAAGTCATTCTTCGCACCGGTATTGATGTTGAAATCCGTGCGCAGCTGGGCGTCCATCTCCAGCCAATACTCGTTGTTGGACTCGATCCAGTCGATCTTGCCATAGTGGAAGGTAAAGTACGCGACAGCGCGGAGCATCTCGTCGTAATTGCCAAGATCATTCACGCGGTAATACTCAGTCAGGCACTGCTTTAATTCCCAGGGAATCTCGTCAAACGGAGCATCACCGATGCCCAGCACATTGACGCCGTTGCGGTGCAGACGGTCACAGAAATTCCAGTAGGTCTTGGGAAAATGCGGGCTGACAAAGATAAAATTCATCGGGTACTTCAACTTCCTCTCTCAAACTTCACTCGAACCGGCGTCACACAAAGCGATTCTGTGCAGCGTCATACTCATAGCCGATCTCGCGCAGGGCCGCACACAGCGCGTCACGGTCAGTCTCCTCACGGTCACACAGCGCGTCCAGACTGGCGTCGCGGTCCCGCAGTTGGGTGTTTACATAGCTCAACAGCATTACAGGGTCACGGGGGAGCATAGACCCACCTCCTAAAAAACAAGCGTAAAAGAGAAAAAGCCGGTCACACGATGTGACCGGCATTTTTTCCTTCCAATCAGACCGCGCGGGTAACTTTACCAGAGCGCAGGCAGCGGGTGCAGGCGTAGATATACTTCGGGGAACCGTCCACGATCGCCTTCACGCGCTTGACATTGGGGTTCCAGGTACGGTTGCTCCGACGATGAGAGTGAGAAACCTTGATACCGAACGTGACACCCTTGCCACAGCAAGAACATTTGGCCATAATTGCTTGCACCTCCTTTTCAATAGCTTTAATAGTATAGCGTATACTGCGCGAAAATGCAAGTGTTTTGACAGAAAAAATTTTGATTTTTTTCATAATTTTGCGTTTTTGTTTGATTCAGGCGCTAAATATTGTGTTTTCGGTGCCTACAGGGCTTGTCTTGCCGCCATTTCTACGATATAATAGACTAAGCTTTTAATGGGGTGGTGTTACCTTTTGAACGGATTGTTGTCTCCCGCGGTGATCGTGCAGTATCTGCTGCGCGCTGTTGTCGTGCTCATCACCATCCCGTTTCACGAGTCGGCCCACGCGCTGGCCAGCCACCTGCTGGGTGATGACACTGCCGTGCGCGCCGGGCGTCTCTCGATGAATCCGCTGCGCCACTTTGACCCGCTGGGTGCCCTGTGCATGCTGGTGGGCGGCGTCGGCTGGGCCAAGCCCGTCTCGATCAACCCGTACAACTATAAGAACCCCAAGGTCGGCATGGCGCTGTCCGCTGCCGCAGGGCCTGCCAGCAATCTGCTGCTGGCGTGGGTGTCGATGATCCTGTACAAGCTGTGCTGGTACAGCGGGCTGGGGGACGCCGTGCCCGTGCTGACGATGTTCCTATATTATATGGTAGCCATGAATCTGAGCCTGGCGGTTTTCAATCTGCTGCCGGTGCCGCCGTTTGACGGCAGCCGCATTGCGCTTTTGTTTTTGCCGCAGCGGCTCTATTTCAGGGCGATGAAATATGAGCGATATATTATGCTGGCCGTGCTGGCACTGGTGTTTTTGGGTCTGCTGGACGCGCCGCTGTCCTGGCTTGTCAACGGTATGTGGCGGCTGATGCTGCACCTGACAGGCTTTGTGGAGCTGCTTTGGGGGTATTGAGTTTTTGCCGGAAGTTCTGACATTTAAAATAGAAGATTTTGAGGGCCCGCTGGATTTGCTGCTGTACCTGGTGGGCAAAAATAAAATGAACCTCTATGATGTCAACATCATGGAGCTGATCGAGCAGTACACCGCTGCCATCCGGGAGATGCAGCAGGACCGGATGGAGATTTCCAGCGAGTTCATCGACATGGCGGCGCATCTGGTGCAGATGAAAAGCGCCCTGCTGCTGCCGCGCAGCCCCGAGGCCGAGCGCATGAAGGCCGAGCTGACCGGGCGCTTGATCGAGTACAGCGCCTGCAAGGAGGTGGCCGCCCAGCTGGGCAGCCGTGCCCGTGATCTGTACACCGTAGCCCGTGAGCCGATGCCGCTGGTCGGCGCTGCCGAATACACCCGCCGCCATGACCCGAACTGGCTCGTGCAGGCGTGGTTCAATCTGATGGGCCGCAGCACCCGCAAGAAAAAGCCCACGCAGGAAAAGTTTGAGCCGCTCGTCACCGCGCCGTTTGTCTCCGTCGCCAGCCGCGTCTCCCACATGCTGCGCGGCTTGCTCAAGGGCAGCCTGCAAAAAATGGGCCAGCTGTTCAGCCACGAGGAAAGCCGCAGCACAAACGTAGCGACCTTCCTGGCGCTGCTCGAGCTCATCCGCGCGGGACGCGTCAAGGTCGACGACAGCGGCGCCTTGCAGCTGGACCGCACACACCGCAGAAGAAAGGACAAAACGCCATGACAGAACGACAGGAGCTCGGCTCTCTTGAAGCCATGCTGTTTGCCCACGCCGAGCCTGTGGAGACCGCCCGCCTGGCCGACGCCCTGCGGCTGGACGCCGACGAGGTCACCACGCTTTTGCAAAAGCTGCAAAAGCGCTACGATGAGCAGGAAAGCGGCATGGTCATCCTGTACTTCGAGCCTGACCGCTGGCAGATGACGACCCGCCCGTACTACGGCGAGATGGTCAAGCGCATTCTGGACACCCGCCGCAACGCGCCGCTTTCGCCCGCCGCACTGGAGGTACTGGCCGTCATTGCCTACAATCAGCCCGTCTCCCGCAGCTTTATCGAGCAGGTACGCGGTGTTGACTCGTCGTCCACCGTCACCAAGCTGTTGGACAAGGGACTGATCGAGGAGGCGGGCCGCCTGGACCTGCCCGGCAAGCCGGTAGCTTTCCAGGTCACGGACACATTTCTGCGCGTCTTTGGCCTCGGCAGTCTGGCCGACCTGCCGCCGCTTCACGGCGAGGCTTCCGAGAGCGCCGAGCCGGAGGAGACGGAAGGCGACGACGGTCAGCTGGAATGGAAGTGATTGCTTATGGCCATTCTGTTGTTCCTCCTCCGACTGATCGGCTGGGTGCTGCTGGCGGTGCTCTTGCTGCTGTTCGTCGCCCTGCTGATACCGCTGGGCGTTCGGTTTGCGTACCGCCCGGGCAGCGTGCGGGCCACGGCCTGCTACGGACCGCTGCACTTCACGCTCTGGCCTCGCAAGGGCCAGTCGGAAGCACTGAAAAAGCCCGCCTCCGCCGCACCGCCCGGGCAGACCGTGCGCAAGACGGCGGACGGCGAACAGGCGTCCGTCACCGTGGAGGTCAAGCCGGACAAGCCCGCCGCAAAGCCCGCACAGACCGTCGCCCGGCAGCCCGCAGCGCAGGGGAAACCCGAAGCGCCGAAGCCTGCTGACAGTGTCCCCACTGAAAGCGCCGATGCTGAGGGCAGCGCGAAAAAAGGCAGTCTGCCGTTCGGCATCTCGGCGCGCATCGACGCCGCTATGCAGCTGCTGTCCAATGACCCGATAGCATTTGCCCGGTGCATGCTGGGCCACACAGGCTGGCTGGGGCGCCACCTGCTGCGTTCGGTGCGGGTGTCCGGGCTGGACATCTTCTGGACTGTGACCGCCGACGAGGCCAGCACCACCGCCGAGCTGTTCGGCACCGAAATGGCGCTTGCCAACAATCTGCTGGCTCTGGTCCAGCAGTACATCCGCGTACAGAGTGACCGCCTTTGGCTCGAGCCGGATTTCACCGGTGAGCGCGCAGGGGAGCGTATCGTCTCGTTCCGTCTGACGTCCTGCGCTGCCGTGCTGCTCTGGCTCGTCATCCGGCTGCTGCACCGTCTGTGGAAGGACCCGCAGCTGCAGCCCGCTGCAAAGGCATAAACGATTTCTTTTTTCGATAAAAGGAGGAACTTACAATGGCTGAACATCCTATTCAAGGTCTGATGGGCGTCACCATCGAGAAAATCCGCGACATGGTCAACGCCGAGACCATCATCGGTGACCCGATCCATGTGGATGACACCACCATCATCCCGGTCTCCCGCGTCACCTTCGGGTTTGTGTCCGGCGGCTCCGACGTCGGCCCCAGCTCCAACAAGCAGATGTTCGGCGGCGGCAGCGGCGCAGGCGTCTCGGTCACGCCGGTGGCATTCCTCGTCGTTTCCAACGGCAATGTGCGCACCGTCCAGCTGGTGGAGAAGGTCTCCGCCGTTGACAACGTTATAGCCTCGCTGCCGGAGCTGGTGGACAAGGTCGCTGCGCTCATCAAGAAAGAAAAGCCGGGTGCTGACGCACCCGCCGAATAAGGAGTATAAATTTTAATGGCAGAACAACGTATTCAAAAGGTACTGGCTGACCAGGGCATCTGCTCCCGCCGCGAGGCCGAGCGCCTGATCGCTGCGGGCAAGGTCAAGGTCAACGGCCACCCGGTCACCCTGGGTGACAAGATGGACCCCGACTATGACAAGGTCATGATCGACGGGCAGACACAGCGCATCGTGCGCAAGCGCCAGTACACCTATATCATGCTGCACAAGCCACGCGGCTATCTGACGACCCGCTCTGACGACCGTGGCCGCAAGACCGTCATGGATCTTGTTTCCGATGTGCCCGCCATGCTGCGCCCGGTGGGCCGCCTGGACAAGGACAGCGAGGGGCTGCTGCTCATGACCGATGACGGCGCGTTCATCAATATGCTGACCCACCCGTCCGGCGGTGTCGGCAAGCTGTACCGCGTCACGGTCAATCCACGCGCCACTGAGCAGCAGATCATCGAGATGTCGTCCGGCGTTGTGCTGGATGACGGCGTCAAGACCAGGCCCTGCGTCATCCACGTCGTGGTCGATGAACCGGGCCGCAGTGTGCTGGAGATCACCCTGCACGAGGGCCGCAACCGCCAGATCCGCCGCATGTGCTCCGCTGTCGGCCTGCAGGTCGTGCGCCTGCGCCGCAGCGCCGAAGGTCCCGTCAAGCTCGGTATGCTGCAGCCCGGCGAGTACCGTGAGCTGAAAAAGAGCGAGATCAATGCCCTGCGCAACGCAGCCATGAAATCTGCCGGCAAAGGGGAGAGCCGTGCTGCCAGCCCGGCCCGCCGTCCCGGCCCCCTTAAAAAGCGCACAAATTCTGACTAAAATTGCAGGAAATTCTGAAAAATGTGCAAAATTCCACTTGTGGAAACGTCGCGAACGTAGTATAATTCAATTAAATGGCGGATTTTTTGTAAAGTATTTTTATAAAAAACAGTCAGCTTTACCATAGGAGGAAACTGTATGGCAGCAAATAAGCCCGGCAAGGCAGAGATCCTTGCAGCATTTTTTGATGACGGCACCTACTCGCCGCTGTTTACCGACGGCGCAGTGAGTGCTGCTTACGGCTGTGCAAACGGCCAGAACGCCTACGTCGTGTTTGAGGACGGTTCTCCCGTCGGCGTGCAGGATATTGAAAAGAATATCCGCGTGCTGGAGATGGCCGCAGAGACCGGCGCACCGGTTGTTACGTTCTATGATTCCACGGGTGCCAAGCTCGAGGGCGGTCTTGATCTGCTCAACGCCAACGCCCGCCTGACCGCAGAGATCGCGCGCGTTTCCGGCGTTGTGCCTCAGGTCGCCGTTGTCACCGGTACCTGCGCCGGTACCAACGCCATCAACGCCGCTGCCGCGGACGTCTGTGTCATGGCAGAGGATGCCGAGCTGTTCCTGAACGCTCCGTTCAACGCTGAGGACAAGGTTGCAAACGCCGGCTCTGCCGCGTTTGCCGCCAAGGCCGGTGTCGCCGCCGTTACCGCTGCGGACGCCGTTGCCGCCGCCAAGCAGGCTGCCTCCATCGTCGCCCTGCTGCCCGCCAACAATCTGGCCGGTCCTGCGCTGTTCGACTTTGCCGCTCCCTCCAAAGCTCTTGACCTCGTCAAGTACTCTGCGGCTGACGCGATCGCCGCTCTGGCCGATGAGGGCAGCACTGTGGAGCT
>ERZ772820.3165-NODE-3165-length-10758-cov-17.644025_pt1 | contig 10758 bp, 8 predicted proteins | sample MGYA00511377_ERZ772820 | MGnify/ENA primary metagenome ERZ772820 (study PRJEB29015, sample SAMEA2737684) | human gut metagenome | biome: human gut; feature: human-associated habitat; material: faeces | place: China | collected 2012 ...
AAAAGGACGTGATATCCTTTATTTTTTCAAACTTCTGCCCGGATTCCAGCATCTTCCGAACTTCATCCAAACTCAGAGCAAGCCTGTTGACAGATGCGTTTCCGGGAATAGAAATGCGGATATGCCCGTCATCCACGCCGGTAATGGTAAATTCATTTCCATTGATCGTCTTAAATGTGTCAACGCCAAACTCAACGCCGGAGAAAAACTCTGTCATGGATTCTTGAACCGTGACTTCCTTTTCTACGGTTTCTCTGGATTTTTGGGAGTCCTCATAGTTCTTTCTGGCACGGGCAACAAACTTCTTGAAAATGCCATCCTGCAATTCAAAGCCCATTGTCCCATCATCATTGATTTTCGGTCTTAGTCCTTCAACAAAATCAGAGTAGTCATAACTCGGATGGAACTGAACGAACTCAACCTGTTTTTTCTGCTCGTCAGTAAGAAGTGTGTAATCGTCAAAGTACCCATTGCTGATGATGTCCGCAGCGATTTCTTTGGCAAGATAAGATTTTCCGGTACCGGGCGCACCTCTGAAAATCAGATTTTTTGATTCAATCAGCATGGAAGAAAACGGATTTCGGTATCCCTTGAACTGTTGAACAAGCTCTTCCTGAACAGCAGCTTCCGTTTCTGCCGCTGCGGTTTCCTTCTCATCTTTTTCGCGGTATGTCAAAATAAACTGATCTCCCGGTTCACCGAAACGTTTCAAACATTCCTGAACGAAGATAATCGTAGAGAAGATATTCCAGCAATAGATAACAAACTGCCGTCCGTTGTCATAGCCGTATGTCAGGTACTCTATTGTGTTGCGGTGCTTCTTGAAATCGTCAACACTCGCATAAATACCTCTGATTACGTCGCTGTCCGGGTTATATTTGCAGACAGGGAAGTTCTCCTTGTCCTCAACCGATAATGTAGCAAGCTGCTTCTCGAACACCTGACAGGCAATGCGGGGCAAGGTTTGATTGGAATTTCTTCTTTCGCCTTTGCTGTAGGCTCGCTTGATTACGTCTCCATTTGCCCTCTTGAAACAGGCATCCAGCGGCTTATAGTTATCACCGAGGCTCAGATTATCCATTGTAAAGCGTTCATCTGTTGACTCGACGCTTTCGGCAGTAATAGATAACTCAAATTTTTCTTGCTGCTTAGTCTCGATGGAGAAGCCCAGACTTTCCAGATAGTTCTTTGCGTCAACGCTGTTAAAGGATTCTGTCGAAATATCCGTGCTGTTTGCCAAATGGTCAGCAACGGCTACCACATACTTCGGCGGATATTTTTTCCCATCCTCAGACACAAGTACATATTTTACGCTTGTATTATGTTCGGGAACTCCGTTCTCGTCGATAAATTTCAGGGCATCAATAACATCCTGCTTTTTCAGCTTTGGTATAGCCATGCTGCACCTCCTCAAAAGTGTGTACACACATTATACCACAAGGAGTGGTCTGTTTTCAATATGATACCTGAAATTTACCGCCTTAAAATGTAACTTTTCTGCGAATACAAGCTGATTTTCAGTTTCCACAGTGTCGAACATACTCTGTATCGAAATACCCGCCTATCGACTTTGCGGTTTTGTGGTGTGTTTTACACAACCGCAAATATACGCACTCCCCAGCGAATGGTATTCACTCCGTAGCAATTCACTGTTTCACAAAGGAATCGCACAAAGGCGACAACTATTTCACCCTTTTCACTATCCTTACCTTACAGAACAGAAAATAGGCGATTTTCAACCCTTAGCTGTACAAAAACAGGCAGCACCCAACCGAAGTTGAGTGCCGCCTGTTTTGTTGTCCAATCCTGCTTGGCAGATGCCGATTTCGTACTTTTCTCAAATTACTGTCTTATCGGCACACGGCTGAGCAGCCCTTTTTTTTGCTTAAATTAAGCGTTGCTTATTTGCTGTTGGATTCTTCCATGGTGTTTTCCACGGCAACATCTTCAACGTTGGCAATGGCGCCGCGGGCGAAAACAAGGCGGGCCTTGTCCGGACCGACGGAGATGGTGATGATGTCGTCCTTAATGTTGGTAACGGTGCCGTATATGCCGCCGATGGTGCGCACACGATCGCCAACCTTAATGGATGCCAGCATATCCTTTATTTTCTTATCACGCTTGCGCTGGGGTATGATCATAACCAGCAGCAGCACTATCATCATTATGATGAGCATACCGCTTCCGGAGAAGAACGAACCGAGAGAGGACAAAAAATCACTTCCGCCTTGAGGCATAATTGTAAACCTTCCTTTTTTCAACATATTCAGCCGCATTGGCTGCCATAAACTAACGGCGGGCGTTCCACCGCCCTTTTACTATATAATACAAAGTCCCTCCGCGTCAAGAAGAACGTTGCATACTCCCCCAAAAAGTCACAAACGCTTCAGCAGAATTCAAGCGTGCATACGCGCCCGTATTCGCCCGATGCAAGCTCCTCGGTGGTTTGCGCGCCCGTGTTTTCAAGCAATATATCTTCATTTAGCGGGCATATCATGGAAAACATAATTTCCCCCGTGCGCATGGCGGGAATGCTTGGTATTGTGTCCCGCGGCAGCCTGAACGTAAGCGCGCCGAACTCCTCCGCAAGGGAGCTTAAAAGCCCCGCCGTGTCCGCGCCCGCAAGCTCGTATATATCCGCGCCGTAGTCCGTTTCGTTAAGCAATGCATACGCCTTGCCGTCCGAATATGCGTATTCTTCCAATCTGCGCGCTCCCTCAAGATAAATCTCCATGTCCTGCTCCGTGCGCGCCATCATGCCTATGTAATCCGCGCTGAATGCGGAATATATCTTCAGCATCTCCTCCGCCGTTGTCTCGTGTATTGGCGCGGGTATGCCGGCATCTATCCACGGCAGGCGGTATTCATCATGCCACGCAAAGGGAATATACCCAAACTGCGCATAGAAATTCACGTCCGGCTTTAATATCGCCGCCGCGGTACCCTTCTGCTTCTGCTCCGCATGGCAGGCCGTTATAAGCTGCGCCGCTGCCATATGGTGCCTGTATTCGGGCAGCGTTGCAACGCCCGCTATCATTACGCAGTTTTTCGTTCCCCCGCCCAGCATTATTGGGTAAGGTATTGCGTGCAGCGCGGCTATCATTTTGCCTTCGTAAAACGCCGCCAGCACATATTCCGCCATTGTGCGGCGGGCAAAATAATAATCGCTGTAGCCCGAGGCATCCTCCGGAAAGCATATGTTCCACACTCGCTTTGCTTCGCCGTATTCATCCGCACCAATGTGCCTTATGGTCAGTTCCATCAAATTGGTCTCCCGTCGAACTTATCTATCATATATGCCGGATAATAGGACAGCTTGGCCTTCCTAAGCCCTTCCATGCCCATGTCCTCCTCGCGGTTTATGAACTTAACGTCCGTCAATTCATGCTGCACAAATTGATTGTTTATAACCGTGTAAAGGCCCATTATCTCGTTATCGGCCTTTTCAATGTGCACAACGGCCATGTTATCGTCCATCTTCTGCCCCAGCGTAAACGCCGCAAGCTTGCCGTCTATCCTTATGCCGCCGCCGCGTATGCCCAGCACGTCCATGTGCATGAGCAGCGTTTTGATCGCACACAGCTCCATGTTGTCCGTTTCGTCGGGAGATTTTTCGCTGAGCCATTCGTTGTATACGTCAACGCATTCGCCCATCATATCGCCGGTTATTTTAACGTATTCGTACCGTTCGCCGCACTGAGCCATGAACTGGTGTATATGGTTGCGCTTAGCGTGCAGCTTTTTGCCGGCTAAGTCTCTAAGGCTTTCCATTGTGTAAACATAGTCGCTGTTGTTGCGGTCATCTATCAGTTCATAGCCTGTGCAGCGCTCAAACGCGGCCCTTATGGGGCCGGATATGCCCTTGAATACGGGCGGTATGCAGTTGGAGCGCATGTATTCCGCCGCCTTATCGAGCGCGGTTTGATAATACTCAGACTCGGGCTCAACCGTAAGCGGGGCGAACATGAAGCGTTCATTGCCCCAATGCAGCAGTATATAGAGCGCCTGCTCATCCTCCGCAAGCATTATGTTCCCGCCGCAGCCCCACATGAGCAGATTTGAAAAGGTGTATTCCGAGCATTCCAGCTTCCATTTTGCCGTGTAATGCTCAACCATTTGCTTCATCGATATATCTATCGGTTTGAAATCCATAAACTAAGCGTGTACCTCCGTTTTGCTTACATATATTTTAATCTATCAGCATTGATAAAATCAACCGCATTGTGTGCTTTTGCATATTATATCCGCCGCTTCGGCAAAGCCGTAGCCGCCCTCGCCATCCAGTATATATGCGGGCAGGTGCGCCATCCTGTCCGCAAACGGAGCAATGTTCGACACGCCGCAGCTCAGCGGGAACGCCGCAAACATGGGCTCATCATTGGGCGAATCGCCGAAGAACATAGCTTCGTTCTCTGCGTCGTCCGCATGGCAATAGTCTTTAAGATATATCGCCGCCATATCCGCCTTTGAATATGCGCCGAACCATGCGTTGACGTGTATGCTGCTCACTTTGGCCTCCGCCCCCATGTCGCGGCAAAGCTTTGCCACGGCGTATGCCGTTTCAAGCGGGAGTTTTGGTTCATCCTCCGCAAAGTCAAACGCCGCATCGTATATCCTTGCGAACTGGTCATGCGCCATGCGCACTTTGGGGAACGCCTTCAGCACCGCGGCCTTGACCGGCTCAAGGAGCTTTTTCGGCTCCGCCGCGGCAAGCGGGTGGCGTATCATGCGCACGGCGTTATGCTCATCATAGTCATATACAAACGCGCCGTTTTCGCATATAACGGCCTGCACGGGCCATTGGCGCAGCATCATATCGCACCAGCCCGCCGGCCTGCCCGTTACGGGGATAAGCTTAAACCCGCATTCCTTCAGCTTCCACATGGCGGCAAAGGCTTCGCCTGTCAGCTTGCCGCCGTTTGTTACGGTATCGTCCACGTCGAACAATATATATTTCAGCTTATTCAGCTTACGCGCCTCTTTTTCGCAAAATCGCTGCATGTTTGCCCATCCTTTGCGCAACAGAAGCGGCCGTAAGGGCCGCTTCATGCGCATTATGTTATAGCTTATTTGTTTTCGCCTTCGCCGTCCGCGCTCTGTTCCTGCGCTTCGGCAGCGGCCTTGGCCTCGGCTTCCGCCTTTTCCTTAGCCAGCACTTCTTCATCCGCCTTCTCTATGCGGGCGCGCCTGTCGCTGAATGTTTCAAGCTCCACGTCCTCGCCCTTGAACAGCTTTTCAAAATCGTCGCCGTCAATGTGCTCGTATTCTATCAGCGCCTTTACTATGCGCTCCATGGCTTCGCGGTGCTCTGTCAGCACGGTCTTTGCCCGGTCGTACTGTTCTTCCAGTATGCGGCGAATTTCCTTATCCACGCGCGCGGCTACTTCTTCGGAGAAGTTGCGCTGGTGTCCCCAATCCTTGGCAATGAAAACCTCTGTCTGCCCGCCAAGGAACACAGGGCCTATTTCGTCGCTCATGCCGAATTCAACAACCATCCTGCGCGCAAGCTCGGTAGCCTTCTGCAGGTCGCTGTATGCGCCGGTGCATATATCGTCTAAGAATATGCTTTCGGCAACCCTGCCGCCAAGCGCCATGGCGATTTCGTCCAGTATCTTTCCGCGGGACATATGGTCGCGATCGTCCTCCGGCATGGTCATGGTGTAGCCGGCCGCCCTGCCGCGCGGAATAACGCTTATTTCGTGCACCGGGTCGCAGTTGGGCAGCACGCGCGCCACAACGGCGTGGCCGGCCTCGTGATACGCGGTTATCCGCTTATCCTCGGGCGTTATAACATGGCTGCGCTTTTCGGGGCCGACCACGGTGCGAGTTATGGCCTCCTCCAGCTCCGTCATGCCGATTTCCTTTTTCTTAAACCTTGCGGCAAGTATCGCGGCCTCGTTCAGCACGTTTTCAAGATCCGCACCCGTGAAGCCCGGCGTGCGCTTTGCCAGCACCTCAAGGCTGACTTCCTTGGCCAGCGGCTTGCCCTTGGCATGCACCTTCAATATGGCCTCGCGGCCCTTAACGTCGGGGTAATTTACGGTTATCTGCCTATCGAACCTGCCCGGGCGCAGAAGCGCGGGGTCAAGTATGTCGGGGCGGTTGGTGGCGGCGATAACTATTATGCCTTCGTTCACGGCAAAGCCGTCCATTTCAACAAGGAGCTGGTTTAGCGTCTGCTCGCGCTCGTCATGCCCGCCGCCAAGGCCGGCGCCGCGCTGGCGGCCCACGGCGTCTATTTCGTCTATAAACACAACGGCGGGCGCGCACTTCTTTGCGGTGGTGAAAAGATCCCTCACCCTGCTTGCGCCAACGCCTACGAACATTTCAACAAAATCCGAACCGGATATTGAGAAGAAGGGCACCTTCGCTTCGCCCGCAACGGCCTTTGCAAGCAGCGTTTTGCCCGTGCCCGGAGGGCCAACGAGCAGCACGCCCTTGGGTATCCTTGCGCCCATCTCGGTGAACCGCTTTGGCGCGCGCATGAATTCAACAACTTCCTTCAGCTCTTCCTTTTCCTCGTCCGCGCCCGCAACATCATCGAACGTAACGCGGTTGTTGGGATCCATCTGAGTGCGCGCATGCGCCTTGCCGAAGCTCATCATCTTATTGCCGCCGCCCTGCGCGCGGAATACCACGACGTAGAACACGACGATTATGACAAGCATTATAACGTAAGGCAGTATGTATTCCAATATGGAAGGCTCCGGCGGGGGATTATATGTATATGTAAACGGATAATCCTCCGGCGTTACCTTTTCCGCATCTATGCCCTTGGCGTCTGCAACTATGGCCGCCATATCCGATCGGAACGCATTTTCGTTGGATACGTTGCAGATAAAGTCATACTTCTTGGGGAACAGATCCTTATACGCAGAGCCTTTTTTAATGCCAACTATTTCGCCGTTGCAGTATTCAACGGCCTCCACCGTGTCTTCCTTTGCCATGGCAAGAAAATCGGCATATTCGATCTTCTTATCATCCGTGCCGCCGTTCTGAAGCTGCGTAAGCAGAACAATCATCAGCACCACTATGGCCAAATAGATAAGCGGAGTTCTCAGCTTTTTACCCAATTTGTCCTCCTGACATGCCGCTTGATAAAGGGCATATCGTACCAATTTAATAATCTTAGTTATCATATCACACTTTGGGCATATGTTCAAATGCTCAATATGAGCAATAATGTGAAAAAAACGTGCCTGCCGCGCACACGAGGGCGCTGTGCGGCATATGGTAGCAATATAAGGCGCTATAAATGCGCCAAGAGCAAAATGAGCGAGGTGCAAAACAATGAGGATATTACAGCGTGGCGATACGGGCAGCGACGTGCGCACGGCCCAAACCGCCCTTATACGCGCGGGCTATGACCCGGGCGCGGCAAACGGAGTATTCGGCGCGGCAACAGAGCGCGCGGTGATGCAGTTCCAGCGGGTGCTCGGCGCAACGCAGGACGGCATAATAGGCCCGGTAACGTGGCAGTTTCTTGAGCCGTTCGCGCTTGAAAGCGACCCGGATGTGCTAAGGCGCGGCAGCCGCGGCGCAATGGTAAGGCGGCTGCAGGAGGCGCTGGAGGCTTCCGGCAACAGCCCCGGGCGCATAGACGGCCTTTTCGGCACAAAGACCCAGGCTGCCCTGCGCGCGTTCCAGCGGAGCGCAATGCTTGCGCAGACAGGCGTTGCGGACAGGGCGACGTGGCTTGCCATAGCCCCGTATATAGATTACGGCGACGTATATTTGCGGCGCGGGGACAGGGGTATGCTTGTTACCATACTGCAAACGGCGCTGACAAGCGCGGGCTTCTCCCCCGGGCAGGCGGACGGTATATTCGGCAGCCGCACGTTCAACGCGGTAACCGCGTTCCAGCGGGCCAACCGCATCACGGCGGACGGCATTGCGGGGCCGCGCACATGGGCGCTGCTGAAGCCGTATCTTAGCGGAGAGCTGATGACATACGTTGTGCGCCGCGGGGACACGCTTTCGTCCATAGCCCGCCGGTTCAACACAACGGTTGAAGAATTGCTGCGGCTTAACCCGCGCGAGGATCCGGATCTTATATTCGTTGGGGAAACCCTGCTTATACCGGTAAGCAAAGGCTGAAAATACCAAGGGAGCTGATATGCTCCCTTATATTTTTATTGAGAAATGCGGCTTTATGTGGTAGTGTATATGCATAAATTTATATATAGCCGAGAAAGGATATATTTATTTATGAAATCCATAATAAAGCCGATAAGTTTTGCGCTGAGTCTGCTGCTTGCGCTCAGCCTGCTGGGCTGCTCCGCCGCGCCCAAGGACACGGCTGCGCCCATAGCTACCGAGGCGCCCGCGGCAGCCTCTGCCCCCACTCCCGAACCCGAACCCACTGAGAACACAGCCCGGGCGGAGGCCGAGGCCGCGCTTAAAGAGCTGGACGAGAGAATGTTTGCGGAAAGCGTTGTGAGCGACGCGCTGAGCTTTCATCTTACCGTTGCGCATCCGGAGAATTTTCCCCTTATAACGGATTACCCTACGGGTTGGGGCGAATTTACCTATGCCGAGCAGGAGGCGAGCAACGAAGAGAACATAGCATGGCTTGAGGAGCTTTACGCAATAGACCGCAATGCTCTCTCCGACGATTCAAGGATAACCTACGATACGCTTGTTCAGTTCCTTGAGCAAGGCATAGAGAGCAACCAGTATTACTATTATAACGAGGTGCTGGATACCTTTGTGGGGCTGCATTCCAATCTGCCGCTCAATTTGGTGTTCTATGATATGCACACCAAGGCGGACGTGGAGAATTACCTTACGCTGCTTGCGGACACGCCGCGCTACGTTGGGCAGGTTTTGGCATTTGAGCAGGAGAAGTCCGCGGACGGCAAATTCATGCGGGATAACGCCCTTGACAAGGTGCTTGAGCAGATAAAGGCATTCATGGATGCGCGGGAGACTTGCTTCCTGTTCGCCACGTTTGATGAATTCATAGCCGATATAGACGAGCTGAGCGACGAGGAACGCGCCGCATACAGCGCAAGGAATGCGGAGCTTGTGAACGCGCTTATCGATTCCTATCAGGTGCTTTACGATGGGCTTGAGGCGCTGCGCGGCACGGCCACGACGGACGGTGCGCTCTATACATACGGCGAGGAGGGCAAGGCCTTCTTCGCAACGGAGCTTAAATACAACGCCTGCGCGGACATAACGCCCGAGGAAGCGCTGGAAATACTTTATGACGAGCTTAACGCGCAGGTGAGCAAGCTTTATGACGCCGCCAAGAAGGACGCCGCCGTGTTCGATAAGTACGACACGGTGGAGCTGAGCGTCGGCACGACGGAGGAAAACATAGAGTACCTTAAAAAGCTGATGGCGGATTACTATCCGGAGCTGCCGGAGCATACGCTCACGTTCATGGACTGCCCCAGCGAGCTGGAGGACCAGTTCAGCCCCGCGGCATATCTTATTCCGCCGGTGGATGACGCGAGCGAGAACCTTATTATACTAAACAACAAAACGCTTGAAAACGACAACAGATACCTTGACACCCTTGCGCACGAGGGTTACCCCGGCCACCTTTATCATTACCAGTACCTGCGTACGCTTATAAACAAAACCGGCTATACCCGCCAGGCGCTTTCCATGGGCGGATACTACGAAAGCTGGTCCCAGTCCGGCGAGGTGTTCTTCGATAATTACAACACCCGCTTCGGCGCGCCGTACTGCAACTTTATGAGCGCGAACTCCATGATAGGCAATTTGCTGCTGCCCGCGATAGTGAGCATAGAGGTGAACTACTTCGGCAAGAGTGCGGACGACATGTTCGACCTTACCTCAGCCTATTTCGGGGACGAGGCCGCAACGGAGCTGAAGGACGTTTATTATGACTACGCCGTGGAAAACCCGTTCTACTTCCTTGAATACGCCATGGGATACAGCATATATCAGCAGAAGCTGAGGGAAGCGGAGGATATTTGCGGCGCAAGCTTCGACCTTCGCAGCTTCCATGAAACGTATCTTAACATCGGGCCGACTTATTTCAACATATCCATGCCCATAATGGACGAATGGATAAGCGGGCATAAATAAAATTGTTGCCGCCACGCCGCTTTATGCTGATGACAAGGCGCGGAGAATGTGGTAATATGAATGCATCACATACGGTTTATTTGAAAGGAGTTATTCTATGCCTTATTGCACAAATTGCGGCGCGCAGTACGACGACGGCGCAAAGTTCTGCCCCACCTGCGGCGCGACCACCGGCGAAACCGCCCAGCAGAGTACCTATACTAACGCCCAGCAGAACACGGCCTACACCAACCCCACTCAGCCTGTTCAGCAGCCGGTGCAGACCGACAACAGCAAAACAATGGCCATACTTGCCGTTGTGTTCCCCATTCTGTTCTTCCTGCCCATAGTGACCAACCCCAAGACCGAGTTCGGCACCTTCTGGGCCAATCAGGCGCTGCTTCTGCTGCTCCTCAGCGTGGTTGCCAGCATCACCGCGGGCATAGTTATAGGCATACTTATAGGCGTATTCGAGGTTGTGCTTTGGATAATGGCGCTGGTGAGCGTTTGCAAGGGCGAAATGAAACGCCTGCCGCTCATAGGCACCATAGACATAATAAAGTAAGTATAGGCTGAATAAGCTTGCAGGGGAACGCGATGGCGTTCCCTTTTGTTATATCGTCAACCCCTCAGTCTCACTTCGTTCGACAGCTCCCCGTAAAGGGGAGCCTTTTTATACAGCACAATTAAGCTGCTCCACCCCCTCCCATACATCTG
>ERZ772820.3172-NODE-3172-length-10742-cov-8.758679_pt1 | contig 10742 bp, 10 predicted proteins | sample MGYA00511377_ERZ772820 | MGnify/ENA primary metagenome ERZ772820 (study PRJEB29015, sample SAMEA2737684) | human gut metagenome | biome: human gut; feature: human-associated habitat; material: faeces | place: China | collected 2012 ...
CCTGATGCTCATTGACGACAGCGTCCCCGCCGGCGCCAAGCTGTGCTGACAAAAAGTGACCGAAGGAGCACCCCGCCAGGGGTGCTCCTTTTACTATATAATATACTTCGTAAGAATTTTGAAAGGAAGCGTCATATCCTGCTTCAAAAGGGTAGTTAATGTGTGAAGAAGGCGAAAGGAGGTACGTCGCCCCATGGAGGACCAACAGATCATACGCCTGTTTTTTGAGCGCTCGGAGCAGGCGATCACCGAGCTGTCACGGAAGTACGGCGCACTGTGCTTCCAAATCGCCGACAACATTCTGAATGACCCGCAGGACGCGGAGGAATGCGTCAACGACGCCTGGCTTGGTGCGTGGAACAGCATTCCCCCGCAGCGCCCCGATCCGCTGAGAGCCTACGTCTGCCGCATCGTCCGCAACCTCTCTTTGAAAAAGCTGCGGGCCAACTCCGCGCTGAAGCGGAGCAGCCGGTTTGAGGTCTCGCTATCCGAACTGGAGGACTGCATTTCCGCCCATTCCCTCGACGAGCAGCTTGCCGCAGGCGAGCTGTCCGCGCAGATCAATGCGTTTCTCGCTGCCCTGCGCCGGGATGACCGGGTCATGTTCGTCAGGCGGTACTGGTTCGCGCAGCCGTTGTCCGAGATCGCGGATGCCTTCGGTACCACTGAAAACAACGTATCTGTCCGGCTGGGCAGAATTCGCAGGAAATTACATACGTACCTGGAACGTAAGGAGGTAACTCTATGATGGAGCACAACACTGAAAAGCTGCTCTCCGCCATCGGAGACGTGGATGCGGCGTATCTGGAGGAGGCCCTTGATTTTGATGCCGCGAACGCGGGCCGGAAACGGGCAGCCCGCTTCCCTAAATTATCCGCCGCGTGCGTGGCGGTGCTGGTCATACTGGGCGTATCCGTGACCGCCTTTGCCGTCAGCAGACTGCCGCTGTCATGGCGCGACATCTTTTCTCCTGAACAGACCGTTATCGGCGACGGGGACGAGACGCCGGTGGTCTCCCAACAGCAACCCACGGCAGCTGCGGAGGAACTGCACATCCGTGTGGAAAAGGTGATCTCGGACGAGCGCACCCTGTATCTTCTCTATTCCGTGAAGGCCAACGAGGGGGCTGTGCTGGATCAGAGCGGCCAATTCGCCGACTTTGAGCTGTACTTTCCCGGCAAGATGATGTCCGGCGCGTATGTGTCGTCCTTCCTCCCGCGTAAAGAGGGTGTTCCAGAGAATGAATTGGAAGGTGTCGTATACGCCAACTGGCAGCCGGGCGGCAGTGCCAACGGCCTGGTGATGACCTTCGCTAACTGGCAGGAGAAACGGTGGTTCGACGACGAGAAGATCGACTTCAACGTGGCGGAGATGGTAGAAAACGCCGGAGAGAACGCAAAGCTGCCCCAGTGCCAGCAGCGATTCCGCAACGGAACGGTGCGGTATTACTGGCAGCCGGGGGACGCGGACATGCAGCTGCCCTGCGGCGCGTCCATCTGCAACGCCGGATGGGAGGACGGCACTCTCCATCTGGTGATGAAAGAACCGCTGGGCTCGGATGAATGGTCCGCGTCCTGGGAGAAGAACTGGTATTTCCTGGACACGCGGACGGACACGGTCATCTACCCGGAGTCCCACTGTCATTTCGGACAGCCCGACGAGTTTGACCCGGATGCCACGGATGCCGACTGGCGGTACTTTTGGCGGGATGTGGCCGTTGACAAGGAAGCGCTCCCCTATTTGGAACTGCACTGGGGCGGAAAGGAGATCACCACCACCGTGCTGCCAGGGGACTGGCGGGTCACGCTGGAAGGCACGCCGGTCACCATTGAAAGCGAGGTGCTGGCGGAGAGCGTTTCCCTCTCCTATGGCGGGGAGGTGCTCACGGCGGAGAAAATCGAATGCTCCAAGCTGTCCATGGCGGTGTACTTCGCCGACTATGTGGACTCCACCACCGGCATTCTCAGCGCGTTCAGGGTATTTGACGCGGATGGTGCGCCTATCCCGTGCGATTGGAGCTTTATCGCGGAGCAGACTGACGGCAGCTGCATGGTCTGGGCGCGGTTCGATGAGCCCATGGAGCCGGAGCGCATCTGCAAGCTGACGTTCAACGGAGAGACTGTGTTTGCGCGCTGACGGTTCCGCGCAGTCCGCTTCGGAAACGGCAGAACAAAAGAGGGGTGGTCACGCCCCTCTTTTGTCGTCTGCTATCGTCCGGGACGGCGCGGAGGCCGCCGCATCGGCGGAATGCCGAATTCTCCCGCGCTGTCTTGCAAGGCGCCGCCCGGTTTGCTATAATGAAAAAAATACCATGGATGGCAAGGAGGGACAGGCTGTGGGCGACGGCTATTTTCTGCTGACAAATCTGCTTTCTGAGGACGAGAAACGGGTGATCACCAGCATCACGGCACATATCGAGCGCGGCGAGAAGCGCGTGGGTATCCAGCAGATCGCCAACGAGAACTTTCTCTCCACCACCACCATCGTCAAGATGTGCAAGCGGCTGGGCTTTGACGGATACAGCGAGCTGTACTACTACCTCAGCCGCCAGTTCAACTCCCACGGCCAGGACCGCAGCGCGGAGAATATCAAGAGCCTGATCGACAATTATTCCGACGAGCTGCTGGACCGGTTCTGCGGCCTGCTGGACCAGTCGCGCCGGGCCAAGCTGTTCACCACCGGCGAAGGCTTTTCCAACATTGTGGGCGCCTATATCGCCCAACGGCTGTCCATCTGCGGCTTTATGGTGTTCAACAACGTCCATTTCTATGACTATATGCTGTTCCGCGACGCGCACCACCTGTCCGACGCGGCGGAGGCCCCGCCGGTGATGTTCGCCGTCAGCCAGAGCGGCGAGACGGAGCCGGTGCTGAACGACGTGCGTCACGCCCGGCAGAACGGCCACAAGATCGTCACGTTCACCAAGCGGAGCGACTCTACCCTGGCGCAGATGTCGGACATCGTGTTTGTGGTGGACGGCTCGCGGCAGACGCTGGCCGGCAGCCTGCCCAACAGCTTTTTCGGCCATGTGATACTGGCGTTCGAGGAGCTGGTGGCGTTCTACTTCGGGCGGGAGAGGGACGCCTGAGATATTACTTTTTTTACCAAATCGGAAAATTTTTCTCTATAAAGGTGTGCTATACTGTGAGACGGTATGGTGCGCCTTTTGCTGTGCCATGCCGCTGTACACGTCCCGGAGAACTACTCCGGGCAAGGGAACAACACTTTATGGAGGAAAAAAGAATGAAAAAGTTTTTTGCTCTGCTGCTGGCGCTGGTCATGGCGCTCGGCCTGCTGGCCGGCTGCGGTGACAAGACCGATGGCGACAATACCGGCGACACCGACGGCGCGAAGAAGATCGAGACCCTGAAGGTCGCGTTCGTGCCCTCCCGCGAGCCGGAGGAGATCATTACCGTTACCGAGCCCCTGAAGCAGATGCTGAAGGACGAGCTGGCCAAGCAGGGCTACGAGGTGGGCGACGTGGAGATCACTGTCGGCACCACCTATGAGGCCGTGGGCGAGGGCCTTGAGGCCGGCACCATCGACGTGGGTCTGATCCCCGGCGGCACCTATGTGCTGTATGACGACGGCGCCGAGGTCATTCTGACCGCTACCCGCGACGGCTTGAGCAAGGACTCCGACAACGCCAAGGACTGGAATGACGGCCAGCCCACCGAGGCTTCCGACAAGCAGGCCGTTTCCTACCGCGCCCTGTTCATCGCCGGCCCCTCTGACAAGGGCCAGGAGCTGGTGAAGAAGGTCAACGCCGGCGAAGAGCTGACCTGGGAGGACCTGGACAGCGCCAACTGGAGCGTCATGGGCACCTCTTCCCCCGCCGGCTACATCTATCCCGCCCTGTGGCTGCAGGATCACTACGGCAAGGGCATCTCTGACCTGAAGAGCGCCGTGCAGTCCGACTCCTACGCCAGCGCCTTTGCCCGTCTGGCCTCCGGCCAGGTGGACGTGCTGGTGACCTATGCCGACGCGCGCCGCGACTATGCCGAGCGCTGGAACACCGAGTTCAGCCGCGAGGGCTCCATCTGGGAGGAGACCGGCGTGATCGGCGTGACCGCCCCCATTTACAACGACACCATCTCCGTCAGCAAGAACTCCGAGATCATGGACGCTGACCTGATCGCCGCGCTGCAGCAGGCGTTCATCAACATCGGCAACACCGATGCCGGTAAGGAAGTCATCGCTATCTACAGCCACAACGGCTATCAGGTGGCACAGGCTTCCGATTACGACAACGAGCGCGCCGCGCAGAAGCTCATCCAGGAGCTGTCTGCCGCCAACTAAAGCACTTTCCCAAGCGCGGGGAGGACTGCACAGCCATGACCTTCCGCTGTGCAGCCCTCCCCGTGTGCTATTTCAGGAAAAGAGGAGACCATATGATCATTTTCGACCATGTATCCAAGGTGTATCCCAACGGCACGGTGGGTCTGGACGACGTGGACCTGACCATTCAGGACGGCGAGTTTGTGGCCATCATCGGCCGTTCCGGCGCGGGCAAGTCCACGCTGCTGCGCTCCGTGAACCGGATGCACCAGATCACCTCCGGCACGCTGACGGTGAACGGCACCGATGTCAGCACCCTGTCGGGCAAGAGCCTGCGCCGGTTCCGCCGGGGCATCGGTATGGTGTTCCAGTCCTTCAATCTGGTGACCCGCACCACCGTCATCAAGAACGTGCTGTCCGCCTGCGTGCCGGATATGCCCTTCTGGCGGGTGCTGCTGGGCGCCTTCCGAAAGGCGGACAAGATCAAGGCGCTGGAATCGCTGGATAAGGTGGGTATTCTGGACAAGGCCTACATCCGCGCCGACCAGCTCTCCGGCGGTCAGCAGCAGCGGGTGGCGCTGGCCCGCACGCTGACCCAGAACCCCCGGATCATTCTGGCAGACGAGCCGGTGGCTGCCCTTGACCCCGTTACCGCCAAGCAGGTGATGCAGGACTTCGTCCGCATCAATGAGGAGATGGGCATCTCCATCCTGCTGAACATCCACCATGTGGAGCTGGCGCTGGAGTACGCCGACCGCATTATCGGCATCCGCGCCGGCAAGATCGTCTATGACGGGCCCTCCGCCAATGTGGACCAGTCGGTGCTGGACGCCATCTACGGTGACGACAGCGAGACGGAGGCAGACGCATGAGCCTGTACGACCGTCTGTTCAAGCCCCGCCGCTATACGCTGCCCAACGGCGCGGTGGTGGAGGAAAAACGCAGCCGCGCGCCGCTGGTCATTCTGATCGTGTTGGCGCTGGGCGCGCTGTCTGTGCACATCACCGGTTTCGATTTCGGGGTGTTGGTGAAGAAGGGCAGCAAGTTTTTCGATATCCTCGCGGCCATGTTCCCGCCCAACACGGGGTATCTGAGCAAGATCTGGCAGCCCCTGTGGGACACCATCAAGATGTCCTTCCTGGGTTCGTTCATCGGCGCGGTGCTGGCGATCCCCTTTGCCGTAGCCGCCGCCAGCAACATCGTCACCAACCGCGTGGTGGTGTTCATCGTCCGGCTGTTTCTCAGCCTTGTGCGGACACTGCCCACGCTGGTGTGCGCCCTGATCGCCACCTACATCTTCGGCCTGGGCACCATGGCGGGCACCTGCGCCATCGCGGTGTTTACCTTCGCCTATGTGGGCAAGCAGCTCTTCGAGATCATCGAGACGGTGGATATGGGACCCTATGAGGCCATGGAGGCGCTGGGCGCCACCCGGCTGCAGGCCTTTACCACGGCGGTGTTTCCCCAGGTGCTGCCCACCTATCTGTCCGTATCCCTGTTCTGCCTGGAGGGCAACGTGCGCTACGCCTCCATCCTGGGCTACGTGGGCGCGGGCGGACTGGGCCTTATTATGAATGAAAAGATCGGCTGGCGTGAGTACGACAGCCTTGGCATGATCCTGATCGTTCTGTTTGTGGCCGTTATGGTCATCGAGGCGATCAGCCACGCCCTGCGTAAAAAACTGACGTAAGGAGGGCCGTATGGAACAGAGAATTCAAAAAGCCTGCGCCTCCGCGCCGAAAACGTGGCTGTGGCAGCTGCTGGCGGCCTTCATCGTGGCCTGCCTGCTGGCGTGGTCCGGCACGGCCGTACAGACCAGCAACCCCACCAGCAACGGGCTGGAGGTAGCCGGGAATATCATCTCCGGTATCTTCCATCCCTCCGCCAAGCTGCTGTTCACACTGGGCACCAACGGTGTGCCTTATCTGCTGCTGGAGACGTTCTGCATCGCCTTTCTGGGCACCATCGTGGGCGCGGTGATCTCGCTGCCCCTGTCGTTTATCTCCGCCAGCAATCTGGTCCCCAAGCCGCTGGCGCTGGTGGGACGCATTCTGATCGCCGCTATCCGCACCGTTCCCGCCTTTGTCTACGGCCTGATGTTCATCCGCGTCACCGGTCCCGGTCCCGGTCCCTTCGCGGGCCTGCTGACCATGTCCCTGTGCTCCATCGGCATGGTGTCCAAGATGTTTATCGAGAGCATCGAGGACCTGGACAAGCGCATCCTGGAGTCGTTGGACGCCGCGGGCTGCACCACGTTCCAGAAGATCCGCTACGGCATTCTGCCGCAGCTGACGGCGGACTTCACCTCCACCATCATCTACCGCTTCGACATGAACCTGCGCGACGCCACGGTGCTGGGCCTGGTGGGCGCGGGCGGTATCGGCGCGCCGCTGATCTTCGCCATGAGCGCCTATCGCTGGAACGAGGTGGGCGCGATCCTGCTGGGCCTGATCGTGCTGGTGCTGATCATCGAGTGGATATCCTCCCGTATCCGTATCAAGCTGGCACGGGGGTGAGCCGATGGACACAAAACGCTTTACCATCTACTTCACCTCTGACCTCCATGGTTATATCTATCCCACCGACTACCGTAGCCGGCAGGAGAGGAATATCGGTCTGTTCAAGTGTGCCAGCCAGTTTCATAAGGACGGGAACACGCTGGTCATCGACGGCGGCGATATCCTGCAGGGCTCGCCGCTGGGTGCCTACTGCCATGACACATTGGGCGACGCCAGCCGGTTCGCCGAGATAATGAACCGCTGCGGCTACGACTATGTGACCCTGGGCAACCACGACTTCAACTACGGCATGGACTATCTGGACAGCTATCTCAACGCTCTGCACGCCCGCTGCGTCTGCGAGAATGTCCGCTGGGACGGTGCCCGCGTGCGCTTCCCTGCCCGTATCCACACGCTGGAGAACGGCCTGCGGATCGGCATCGTGGGTATCGTCACCGACTACGTGAACATCTGGGAGAAGCCGGAGCACCTGTCCGGCATCACTATCAGCGACCCTATCCCCGCCGCGCGTGCGGCACTGGAATCCCTGCGGGGCCGGGTGGATGTGACGCTGTGCATTTATCACGGCGGCTTCGAGAGAGATCTGGCCACCGGCCGCGTGCTGTCCACCACCCACGAGAACGTGGCCTACCGCCTGTGCCAGGAGCTGGACTTTGACCTTCTGCTGACAGGGCACCAGCACATGACCGTCCACGGGCAGACGCTGTGCGGTACTTTCGTGGTGCAGCCCACCGACCGGGGACAGGAATTCCTGCACATCGAGGCGGCCATATCCGAAACGGGCAAGCGCTTCACCAGCGAGACGATCCCCGCATCCGGTGCATGCCGCCGGGAGTGGCTGGACGAGTTCGCCGGCATGGAGCGCGGCGCCCAGGACTGGCTGGATCAGGTGGTGGGCCATCTGCCGCAGCCTCTGATGCCGGACACGCCGCTGCACATGGCGGCCGGAGGCAGCGGCCTCCCCGATCTGTTCAACGCGGTGCAGCTTTGGGCCAGCGGCGCGCAGCTGTCCGCCTCCAGCCTGGCCAACGACGCGGCGGGGCTCCCGCGGGTGGTGCGGCGGCGCGATCTGCTGATCGCCTACCCCTACACCAACACGCTGTCGGTGCTGGAGATCACCGGCGCCGTCCTGCGGCAGGCGATGGAGCGCAGCGCGGCATACTTTACCCGGAACGACGACGGCACCCTGCGGGTGTCGGACTGCTTCCTGGAGCCGAAGGTGGAGCATTACAACTATGACTACTACATGGGCGTGTCCTACACCTACGATATCTCCCGCCCGGTGGGGCAGCGGGTCGCTGCCATGACCGTGCAGGGAAAGCCCGTGGCGGATACCGATGTGTTCACCATCTGCCTGAACAGCTACCGCGCCAGCGGCACCGGCGGGTATGACTGCTATGTGGGCTGCCCCGTGGTGCGGGAGATCGGCACGGAAATGTCCGATCTGATCCTGGACTACTTCAAGCAGTACGGCGACGCCATGCCGGAGCGCCGCGGCGATTTTCAGGTCCTTCCGCCTGTGCGGAGCGAGGGATAAGCGCCGCTGCGTCTCGGACAAACCGCTGCCGTTTTACAACGCTTCCTGTGCTCCAAAAGCCCCGGGACCTTTTCGGCCCCGGGGCTTTTTTGGCGTGCGTCACTGACTCGAATTCAAAATTTGCAAAGCAAAAAACCTCGGAACCCTTGTGGTTCCGAGGTTTTCGTGGTGCGCGGTACAGGACTCGAACCTGTGACCCCATGCACGTCAAGCATGTGCTCTACCAGCTGAGCTAACCGCGCAGACAACGATAGTATATTACCCTATCAGCCCCGGTTTGTCAACACTTTTCTTGCCTTTCCCGCGGAAATTTGCTATACTTACGAGGAAAGACTGTGAAAAGGGGGATGATCCCATGGAAAAGATCGCGCTGGTGACCGGCTCCTCCCGGGGCATCGGACGGGCGGTGGCCCGCCGCTTGGCCGCCGAGGGCTACGCCGTGTGCGTCAACTACCGGGAACGGCAGGACTGTGCCATGTCGCTGGTGGCGGAGATCAGCGCCGCCGGCGGCCGCGCCATGGCCGTGCAGGCGGACGTGGCGCACCGGGTACAGGTAAACGAGATGGTGCGGCGGGTGGAGGGCGAATTCGGCCCCGTGTCCCTGCTGGTGAACAACGCAGGCGTGGCGGGGCAGGCGCTGTTTCAGGACATCACCGACGCCCTGTGGCACCGGTACTTCTCCGTCAACGTGGACGGCGCGTTCCACACCATCCAGGCCGTGCTGCCCCGGATGCTGCATGAGCACGAGGGCTGCATCGTCAATATCTCCTCCATCTGGGGGCTGCGCGGCGCCAGCTGCGAGGTGACGTACTCCGCCACCAAGGGGGCGCTGATCGCGCTGACCCGTTCGCTGGCGTCGGAGCTGGCGCCAACGGGCATCCGGGTCAACTGCGTGGCGCCGGGTGTCATTAAGACCGATATGCTGGACGCCCTGCCGCCGGAGGTACTCCCCCAGCTGGCGCAGGAGACGCCGCTGGGCCGTCTGGGCACGCCGGAGGACATCGCCGCTGCTGTCAGCTTCCTGGCGGACGAAAAGGCGTCGTTCATCACCGGGCAGGTACTCACCTGCGACGGAGGATTTATATTGTGACCGCGAAAACGCAGCCCGCCTCGAAAGAGGCGGGCTGCTTCGTTATATATGTCCCTCCGGGAGGGGCTGGGCGTGGAGCATCACCCGGCCGAAGCAGGTCAGGCTGCGGCCGCTGCCCCGGTGGAATATCACGTCCATATCCGAGCGCTTCCGGTTCAGGGAGAACAGGTATACCATACCCAGCGGATCCCGGTAGTACTGCTTGCACAGCATATCGCCGTCCACGCAGAAGATGCCCATGTCGCCGTTCTGAAGCGGGTCGTGGTTCACATAGACCACGGCGCCGTCGGCGATGACCGGCGCCATGGAGTCGCCCTGTATCCGCACGGCCAGCTCCGCGCCGGGCGGTACGTCGCCGGTGACCGGTATCAGCTCGTAGTCCTCGCCGAACACCGGGGCGGCGAAGCCCGCGGCGGCGGGGGACGTGTACAGCGGGATGACCCGCCTCTCGGCGGCGGGGACGGCGGTGCGCAGGTCGTCAGTCATTTCGGTCAGCGCGTCCATTAGCGTGTGGACGGTCTGGCGCCCGGACAGGGGCAGATCCCGGTATTTGGCCAGCAGACGGCGCTCCTCGTCACTGTGGCCACCGGAGGCGGCGCGGTAGCTGCCCCGGTACAGATAGTTGGGCTCGGCCTCCAGCGCGTCAAACAGCCGCAGGAGCACCTCCTCCTTGGGGGCGCTGATGCCCGTCTCGTAGTTGCCCACGGCGGATACGGACACTCCCAGTCGGTCGGCCAGCGCCTGCCGGGTCAGCCCCAGCTCCTCCCGCCGCCGCCGCATTTGCTCACCAAAAGACACGCCGCGCACCTCCTCGACAAATACAGACTGCTTTTGACAGTATACTACGCTGGATTTTTGGTTTTGTCAAGGGATAATCACAAGAAACTTGTGATTTTTGACTTGACATCACAAGTTTCTTGTGATACAGTAGCGTCATCAACAAGTTTCTTGGTTTTGAAAGGGGGTTGTCACAAGAATGCTGTGGCGTGGAGGAGGTGGATACAAACGGCGGCAGAGGGGGCGGCAAAAAACGAAAAGAGCACGCCGGAGCGTGCTCTTTTGCGGCGGGCTGGGCCGCTTCTCTCGGGGCGTGCACATGATAGATACCGCGGCGTTGACAATAAAAATACCGACCGCCTGAAGGGCTGATCGGTATTTTTGGTGGGGGATGGTGGATTCGAACCACCGAAGGCATTGCCAGCAGATTTACAGTCTGTCCCCTTTGGCCACTCGGGAAATCCCCCAAATATATGGGTATTCAATTGGAGCTGGTGGACGGATTCGAACCCCCGACCTGCTGATTACAAATCAGCTGCTC
>ERZ772820.3180-NODE-3180-length-10721-cov-2.900994_pt1 | contig 10721 bp, 9 predicted proteins | sample MGYA00511377_ERZ772820 | MGnify/ENA primary metagenome ERZ772820 (study PRJEB29015, sample SAMEA2737684) | human gut metagenome | biome: human gut; feature: human-associated habitat; material: faeces | place: China | collected 2012 ...
CGCTCATGCATGTGATCGCGGCCAAGGCCGTTTGCTTCCTGGAGGCGCTCCGGCCCGAATTTAAGGCCTATCAGCGCCAGATCATCGCCAACGCCAAGGCGCTGGAAAACGCCTTCCGTCAGAATGGCATCCGCATGGTATCCGACGGCACGGACAACCACCTCATCCTGATGGACCTCACCGGCACCGGCCGCACCGGCAAGGAGATGGAAACGCTGCTGGGCCAGTGCAACATCACCGTCAACAAGAACACCATCCCCGGCGAAACGCTCAGCCCCATGATTACCAGCGGCGTGCGCGTAGGAACCCCTGCCGTGACCACACGCGGCATGGTGGAAAGCGACATGGAGCAGATAGCGGGCTTCATTCGCCGGGTCTTGGAGGGCGGCGAGAACGCCTGCCCCGGCGTAAAGTCCGACGTGATGGAAATGATGAAGCGTTTCCCGCTGTACGAGGGTTTCCCCAATGAATGACCAAACCAGCGAAAAAGGGCTTGCCGGCGAACGGCAGGCCCTTGCCTATCTTCGGCAGCACGGAATGCGCCCAGTGTGCCAGCGCTATCGCTGTCCCTATGGCGAAATTGATCTGGTGATGCTGGATGGTGAATGTCTGGTGTTTGTGGAGGTCAAGCTTCGTTCACGCGGAAGAAAAAACGACGGCGTACTGGCCGTAAATTTTCAGAAGCAACAGCGCCTGATCCGAGCGGCCCGCTGCTACTTGGGCGAATATCCGACGGAAATGCCGGTCCGGTTCGATATTGTCGAAATTACCGGCGCGGGTGTTTTTCATCTTCCCAATGCTTTTGAAGGCAGCGAGTGGTAAACGCCATTCCCTTTTCGTCTTTGCTTTCTCCGGAAAATATGTTATGATGCTTTCAAATTCTTTTCACCAGTCAGAAGGAGAATTCACGCAATGAAAATTTTGTTTATGGGAACTGCGGCGGCGGAAGGTGTTCCTGCCCTTTTCTGTCATTGTGAACAATGCCGTTATGCCCGGGAACACGGCGGGAAAGAAATTCGCGGACGCTGCGGCGCCATGATCGACGGCAAGCTGAAAATCGACTTTGGGCCGGACTCTTACAGTCAGATGCTCAAATATCGTCTGGATTACCTGCCCATGCAGGCGCTTCTGATCACCCATGGTCACGAGGATCATCTGACCCCCACGGAGCTTGGGTATCGGATGGAGGGCTTCGGTCACTTCCCGGCGGACGATATTCCGCTGACGGTTTACGGCAACGAGCACGTGGGCGACTTGGTGCAACCCTTCTTAAATCCCCACCTGGTCTACAGCCGCATCCGTCCTTTCGAAAAACGCAGCATCGATGGCTACAGTGTAACGGCGCTGGAAGCGGTGCACTATATCGACCCGAACTCCAAACGTTACCCCATTGAGTCTGCAGACGGAAAAACCTTCTATAGAACGGAAGAAGCGCTTTTCTATCTGATCGAAAAAGATGGGAAAAGCATTCTTTACGCCCACGACACCGATGAATTTACTTCCCGTGATATGGAATTTCTGGCCGGCCGCAAAATCAACCTGATCTCCATGGACTGTACCAACGGCACATGGGACTGCGAGTATTACGGTCATATGGGCGCAAATGACAATCTCCGTATGCGGGAAAAGCTTCTGGCAAACGGCGCTGCCGACGAGCATACCGTCTTTGTCGCCAATCATTTTTCTCATAATGGGCTGGTGCCTTACGAAGAAATGCAGAAACGTCTGCCCGGATTTATCATCAGCTATGACGGACTGGAATTAAACGTTTGAGCGGCAAATCCCCCTATGCACGGCTTGTATTGGCCGGAAATAGGGGGATTTTTTCAAGGATGAAAATCAGGTTGTCAGTTCTTCGTTCACGCGGCGGCGGAGTTTTTCGAAGAAAGCGGCTTCCCGCGGATATTCCGTCAGCGTCAGCAGGCCTTGGGCGCATTCGTTTAGCAGCTGCAGCACGTGTTCTCTTCCTCGCAACGTTTCTAATGCTTCCAAGGCACGAAGATCCTGCATTGCCAGATGAAGATTCATGAAGCGCAGGGATTCCTCCGGGTTCCCATCCGGGCCGGGATAGACCTGAAAGGGATCGCCTGACGGAAAAACGCCGCCAGCATCCGTGGTTTCATAGGGGTTGATCTGTCGGCGAGATAGCTCCGTATGATAGAAATTATACCCCCATTGCAGAAAACCTTCCAGCTGAAAGAGGTAAAGCTGAACGCCCAAAATACGCGTCCGTGCGGCGGGCATAGCGATAAATGCGTTCGTCACATCCCGATATTGCCCAACGCAGTAATAAGTCCAGAGACCCGGTACTTCGGCCTGCAGGAACGGCTCCAGATGGTCAATAGCAACGACAGGCTTTTGGAGAGCGCCCGTCTGATAAAAGGCAAAATCGGAAAGCGCGTCGATCACGGGCCGCCCCTGAATATATGGTTTCACCAGCGAACAGGCATGGCGGTAATCTTCCAAATGTTCCAAAGAGGGCTCGTCGGAAATGTGAAAATAAACCCGGTCGGCTACTCCAAGCCGTTTTAATTCGTCCATCAGTGCCGGAAGAAATTCCCGTAAAAAGCGGGCGTATTCTTCGCCATGCGCGTCCGTTTCCCAGCCGAACAGGCGTTTTTCTGCGCCGTCTATCGCAGCCATGATCTTGGGTGCAGCCTTGGCTCCCCATTGGGTAAAAAGATGCGCCATTTCCAGATAGGAAACGCCGCAGCGGCGGCAAACTTCTACCCAGCGTTCCAGACGCTCAAAACCAAAGGAATATTCGCCATCGTGAACCGTTACATCCACCAGCTGAACAGTCAGGCGTTCCCCTCCGGGAGCAGTGTCCAGCGGCGGGGTAAACAGCGGAGTCAGGATCATGTTGCAGCCCCGCCGCACCGTCGTTCGAATAAAATTTTCGATGATTGCCCAATGTTCTTCGCTAAATACGGGAACGCGATAATATTCTGCCAGACAGTCCGCGTGGAACCAGTGGGTGCGGATCAATTTCTGCGGCGGCAGCATTCCCGGCAGAATAGTGACAGAAACGCTGATGGTTGCCAAAACGTTTTCATTCTTCGTGTCCTTGAGCTGAAGCTCGATCGGGTACGTTCCTGGCTTACAGCTTCCTTCCGCTTCGACATCGAGCCAGAAGGATTGCCATTGCCCCGTCTGCACCCGCAGCGCCGCCAACGGATCATCCCGTTGCTGCTCCCGCAGAAGGTCAGGATATAGCCCCGGCGTTTTGCGCAGGTAGTTATCGTCTGCATTCGGCAGCGTCGCAAGCCTCACCGGGACGGTCAGCACCGTGCGAATGCGGATCCATGCGCTCAGCGGGGAAACGGTCTCTAAGTATACGGGACGGCGATCCAATTCTGTTATGCCCTGAAAGGCAATCTGAAAAGAGATCGTCTCGTTCTGAAAGCCTTCAAAATAGCTGCAAAGCTCCGATTCACGAACAGGCTCGTCTGGAAAAACCTTGGCGGTTGGGGTTAATGAAAATAGGCGCAATTTCGGCATAAACGTTTGCCTCCTTGGTGAAAGGGTTGAATTTTCCCCCTATGAAACGGATCCCCTGCCTCCCCATGCTTGAAAAACAAAGTTTAGTGGGCTTGATCGCATCGGAACGCAAGCTTTCTTTCAAGTATATTTTCGCCCTTTTGAATAAATCTCCTTCCTGCCAAACCGTCGGCAACGGAAGTTCAAAAAATACGTAAAAACGCCGAAAAAGATAGGCTGTTTTCCGTCGAAAAAACGTGTATACTGAAAGGCAAGAATCGTGAATACTTTTGTCAGCTTGAGAGGAGAAATGCCGAATGCATTTTGTACAGGAAAAAGGGACCTATACTTATCTGGATTCTACCCGCCATCCGTTGTATGGAATCGCTCACTATCCCCGTATCAAACGGCTTCTAGATGGCCGCTTTATGCTGATCTTTCAGGCCGACCAGCTGGGAGGAACGATCTACGCCGCTTTTTCCGGTGATTTGAAGCAGTGGAGCGATCCGAAACCCGTCGTTAGTGCCTATAATATCCGCACGGAGGATGGAAATCTGGACAGGCGGCTGTTCATGACCGCGGATTCTGTTGTTTTGCAGAATGGAGATATACTGTTGGTTTGCTCCTATCGCCGCGAAAAGCAATATGCTCATAATGTGGCGGGCAACGGACTGGTGATGACTCGTTCCTGTGACGGCGGCATAACCTGGTCTGCCCCGGAGATTATCTATGTGGGCACCAACTGGGAACCCCATGTGCTGCAGCTACGTTCGGGAGAGATCCACGTTTATTTTACCCATACGGCTCCGAAAATCCATGCTTACTGCTTCAACACCTCTCGCCGTTCCAGTGGCACAGCGTTGATTCGTTCATTGGACGGCGGCTTCACGTGGACGCCCGACGTGAAGGGTGCTCCGTATACAGCCCAGCGCGTAGCGCAGCAATACGTGATGGAGCTGGAGGGAGTGCGGCACTATACCGATCAGATGCCGGTGGCTGCGGAACTCAAGGATGGCTCCATTGCTCTGGCACTGGAATCCTTCGCAGCTGACCGCAGTTATCATTTGTCCATCGCCTTTACCCATGACAACTGGCAAAAAGCACTGGAAATGGACGAAGACGGCCCCGAAGATCGCATCAACTATTTCTGTCCTGGTGCAGGCCCCTATCTGGTGACGCTGGACAGCGGCCTGACTGCTCTTTCCTACAATGATAAAAAGAATTTCTATGTCTGCGCCGGCGACAAGACCGCCCACCATTTCGACGCGCCTGTGACGGTTTTCGGACACTTGGGAAAAGGCTTCTGGGGTTCTTTGCTGGCCTTGGAAGGGAATCGAATCGTCGTCTGCTTCCCGCAGGTCACCAATACGCGCAATAACGGAATTGCGATTCAGATCATGCGGCTTGAAGAAGAATAAGCAAAAAGTTGATGGAATAAAAGAATATTACCTGTATCTTGCCGTGCTGACGAATGTTCATCCCCAGCACGGTATTTTCATCTCAAAAATGCAAATCGTATTTTTGAATCAAATCCAGCAATTCTGTTTTGTCCTCCAGACCGCTGGCTGTTACCATTCGTTTTAGCCGGTATTTCACGGTACTGGGCGTGAGGTAGTGCTTCATGGCGAGCGAAGTACTGTTTTCCCCGTTCAAAAGTCCCTTGAGAATCATTCGGTCTTCCGAAGAAAGAATGGCGCAAAGCTTTTCCAAGCACATCATATCGTTTAATTCGTCGTCACGATAAAAGGCGGCCGATGGTTCGAAAACAGGTTCGTGCAGATTGCTATAGGACAATCGCGGTTTGTCGTCTGTATCCAACTCCTGCATATTCCATTTCATGTTCATCACGATATGCGAAAGATAGTCCGATTTGCGCAGCATCTCGTACAGAAGGACGGCCGCTTTGCCGTATTCCAGATAATTCAGGTGGACACTTACAATGTTCTCGGCATAGTAACCAGCCAATGTGGACTCCTGACAACTGACGATCAGCAGATTTTCAAAAACCTCCGGCTGCTCTGCCTTCAAACGGCGTACCAGCGATATCGCAGCAAAACCATTGGTACAGATCAAAGCGTCCGGCCATGGCTTTTGTGTCGACAATTCTTCAAAACACTTCCGAAGCGAAGTCTGGTTGTAATAGATCAGCGAAGAGACTGGAGCAATCGCCGCCTGATAGGCCCGCAACCGGCTCATGTCGCTGATCGACTTCGGATTAACGCCGTATAGCCCAACACGATGGCAGTTTCTCGAATAAAGCCACTGAACAAGATCGTGCATGGAGCTCATCACATCCGAACACACGGTAGAGTAGCGGCAGTCGAAGCGTTGACTGCCCTCATTGCTGATCAAAATCGGATAGATTCCCCGATGCGACGCTACCTTCAAAACCGAACCGACCCATTCATGATCCGTCCCAATGACGAATAAATAGCGGCATTCCTCTGGAATATCCTCCATGCAGACTGCTTGATTGAACGGAATCCTTTTGCATTTCAGCTGACTGATAAGACTCTCCGTCAGTTTTTGTCCCCAAATGCTGCGGGCATAAAGCGGTTCGGCCAAAAGCGCAACCATATAGCATTTCCCTTTCCCGTGTTTTGTTCGAACAACCATAAAGCAAGAAAATCACAGCCACTCGTTCGAATGACTGTGATTTTGAGAACGGAGCGGTTCCTCCAACTAAATTCCGACCTATTAGCCTTTTACGCTGCCCAGAACGATACCGCTGACAAAGTAACGCTGCAGGAAAGGATAAACGCACAGGATCGGAATCGTTGCGACGATGATCTGCGAACACTTTACCGTGCGGTTCGCCAGCATGGCATACAGCTCGTAGTCGTCGGCGGACATATCGGCCACATTCATGTCGATCAGGATGCTGCGCAGATAGGTCTGCATGGGCACCCGGGAAGGCGTGGTGATGTAGATCATGCCGTCAAACCAGGCATTCCAATGGCTGACAATACAGAAAAGCGTAATGGTCGCAATGGCGGGCAGGGAAACCGGCAGATAGATCTGAACCAGCGTGCGCAGATGGCCCGCGCCGTCAATCAGCGCCGCTTCCTCCAGCGCCGTAGGCACCTGACGGAAGAAGTTCAGCATCAGCACCAGATTGAACACCGGCAGCGCCCCCGGCAGCACCAGCGACCATAGCGTATCCCGCAGCCCCAGCTTGGCGATCAGCAGATAGTTGGGGATCATGCCGCCGCTGACCAGCATGGTGATAAAGAAGTACCACGTGTACACATTGCGGAAGTGAAGCTTATCGTTGCTTTTGGAGAGCGGATAGGCCGTCAGAATGATGAAGAACAGATTCAGTCCGCCGCCCAGCAGCACTCGAAGAATGGAAGTGCGGAAGGAGGTCCAGAAGCTGGCGCGGGTCAGAATGTAAGTATAGGCGTTTACCGTCCAGCCCTTGGGCCAGAAGTAAACCTGATTGCTGTCTACATAAAAGCTGTTGCTGAACGAAATGGCAATGACATTGACGAAAGGCAGAAGACAGATCAATGCCAGCGCTGTCAATACAACAGCATTGACGATGCGGAATACCTTCCGGCCGGTGCTTTCTTTGATATGGTTCTTCGCACGGACTCGCGGCTGTTTTTTCGCTATCGACGTCATGAGGTATTTCCCCTTTCTTTCCCAAATATCCGAATATCAGAACAGACGATAATCGAAAAATCTGTCCGCTACATAATAGGATACGGAGATAAACAGCATCGAAACCACCGATTTGAAGATGCTGACCGCCGCCGCAGGGCCGTACTTGGCGTTTTCCAGACCAAGGCGGTAAACCATGGTATCAATAATGTCGCCCGTTTCATACACGATGGGGCTGTACATGTTGTAGACCTGATCGAAGCCGGCGTTGAGCACGTTGCCAAGGCTCAGCACCATCATCAGCACGATGATCATGCGCATACCGGGCAGTGTGATGTGCCAGGTCTGCTTCCAGCGGTTCGCACCGTCAATGGCGGCCGCTTCGTACAGAGAGGGATCGATGCTGGTGATGGAGGCCATATAAACGACAGTGCCGTAGCCGAAGTTCTTCCAGACGTCCGTCCAGATGATGGTTTGCTGGAAGTATTTGTTATCGCCTAAGAAGTAGATGGATTCATGCCCCAGCAGGTTCAGCAGCTTATTGATGATGCCGTTCTGCGGGCTGAGAAGATCCATGATGATGGAGCCGAAAATGATCCAGCTCAAAAAATGCGGGAAATAAATGATGGTCTGAATGGAGCGCTTGACTTTCGTCAGCTGCAATTCGTTGAGCATCAGCGCTACCGTGATGGGAATCACAAGGCCCAGCACGATCTTCGCCACGGCAATCGTGACGGTGTTGCGAAGCACGTTCATGGTGTTGGGCATGGAGAAGATATACTGGAAGTTCTGCAGTCCAACCCATTTCTGATTGCCGAACAAGCCCTTGGCAGGGATAAAGCGTTGGAAGGCGATGATCAGACCGCCCAACGGAACATAATGGAAAATGAAAATGATGATGATGCCGGGAATCAGCATCAGATGCAGCGGTATTTCGTACCCGCTGATTTTTCTCCGCTTTTTGGGACTGTTCACCACTGCTTTTTGGGTCATTTTTCATCCTCCGCTCTTCAAAAAGGCTGCGCCGGCTGCCGAGGCAACCGGCGCAGCGAATCGAGTTATCTTAGTTGTTCTTGGCAGCCTGAGACTGAGCGTACCACTCGTTGACATCGTTGGTGATCTGAGTGCCACCCATGGAGTCGAAGGTCTTCAGCCAGTTGTCGAAGCCTTCGTCCACGCCTACTTCACCGATGATGATCTTGGTGAAAGCGGTCAGCTGTTCGTCCTTGATGGTGGTCCAGCGGTCCTGCATGAACTCATTTTGAGCACCCAGGAAGCCGTCGTAGCGAATGCGGTCGTTTTCAATCGCATCACGCAGCACGACCATGGGCGTGTAGGGGCCGTTGCCGAACATGTGCTCCCAGTTCCAGATGGAATTGCCGGTGGTCAGGTTGTTCCAGTAGGTCACAGCCTTGGCACGCAGAACGGAGGTGTCGCCGCCAGCGTCGTAGCATTCCAGCAGGTTCAGGTAGGTGTTGTAGTTATCCCAAGAGGAAACGCTGGCCTGGAAGGGCTCCAGATTCTGAGCGCTGTCGTTGGAGAACCACCAGGTGCCGTCGCAGATGCCGCCCTGAGCCACGAAGGTGCACAGCGCACGGATCTTGGCAGCCACTTCGGGATGTTCATAGTTCTTGTTGATAACGATCCAGCCGCGCTTGTTGGGGGTCAAATACTGTTCCACGGGGCTGCCGTCTTCAGAGGGCAGAGCCACGCACATCCAGTCAGAGTTTTCTTCCACATCATGCAGCTTCTGCAGGGTGCCGCCCAGCCAGTGACCCGCATAAACGATACCGGTCTGGCTGTTCAGGATCAGCGCCTGAGCGTCGGTGTTGGACTGGGTGATGAATTCCTTATCCAGCAGACCGTCGTTGTACAGGCCGTTCAGGAAGGTCAGAGCCTTCTTCACGTTTTCCTGCGTGCCGCCCCAAACCAGCTTGCCGTCTTCTTCCACCCAGAACTCAGGATAAGCCTTGAAGCCGGCGAACAGGCCGCGGGTGGAGTAGTACAGGGACTTGTCGATCAGCATACCGTAGTTGTTTTCGTTGTTGCCCAGATTGGCCTCGGCGAACTTGACCATGATGTTCTTCAGATCGTCCATGGTCTTAGGGGCTTCCAGATTCAGAGCCTCCATCCAGTCCTTGCGCAGCCAGATGTAGGAGAAGGTATCGGTATCGGAGATGTTGCAGGGAATGCCATAACGCTGGCCGTCGTAGGAAGCCATTTCATACAGCATACCGCCGTCGGAGTTCTGGATCTCCTTATCCCAGGTGGTGAAGTACTGATCGACCACGTCATCGATGGGCATGATCAGATCGGATTCCGCCAGCTGAACCAGATCGTTCTGATTGGTGACGATGAACATATCGGGAATGTCGCCCGCGGCGATGGACAGACGAAGCTGGTTCACATAGCCGTTATCAGCGTTGTTCTTCAGCCACTGATACTTGATCTTGATGTTCAGCGCCTTTTCAGCCGCCTGAACGTAGCGGTTGTTCTCGAGGGTCTCGCCCCACCACTCGTTCCAGATGGCCATGTTGCTTTCCAGCGTGCTGTCATAGTAGTTGACGATGGTCACTTCCACAGGCTCGTCGTAGGGAGCTACCAGAGCGCCTTCGCCATACTTATCTTCATAGAACTTCTGGAGGTTATCAACGACCAGCTGAACCTGCTTGTCGAGATAATCCTTCTCGTGTTCGTCCACGGCGAACGCGGAGGTGGTCAGCAGGCTCAGGCACAGCGCCACGGCCAGCACCAGGGAAAGGATCTTTTTCATACCAGTTCCTCCTTTTGAGATTTGAGCATTTCTTCCGGCTGTTGTCGAAGCAGGAAGACTTTATGAATTTAGTTTAGCGATGCCATGCTTTTCCTGCAATCCTAAAATTTTGTCTTTTCGGGTATGATTTTTACCAGCCAATATCAAAAAACGACAAAATCAGTTCCCCGAAGGGCCATCCACACTGTCGCGCCGGAATTGAGCGGGAGAAAGCCCTGTCATCTTTTTGAAGACCCGGTTGAAGTACTTGGTGGAGCAGAAGCCGGTCTTTACCGCGATGTCGGACACCTTATCATTGCTGTTTTCCAGCAATTTCTTTGCCTTGCCGATGCGGACGTTGTACAGGTGGGTCATGACGTTAGTACCCGTATTGGCCTTATAAAAGCGGGATAGATAGGCGGGGCTGTAATGCACCTCGTCCGCCAGCATGGTCAGGGTCAGGTCCTCCTGATAATGCTGCTCGATATACTGGTTGATACGGACGATCAGCCACGTTTCCCGGCTTTCCCGATTTTCTTCCCGCGTCTGACGAATGCGTTTCAGATAACCGGTGATCGCAGCCAGCCAGTCGTCCAGCGTGCCGAAATGTTCGCAGGCGGTCAGCCGCTTTTTCTCTGCAGCAATGTCCTGCCGGGGCGCATACAGCCGTCCTGCTTCGGTCAGAAGGTAGCCTACAGCTGCTACCGTGGTTTCCGGCAAAGCGGGAAACCCGGCCGTATCCAGTTCATCCCGCAAGACGCGCAGGAAGGAGTCAATGTTGCCGCATTTCACCATTTCCCAAAGCATGTTCAGTTCTTCCATGCTGGGGAAGAAAAGCTCCCCATCCGAATGGCGCAGCTCCTCCGCCGTGTCCAGCACCATCATG
>ERZ772820.3184-NODE-3184-length-10712-cov-7.336774_pt1 | contig 10712 bp, 9 predicted proteins | sample MGYA00511377_ERZ772820 | MGnify/ENA primary metagenome ERZ772820 (study PRJEB29015, sample SAMEA2737684) | human gut metagenome | biome: human gut; feature: human-associated habitat; material: faeces | place: China | collected 2012 ...
GCAGGGTGCAGGGGCAGCGCCCCTGCTGGGGTCAAGGGGCAAAGCCCCTTGGGTCACCCCTGCACTCGGAATACGTCGATGACGTCCGTTTTCCGCTGCAGCAGCTTCACCAGCTTGTCCATCTGCTCGCGGGATTTCACTTCGAGGACGAAGCGGAAGGTCGCGATGCGGTTCTTTTCGTCCAGCTCGGTGTTGACCGTCTTAATCGGCACATTCGCATCGCCGATGATGGTCGCCAGCTCAATCAGCAGGTTCGTGTGGTCGTAAGCGACAATCTTGATGGACACGCAGAAGCCCGTGCCCGTGTCGCCGTCCGCCCACGCCACCTGCACCCGGCGTTCCGCTTCGCCGCGCAGGACGTTCACGCAGTCCGCCTTGTGAATCGTCACGCCGCGCCCGCGGGTGATGAAGCCCACAATGTCGTCCCCCGGCACGGGCGAACAGCACTTGCCGAAACGCACGGGGATATCCATATCCTCGTTGCCGGGCAGGATGATGCCGTGGTTCGCCTTGCCGGAGGCCTTGCGCTGCGGCTGATTTTCTTCTGTCAGCGCGAGCAGCTCCTCCGCCTTCGGGGCAGCCTGCGCCGTCTGCGTCCGCTGCTCATCCACCATGCGCGACACAACGTACACCGACGCCATGCCGCCATAGCCGACCGCGCTGTAAATGTCGTTCAGCGCCGTAAAGCCATACTTTTTGAGAATCGAATCATAATATTCCGGCTTAATCACATCCGGCGGATTCAGCCCGCGGCGGCGGCATTCGCGTTCCACCATCGCGCGGCCCGTCTCAATGTTTTCCTCGCGGTACTCCTTTTTCAGGAACGCGCGGATTTTCGCCTGCGCCTGCGGGGTTTTGCAAATGCGCACCCAGTCCGCGCTCGGGCCTTTCGACGATGCGCTGGTGATGATTTCCACGCGGTCGCCCGTTTCCAGCGGCGTGTCCAAAGGCATGATGCGCCCATTGATTTTGCTGCCGACGCACTTGTTGCCCACGGCGGAATGAATGCGGTAGGCGAAATCCAGCGGCGTCGCGCCCTTGGGCATACTGATGACGTCGCCCTTGGGGGTGAAGAGGAACACTTCCTCGGAGAAGAGGTCGGTTTTCAGGGTATCCAGGAATTCGCGGGAATCGCGCGTGTCGCTCTGCCAGTCCAGAATCTGCCGCACCCAGTAGAGCTTGGAATCCAAGTCGTTCGCCGCGCTGCCGCCCTCTTTGTAGCGCCAGTGCGCTGCAATGCCATATTCCGCGATACGGTGCATCTCCCAGGTACGAATCTGCACCTCGAACGGAAACGGCATCTTGCGCCCGCCGACGACCGTTGTGTGCAGGGACTGATACATGTTCGCCTTCGGGACGGAAATGTAGTCCTTGAAGCGCCCCGGCATCTGGTTCCACAGCGTGTGGACAATGCCCAGCACGGCATAGCAGTCCGGCACGGAGTCCACCAGCACGCGAATCGCAATCAGGTCATAAATCTGGTCGAACGGTTTGTTTTGCAGCACCATTTTGCGGTAGATGCTGTAAAAGTGCTTCGGGCGGCCGTCAATCGTGTGGTGGATATGCTGCTCATCCAGCTTGGCGGACAACTCGTCGATGACCATGCGGATATTTTCTTCCCGCTCCGAGCGCTTCTGCCCGACCTTCTGCACCAGGTTCTCGTACCCAACCGGGTCGATGTAGCGCAGGGACAAGTCCTCCAGTTCCTGCTTGATGGCGTACACGCCCAGCCGGTGCGCAATCGGCGCATAGATGTCCAGCGTCTCGCGCGCAATCGCCACGCGCCGCTCTTCCTTCTGGAATTTCAGCGTCCGCATGTTGTGCAGGCGGTCAGCCAGCTTAATCAGCACAACGCGGATGTCCTTGCCCATCGCCAGAATCATCTTGCGCAGCGATTCCGCCTGTGCTTCTTCCTTGTCGGCGAAATCGAGTTTGTTCAGCTTCGTCACGCCATCCACCAGCATGGCGACTTCCTCGCCGAATTCCTGCCGAATGGTATCCAGCGTGATGCCCTCGCAGTCCTCCACCGTGTCGTGCAGAAGCCCGGCGGCAATCGTCGGCGGGTCAAGGGACAATTCCACCAGAATGCTGGCGACAAAGCACGGATGGGTGAAATACGGCTCCCCGCTTTTACGGTACTGATTCTTGTGCGCCTCCTGTGCGAATAAATAGGCTTTTTCTACCAGCTTGTACCCGTCGCCGGGATAATACTTCTGCACGCGCGCCAGCATCTGGCTCAGCGGCATGGCCTCATAAACGGTATAAGTCATATTTCATCCTCCTCCCCGAAAAAATGTCGTTCGGGTTACATCTGCGTTTCCGCAGCATAATGGGTTATCAAGTATTTCCGCAGCGGGCTGTCCGTCAGCGCAACCTTGTGCATCGGCAGCAGCGTCAGCTGATACGGGTCGAGCTTGAAGGAAACCAGCGCCACCTGCCCAAAGACGGTCAGTCCGGTCAGCACCTGCTCTTCCGTCATGCCGCAGTCCTGCGCCAAGGCGGATGCCGCCATCGGGCCGCCGCGCAGCAGCCGCCGATACAGCCCACGCAGGGTATCCTCGGAGACGGTCATCGCCGACAATTGCTTCCGCAGGTCATCCGGCGCATCCGACAAGCACCACAGGCGCGCGTTCGGGCATTTCTGCCGGATAATGGCCTTAAGCCCCGGCAGCGTTTCGCCGTCCAGCAGCACCACATCGCGCCAGTCATCCCGCAGCTTTTCCACATCCGGCGCGAACAGCACGGTGTTGAACGCGCGCGCGTCCCGCACCTGCCCCACATCCGTGTCGGCTTCGCCTCCGCTGAGGACGTCCTTCGCCCACGCGCTTTGATGGGCAATCATCAGCACGCCGCGTCCGAGCCGCAGCTTCTCGCGCAGCTGATTCGTCCGCAGGGGCAGGATTTTCGCCTGCGTATCGCCTGATGATAAAGTGTTGTAATTCGACGCGAGGGCTGTCAATTCCTGCAAGAGCGCGGAGAAAATCATTTTCTCGTCCGGCCAGAGCAGACTGCCGCCCGTCTGCTTCATCGCAGCGACATTCAGCTGCACCGTCCGCTGTCCGCGGAATTCGTTCACTTCCGGCGAGAACAGCACGTCCACGCGCTCATAGCCGCGGTCTGCCAAATCCCCCTGCTGGAAGCCGATGCCGCCGCGCACGTTCGCGCCGTCGAGCAGCGTCAGCTTCAGGTGCGCCCCTCCCACGCCGACGCGCCGCGCCTCCTGCACATGCAGTCCGCGCGCCATCAGCACCGGGTTTGGGTTGCCGTAGCCAGTCGGCTGAAGCTGATTCAATTCGTCGATGAGCGCCATGTTCACCGCTTCGAGCGGCACTTCGAGTTCGTACTCCTTCTGCGGGATGTAGCACGTCAAGTCGCAGTTGTCGCCCTGCGGGATGACGCGGTTGAGCAGCCGCCGCAATTCCGGCACAAGCTCCGCACGGATGGTCAGCCCTGCCGCTTGCGAATGCCCGCCGAAGCGCTCGAACAGCTGCCCGTGCCCTTCCGCTTGATACAGCGCCTTGCACGCCGTCAGCATCTGATGAATATCCACGCCGGGAATCGACCGGCACGAGCCGACGGCAAGGTCGCCGTGCTGACTTAACACAATCGTCGGGAAATGGTACTTTTCGCAGATGCGCCCTGCCGCCAGCCCAATCACGCCGTTGTTCCACTCCTGACCAAGGATGACAATCGCGAAATCCGTTCGGAAATTCACCTGCGCCGGAATCGCGGAAATCGCATGTTCGACAATCTGCTTTTCCATCGCCTGACGCTCCTGATTCAGGCCGTTCAAGTGGGTGGCAATGGCAGTCGCTTCAGCTTCGTCCTTCGTCGTCAGGAGTTTGACGCACTGTTCGGCGGTTTCGAGCCGCCCGCCCGCGTTCAGTCTCGGCGCAAGGCGGAAGCCCAGATGCCCTGTATTGACGGGCTGGCTGACCTGCGCCAGCTCCATGAGCTTTTTCAGCCCCGGACGCGCGCTTGTCCCCATGCGCATCATGCCTTCACGGACGATGACGCGGTTTTCCTCCATCAGCGGCACAATATCCGCGACGGTCGCGAGGGCGGCGAGGTCAATCCGCTTTTCGACGCCATCCATGCCCAGCAGCGCCTGCGTGATTTTAAGCGCAACGCCCGCGCCGCACAGCCGCTTGAACGCATACGGCTCAATCAGCGGATTCAGCACTGCATCGGCTTCGGGCAGCTTTTCCGCCAATTGGTGATGGTCAGTGACGATGACGGTCATGCCGCGCTTTTTCGCCAGCGCAACTTCCTCCAGATTGGTGATGCCGCAGTCCACGGTCAGCAGCAGTCGGCTTTCCTTCGCGAGCAGCTCAATCGCGTCGGCATTCAGCCCATAGCCCTCTTCGTGGCGCGAAGGGATATACGGGCGGACGTGCTGTGCGCCGAGGTCGCGCAGGGTTTCGAGCATGATGCTCGTCGCGCAGATGCCGTCGACATCGTAGTCGCCGTAGATGGTGATGCCCCACTGCTCCCGGACGGCTTGGCGGATGATGGATACAGTCTTCTCCATGCCGGGCATGGTGAAGGGGTCAAGCAAATCGGTTAGGCGCGGATGCAGGAAGCGCTCCGCCTCCTCCGGGGTGTTGACGCCCCGATAGCGGAGGAGGTTTGACATGCGCAGGGGCAATGTCCCGATGCGTTCCTTGCTCTCGATGCCTTTCTTGGTGTATCTTAGCATAATTGTCCTTTTTCGCGGTTGGCAGAGTTGGTTTTCCTATCCATACAGGTCTTTGGCATAGTTCCAGAGGGCATGGGAACGGACGAAGTCCGCGATCGCCCTTTGGAAACCTTCGGCGCCTCCCATGTTAGTTGGTTTTGACCGAAAGTTTTTTAGTTCGTGTACCTTTCGTACCCCAAAGCAGCGGCACAAACCAATAAACATGGGTGTGCGCTGCGAAGGGGTCAAGGGGGCGACCGCAAAGCCCCCTTGTCGCCTCCGCAGAGGCGAAATCCCTGCGCATCGGGAAAAACTTCTGTGATAGAAGCACCCTTCTGCGATAAGAACAAAGAAGATTATGAAGGAACTTTCGTGCCTTCATCCGTCGCGCGGAGGAACACCGTTTCCAGCGAATCGTGTTCCTCCACCAGCATCCGAATCGGAGCGTCCAGCCCGCAGAGCAGGCGGAATAGCTGCGTCTGCGCATCCGGCACGGCGGAGGCATCGCATTCCAGCAATACCTCGCTGACCTCAATCGTCCGCGTTGGCAGCGCCTTCACCCGCCGCACGCACGGCAGTGACCGCAAAGCCGGAATCAGCTGCTTTTCCCGCATGGCAATGCTTGCCCGAAGCCGCAGCGTTTCGCCCGTTTCGGCTAATTCCTGCATGTCTGCTTCGTATTCCAAATGCCCGCGGTTCAGGATGAGTACCCGCTGGCAGAGCTGCTGAATCTCCGACAGGAGGTGCGAGGAAAAGATGACTGTGTGCGTTTTGCCGAGGTCGGCAATCAGCGCGCGAATCTCCACCACCTGACGCGGGTCAAGCCCGACGGTCGGTTCATCCAGCACCAGCACCTTCGGATTGCCGCACAGCGACTGCGCTACGCCGACACGCTGGCGGTAGCCCTTCGACAAGTGCCCAATCAGGCGGTGCGCTACTTCAGACAGCCCGCAGGTGCGGATAATGTCCTCCACATGCGCCGTAATCGCCGATTTCTGTACTTCCTTGAGCTCGCACACGAACCGCAGGTAGGCCCGAACGGTCATTTCGTCATACAGCGGCGGTTTTTCCGGCAGATAGCCAATCAGCCGCTTGCACTCGCGCGCGTTTTGGAGGAGATCCATGCCGTCCACCAGCACCTGCCCCGACGTCGGCGGCAGATAGCCCGTGAGGATATTGAGTGTGGTGCTCTTGCCCGCGCCATTCTGACCGAGCAGACCGACAATCTGCCCTTCCGGGGCGCGGAAAGAGACGTCATGCAGGGCTTCGACCGCACCGTAGCGCTTCGTGACATGCCTGAGTTCAATCATGGCGCATACCTCCCTTGGAATAGCATAAGTATTATAGCAGAATCCACATGAAAAAGCATGAACGAACTGTAAAGGATAAAAGAACGAGTAGACAAAAAGCCCCGCCTGCATGGAATTTCTCCCATGCAGACGGGGAAAAACGGACTATACACTTATGGAATCACCCAAAAGTGGCGGCGCCGAAGGTTTCCGAAGGGCAATCGCAGACTTCGTCTGTTTCCATTGCCCTTTGGTCGCCTCCGCAGAGGCGAAATCCTGTTACACGCGGTCGGCGATTTCCTTAGAAATTTTTGCGATGAATTCATCCAGCGTGCAGGTAACCGTCTGGTCGGTCGCACGGTCGCGGACGGAGACGGTGTTGTTCTCCATTTCCTGACCGCCGAGAATCAGCATGTACGGCACGCGGTCTACCTGACGCGCTTCGCGAATCTTGTAGCCAATCTTCTCGTTGCGGTCGTCCAGCTCGCAGCGAATCTTCTTTGCGCGCAGGGCAGCGTACACCGTCTTGGCATAATCCATCGACTTGTCGGACACGGGCAGCACCTTCACCTGAACCGGCGCCATCCACGTCGGGAACTTGCCCGCGAAGTGCTCGGTCAGGATGCCGATGAAGCGCTCGATGGAGCCGTAGCAGACGCGGTGAATCATAATCGGGCGCTTGCGGCTGCCGTCCACATCCACATACTCCAGGTTGAAGTTCAGCGGCATCTGGAAGTCCAGCTGAATCGTGCCGCACTGCCAGGTACGGCCGAGGCAGTCGCGCAGGTGGAAGTCAATCTTCGGGCCGTAGAACGCGCCGTCGCCCTCGTTGACGATGTAGGGCATACCGAGCTTTTCCAGCGCGGTTTTGAGGCCGTTGGTTGCATCCTCCCAGTCCTCGTCCGAACCCATCGAGTCCGCCGGACGGGTGGACAGTTCGACGAAATAATCGAAGCCGAACTTGGAGTACACCTGATTGATGAGGTGTACGACGCCGGCAATTTCGTCCGGAATCTGCTCGCGGGTCATGAAGATATGGGCATCGTCCTGCGTGAAGCAGCGGACACGGAACAGGCCATGCAGCGCGCCCTTCAGCTCGTGGCGGTGCACCAGACCCAGCTCACCCACGCGCAGGGGCAGGTCGCGGTAGGAATGGGGCTGGCTGCGGTAGACCATCACGCCGCCGGGGCAGTTCATGGGCTTGATGCAGTAGTCCTCGTCGTCAATCTTGGTGGAGTACATGTTGTCCTTGTAGTGATCCCAGTGACCGGACGTCTCCCACAGGTGACGGCTCATAATCATGGGCGTGGACACTTCCACATAATCCGCCGCGTAGTGAATATCGCGCCAGTAGTCAATCAGCGCGTTCTTCAGCTGCATTCCCTTGGGCAGGAAGAACGGGAAGCCGGGGCCTTCATCGCAGAGCATGAACAGACCCATTTCCTTGCCGATTTTGCGGTGGTCGCGCTTTTCGGCTTCTTCCATCATCTTCAGGTACTCATTGAGTTCCTCCTGATTGCGGAAGGCGATGCCGCTGATGCGGGTGAGCATCTTGTTGTTCTTGTCGTTCTTCCAATACGCGCCGGACAGGGCGGTCAGCTTGAATGCCTTGAGCGCCTTGGTGTAGCACAGGTGCGGGCCGACGCACATGTCGATGTAGTCGCCCTGCTGGTAGAAGGTCAGCGTCGCGTCTTCGGGCAGGTCGCCGATGTGTTCGACCTTGTAGATTTCGCCGCGCTCCTGCATGAGCTTGATGGCATCCTCGCGGCCAAGCGCGAAGGGCTTAATCGGCAGGTTCTGCTTGACGATGGCCTGCATTTCCTTCTCGATGGTCTTGAGGTCTTCGTCGGAGAGCTTCACGTCTCCCAGATCGACGTCGTAGTGGAAGCCCTTTTCAGTTGCCGGGCCATAGGCGAAATGCGCCTGCGGATACAGGTGCTTGACTGCCTGCGCGAGGATGTGCGCCGCCGTGTGGCGGATGACATGCAGCTCGTCGTCAGCGGGGCATTCGTCCACATGACCGTCATTGTAGATGATTTTCATGCTTTTTCCCTCCAGATTGATTGATTGGGACGAAAAAACGCTCGTCCCTCGCGTTGTTTCGAGGGACGAGCGGAAAAATCTGCCCGTGGTTCCACCCTGATTGGTTCTCTTTGCCGCGCTATCGTGCAGCACACGGTACGATCGGGAGGTGGTCTTCCCCTGCCGCCGAATCAGCGCTTTTCACCAAACCGCGCCTCTCTGGACATCCTTCGGCAGGATACTCTTCTCCGTCATCTCGGACGAGTTCAGTATAGCCCAATTTATTGTCTTTGTCAAGGTGGAGAAAAAGACTTTTTCACTTGCAAAGCGCAGAGACGAAATCCCCTGCATCAGCACGCGGGCATAGCATGAAAATGCGCTCAATTCAATCGCGCGGAAGGGTCAAGGGAGGAACTCCCTTGCGGAGTCCAGAGGCAGAGCCTCTGGTGGGGTCAAGGGGCAAAGCCCCCTTGGGTCATTCTTTCGCCCGCGGCTGGAAAATCAGCGCCATCAGCACCCCGAAGAAGACCGCGGCGCTGATGCCCGCAGCCGTGTTCGTCAGACCGCCTGTGAATGCGCCCAAGAAGCCGATTTCCTGCACCGCGCGCTTCACTCCTGTCACCAGCGCGTGACCGAAGCCAGTCAGGGGAACACTCGCGCCCGCCCCGGCGAACTGCGCAAGGGGCGCGTATACCCCGATGGCGCTCAAAATCACCCCCGCGACAATGTAGCCCACCAGAATCCGCGCCGGGGTCAGTTTCGTTTTCAGCAGCAGAATTTCGCCAATCATGCACAGCGCGCCGCCCACCAGAAACGCCTTGATGAGATTCCACACAATCGTCATGCTTCGTCCGCCTCCAGTACAATCAAGTGGGCAATGCCCGGAATCGCGCCGCCCTGCTGGCTGAATGTCGGGGAGAGCAGTGCCCCGGTCGCCATGAACGCCACGCGGTGAATCGCCTTCTCGCGGAAGAGGCGCATGATGTACCCGCACAGCACGCTTGCGGAACATCCGCAGCCCGAACCGCCCGCGTGGACATCCTGCTCAGGCGAAAAAATCAGCATTCCGCAGTCCACATAGCGCGCCGCGTCCAGGGGAACGCCCGCATCCATCATCAGCGTCAGCAGCAGGTCATGCCCGATTTTTCCTAAGTCGCCGGAGATGATGAGGTCGTAGTCCGCCGCCGTTCGCCCGGTGTCCATGAGGTGCAGCCGGAGCGTGTCTGCCGCGGCGGGCGCCATGGCAGCGCCCATGTTGTTCATGTCCTTAATCGCCAAATCGACAATGCGCCCCAGGGTGACGTGCGTCGCGCGGCAAATCGGGCGGCGCGCCGATGTGTCCAGCAGCGCAGCGCCCGCACCCGTGACCGTCCACTGCGACGTGGGCGGCCGCTGATTGCCGTATTCCAGCGGGAAGCGGTACTGCCGCTCCGCTGAGCAGAAGTGGCTGCTGGCACAGCACAGCGCGCGCCGCGCATACCCGCCGTCGCAGAGCATTGCGCCGATGCACAGCGTTTCCGCCATCGTCGAACACGCGCCGTAGATGCCCAGAAACGGCGTTTGCAGCTTCTGCGCGGCGGTGGAGGCGGCCATAATCTGGTTGAGCAGGTCGCCGCCGAGCGTCACGTCCACGCTTTCCGGCGTTGCGCCCGCTTTCTTCAGGCAGGTGTCCGCCGCCGTGTAGTGGAAGCGGCTTTCGGCTTTTTCCCACGTCTCTTCGCCGAACAGATCATCCTCAATTACCGCGTCAAATTCGCTGTGCAGCGGGCCTTCCCCCTCCTTTTTGCCAACGATGGCGGCGGTTTGGGCAATGCCGGGGCGGTTCGGGAGCAGAATCGTTCCCGTGCCGATGCGTTTCAGGCGCTCAGCCATGTGAATCCTCCTTTACCACGGGAATAATGCGTACACGATGCCGACCAGCACCGACGCGCTTGTGCCCCACACCAGCACCGGCCCGGCAATGGTGAACAGCTTCGCGCCCAACCCCAGCACCATGCCTTCACGCCGGAACTCCATGGCGGGGGACACCATGGCGTTCGCAAAGCCGCTGATGGGCACGAACGCGCCCGCGCCCGCGTACTGTCCGATTTTGTCGAACACGCCCAGCCCGGTCAGCAGCGCCGTCAGAAACACGAGCACCATGCTGGCGAACGTCGATGCGGTGGAGGGGGTCATGTCCAGCCACGCCAGTCCCGCCTCAATGCAGCATTGCCCGATGACGCAGATAGCCCCGCCGACCCAGAACGCGCGAATCAGCCCCTGCCCCATTTTCGATTTGGGCGACAGGCTGTCCACCAGCCGAGCGTAGCGGTCAAGCTGCCGCTGGCGGGCAGGGGAGGGCTGCTTGTCCTTCTCAAACATGGCTTTCGTCCTCCTTGTACGGACGATGGACACTCTTGTCCGGCGCAGGGCGGAAGCGGACTTCGCGCTCTGCCGGACGCGGGGTTTTCAGAAGGATGAACTGCTGGGAAGAATAGCGCTGCATAAAATGACTTCCTTTCTATTGATGATGACTGCTGATTCCAGCGCCGGTAGTGGCGAACGAAGGGGTCAAGGGGGCGACCGGAAAGCCCCCTTGTCGCCTCCGCAGAGGCGAAATCCTCTGCAACAACGAAAAGATTGTCTGCTTTTTCAGACAGCCCAAATTGATTTCTCTCTCATACTGATGAAAAGAGCAGCTTCCAGAGGGCAATGAAAACGGACGAAGTCCGCGATCGCCCTCT
>ERZ772820.3187-NODE-3187-length-10690-cov-7.331171_pt1 | contig 10690 bp, 1 predicted proteins | sample MGYA00511377_ERZ772820 | MGnify/ENA primary metagenome ERZ772820 (study PRJEB29015, sample SAMEA2737684) | human gut metagenome | biome: human gut; feature: human-associated habitat; material: faeces | place: China | collected 2012 ...
CGCAGTCTCTCCGCTTTCGACATGGATGGCTGTTCAGAAGCTCTGAACAGGGGGAGGTATCAGATGGTGTGTTCTCAGTGGCCGAATGCCTGCTGGATCTTTCTTAGGCGGATATAAAATGCTGCTTCAACTCCCATGTTCGTTGCCTACCGATTGGCCTCTTGTTCCTACATTTTGCTGACAACAGCCCTGATATCTACCGCTATAAGTGAGCTTTTGCGTTTTCCTCTTACAAATAAGAATACCTTTCATTCATCGACCCGAAACCAGAATATGGGGCGGCGGAATAATACCGCCGCCCCACATCTGTATTGTACCGAGACGATTATTTGTTGTAGGTGCGGAACAGGAAGGTCACGATTTGAGCACGGGTGCAGTCATTATCGGGACCGAACAGCCCGCCGCCGATGCCGGTGGTGATGCCGTTTGCTGCAGCCCATGCCACCGCATCCGCATAGTACGCGTTTTTGGGAACATCGCGGAACTCCGCTGTACCCTCTGCCCTGGCACTTAGCGCACGGTAGAGGAAGGTCACGCTTTGCGCCCTCGTACAGGTAGCATCGGGTGAGAATCTTCCATTGCCCGTGCCAGTCGTGATCCCGTTCTCGACTGCCCAAGCCACCGACCTCGCATAGTAGGCACTTGCGGGTACATCAGAGAAACTGCTGGCATTCTTCGGCTCCGGACTGCCCGCTGCACGCCACAGGAAGGTGACGATCTGCGCGCGGGTGCAGGGAGCGTCGGGTGCGAACAGACCGTTGCCGACGCCGCCGGTGATGCCGTTTTTCGCAGCCCATTTGACGGCCTCATAGTAGTAGGCGTCCGTGGAAACATCCGCAAAGCTCTGTGTTGGAGTTTCCTCAACGAAGCGGGCTCTGACAGTCACATCGCCTGCAGGCATGATGAAGCTGTACTCGCCGCCCCACTTTCTGAGATCGAGTTCGCTGCCCTTCTTGTCCATAACCATAAGCATTTCCAGCTCATAGCCCCTGTCGGGATAGACCATGATGGTTACTGTGGAGCCCTTGGCAGCAGGCGAAGGCGAAACGGTAATGCTGCCGTTCATAGTCCTTTCGACCATGATGTTGTAGGCCGGGTTAAAGATGCCTCCGCCCGAGCCGCCGCTGCCACCCGAGCCGCCGCTGCCACCCGAGCCGCCGCCCGAAGATGCAGCATACTTCACCCAGCTCACGCCGAAGGGCGACAGACTGGTCACACGGAAGTGCAGGCCATCCGCCTGCTTCGTGTGCGAAACGAGCTCCAGTTCACCGGCATGGGCAGCAGTCGTAAGCATGTGGACTATCGTAAAGGTATCCTTGCTGTCTGTGCCGTTGGGATAAGGAAGCACCACCTCCACACCGCCTGTGGGGAAATTCGCTTCATTGACCTCGACCCAGTTGCCCTCGGCGTTCTTGTATTGCAGCGCAATGTCATAGAACGCACGGTTTTCCGCCGTTCCGATCATCATGGTCTCAAGCCGGAGCTTGATCTTATCCGCCGTATCAAGGTCAGGATGACTCTCCAGCACCTGCGGCACGGTCAGCTCTCCGATGACCAGCTTGTGCGCGGCGATGTCCGCGCTGATATTGCCAGTCACGCCGGTGAGTGTGACGGTATAGCTCCCGTCCGCGTTCTTCCGCGCGGAAACCGTCTCGCAGCCTGCTGCGTTGCCGCTGTCGGTCAGGCAATCGTAGCCGTTGACGGTCAGCTTGGAGAAGTCGCTGTACTCAGCGGCTGGCCTGACCGTGAAGGTCACATCACCGCCTGCGCGGATCTCGGTATCCGGCAGAGTGTCCGCAGGCAGCCTTTTCACATCGGAGATCTCATAGCCGGACCCGCCCGTCGGAATGGAGAAGCCGCTGTACTCGGCAAAGGCCGCCTTGACCTCCACATTCCTGCTCAGGCTTTCAATGGTCAGTGTGTTGGACAGGCAGTGATCCATAGTCACGCCAAGGGAAGACATGTTCTCCCGGGTGACCGCGGTGCCGTTCACCGTCCAGCGGTCGGTCATCATTCCGCTGTTCGGTACTGCGGTGAATACCAGTCTGGAGCCGCCGGCAACGCTGGCCTGCCGCCCTGCGGGCAGAGCCAGCTCCATGCCGTCGGCAGCAGCGCTCAGCGTGCCGCCATCGCCGTCCACGGCGTAGGAAACATCATAGCGGACGGCTGTGGCGAACACCACGGTGACCGTGTGCGCCTGCGTCACATTTTCCAATGTGTAGCTGGTCTTGTTGGAAGAGTTAGGCACGGGAACACCATCCACCCGCCACTCCTTCACATAGCCGTACTCCGCGGGAACGGCGGTAAAGGTGATGCTCTGCCCGTAGGTCACGGTGGCGTGGCTTGCCTCATGACCCTCGGCGGTGATCGTGCCGCCGCCGGAAGCATCGTAGGTCACCGAATAGGTAGTGGTATTCTCTGTAAATACGGCTTCAATGGCGTATGCCATTGTTGCCTCCTGCCCGGTGGGAACCGTCCAGCGCAGCGTTGCAGTCTCGTTTGTAAGGGTCTCGCCATCGATCGTCCAGTGGTCGAACACATAGCCGTTATGCGGCGCGGCAGTGAAGGTGACCTGCGTGCCGCCGCGGATGCTCGCCGCGCTGCCGGAGTACCCATCTGCGGTCACGGTGCCGTGCTCCGCCGTCCAGCTGACGATGTACTCCACCGGGCGGAACGCTACGGTGATGACCGCGCCCGCGCTTCCGGCGGTATAGGTGTAGGTGTTGTCCGTTTCACCGCTGACCGGCGTGCCGTTCACCGACCACTGCTCCACCTCGTAGCCGGTATCCGGCTCGGCGGTGAAGGTGACGGAAGCGCCTTCTGCCAGTGTGAAGCCGGAGGCAATATTACCAACCTGCTCCGTACCGCCCGCCATTGCGCCGGTGATGCGGCCGTGCTCTCCGGCGGATGCCGTGATCTTGTCGCCCAGCGGCATGAACTGTACCATAACGGTCTTCTCCGCGTCAACACCTCTGAGCACCAACTGCGTCCCGATGAAGGCCGCGCCGCTCTCCTGGTACACCTCGTCGTTCACGCGCCATTCCTGCACACGGTAGCCGTCATCCGGAGCTGCGGTAAAGGTCAAATCGGAACCCTCATAGACCTCTGCGCCCGAAGAGAGGTCGCATGTATACGCCGCCATATTTTTGCGGACCGTGTTTGCGGTCAGGGTGCCGTTGTTGCTGCCGCCGACCGCCGCCACGGAGTAGGAGATCGCATACTTGTACAAGGCTGCAAAATCCGCCGAAAGCGTCTGATCTGCCCTGACATTGTGGATTGTATAGGTATGATTATCGCTGTTGTCCACCGCTGTCCAGGCTTCGTCGGGATTGTTCACAACATAGCCTGTATCCGGCTTGATGGTAACGGTCAGCTTCGTTCCGGGATCCACATAATCGGTAGAGGTTATGGTGACAGGCTCGCTGTTTTTTGTGCCGCGCACCTCGATCGTGCCGTTTTCCGTGCTCTCGATCACCACGACCGGCTTCTTTGCCACGGTGACAGTGACCTCGGTATCGGCGGCCAGCTTCAGCTCCGCCGACCTGCCGCCTGCCGCAGACGTTACATTTTCGCTCCACGAAACGAGATCATAGCTGCCGTCCAGCGTCAGCGTGAAGTTCACCGGCGTATTCGCCGCATAGGAGCCTCCGCTCGTCAGTTCCGTGCCATTGCTGGAGGCTGTCAGGGTCGCCTTGTCCCCGTCCTCGGCTGCAAGACCGAGGATCTTCCAGCTGAGACGGTGGGTGTTGGCCACGGCGACCACCGCGCGGACATACAGCGCTGCCGAATCGCTGCCAAAGGCGGTGTCGTACAGCGTGAAGCTACCGCCGGAGCCGCCTTCCTTCCAGGTCTTACCGTCCGTGGAGTACTCCCAGCGGTTGACCGTGTTGAAGCTCGTGTCCGTGAAGGTGACCGTATAGGTCAGCGCCGTGCCCTGGGGCAGAACGCTGCCCGCAGCCACAGTCTCGCCGGTCCGCGCCCAGGTGATGGCGACCGTGCCTGCAGAAACCGGGTTCTCTTGCCCATCCGTCAGCGTGGGTTCAGCGGCGGTGAAGGTTTTTTTCGTCACAAAGGAGACCGTGACTGTGTATTCCGTCTGATCCAGTCCGGAAAGGGTCAGTTCTTTCTCGCGGTAGAGCTTACCGGCGCCCGGCCATGTGTAGTCCGTACCGTTCACCGTCCACTTTTCCACCATATAGTCGCTCTGCGGGTCTGCGGTAAAGGTGACGGAGGAGCCGTAGGTGACCTTTGCGTTGTTTGCGATCGTGCTACCGCCGCCGGTCTTGGCGGTGACGGAGCCGTTTTCGCTCGCGCTGTAACGGATCACGGAGAACTGGTTGGCGAATTCCACCTCGACCTTGAGCTGCCCTTCTCCGGCATCGCGGGCGATGCTGAACGCGTCGATGCTCAGCGTCTGCGTGGCCGAGCCTGTGGTCACTCCGATGCGGTATGGCGAGCCTTCTCCGACCTCCGTACCGTTCACCAGCCAGCGGCTGACCTGATAGCCGGTCTCCGGATTGGCCTGGAACACAAGCTGCTCTCCCTGCTTGCGGTTCTCGCCGGAGGAGAAGCTCGTCAGGTTGCTGCCATAAGATCCGAAGATCGTGCCATGCCCGGTGGCGGCCACCTGATAGTAAACCAGCGCCGCATCAGCCTCGCGGCGGAGAGAGTTCGTCTGCAGCGTGACCGAGTACGCACTTTGCAGGCGTCTGGAATCCTCCGATTCCTTCCACTGCGGCGCAAAGGTAAATACGCCGGTCCTGTCCGGGTCAGAAAAATATTCGTTGATGTCGGAAACGGTCAGGCTGTTTGTCAGCGCATCCCTGTCACGCTCCAGAGCGCCTTCAAAGTCGAGCTTGATGTCCTGCAGTACGGCGGGCGCGGTATCCCAGGCCGGGCGGATCGTCAGCCTGCGCGGTGTAACGGTCAGCACGGCGGACGCAAGCTCCCTGCCGTTGCTGTCCTTTGCCGAGAAGGTATACTGTCCGGCGGTCTGTGGGAGGTAGCCGGTGTCGATGCCGGCCGCCGCCGCGCCGGGGGCTGCCGCCTGATAGGAGACGGTTTCGTCTGCCTTCGTCCACGCCTCACCGTCCCACTTCTGCGTCTGAAGCGTCAGATCTGCGCCGTATTCCACAGATGCGCCGAGCGCCTTGCCGTTTTCGGTCAGCAACAGACGGTACAGAGTGGTATTCTTCCCTTCAGTGTCCTTGCCCAGCGCAGCGTAATACACCGGCGTTTTCGAGCTGGAGGCCGCATAGCCGCCATCCGCGGTCACAGCCGCGTGGATGGTGTATACGCCCTGGGTGGGAGCTGTCCATTCCATAGTCATCGTGCCGTTCGCATCCGTCGTGACTGCGATTGAAAAGCTCTCCCCGGTGGCGGTGTCCGTGATAACGAAGGCCGCGGGCTTTTTTGCCAGCCTTTCACCGTTGCTCGCCACCTCGGCAGTGAGCGTCAACTCCGAGCCCGATCGCTGCTCATAGGTGACAACGGGAACCTCAACTGTTTCGCTATAGGAAACAGGCATCAGGCTGCTCAGGGGATATGCGTCGTCGCCGATCAGCAGCTTTTCCGCCGGATCGACTTCGGTCACGGTGTAGGAGCCCGTGTCCGCCGACTTTTTCAGGAGGAAGAAGCATTCCTTATCATCCTTCTCGCCGAAGAGCACGATCTCTGCGTCGTCCTTACTACGATAGAAAACGGAATACTGCGGCTTGCTGGATTCTTCCAATTCAGCTTCCGTGCCGACAGTGCCGCTGTCGTCGTTGAAATATTTGCCGCCGCTCTCCCAGTAGAAGGCCGGTTTTGCGGTCGAGCCATCCCAGTGGGCCACAGCGAAGTAGACCGTGCTCGTCTCGCCGGCGGTTACTTCCGTGCTCAGCTGGCCTTCGGCGTGGGCTGTTGTAAAGCCTTTCACCTCGGCAGTTTCGTTGAACGCAGTATATACGGGAGAAAGTGCGTCCCCTGTCACAGCATATCGCTTGCTGCTGTCCGGACCGGTCAGCTGGTAATATTGGGTCTTCGTGATCGTGGTGCCGTCCTGTGTGGTTTTGCTCTCGATCACGCCGATGTACGGGCCGTTTTCTCCCGCCCGGTACACAGTGCCCTGCACGTCACCCTTCTCGAAGGAGGCTGTTTTCTGAACGCTCTGTTGCTGTGTATCGGTCGTTTGCTCCGTCCAGTCCGCCCCGCCGTAGTATGGCTTGCTCTGCGTTCCTTCCCCGCCGGTCGCGTGTGTCACGGTTACATCGCTAACGCTGGTGGGCAGTGCGCCGATCGTCAGCGTGGCCGCGTTGCTGTAATAATACACCGCAGAAGACTCCGCCAGTGTGTATGCTGTCACCATCAGCCGGTACTGGGTGCCGTTCATTGCGGCCGCTGCGTCACGCACGGTCAGTGTCGAGCTGGTCGCGTTGCGTACATCTTTCCACGCAGGCGAGCCAGGGTTGCGCTCCTGCCATTGCATGGTAAGGGTAGTCTTCGGATCGCTCTTGAATACTGTGGCCGAAAAAACTGCATCCCCTCCGGGGCGCACCGTTTGATTGGCGACCGCACCGACCTGAACATAGTTCGGGCCGTTTTCCTTCGGCGTGGTAAAGCTGATCGAGCTGCTGTCCACAGACTCCACGCCGTTGGTGCAGCCGCGCGCCACAAAGGTGTAGGACACATCTCCCGCCAGATCGTTCAGCTCAAAGCTGTTCTTCGTTCCGGAAACGGCTCCAACAAAAGCATGCGGCCTTGTGGCGCCCTCTATCACGCGGTAGATACGATACTCCTCCGCCGGACGGCTGCCCGCACTCCAGGTGAGCGTTGCGCCGGTGCTGGTAAGCGTTTCTACTGCCAGATCTCTGGGCGGAGAGGACGGCGCGGAGACATCTTTCACCAGATAGCCCAGCGCGGGGACCTTTTTCCCATTGAGCGTCATGTTCCACATGGCGAAGTTCCACGAGAAGCCATAGCCGTCCGCCTTGGGGCTGTTCACCGAGCCGCTGTGCTCCGTGCCTGTGCCGTTCATTTTGGAGTGGCTCTTGGTAAAGGTATAACCGGCTCCGCCGCCCACCTTCGCTCCGCCGATCTTTTTCCATGCCACCACATTCACAGAGAGTTCGTACTCAAAACTCTTCTCTGTCTCCTTGGTAACGGTAATGGTCTTTTCGATGTTGCCCTTACCCGTCAACTCGGACCAGCCGCTGTTGGACACGAGAGGGGTAGAGCCGCCTGCGTTGGTGATTTGGCTGACGTCGGAGCGGTAGCTGAAGGGGTTGCCCGCCTCTGCCAGCCGATCCTCGGCAATGGGTTCTAATCTGTAGGCGACGGCTTCTTCATTGTATTCCTCCACAGAGATGATACTGGTGTGGGGTGGCAGGGTCTTCATGACCGCCATATCTTTGCCGTCGGAAAGATTTCGGTAGGTATAGACCAGTACGGGAACACGGTACACCACCACTGCGTTCTCTCCGGAATTGTTTTCATAGTCGACGCTGTGTTCAATGGAGCGGCTGACATTGGTGGCCCAGGTGAAGTTGTTTTCGATGGTGGTCTCAAAACCGGCGCCGGAGTTTTCGACCTCGACCTCGTACCCCACCAGCACGGTAGTGTTCAGGCCGTGGCTCTTGCCGCTGCCGCTCCCGCTGCTGCTGCTTTTGCCGTAAGCCGTGCGGCCCTCGCCCAGATCGTCTCCCAGCTCCTCAAAGTAGGGCACGGCCTCCAGCACGGCCAGCACGTCGTAGTCCGTCCACTGACGCTCCACGCCCACATAGCGCACCAGGGTGCTGTCGCTGTCATAGTTGAAGTCGGTCAGACACACATAAGCGCCAGATTGCTTGTTGATGAACCAACCGTTCGTTTCCGAGTGCCTGAACTCATAGCCGCTGTTATCGCCCTTTGGCTGGTAGCCGATGGTATACAGGGTGCTGTAATGGTTTCCGGTGCCGCTCTGCTTGACCAGCGATGCGAAGACGACCTGCTCGCGCCCCTCGCCGTTGCCGTCAAAGTTGCCCACGGCCACGGCCTGCACCTGCTTGTTGGTGATCTTGGTTGATCCAATGTATTTGTCGGTGTGATTGAAGGCACCGTGAGTGTACTTGTGGGCGAGGGAGCCGTTGCCGCTGTTGTCCTCCCACGCGTACACATTGCCCGAGAAGAACACCGCATCCGGCTGCGCCCCGCCCTGATAACGGAAGCACTTCACGATCAGCGGACTGAGGACCTCGTCGCCGCTGTACAGACCGTGAGTGGTCAGCGTATTCGTGGTATGTGTCTGCCGGTGCAGGAACTCATACTGGCCCTGAAAGTTTTTCTGCACGCCTGTCCACACTTCGGTCATGCCGACGCACCGAACCATGGAGAAGCCGCAGGTTTTATTGTTGATCGAGATATTATGGTTGCCGGAGTAGTCGATCATGCCCGCCGTGACGATCTCCGGGAAATCCGTCCCGTTGGAGGAGTCGTCACTGGCCAGCACATTGCCCACGGAGGAGCTGCCCCAGACATAGCGGTGCAGCTTGCTCGCCGGGGACACATCTCCCACCGCAACAGGCCCATCGCCCGCCGAGGGCGCGTATTTGAAGGTCTGCGTCCACACGCCCTCCAGCCTGTCGTACAGGAACACCTGCGTGCCCAGATTCTGGACACTGTCGTTGCCATAGGTATCGTTCAGCCCGGCGGTGATGACCAGCTCATCGTAGCCGTCCTTGTCGGTATCCGCCGCCGTCAACTGCACCACCGGCACATTCTGAATATGATTTGCCTTCAGGGTGCGGACATCCAGCAAGTCGTACACGTTTCCGATCTCGCCGCTCTTGGTCAGCGTCAGTCTGCTCCCTTCGCCGCTGATGGTGTATTCCATCAGCTTGGCATCTCTGTTTCCCTGCGTGGGCGGCACGTAGACGACCACGGAATCCACGCCGTCGCCGTCGAAGTCGCCGCAGGCGATGGCGGCGAAGCCGCCCAGCTCAAAGGCAAGGCGGTTGATCCAGCTCCGGCCGTCGGAGGACACCGTGCTGGTGTGCACCGCATTGTTGTTCCGGTCCCGCAGGGACAGCTCGATCCCTGCCGCACTCAGACCGATCATGGCGATGTGCTCCTGGCGTCCGCTGCCGGTATTCACACCGTCGGTGGCCGCCACACGGTAGCTGGCTTGCGCTGAAGCCGGGAGGGAGTTGAACGTCACGCGGTACTGGTTCGCCAGATTCGGGAAGGCCCTCATCAGATCTCCCGCCTTGGAGCCGTCCCCGTTGTAGTCATAGGTGTGGCTGTACAGCGGTGCTCCGCCCCAGCTGTAGGACAGCATCAGCTCCGACTTGACAAACAGCGGCACGGCGCGGCCGCTGCTGCCGAAGGGGGCGTCCGCCACCGCGCTGTTGTACTCAGTGCTGTCCGCTGTCAGTCCTGTAGCCGCCGGCAGACCGAAGGCTCCCTTGCCCTCGGAGGCAGCCGCAGTGCCTTCCTCCGCCCGCACCATGGCGGGCAAAAGCTGCACGCACAGGATGGCGCTCAACAGCAATGCCATAAGTCTTCTGCTGCAATGTTTCATAAGCGATTCCTCCTTTGCTTCGCAGGGTGTCACATAATTCTGCTTATTCTAATTTTACCATGCTTTTCTCGCCCGCGCTGTGTCGTTTAGGGGCGAATTCGTGTTGTTTAGGAGAACAGGGCATATATCGCTTGTGCGATTTGTGCTCCTTTGCTACAATGTTGGAAGAAAGGAGGACGGTACGGTGAGCACAAAAAACAGGAAAATCTGGGCTGCTGGGGTATTGCTGATCCTCACGGTCGCGGCGGCGATCGGGTTCCTGTTCCGCCTGTCGCAGCCGGATCAGGAACAGCGGTCGGTCTACCTGAACTGCACAGAGTCGGATCGCGGCGGCTGGGTATTCTTTACAGAGGCCGGCCCAGTGGAACCTGTCTTCGGCTTTGGTGGTTATATCAACGGTATTCCGGCGGAGGGGACCGGCCCTGTCGCGGCGGAGCGCGTGATGGAGGAACCGGGTGCGCGGCACTTTCTGCAGTTTGACAGTTACGGCGCTGGCCTGCAGGTGTTTCTGGATCATACGCTTCTCTATACAGACTTTCCGGCCGAGGAAAACCCGGTGGACAGCTTTCTGGAGGATGTTGATCCTGCCAGTATTTCCCACGACGGGCTCCGCGTTCCGCTGCCGGAGGACTGCGGCGGGAAGCGGCTTCGCATTGTCACCTACGGACCCTCCGGCGATGGCCTTCGCCAGCCGGTACTGCCCTCGCTGGTGGGACGCTTTTCCGACGCCGTGGTACAGACCTCCGGCGTCGTCTGGCCCATGGCGGCAGTCACGGCGCAGCTTTTGCTGGCGATCTGTCTGCTACTGGTGCTGCTGCTTGGCGCACACGATGGCGAGTTTCTCTGGAAGCTGCTGCCTCTGATCGGCTATTTCCTGCTGGCGGCGGCAGCCGGGGTCTGTCATACCTATCTCGAAATTTCGGCCGGGCTGAATGCTGACGCCGGGCTTCTGAACTGGGTCTACCTGATCTATATGGATCTTCTTTACTGCTATCTGGCCGCGGCGCTGCACGGCTGGAAGCGGTGGGTGCTGCTCTCCGGTGCGCTGCTCCATATCCTGCTTTCTGCGCTGTGGAGCTTCGCGGCGCTGCCGCTGCTCGCCAGTGCAGCGGGAGACTGGCTCGGCACCACCCTGTTTCTTCTGGCTGCGGCGCT
>ERZ772820.3189-NODE-3189-length-10687-cov-6.472536_pt1 | contig 10687 bp, 6 predicted proteins | sample MGYA00511377_ERZ772820 | MGnify/ENA primary metagenome ERZ772820 (study PRJEB29015, sample SAMEA2737684) | human gut metagenome | biome: human gut; feature: human-associated habitat; material: faeces | place: China | collected 2012 ...
ATTGATTTCGCATAATCAGTTATTTTGATATATGGAAATCATATTAATAAATCAGAAAGCGGGTATACTATAACTTCGTTTGCTGCAAGTCTTGCGCTTGTAATAGTTATAGGAGTGATACAATGGGTGAATATACCAATTTTTTCGAAGATATGACCTATGATATCTTTGAGAAGGAAGATTATGTGGAAGAATTAAAGAAAGCAGCAAAGCTTTTTCGTACATTTGATAAAGCATTGGATTCATTTATCGTAAATCATGGATATGATGGCGATTTATTAAATGTGGATGAAAAAGTATCTTTTATCACATGTAAGTTAAAGGCGGCAGGAGTTCCTGTGCCACGAAATATTAAGAAATGGTATACGGAACATAAAAAGATAGGACGAAAAACGGCATTTCAGTTATGTTTTGCTTTTGGATTGCAGGTAGACGAAGTAAATGACTTTTTAAGAAGAATTTGCCTGACACGAGGACTTGATTGTCATGATGTAAAGGAAGTTGTTTATTTTTTTGCATTGAAAAACGGATTGAGTTATGAGGATACGAAGGAAGTCATATCAAAGGTTACAATTGTTAAGCCTGATAGGGTAGTAAAAGATGATATTGTCTATACGGAGTTTATTGCGGAAGAAATTGATGATATTGAAACTGCCGAGGAACTCATTCTGTATCTGAATGAGAATACTGATAAGTTTGGATATAACAATGTGACTGCGTATGAAATAATTCGTTCTATATGGAATGATATATCACAAGAAAACGGTATTGCCTTAAGAGAAAAGAAGTTGTTGTATGTGGCATTTGATAAGGATACTAACGATGAGCAATTAGAAGAGGATACTGATAAAAGGAGAAAAGAACGAAAACGAATGGACGACTCGATTTGGGAGATTTACCTGCAAATATTGGGATTGTCCGGTAATTATACAGATAAGATCTATAAAAATAGAAGTATTAAGTATATTCTTAAAGATAATGAATTGCTGCATCCTTTAGCAGAAGATTCATTCCCTGACAGAGGTGGACTGAATAAGATTTTGAACGGAAGACATGCATCATATGAAAGTGTCCGGAAATTGCTGATTTTGTTGGTATTCTATAAGTTCTGGGCAAATAAATCATTGTGCAGTAATCATTATGCAGCAGGATATGGTGATGCAGACAGATGTATATCGACAATAAATGATAATCTTGTGGATGCAGGATATCCTATACTATATCCTGGCAATCCATATGATTTTATAATATTTTTTTCGGTGAATGCAGATAATCCATTGATGACATTTCGAGATTTTATGCGGGAGATGTTTCTGAACAAAATGGACAGTAATGGCAATCCGATTACCAAGGAATAATGCATTCACAAATCCGGCATTAATATTCACATTGTAAAATCTGAGTTCAGTATGTGGATGATGATAAAAGGAATGGTGGTCTATGAGAGAACGGGAATCATTAAAATCGAATACGGACATCAGATTTACAAACCATGCAGGCGGTGAAATGCATTATGTTGTGGGTGAAGTGATTGGCAGGGGTGGTACTTGTCTTGTGTATGATGGATATTATATCAATAATGCAGGGACCAAAACTACGGTAAGGATCAAGGAATGCTGTCCGTATAAGCTGCATATCAAACGGGAAGAGAATGGCAATCTGGTTGTTGCCGGGAGTGAGAAGGTAAGATTTGAAGAATATAAAGAGCGGATAAGGAAATCTTTTGACATTGCAAATGCATTTCATCAGACTTCCGGACTAACGAATCTGACAAGCGGTGTATATGACAGATACGAAGCCAATAACACAGTTTACATAGTATCTTCGTATATGGAAGGCAGTACCTTGGCGGATGCAGAGCTTGAAACACTGTCTGCTGCGGTCCGGACAATATTAAGTGTGTCGAAAAGCATTGAGAAGATGCATGATAATGGATATTTGTATCTGGATGTAAAACCGGAAAACGTGTTGGTATATGATGAAACACCGGATTTAATTCAGCTTTTTGATTTTGATTCTGTTGTACCGATAGATGCAGACAGGGATATTACAGAATATAGAATAGCGTATTCAAAGGGATTTGCTCCTATCGAACAGAAAACAGGGAAAATGTCTCAAATAGGCAGGCATACGGATATTTATAGTATAGGTGCGTTATTATTTTATCTGTTATTTGACAGAGCACCCAAAGCGATTGATTGTGGTTTTGACGTTGTTTATGATTATGAAAAATTGAAGTGGAATACTATATACCAGCAAAAAGTATACAAAGAATTGACGATGTTTTTTCATAACACATTGCAGACATACTATAAGGATCGCTATCAAACGGTAGAGGAAGTAATTGACCAATTAGAGTGTATTTTGAAATATGCAGATTTGCCGGTTCCGTTTATATGTGCCGGATATGTTACAAATGCAGGAAAAGTGATTGGCAGAGATTGGGAATGCAGGCAAATAGAAAACTGGTGTTCCAAAGCAGGCAGGTTACTGTTCGTGACGGGAATGGGTGGTATAGGAAAAAGCACCATTGTTCGTAAGTTTGCAAGTGAAAACAGAGAAAAATTTGATAATCTGATATATATGCAATGTCAAAACAGCATTGCAGAGACTATTACAGATGATGTGCAATTCTGCATCAGCGGATATGAAAAGAATGAGGAGGAATCAACCAGGGAGTATTTCCTTAGAAAAGTAAAAGCTGCGAAGGAACTTACCAGTGATACAGAATCCTTGATTATTCTGGACAATTTTTCGGGAATAATTGATGAGGATTTCCTTGAGCTGTTAAATGTGAATTGGAAAATTGTTGTGGTTACCCGTTCTGATATGAGTGGAACCGGATATGATTCATTGGAGATAAAGGAATTATCGAATAGGGAAGAACAGTATAGACTTTTTGAAGAAAATATGAATAGTACTCTGAGGAAAGAAGAATATCGCAAAGTTGACCGGATTATTGAACTGGTAGCAGGTCATACCTTATCTTTAGTATTGATTGCAAGACAAATTTCAAAGAGCTTGTTGGACTTGGATAGTGCATTAAATCTTGTTGCAAGCAATGGTTTTACGGATATGGCACCGGAAAAAATAAAATATATGCAGGATGGTAAAGAGTATTATGAAAGAATTTCTGATATTCTTAAAGCAATATTTGATGTTTCAGTTCTTTCGGACGAAAAAAAGAAATGTCTTAAAGTACTATCATTATTTGATGTGAATGGTATCGAAGCAAATGAAGCGAAGGAATTATTGCGGTTAAGTTCTCTGGATGAGATAAATGAACTTGTTGAATTGGGATGGCTTGAATTAGATGAAAAACAAGTAAGAATGCATCCGCTAATTCAGGAAACCATGCATCAGATTCCGTGGCTGGATGAATACAGACAGATTGCGGTAGAGGAAATGCAGTATTTGTTCAAGGAAATTAAGCTTAACGGCAAGCAGGAAGAATACCCTAAGAAACTATATCTTCCAAATTATAGTAAGTTAAGGACGTGCCTGAATACTTCCAAGTCCGTACTGTTACACGGAGGAAGAGATAATATTCTGTGTGGAGAAAAAGTATATAAAGACCTCATGTTTGTTACGCTTATAAATTCTCCAAAAGATCAGGAAGAATATATTATCAGAAATGCAGAAAAACTGTTTGATGATAATGACAGTATTGATCCGTATTCTATAATGGAACTGTATGATTATGTGGTTTATCTCCTTTGCCAGAAAAATGATTATCAAGAAGCCGGCAAGTATCTGGACAGGGCAAAAGCATTTGCGCATAGGTGGAAAAATAACTACATCTGGGGTTTGTATTATGATATGCTGATGGATTTTTATGAAGAATTGTTAAATGGAGCATATTATTCAGATGATGAAGATGAAGTAGAGTTGTTGAAAAAAATGCTTGTGACTATGGATAAGGCGATTCATTTTATGGGAAAATCAAAACATGAAATGGCGAAAAATCTGTATGCAAAATATGTTCTTGGGAAAGCAGCTCTTATGATACGAAGTATGCCGGAGAATAGTCGAAAGATAAAGAGTCTGATTATAAGCACTAAGAAAATCATAGAGAAAAACACATTGAATTATGCGGAAGTCCGTTCAGTGTATTATATGGTATGGGCTTGGTATTATACTCTTTGTGAACCGAATATAAAAGCTGTACTTATGAATTTAAAAGAGGCAGCAGTTATCAATGAAGCCAGAAATATGTCTGAGTTGGATGAAGTCGATTACTTCTATATTCCTGCCGCTAATATGATGTGTGAATTAAGTGAGATAGAGTACACTTTAGAATTACTGGATGAAGCGTATAAAATGTGTGACACACATATTGACGAACTTCCCTATATTCGTAAGAAATTGGATTTGTTGGAATATCAATTGGAGGTCTGCTACGAAGAAGGAGATATGGAAGGATGCCGTAAGTACTTAGCTTTGATTGATGAAAATAATCAAGAAGCAAAGGAATATGGCATCTGTAAAGCTGTTCCGGATGATGTGCGAAAAGAAATTGAATAAAGATGTGACGAAGAACCCGGAGTTAACTGGGTTACCATAAGGATACCTTTGTTTAATCGGGCGCCGAAGGGCAGGTAGTGCATATGCACCGCCTGTCTTTCGCCTTTTTTATGCTCTTTACATTTCGGCGACATTGCCGATGTAACGGAAATAAATATCAATTTGCTGTTCTGTGAGAGTGGCTCTGAGCTTTTGTTTCAAGCCGCACAACGGTTACAAACGATCCGCCTTTGTCTGTGCCGTTTGCTATACTCTGCGCTGTTTTTCAAAGCAAGAGCGTCTTAATGCAATCTTAATACAGAGCGCCGGATCATTACACCGATTTTTTATACGCCGTGGTATACTTCATATAAACAAGCTGAAATAGGAGAAATACAGATGTCTGAGGTTATACATAGAAAAAAGCGGTTGTCATCTTTTAAGCTGATCGTTCTGGGCTTTGCCGGCGTTATTCTGCTCGGAGCGCTGATATTGATGCTGCCGTTTTCATCGACTGCCGGAGTTGTCACGCCGTTTAACGAGGCGCTGTTCACTTCGACCTCCGCCGTTTGCGTTACGGGGCTGGTTGTGCAGGATACGGGCAGTTATTGGTCCGCTTTTGGGCAGGCGATAATACTGCTGCTGATTCAGATAGGCGGACTCGGCGTTGTAACAGTTGCGGCATTTTTCGCTATGCTGTCCGGCAGAAAAATATCGCTGATGCAGCGCAGTACCATGCAGGACGCCATCTCTGCCCCGAAGGTCGGCGGGATCGTCCGCCTGACCCGCTTTATTGTACGGGGAACTTTTTTGATCGAGCTTATCGGAATGATCGTCATGCTGCCGACATTTTGCGGAAACTTCGGTATCAAGGGAATTTGGATGGCGGCATTTCATTCGATTTCCGCCTTTTGCAACGCCGGCTTTGACATACTCGGCACCGCAGAAAACAAATACCCGTCTCTTACGGGATACATCGGAGAGCCTACAATAAACATTGCAATTATGCTTTTAATTATTGTGGGCGGTATTGGATTTTTGACCTGGGACGATATTTACACAAACAAGTGGCATTTCAAAAAATACCGTATGCAAAGTAAGGTCATATTGGTAACAACGGCAATCCTCATTATCGCTCCCGCAGTATTCTTTTTCTTCTGCGATTTTACGGGGCTGCCGCTCGCCGAAAGGATTCTTGCGTCGCTTTTTCAGTCTGTCACACCGAGAACCGCCGGTTTCAATACCGCTGATCTTCCCGCTATGACCGGTTCCTCTAAGGCAATTATGATTCTGCTGATGCTTGTCGGCGGATCGCCCGGCTCCACGGCAGGCGGTATGAAAACGACCACGCTTGCCGTTCTGATTCTGAGTGCATTCTCCGTCTGTCGCAAAAAGGACGATGCCGAAGTCTGCGGCAGGCGCATTGACGGTTCGGCAGTGAAAAACGCCGCAGCCGTTGCCGTAATGTATTTCCTGCTGTTTTTTGTCGGCGGCATTGTTATCAGCACGGCAGAAGGTCTGCCGCTTAGCACCTGCCTTTACGAAACGGCGTCCGCTGTCGGAACGGTCGGGCTTACCCTTGGAATCACACCGCAGCTCGGTGTTCTTTCTCAGCTTATTTTGATCGTCTTGATGTATCTCGGCAGAGTCGGCGGACTTACCCTGATTTACGCGGCGATTTCCAACAAAAATCAGAGCGGAGCAAAGCTGCCGCTCGAAAAAATCACAGTCGGATAAAGGAGTTACTATATTATGAAAAACATATTGTTAATAGGTCTCGGCAGATTCGGTAGGCATATTGCTTTACAGCTGAATAAACTCGGGCATGAGGTGATGGCGGTAGACAGCAACGAAGAAAGGGTCAATAAAATTCTGCCGATCGTTACTAACGCACAGATAGGTGACAGCACAAACACGGAATTTTTAAAGTCGCTCGGAATCGGAAACTTTGATGTGTGCATAGTCACCATAGGAGGAAATTTTCAAAATTCGCTGGAGACTACTTCTTTACTGAAGGAACTCGGCGCAAAATTAGTTGTGTCACGCGCCGAGCGTGATGTTCAGGAGAAATTTCTTCTGCGTAACGGAGCGGACGAAGTAATTTACCCTGAAAAGCAAGTAGCAAATTGGGCTGCTATTCGGTATACCGCCGATCACATACGGGATTACATCGAGGTCGATGAGGCTCATGCCATTTTTGAGGTAGAGGTGCCGAAGGGATGGATCGGAAAAAACGTCGGAGAACTGGATATCCGCAGAAAATACAGCATCAATATCATGGCGACCAAGGAGAACGGAAAAATCAATATGGCAGTTTCACCGGAAACCGTTCTTACGGACAAAATCACTCTTTTGGTTCTCGGTGCTTACAAAGAACTGCAAAAGTGTTTTCGCATTTAACAGAGGTGAATGAGGATGGCTGAGCTATTGCTGATCGTCAGCCTGCTTGGCATATTTGCTTTCGGATTTTATCTTATGAGCAGGCTGGATCGATTTCTTGAAGAAAACAGAAAAGCACTGTTAAAGGAAAACGAATCCCGTGAGCCTTCCGAAATTCTGCTGCCGCAGGGACTGTCCGAAAGTGAAATATTATGTGAGATCCGCCGTTTTCGTGAAACGCACGGAAATGTCGATATTATTCTTTCCGATGGGCAGAAGAATGATTTTTAGGTTGCGGTAGTTTTTTTTACAGTTTTACTGTATAATAATAAAATAAAAAGGGCGGTGAAACCGATGAAAGTACAAACCGAACAGTCAAAATTCGATACAGACGAGCATATCCTTGTCTGCCTATCCTCTTCGCCGTCCAATGCAAGGATCATACGCACCGCCGCAAAGATGGCTAAGGTCCTTCATGCAAGATTTACCGCCATCTATGTGCAGACGGATACGGTCATAAATGATGAGGATCAGTCCCGACTTTCGCAGAGCATACAGCTCGCGCAAAGGCTCGGCGCCGAGATCGTTATGACGCACGGCGAGGATGTACCGTTGCAGATCTCGGAATATGTCAGGCTTTCCGATGTCACAAAAATCGTGATCGGGCAAAGCAGTGCCAGACGCAGAGGGCTGTTCGGAAGACCGACTCTCACCGAAAAGCTGATTTCCTCCGCCCCTGATGTTGACATTCATATTATTCCCGACGCACTGAACTACACAAAGCCGCACAGACGACGTCTGTTCTTTGGTGCAGAGATACCTTCGCTGCGGGATATTGCCGTGACCGTCCTGACGCTTACCGTATGCACAGCGATCGGGTTTCTGTTCGCTCATCTCGGCTTTCCCGATACCAATATCGTTACTGTATACATCCTCGGTGTGCTGATGATCTCCGTTTTGACCAAAGGATACCTTTGCAGTATGGCAGGCTCACTTCTAAGTGTTGTATTGTTCGGATTTTTCCTTACCGAACCCAGGTTGTCCTTTCAGACCTATGCCGTAGGCTATCCCGTTACCTTTGCAGTCATGCTGGCGTCTTCCGTTCTCACCGGCACGCTTGCCTCGAAGCTGAAAGATCATGCAAGGCTCTCGGCTCGCTCCGCGTTCCGTGTGCAGGTGCTGTTTGACACTGACCGTCTGCTGCAAAAAGCAAAAAGCAACGATGATGTTTTAAGCGTGACCTGTATGCAGCTCTCGCGGCTGCTTGACCGCAGTATTGTTGCCTATACGAAAGGCGAAAACGGAATGTTGTCCGGGCGGCTGTATGCCGAAAAAAAGGATACACACGCTGAAAAGCTGCTAAGCGATGCAGAGCGGCAGACCGCAGAATGGGTGCTTCAAAACGGTCGCCGTGCAGGAGCAGCGACAGCACAGTTTGGAAAATCTGAATGTCTTTATCTTGCGATCCGTGCAGGCGGCAGAGTATACGGTGTAATCGGGATACCGATGAAACCCGAAAGACCCGATTCATTTGAGAGCAGCATCGTACTGTCGGTTGTGAACGAATGTGCGCTGGCAATGGATAATGCTCACAACGCCGCCGAAAAGGAACGGGCGGCAGATCTTGCAAAAAGCGAGCAGCTGCGCGCCGACCTTTTGCGGTCGATCTCACACGATCTGCGCACGCCGCTTTGCTCCGTTTCGGGTAATGCGGACACGCTTTTGCATAACGGAAACTGCCTGGACGAAGCAACCAAGCAGCAGATCTATAAAGATATTTATGACGATTCCGAATGGCTGATCGGCGTGGTGGAAAATCTGCTGTATGTTACACGGCTGAATGACGGACGCCTGAAGCTGGAGCTTACCGACCAGCTTGTAGACGAAGTGGTCAACGAAGCCGTTTCGCATTTGAAGAAAAAATCCGTCGGACACAAGGTGACGGTAAGGTGCGACGATTTGATCCTTGCCCGTATGGACGCACAGCTTATCGTGCAGGTCATTGTCAACCTTATTGATAATGCTTTGAAATATACCGAACAAGGCTCCGAGATCTGCGTAAGTGCCGAAAAACAGGGTGGGTACGCCATGATCCGTGTCGCCGATGTCGGAAACGGAATTGCAGACGATATGAAACCGCATATTTTTGAGATGTTTTACACCGGAAAAAATACCGTCGCAGACAGCCGCAGAAGCTTCGGGATCGGGCTTACCCTGTGTAAATCTATCGTAGAGCTGCACGGCGGAACGCTGACGCTTACGGATAACGTACCGCACGGCTGCATATTTACCTTTACTTTACCGCTCAGCGAGGTGACTCTGAATGAATAAACCCCTTGTACTCGTCGTGGAGGACGACCGTCCTGTCCGCAATCTGATCGTAACAACATTAAAGGCGCACGATTACCGCTACCTGACCGCGGAGAATGGACACGGTGCCATTATGGAGGCAACCTCCCATAATCCGGATATTGTTCTGCTGGATCTGGGTCTGCCGGATATCGACGGCACACAGGTGATCGAAAGCATCCGCTCATGGTCAAATATGCCCATTATTGTGATCAGTGCGCGCAGCGAGGATAAAGACAAAATCACGGCGCTGGATGCCGGGGCGGACGACTATCTGACAAAGCCCTTTTCTGTAGAGGAGCTTTTGGCACGCCTTCGGGTCACGCAAAGACGGCTGCTGCTTCTTCAGGCAAGCGGCGACGCCGACTCACCCGTTTTCCAAAACGGCAAGCTTAAAATTGATTATGCCGCCGGCTGCGCTTATCTAAATGGGGAGGAATTGCACCTGACCCCGATTGAATACAAGCTTTTGTGTCTGCTCTCTCATAATGTCGGAAAGGTGCTGACGCACACCTATATCACGCAGCAGATTTGGGGCAGCAGCTGGGAAAACGATATTGCTTCCCTGAGAGTATTTATGGCGACACTGCGCAAAAAGCTGGAGCCGCAAAAGGACAGTCCGCAATACATTCAGACGCATATCGGCGTCGGTTACCGTATGCTGCGGGTAGACTGAGAAAAGCGAGAAAACAAGGATTTGAACTTATATGCAATAGAAAAGTGCTTGGCTTTGCTTTGGGGAGTATAAAACACAGCCTGTGCCAATTTGCCGTCCGAAACCGGGCGGCTTTGCTGTTTTTACGGAAATATACTGCTCACTATTCCAGACTGACGGACGCCGCCATTGTAGAATAAATCACTTTGCAGTAACTGTTACGCCCGCAACCTTAATCAAAGATCAAAATTTTTTCTAATCATTTTCCTGTTAGCTATAAAGATGATACAAAATGATAAATGTAAGTGTGTCTTACGGTCACATATAAATGGGAGGCGCGTAAAATGTGGATATTATTTGCTGCTGGTTCTTCGTTCTTTGCGGGAATCACGGCGATACTTGCAAAATGCGGTATAAGAAAGACGGATTCTGATGTGGCGACGGCCATAAGGACAGTTGTGGTTCTGCTGTTTGCTTGGCTGATGGTTCTTGTCACAGGAGCCTGGACTGCAGACACATATATCAGCGGCAAGACTTTGCTTTTTCTGGTCCTCTCCGGCCTTGCAACCGGCGCATCCTGGCTGTGTTATTTCAGGGCGCTGCAGAAAGGGGATATCAACAAGGTCGTTCCCATAGACAAATCAAGCACCGTGCTCACGATTCTGCTTGCCCTTATATTCCTACATGAGGGGATCACCTGGGTTAAGGGTATCTCAATAGTTATGATAGGTGTGGGCACTATGCTTATGATCACCAAAAAGAAAACTGCAGATGATCAGGAGCTGTCAGGGAAAGATGTCG
>ERZ772820.3190-NODE-3190-length-10683-cov-3.549868_pt1 | contig 10683 bp, 9 predicted proteins | sample MGYA00511377_ERZ772820 | MGnify/ENA primary metagenome ERZ772820 (study PRJEB29015, sample SAMEA2737684) | human gut metagenome | biome: human gut; feature: human-associated habitat; material: faeces | place: China | collected 2012 ...
GGCGAAGCCGCCGACGCAGGCGAAGCCCGCGGGTTTCGGCGGAGCCGAAACGGCCTGCGGCCCATAGCCTGCGCCCTGCAGTGGGTATAAAAGAGCCCCGGTCGCACAAACCGGGGCTTTGGCATATATTTATGGCTGGGGATAAGGCCAAGGGGGCGTGATATAATCGCAGAGGATGGTGTAAAGCGGAGAGAAAATATCCTCCAGGTAGTGGGGAGCGGTGCTGCGCAGCAGGGTGGGCAGATCCCGGCACAGCGGCAGCGAGCAGACCGCGGCAGTGCCGCCCTCGCTGCTGATAAGCCGCAGGGAGCCGCCATGGGCTTCCAGCACCCGGCGGGCCAGCGGCAGGCCCAGCCCCGGTGACTGATACGGGAGACCGTCCTTATCGTGGGAACGGTAGGGGGTAAAGACCTCCTCCAGCTGCTCCGGCGGGATGCCCCGTCCCTCATCGAGGATGGTGAGGATGGCCTGATCCCCGGCCACACTGCCCCGCACCGTTACCGGAGCGACCGCGTCATCAGCGGCGTCCAGGCCATTGCAGATGAGATGCAGAATAGCCCGCATAAGCATTTCGGCATCTCCCCGCACCATGTCATTCTCCTCCGGGAGATCGTAGCACAGGGTACGGCCATTGGCGCCCAGCAGCAGCCGGGTGCTCTCCAGGCACTCCTGTAGCTGCTGCCACAGCGGGAACACCGCGGCATTGGGGGGCAGTTCATAGCATTCCACCGTGCTCAGGCTATCGGCAAGGCGCAGCAGGCGGTAGCCATCCCGCAGCAGCACCTCCAGCTCCTGCCGCAGGTAGGGGGTCAGCATTTCCTCGTGAGCGGCGATGGCCCGGATGCGGGTGAACAGATCGGTAAGGGGGCGGCGCATGGCTGCGGAAAGTGCCAGGGTATCCTGCGGGGTAAGATCCAGCTGATCCTGTGCCATGGGGCCGCCCTCCTTTTTCGACAAATTTCGACAACATCATCTTACCATAAATTAACGGCGCTGTCACTCCTTTTTTAGCAAATGGAGCAAATCTCTACTATTATTTCCGTTATGGGGCCCGCAAACAGGCCAAAAACCAAATAATCGTTGCCAAAGGGGGAATAATTTGTTATACTTCCGGGGGAAAAGCACTTGCAGTTTGCAAAAGAATGTTATAAAATAAACAATGTAAGGCATAACCCCCTAAAAAACTATAAGGAGAGATTTTTTATGGCAATCAAGATCGGTATCAACGGATTTGGCCGTATCGGCAGACTGGTATTCCGCGCCGCCATGGAGCAGCCGGAAAAGTACGAGGTGGTTGCGATCAACGATCCCGCCATCAACCGCGACTACATGGTTTACATGACCAAGTACGATACCATTCATGGCCGCTTTAATGGCACTGTGGAGATCAAGGACGAAAAGTTCACCGTCAACGGTAAGGCCATCGAGGTCTTTGACCTGATGAACCCCGCTGAGATCCCGTGGGGCAAGGTAGGCGCTGACTATGTAGTGGAATCCACCGGCGTATTTACCACCACCGAAAAGTGCAAGGCCCACCTGGAAGGCGGCGCCAAGAAGGTTATCATCTCCGCCCCCGCCAAGGATGCTGAGACCCCCACCTTCGTTATGGGCGTAAACCAGAATACCTACACCAAGGATATGAAGGTCGTTTCCAACGCCAGCTGCACCACCAACTGTCTGGCTCCTCCTTGGCCAGAGGAGCCAGACAGTTGGTCGTTTCCAACGCCAGCTGCACCACCAACTGTCTGGCTCCTCTGGCCAAGGTCATCAACGACAACTTTGGTATCGTTGAGGGCCTAATGACCACCGTACACTCCACCACCGGCACCCAGAAGACCGTAGACGGCGCTTCCAAGAAGGATTGGCGCGGCGGCCGTGCCGCTGCCGGCAATATCATCCCCTCCTCCACCGGCGCCGCCAAGGCCTGTGCCCTGGTTATCCCCGAGCTGAAGGGTAAGCTGACCGGTATGTCCTTCCGTGTTCCCACCCTGGATGTTTCCGTTGTGGATCTGACCGTTTCTCTGGCCAAGCCCACCACCTATGAGGAGATCTGCAAGGCGGTAAAGGCTGCCTGCGAGGGCGAGATGAAGGGCATTATGGACTACACCGATGAGGATGTGGTTTCCTCCGACTTCTACACCGATCCCCATACCTCCATCTTTGATGCCAAGGCCGGCATCATGCTGAACGATCACTTTGTGAAGCTGGTTTCCTGGTATGACAACGAGTGGGGTTACAGCAACAAGCTGCTGGATCTCATCGGCCATATGGCGGAAGTGGACGCCCAGTAATTTCATTATAGGAAAAAAGCTCCTCGAAAGAGGAGCTTTTTGTACCATATAGGGATTTTAGCGGATATTTCGCAAAAAAGAAGCCCCGGGCTGCTGCGCCGCGGGGCTGTTCCTTTTATTCGGGTTTTTATTTTTGCCGGGACTGGGTAATGCGCACCAGCGCACCGACCGCCATGACCAGGGCAAAGAAACCCAGGTAGTACAGTGCCTGGATGCCGTATGCCACAAACGCGCAATACACCATAAAGCAGCAGCCCAGGATGGCCACCGCCGGCAGGATGTACCGCATAAGGGGCTTGCTTCCCTTGGAATGGACCATGACCGAGATAAACATGGGAATATAGCCGGCATACAGGGTGATAATGGGCAGTTCATCGGGTTCCCAATTGAAGAAGGAGGGGCCCATGCCGTGGATGAAGAAAAAATGCCAGTAGGAGTACCACAGCAGCGCGATGATGATGCCGAACCAGGCGGAATTCGTGGCCATATCGGTCTTTTTATCCACACGGGCAAAGAACCGCGGCGCGATGCCCTCTCCGCGGACGCCCAGCGAGTAGGCCCCGCGGGCGCAGCCCATCATCAGGCCATTGGTGGTGCCCAGGCAGCTGATAACAATAAATACAAATACTATGGTACCGGCGGCCGGGCCAAACAGATTGCCGAAGGCTTTTTCCGGGAGCATATCCCCTGCTGCCATCATCTCGGCGGTACTCATGCTGCCGGTAAGGCCCACGAAGTAGGCCATGTAGATAACGACCACAATGAGCGCACCAAGGGACAGCGCCAGCGGGAGGTTCTTTTTGGCATTGTGCAGCTCGCTGTTGATGGAGGTGGCAATGATCCAGCCCTCATAAGCGAAGGCAAAGGCCACAATGGCGCCCATCAGGCCGCTGCCCTGGGAGGCTATCTGGGCGCTGGCCGCAGTAAAGGCCTCCACGGTGAGGCCATTGGAAAGGCCGGTGATGGTGCCCGCAACGGCCATCAGAATAAGGGGGATAAGCTTGATAACGGTAGCGGAGACCTGCAGCTTGCCGGCCAGCCGGGGAGCATAGGCATTGATGAGGCCATCCGCCAGCAGGATGCCGAAGCCGACCCAGTAATGGGTCATCCCCGCTACCGGAAAGCCAAACAAAATGGCCGCATACTGGGAGGTGACCCAGCCCAGCGTGCTGGTGATGGTGGGATAATAGATCAGCGTCATGAACCAGGCCACATAGTAGGCGTAGCCGCGGCCCAGCGCCGCCTCGGCGTAATCTACCACGCCATTGACCTTCTCGTACCGGGAAGCCAAATTGGCGAACACAAAGGAGCAGATAAGCATAATGGCGCCCACGATGCCAACGGTGAGCAGACTGCGGCCCATATCGCCGTTATTATTGGCCAGCACCTTGGTGGCCTTAAAAAAGATGCCGCTGCCGATGACGATGCCCACGACCATGGAAATGGCGGTAAACAGGCCATAGCGTTTCTGCATGCTGTTTTCCACGATAAAACCCTCTTTCTTACTGGATGTCACACAAATTACGGCAACTTTTCGCCGTATTTTTACTATTGTATGTGAGGCCGGGGGAAATGTCAATGCCTTTGATAGGCGGTTTTGCAGTGTCAAGGGCAGCTAAATGCGAAGTGTTTTTTCTGAGAAAACACATTTCGCGGTTCGTGTGCGCCAGCGCTGGTAAATTTATTTTTACTGATAGAAATATTGAAATTCATGCAGAAATTTCTTGCATTATAAAAAGGTGGCAGATACCAAAGCTGGCATCTGCCACGGGAATATGGCCCAATAGGACTTAAAAAATGACGGTGAGCAACATCTTGAAGCGCTCTTCGCCAAAGACGGCATGAGGAAAGCCGGCAGGCATTACGATGCTTTCGCCCTCATGCAGAATGTGGGGGACGCCATCCACGGTAAAGCGGCCAGTGCCCTCCAGCACCTGCACCATGGCATCACCGACATGGGTGCTGATCTCCTCACCCTTTTCGAAGGAAAACAGGGTAAGGCTGACGGCGTTATTCTGGGCCAGCGTTTTGCTGACCACCTGGCCGGGCTGGTAATCGATCTGGGAAGCCAGAGTCATCCGCTCGTTCTTGGGGATATTTTTCATACCGCTCATAGGGCACGCTCCTTTATATATTGGGTGATATTTTTATTATAGGCTATTCGGGCGGGATATGCAACCGGCCGGTTGACTTTCCGGCCAAAATCCAGTATACTATTAGGGCTGTCAAAAACGGATTTGCGATGCAAAGTGAATACCGTATCGGGGTGTAGCGCAGTTGGTAGCGCGCTTGCTTTGGGAGCAGGATGCTCCCCTTTCAAGCCAGAAAATACCGTGTCCGCAATCCCTTGATACGCCTGCGATACAGGCACTCCCCCCGCAAGTCGAGGTGGTCAAAAAAACCGCCTGACCACATGTTTGACCACATCTGGTACAAAACTCAATAACCAAAAATCCGGGATTAGCGCAGTTGGTAGCGCGCTTGCTTTGGGAGCAAGATGTCGGGAGTTCGAGTCTCCCATCTCGGACCAAGTTGAATGACCCTACCCAATTCGAACAAGTCGATGAGACTTGCGGATTGAGTAGGGTCATTTTATGCCTCAAAAACCTTGACGTGACAACGTTTTTAAGGATTGACGCGCCATGGAAAATATAAGACAAAAAGGCTCAAACCACTTCAAATTGAAGTAGAAAACGAAAAGATAAGGCGGTTCGAACACGGATGTCTCATTTGATATTCTCAGCGGACTGTTCTTCCATTTGGCAGGGCGTGAGATTTTTCAATGTACGATGCGGTCGTTTGGTATTATAAATCTCAATATAGGAAGCTACACTGGCTTGAAATGCTCTATCGGAAGGATGATTTTTCCGGTAGAGCTCTTCTTTTTTCAACGATGCGAAAAATGATTCTGCAACCGCATTGTCATGCGGCTTGCCAGGCTGCGAAAAAGATTGTTCCGTATTGTGTTCATGCAGGAGCTGTTGGAAACGGTGTGAGGTATATTGTGCGCCTCGGTCGCTATGAAAAATAAGACCAGACAGTGGCTGGCGCTCCTCATATGCCATTTTGAATGTAGCTGTAATAAGTTGCGTACTGTTCCTTTTTGAAATCTTATATGCGATTACTTTGCGGGAGAAGAGATCAATAATTACGCAGATATAGAAATAGTGGTTTCCGTGTTTAAAGCAGGTAACATCGCTGACCCATCTCTGATTTGGCTGATCAGCAGTAAATTGCTGCTGCAGGATGTTCTTCTTTCGCTCCGGCTCACGCAGCTTCAGATATTTCTTCTTTGCTGTCATCCGAACGCTGCTCAAGCCCATCTCACGCATGAGTCGTGAGACATATTCCGCACTGATCTGATGCCCACGCTGAACGAGAATTGTCCGAATTTTCTCCGCACCCAAAACCTGCCTATATTCGTCAAACACATCACGGATCAGTTGGAATACTCTTGTCGGCGCTTCTCAAACCAGGCGCTTTCGCCCTTGCTGCGTAACATATGATTGTAGAATGTACCACGGTCCACATTCAATGCTTCACATATTGTGTGGATCTCATATTTCCGTAAAACGGCTCCAAAGCGTGCAGACGATCTTTTAATGGCGCAGATACCAAGCAATCGGCGGACTTTAGAATCGTGATGATATTCTGTAATTTTTCAACTTTGCGCTGGAGTAATGCGTATTCTTGCTAGGAAAACTTCAATGACTTACCTGCGCTGTTTGCTGGAAAAGATTTGATTCAACGATACAAGGTGCTGCACAGGATAGAGAGTTCATCGGAAAGTTTGGCGATGCTTTCGCCTTGCTGATAGCGCGTGATAATGGATAGCTTTTCTTCATTTGAGTATTTCATAGTAATATCCCCCTTTATTAGGTTAGGATATCACAGAAAATGAGGTGAGGACACTTACAAGACTTCGGTGCTAATTGTTATGTGCGATATTAGCACCAATGTAAAAAGGTCACCATAAGCAAGGATACAACTTCTGCAGAAAGGTCCGTCAGTGCGTCGACGATTGATATCTCTAAATGGGTACTATCACCAATCAATTAAAGTCAAAGAAACTTCACGGATACGATAACCCGGGATTGATATAATTTACTGGAATGGCCACTGGTATACATAGGGTGGCTGGACTGGCTGAGAGGCTGAACATCTCCTCTCCTGTTTGTCAGTTATGATTTGTTCCACAGTTATCCGACGAGTCAGTGGAACGGCGGGCTGGTGCTTCCGATTTGCCCAAGCGTCCTGACCTGATGCGAGGTCAACTCTACGGATCTGCATAAAGAATTTTTCTACTGGCGGAGTTAGTAGCCACGACCTAGGGTGGCATTTTTGAGTCTGATGATTCGGGCTATGAACAAAAGCTTCGGTAGTTCAACGCCGTGGGCGCTCTTTACCGAGTCAACCACCGATTCTGGAGGAATGAGAAACTGCCCAGCGAGGATGAAAACCGAACCGCAAGAGAAACGCCAGACAAAGCAGGCTGGGATGCGGACTACACCATTACCCACTGCTGCCCCGGCAGCATTTAGGACACATTCAGCGGCAGACTATTCCAACGAGATACCTTGACAGTCTTTCTCAGTAAAGTTTTGGAATGTTGCCGATTCCAATGTTGGCTCTTCAGACACCATCCCGAAAATATGGTCGTGGAAAAAAGTTCGTCATACTGTACAAGCAGATCACCCGGCTGAAATGGCAAACAGAGGCACACTGGCAGAGGTGTCGGGGCACCTCCTATTTTTCATTTATTTTAGATATGGTAGACAAATTGTGGAAGCAGCGGTATAATTGAAATATTAATAAACTGATTATATAATATGCTATCAAATTTAACTCAAAATGAGCGAATGTTGCACTGTTTTCGAGAGAAGAGCTAAAATCAGGAGGGGTACAGATGGATCAAGAAAGTATTTTTAAGGCTATCCAAAAATCTGTCATCAACACCCCATTGATTCTGATCGGCAGCGGTGCATCTGCACCCCACGGGCTGCCAAGTATGAATGCGCTGGGACATCACCTGGTCGATCAACTGGGTTGTAAGTATCACGGAATTCCTTGTTGGGATAGTTTTGAAGAAAATATTGCAAATGGTCAGGATTTGGAAAGGGCTCTCACAGGCATTGAACTTATAAATGAAGTGCTAGAGGACATCAGGCGTGAAACCTGGAATCTGATTTCTAGAAAAGATTTAGAGCTATTTACGCAGCTCCTGTTCTGTCACAAAACATTGCCTTTAACCTGGCTCTTAAAGAAATTCTATCAGACGCATCCCAGACGGATTGATGTTATTACCACAAATTATGACCGATTGGTTGAGTATGCTTGTGATCTGTCAGAGATTCCGGTGATGGTAGGATTTAGCGGACAGTATCTGAAACGATTCTCCAGCAATTTTTCTAATAGTAATGCAGTGAATCTACTTAAAGTACACGGTTCGTTGGATGTCTTTCGGGACACGCACGGAGGGGTAGTATCCGCTCCCATGCTGTCAGCGCTTCCATCCGGGTTAATCCCGGAACTCATTACACCCGGTTCATCCAAATATGCTGCCATTTTACACGGTACCCATCGAGAACTGCTATTGGCCGCGGACGAGCGCATCAAACAGGCCAAGTCCTTCCTTTGCATTGGATATGGGTTCAACGACTCCCAAATACAGGAGGGAATCCTAGCACGTATTCGGACAGGAGTTCCACTTGTGTCGATTACAAAAACGGTATCAGATTCCGCCGCTCATTTGCTTGCCAATAATGCAAAAAACTACATCACAATTCAGCAGGGACCCGGATCTGACCAAACAGAGATTTGTATAAATCGGTCCATAGAGGTTTTGGACGGAACATTTTGGACCATCGAGGGCTTTATGAGCATCATTGACTAAAGGAGTAGAACAGTTATGGGTCTTTTTTCCTTTGATAAAATGCATCCATTAGGGCGGGTGCAGAGCGTGGATACTTCTAACGTTATCGTATATGTGGAAGATCCTGCTCAGCTTTCTCATCTACAGGTCAACCATTTAGTAGCAATTCGTTCCTCAAAAACAGGACAGGCTCTGATTGGTATGGTTAGCAAAATCATGCGTACATTTTCAAAGGAACTTGACGCGGAGATTAGTGAGAACTTTTCTTCGGATATTGTAAAGATCACCTTAATTGGAACCCTTTTGGACCGAGATGGGCTACGCAGGAATGTATTTAAACGCACGTTGGAATCTGTCCCTGAGATCGACTCTCAGTGTTTCCTGATGACAGAAGATGTACTTACTGCATTTATGAGTGTAATCTCGGGGGCGGATTCCGGTATGGAACACCCTCTTTGCATTGGTCGCTATACCATAAATGATGGAGCGTTAGCTTGGCTGGATGGAAATAAGTTATTCCAACGTCATGCAGTTATTGTAGGAAGCACAGGCTCTGGAAAATCTTATACTGTAGCGGCGTTGATTGAGAAAATTGCTGAATTATCTTCCTGCAATGCGATCCTCTTTGATATTCATGGTGAATACACCCCAATTACAGGTGAAAATATTCATCATTATAAAATTGCCGGTCCGGCAGACCGTCCGTCTGATGGTATTATGTTTCTGCCTTATTGGCTCTTGACCTATGAGGAGATGCTATCCTTGATGCTGGATCGGTCTGATGCTAATGCCCCCAATCAGGCAATGGTATTCAGTCAGGCTGTAATGGAAGGAAAACGCTCCCTGCTCGATGAATCCGGACATTCAGACCTGGCCGAAACGATTACACTGGATAGTCCAGTTCCATACAGAATAAAACACACTCTGAAATGCCTTGATGATAGAAATAAAGAGACAAAGCCAGGGGCAAGCGGTCGAGAAAAGCAGGGGGATTTTTTTGGAAAACTTTCCCGGTTTATTCAACGGTTAGAAGCTAAGGTGACTGACAAACGGTTGAATTTTATGTTTGCAGATGATGAAGAACTCCTCAATTTCGATTATATGGACAACTTGTGCCAGTGTCTAATGTCTCCAGCAAGCAGGGGCGGTGGAGTAAAGATTATCAATTTCTCAGAAGTACCATCCGATATTCTGCCGCTGATTGTATCTCTTTTGGCTCGAATTGTATTTTCTGTCCAGCAGTGGATGGTTCGGGATCAACTCAGTCCTCTGGCAATTTTTTGCGATGAAGCTCACTTGTATATTCCAGCGTCGGCGCAGCTTGGAGTAGAGCTGTCTAGTTTACAAAGCTTCGAACGAATTGCAAAAGAGGGACGAAAGTACGGAATTGGCCTTGTTATCGTGAGCCAAAGGCCCTCTGAGGTAAATCGAACGGTATTAAGCCAAAGCAGTAATTTTATTGCAATGCGGCTGACAAATGCGGATGATCAGTCCGTCATTAAAAAGTTACTACCCGACAGCATCGGAAATTTCGCGGATTTATTACCTGTTTTGGATATTGGTGAGGCCATTGCGGTGGGAGATGCCTCTCTGCTTCCAAGCCGCATTCTCATAGATGAGCCGAAGCAAAAACCCAATAGCGCTACTGTCAAGTTCTGGGATGAGTGGGGCCGAGACACCTTACCGGATGCGATTAGCACTGCAGTGCAAGCTATGAGACAACAAGGCAGGTAAATGCATCTTTTTCATTAACACAGTCCACAGCCCCTGAAATCGTTCGATTTCAGGGGCTGTTTTCTTACTTAAGTATGCTCTTCTTTGAACCGTTAAAATATTAGCGCGCTTTTGAATTCTTGTTCGCAGGTCTTCATTCTCACAGAGAATTCAGCGTAATTTAATGCATCCACAGGAATTTTCAAACCGTGTTTGGTAAGGCTGATGTCGTCACGCGGCATAACATTTTTCTCATAGGTAGAACCGCAATTCATCCACAATTTCAAATCGTCAGCTCCATCTGCTTCCGGATAGAGATAGTAACCAGCTTTCGCATCAAAACGGAACATATAGGCAAGCACCTGTAAATAATCTCGGTTGCCAATATTATCAATCGGCTTATACTTGGCGTCGGCAATGATCCGTGGTTCGCTATTCCGACTGATGAAATCAGGATAGATCAATCCGACATTTCCATCAAAAAGTCTCTGAGCGCCTGTGCCACTCTTGTTCATTGGGTGATAAAAGATATCTTCAATGAGCAAGTTAATATATTCCTCCCACAGCCATGCACCGTCAAACAGAATACCGTATATCTGCCTTGCTCCCGTGCCAATTTGATGTCTTTGGTGTCGGAGAATTAAGAGACACAACCTTTGTAATGCGAGATACTCTCTGAAATAAGCGTGGCGGACGGTATTCTTTTTATTCTGTTCAATGATCTTCTGCCTGTCATACGGTTCATATCCCGGAGTCGCATCTATAACGAGTTTTACCTCGTCTTTCACTTTGATAAGAAGTTTATTT
>ERZ772820.3198-NODE-3198-length-10651-cov-3.546338_pt1 | contig 10651 bp, 20 predicted proteins | sample MGYA00511377_ERZ772820 | MGnify/ENA primary metagenome ERZ772820 (study PRJEB29015, sample SAMEA2737684) | human gut metagenome | biome: human gut; feature: human-associated habitat; material: faeces | place: China | collected 2012 ...
TTGCATTAAAGAGGAAATTATAGTAATAATTAAAATATTATACAATATGGAAGAGACGGAATTTCTCAGAGATTTTGAAGGAATCAAGGACTACAGAACGTTCTTGGTAGGCTTGGACAAACAGTTCAAGTCGGCAGGTGTGTTGTATCGTGAGTTTAAGATTTTGGAAGGGATGGCTTCTATCGCTTTAAAGATTAGCCCTTCTATCCACAATTTTATCTCTAAGCAGCAAAGTGCTGTTTACAGTAAGTTACAGACAGAAGTTGACTCCCTGGCAAATAGTATAAAGCGAGGTAAGATATGCTTCATTAAGAACGAGGACTTGAACCAATAAGATTATGAAATATAATTGCATCAGAAATAGTGATTCTCCAGAAGTAATGAGAGCAAGGGTGAAGCACGGCATAGCTGCCTACGGAATCTACGTTGCTCTTATGCAACTATTGGAGGAAGACGAGGATCATAAGCTGTCAAAGGATTATTCTATGATAGCTTATGAGATGCGTGTTGATGTTTCCGTGGTGCAATCTGTAGTTGAGGATTTTGATTTATTTGAGGTTGAGGAAGAGTATTTCTATTCTAAGGAACTTTCAGACACTATCGAGCAGGCAAGAAAAGTCAGCGAAGCTAGAGCTAGAGCCGGTCGTGCCGGTGGTGCAGCAAAGGCTAGAAATTTCGTAGCAAATGCTAAAGAATCTTCTAGCAAATGCCAAGCAAATGCTAGAAAAAACATAGCAAATGCTACCGAATCTCTAGCAAATGCTACAAATTCTCTGGCAAATGCTACAGATATTCTAGCAAATGCTAGCGAATCTCTAGCAAATGCTAAGCAAATGCCAGAGTCCAAAGAAAGTTCCCCAAACCCTTCAAAGAATATATATTCCGTTCCTACGGAACGGGAAGATAATATAAAATTATCTTCTCCTTCTAGCGCGCGCACGAGGAAATCGAAACCGAAAGAGTTCACCATATGCCACAAGGGACGGCAAATATTCGAGAAGTATTACCAAGAACTCTATGACTCCGCCTATTATTGGCAACCCAAGGATGCAAAGGCTATGAACTCTATCCTTAAGAAAATCGCTTTCGCTAGAAGTCACAGAACGGTGCCGCTGCCGACTGATGATGAAAGCCTGCTAAAAGCATGGGGTGAGTTCCTGCATCTTATAGACAAGACTTGGATAATGAACAATTTCTCAGTCAACAAGATAGACTCTCAATATAACGAGATAGTTTCAGAAATGAAGAATCATAAACAAAACGTAACAAGCAATGGAAACAAATACAGAAAAGAATCAGGCGTCCCGAAGTATGAGTCCAAAGCAGCCTATGAATCGGGGTTTGGCTCTGCCAATAGATAATCGGGAAATAAAGAATACCCTCTACGCATTCTATAAGCGAGAGGTCGAAAAGCGTAAGAACGCATTTGTCCTTACAGAGGAGATAAAGCGAAATCTGTCAGATGTTGGCGATTTCCTTACAACGGAAACACGCTTCTATGGATTATTCCTTCCAGGAAGCATTGGAAACGGAAAGACCACGATGCTTAAAGCTATCCGTGACCTGCTAGTTTATCTCGCAGATACCAATCAAATCAGATTTTGCGAGGGAGACAAATATCCTCGTTTCATTTCTGCAAGAGAAATGGCGAACGTGGCAAAAGCTCCGACAGACTTCCGTGCGCTCAAAGATACGAGATACCTTCTCATTGACGACCTTTGCGAGGAGCCAACTGAGGTTGTGAGTTTCGGCAACTGCATTTATCCGTTTACGGAGCTGATTGAATACCGGTACGAAAATCTGCTTCCGACTTTTATTTCAAGCAATTTCGGAGCTGCTGACATATCGGACAAATACGGAAATCAGCGTATCGGTGACAGAATGAAGGAAATGTTCAAGATAGTTAGTTTCAAGGAGGAATCGTTCAGATGAGTTTAGCACAATCACCGTATCAGAATCAGCCATTAGTGAATGACCCAAAGGCAGAGCAGTATGTTATCGGAAGTCTTCTCATCGACCCTACGGCTTATACCGTAGTCAGTCAGTATCTAGATGAAGACTGTTTCTATGACCCTATATGCCGTGACATTTGGAAAGCCGTGGACAACATGGGTAAGCACGGCATGCCGATAGATATCATATCCGTGTCATCCGAACTTGGCAAGCAGAAGTCGAACGTGACTTCATTGGACTTGATGAACATTTCGGCACAGATTGCTTCGTCAGCCCATGTAGAGTATCACGCCATCAGATTGCAAGACCTTGGCAGGCGAAGAAAGCTATGGGTAGTAGGCCAGCAGCTTTCCAAGGTGGGATTGTCGGAAGAAGTGCTGACCGCAGATGCCCACCAAGAGGCTATAGAGAGTATCGGAGGAGTATTCGAGAAGGCTGATGGAGTATTCACGCTCAATGATGCCATGAACAGCCTAAACGAGATAATGGTTAAGAACGCCACCGTTGGAGGTGTTACGACAGGAACCAAGACCGGCATGGAGCGATTCGATGAAAAGGGAGGACTGCAGAAGTCTGACTTGATTATCGTAGCCGGCGAAACTTCTCAGGGAAAGACGAGCCTTGCGCTTTGTATGACAAGACACGCCATCGAAAACGGAGCAAAGGTTGCTTTCTATTCTATGGAAATGACGAAGGAGCAGCTTACGGCACGCCTGCTTTCCGCCAAGACGAACATCCCGGCCAACAACATTCTTTATTCGGGCAGTCTGGCGCCAAGCGAGATAAGGATGATTGATGATGCTAGAGGCAAGTTGCCCGGAGAGAATTTATTCTTTGATGACAAGAGTACGTCAAACATAGACTCTATCCTTCTTTCCATCCGAATGCTTAAGATGCAGAAGGACATAGACGGAGCTGTAGTTGATTACTTGCAGATTCTCAACGTAAACTCCAGGAGTACGAGTTTCAGCAGGGAGCAGGCTATGGGTGATGCCGCACGAAGATTCAAGAACCTCGCCAAGGAGCTGAACATATGGATCATCGCCCTAAGCCAGTTGTCTAGAGATAGCAACTGTCCCGAGCCGAACTTGAACAGACTGCGTGATAGTGGACAGATTGGAGAAGCTGCCGATGTTGTCATCCTGGTTTATCGAGCAGAGTATTACAACAGAGCTTACCCTGCCCCATTCGACAATAAGGATGACTACCCTACTGACGGAACGGCTATGATAGACGTTGCCAAGGGACGTAACATCGGAACATTCAAATTCTTTATGGGATTCAACAAGAATACGACAAACTTTTTCAAGACAAATTTAATCAATGAGGAAGTGCAGGTTCCTTTTGAAAAACCAGAAGAAGCAGATGCACCATTCTGATAATCAGATAGTTATAAAGCATAATAATTTAGTATTTTTAACTAAAAAAATCGTTGATAAATTTGCATATATCAGAAAATTTTCGTACCTTTGCATATAGATAAAAGGTAGTACTTTTGAATAAACAGGAGCTACCTTACAAGTTGAACCAATTAAAATTATAAAGATTATGAAACAGATTAATAATATTAAGTACACTGAGTACGGAACAATGGAAGGTGGAGATTTCACAGCTACCGTAAGAGTAAAGGTAAATCCTTACTTGTCAGGAGTATTTGCAAGAGTTGTCAAGGAGAATCATCGTGAAATTTGTTGTGGTGCCTACGACAAGGGCAACGGAATCATTGATATTGACTTTATTGATGTATATTCATTCAACGTTTTGCTTGATGAGATTTCTAAGTTGACAGACATTAAATATGAGTTTGTAGAGCCAAAGGAGGATTAATTATGGAAACACTTTCTGAGTACATGCTTCGCAGATTCTGTTCTGCTTATCCGTCAGTTCCAATTACGCTTTCAAAAGTCAAGGCTTATCTTGACACGGTTGATGATTGGAGAGAGTTAGATGATAGCCATTTGGCACTATTATACAATTTTAATCTTAAAAAATAGAAAGGGAATAATTATGAGAAATTCAAATTTCAATCTTATCAAGTCATTAGGTTACATTGTTGTTCTTGCTAGCTTGACACCATGCTCTGTTCCTCATGAGTATTGGAAGAACACGAATGACGGTCTTCTGTACGGTCACGTCGGAGATAGCGATGAGGAGTATAAGCTGTTAATGATGGAGGGGCAGGTATGACATACTACGATTTCAAGAAGCAGCAGCAGGACGAGTTCGACAAGCTGCCAATGAGGGCTGCATTCGGAGACAAGCAGTTCAAGGAAATGATGGCTGAATGGGGTCTTACCACAAGTAAGGAAGACTTAGAAAAGGTATGCTCCATCGGTGCCGGTGCATATTGTCTTAAAAAGGATTACCATCTGTTCATTGAATTTGGTGAGCTGTCAAGGAGTCAGAGGAGTTTCTGAGCAACGATGAGAATTTGGTAAATGCCTTGAAATATGAATTTGGCAATCATGAGTGTGGCCTTACTTTTGAGTTTGAAAATGGTATCATCGCTTTGGGATATACTGTTAAGGAGTTTCTTTCAGATGACAGAAAGAAGAAGCTTTTTGTAAAGGCACGTAAGGAATACATTAATAGTCTGGAGGGTTAATATGAATACAAAGAATTTCGGAAACGGATATGTAGGTATCAAGATCAACAGTATTTCTGAAATAATGAAATACAATGCTCTAAAAGAGCAATTTTCTATTTGGAACGAGTATGAATGCGCGTTTGATGATGATGTCGAGGTTACGGATGACAATGGAAACGTTACAGAACGAGAGCCGACAGAAAACGAGAAGATAGAGCGAATCCTGGAAGCTTTCAATAATGGAACCGTTTTATATGCAGTTTTCCAGCTGGATTGTGGACGAGTCTTTTCCGATTTAGCTACTACTTTCCAAAGTAAGTACGCTATCGGGCAGCAGGTCTTCACTATGAAGGATAACAAGATTGTCTCCGGTAGAATTGTCTTCATATCTCTTTCAGATTATGAAGACGACAAAAAGCTGTATGTCGATTATCATTGTAGAGATATTGGAGAGAAAATATACAAAATAGTGAGTGCTAATTTGTGTCCTACAAGATACTTAGATTATTATTCTTTCAGTGAACGTGACCGAATAGAGAGAAATCTCAAAGCAGCACTAAACAAGAACTACGTTATTCTGGAGATAGATAGAAATTATGTAAGTAGAAAGCATGGAGAAATATATTCTTCAAAAGAAGAACTTATCAAGCATTTAATGGAACAATAGTTATGAACGTAATAAGAGTGACAGGAAATACAAAGAACAGAATAGATGCAATCTTTACAGGCAATAAGTATCTGTTCTTTAGCCCGGACTTCGGGCTGGTTGCTATTGCAACGAGAGTATCAATGGATGAAAACTACTCTTACTTCAATGTTGAGATGACTGAGCAGATTAGTCCTAAGCTGATTAACAAGGTAATCGACAAGGAAGAGGCTTCCATGAAACGTGTCTGTAGATTCAACTGCATCAATTTGGAAGAAATGCCACAGCATACACTTCCATACGTGATAGACTTAACATTGGAAAGGAGATAGCTATGGGTGTAAGGGAAATGGTTCAGTACAAGAGAACTGCTGATATGGAAGAACTCTATCTGATGCTCAATAATGATTCTGTAGCCTACAACCTTTGGCACGATGCTGCAGAAAAGTACGCCCTGAAGATGGTAAATGGCGAGGCGGTAATGATGGAGAATGTCGCCCATGTGATGATTGCAAGAATCATCCAGTCATGTGACAGACTGATAAACTGGCGCAGAAAGATGATTACTGATGCCCTGGATATTACCAAAGAGCAGAAGGAGATTGTCGCATGGCAGTGGTTCTACAATAGTATGATGGATTTATATACTTATTATAAAGGTAGGCAAAAGTAAGGTTTAACGATTTGGGTATTAAGGACACCCACAAGTTAGATACCTTATTCTTATCTGGCAGCCGGAAAGACGGCAGCCTACCTTTTAAGATATAAAAATATGAAAGATTACGATTACTTATCTCTTATCGTAGAGATTTCCCCGCAGCATCAGAGTTGTTTTGAGGAAATTGAGAATTACGAGAAGGTTTGCAGACTGTATGATGTCAATGACCAGAATGGCATATTGGAATTTATGCTCCAATGGGAGTATGGAGAAGATACATCAGATACACAAATCGAGTTAGACAAATATGAAGATGTGCTCATCGAGACAGATACACATATACTTGCAATATGCGAGTCCAAGAACTTCGGCTGGCAAGGTGACGCATTCTTCCTTTATAGAAAGGATAAAAAGAAATGAAGAATATTTATCATATACATCAATCGTCCAATTCCTATTGGGACAACCATTGGACATACACAGATTATTATCTGTGCGATAGCGAGGAGGAATACCAGCAGAAATTGGCTGAATATACCGAGGAGCGTAAGCAGATTGAGAAGGATTTTAAGGAGAATCCAACAGAGGCCAACAAGTACCGTGCATTGTTCTTTCAGCTCAGCAAGGAGCAAAAGGTACATGCCAACGAATACTACTACGCCCATGAATGGTGTGGCAAGGAGTTCGATGCTTTCGGTTTCTGCTGGAGCAAGAGGTTGGAGAGAAGCACGCATTACAAGTACTTCTTGAAGCCGGGTTCCGTAACAAATGAAAGCGTAAGTTCTGCCGTTGGCAGATTTACAGGATATGGAAGTTAAACTTAATAAGATTGGAGGTGAAACATGTAGAATTAAGTAAAAATCATCGTTAATCAATGGTCGGGTTTAAATAATAAAACAATGTTTGATATTCTTTATTTTGCGACAGCTCGGAAAGACGGCACCCGACCTTTAATTTTAAAATAATATGGAAATAGAAGAATTAATAAAAATAGCAGAGTCTAATTCCTGGACTGTAACCGAAGAGGAATACACGAATGGGAAAGGATTACTCTTTTTAAGATTTTCACCTGCAGGTCAAGACTTTTCAATATCAAACGGACCATTTGAAAGTGCGGAAGAATTGATCAACAGTATTCACCAGCGTTACGTAGAATATGATGCTGACAGTGAAGCATATTTGTGGTTGGACAACGAGGGACATGGAAAGAATGGAGCACCATATCGTATGAGGGATGTGCTGACAGATATGGAGGCTTGCGAGAAGATGATTTACGACTTATTTATTTGTTATCGGGACGCTTATGAAAAGAAGTGAATTATTTATGGCTTGCGCCAACGAGTATAGTTACAGATGCAATTCCGATTGTGACAACTGTGACCTATACCTTCGTTACTTAAAAGAAAAGGAGGATTGATTATGAAAGGGAAAGATATTATCGCAGTCAGCAGTTTTGGCGTACAAACATACTATCCTATCGGACAGAAGCTTAGTATAAACGGGAAAACCTGCGTGGTAGCGGAACGTGGAGATTGTGTTAATTGCGTCGTTTGTGTACCTAACGTTCCACTTCACGATCAAGAAGTTACTTGTGCAAACCTAGCTTGTACTGCTGACGAACGAGAAGATAAAACTAGTGTTCATTTTAAAGTGGTTTAATTATGAAGGTATATCTGATTTATAAAGATGATGCCTGGCATACAAAGGGAAGCGGCGAATTGCTTAGAGTAGCCGACAATCTTCAGAAGTGCTACGCAACAGCCGAGGCAAACGGAGCTTCAGAAGAGCAACTTAAAGATTTGCGCAATATTGGACAAAGTCAATGTAGTGGTAAAAGCTACGAGTTTAACATTGAAACATGGGAGGTAACATAATATGAAATATGATGTTTGCATTCAAGAAACTTTGAGTAAGACAATAACCGTAGAGGCAGATACAAACACGGATGCTTGCTCTATGATTAGAGAAAAGGTTAATAATGGTGAGATTGTTCTTTCTGCCGACGATTACACCGGTTGTAGAATTATAACGGCACAGGAAGCGTATGGAAGTGAAGACAACGAAGACTGAATACAGAGAGTTGCTTAAGGCCTTAGACCAGGCTGCTGATTTTATCACAGACAAAGCCACAAGAGCCAGAGAGTTCGATATGGCAAGAAGACTAACAAGGGCAAAGGCATTGCTGGTGAAAAGAAATGGCAGTCTTCAAGGAGAAAGCGGCGATAGTCATTAACGGCATCGTGTATATAGCGGAACCAATGGATGATTGCGAGGATTGTGCATTTTGTACGGGCTTGGCACAATGCAGCGTAGATTTCATTTGCATCTCTATGAGAGAAGCATTCCGTAAGGGATTCAGAAACAAGCCTATCGGTTTCAAAAAATGGAAAGGTTATGAAAGGAACAGAAACATTCAAGAAGGTAATCAAGGCATATCTTGACAAGCGTGCAGCAGAGGATGAGCTTTTTGCGAAGGATTATGCCAAGCCGGGCAAGAACATCGATGATTGCTGCGACTTTATTATCTCAGAGGTCAAGAAATCCGGAAGGAATGGCTTTGACGATGATGAGATTTATGGAATTGCAGTTCACTATTATAATGAAGAAGAAGTTTCATTCACCAAGAATCAGAATTGCACCATTGTTACAAATCTCTCAGACCAGACCAAGGAGAATCTAGAGAAGAAGGCTGAGGAGGAGTTCAAGCAAGCCAAGATCATGGAGCTCAAAAAGAAGGAGTCCGCAGAGAAGGAACGCTTGAAGAAGAAAGCCGAGGCTCAGAGAAAGAAGGATGCAGAGATTGGGCAGTTGAGTTTGTTTGATTTTTAAATATGTGAGTTATGAAGCCAAGAAATAAGACAGAACGTGAAGTTGTAAAACTCTCAGATAGAATACCGGAGTTGTCAGATAAGCAACGCGAGTGGGCCATCAAGACTTGCATCTCTGAAGATGATGCCTACAAGTATGGTGACAGATTTTCAAGAGGATGTTTCTATCTTGTATGCACATTCAAGGGATGGCAGGTTCTCAGGTACTTCCAGGTAAGAGTGAAGTTCCGGTTCCACAAGATGGTTAAGGAGAAGATTTACTTCAAGGAGTGTATGCAGCAATGGCTGAAAGAAGGGAAATATGTCTTTCTTGCCAAACAGAGAACTAGCGGATACATGGTAGATTCTTTTTCTACTTTCGGAAAGCTGGAAGTTAAAACGCATACTGTATGGAGCTGTCTGGGCGACCCTCGCGATATCGGATTTGATGGAGTGTACTACGCTTCAGTCCAAGACAAGTATAAGTATGCTCTCAGAGATTTCGAGAAAAAGATTTCATGTGACGATATCTTCCGTTCCGTTAATGCTAACACATACAATGAAACTCTCATGAGACGTGATGTCGATATGTGGAAAATGTGCAAGTACCATGAAGCCGTCTTTGATAGAGACAAGATGTCAGCCGTCAAGATTGCCGTCAGACACGGAAAGGCTGCTTATATCTATGATAGCCTATGGTGGGATATGCTCGATAGCATCATGTATCTCAAGAAAGATGTACGTAACCCTTCTGTCGTTTGCCCGGAGAATCTTCGTGAGGCACACGACAAGTGGCTTAAATCCGCAGACAATAAGAAAAGAAAGGTTGCAGATAGAATGGAGAAATTGCGTTTGATTGCAGATGAGAAGAGAGAGCTTGCATATTTGGAGCAAGTCGCTAAAGCCGAAGAGGAGAATAAGAAAAAGGCAGAAGCACTGGCTAATGTATATATTGCCAGAAGAAAGCAGTTCTTTGACATAGACATAAAGGATGGTGTCATAGACATACAGGTTCTTAAGTCCGTCCAGGAGTTCTTCGAAGAGGGCAAGGAAATGGGGCACTGCGTATTCAGAAACGGCTATTACGATGTGAACAAAAAACCGAACTGCCTCATACTTTCTGCCAAGGTAAATGGGCAGCGCATGGAGACAATCGAAGTAAATCTAGCCGATGTTACCGTCGTTCAATGCCAGGGTCACGGAAACATCAATTCCGCTTTTCACGATGCCATTCTGAAGCTTATCAAAGACAATCTTTGGCAGATAGAATCAAGGCTTCCAAACAGAGCAAGCAGAACGGCATAATTTTTAGTATTTTTGGCTAAAATTTTCGTTTGATATATTTGCATATATCGGGATTTTTTCGTATCTTTGCGTATGGAAAGAGCCTATTTTGTGGTGTTTTTGGTTATCCAAGCCGCATATACGCACGATTTTATGTTAAAATATAGTTAATTTCGGATTTTTAGTATTTAATCATTAAATATTTTATTAAATTTGCAGCGATGGAATACGATTACAGTAAGCTCAGAGAGTTCATCAAGCGTTGTAAGTGGCAATGGGCTACTTCGATGATAGACGTTCCTCATGAGTACATTCACAGAGACAAGTGCGCATTGACAAACGACGAGTTCTATTACTTCGTCAGCGCACAGAGAGACAATGGAGTCCATGAAAGATGGGGAAAATATAATTTCCCTTACCTTTACATTGACGGTTACAAGTATTGGACGATGGGAGATCCATTCGAGACGACTTGGATTCTGAACAGACAGAAGGTTTTCAACGAGTTCGACTTCCTGGAGTGGCCGGTACCGCGAATCTATTCGAATCAGGAAATGGACGTGATGGCGAAGTCAATCATGTTCACGTTCAAGGACAGAAGATTCTTCGAGGCAGGCATTGGAAACGGAGATTTTGTCTCCTACACCAAGATAAAGCCGGAAATGTATTATGGAGTTGATCCAAGCAAGAAAGCTATCAAGCAGTTCAGAGAGAAG
>ERZ772820.3203-NODE-3203-length-10645-cov-3.786874_pt1 | contig 10645 bp, 8 predicted proteins | sample MGYA00511377_ERZ772820 | MGnify/ENA primary metagenome ERZ772820 (study PRJEB29015, sample SAMEA2737684) | human gut metagenome | biome: human gut; feature: human-associated habitat; material: faeces | place: China | collected 2012 ...
TCGGCCGCTTTGTTCAGGGCCTCCATCAGGGCGGGGACATCAATGCCATGGGCCAGCGCGCCCTGCTCAATGTTCTCAAAGTGGGCGGCGGCGCAGCCGATGCACCCCATGCCGAAGCGCTGCAGTACCTCTACAGTAGCAGGATATTTCTGTACGATCTCCATGATGCCCATATCTTTTGTAATCAGCATAATTTATTATCTCCTTGCAGTTAAATTGGGGGAGGCAAACTCCCCTCCCTTAGTATAGTTATTTTTCCCCTATTTGTAAACAGAATCCGAACTTTTTTGCAAAGGGGGGCTTTCCGCCGCCCCTTTCATTGACAAGCGCCCCGCTGTTGGTGTAGAATAGGGCGGAACAAAGCCCCCGAACGGGGGCAATTTAACAGATAATGAGGAGCACTATGAAACTGACAACTCGCCTGCTGGCCCTGCTGCTGGCATTGTGTATGGTATTTGCCTTTGCCGCCTGCGGCAAGGATCCGGCAAATCCCGACCCGGTAGACCCCAGTAACCCCGTGGGACCGGTGGACCCCGCCAACCCCGATGACCCCACCCAGCCCACCAAGGAGGAACAGCTGAAGGAGCTGCAAAAGACCATGCTGGAAAATACGCTGGCCATGCAGCAGAAGAATAAGGATACCATCGGCTGGATCTATATAGACGACACCACCGTCAATGATGTGGTGGTCAAGGTCAATTATAACGATGATAACAAGTACTACCTGCGCCGCAATGCCAATGGTGAGAACGATAACGACGGCTGCTACTATGCCGATTTCCGCTGCACCAGCGGCAATCGCTCCACCATCTCGAAGAATACCGTCATCTACGGCCACAATCTAGGCCGGGCCGAAAATGCCCTGCTGACCGATTATCAGAACCACGCCAACGGCCCCAAGTTCGCCCAGCTGCTGAAGTATCAGAACGAGGATTTTGCCAAGACCCACCCCTATATCTACTACTCCACCATCGAAGAGGACATGGTCTGGCAGGTATTTGCGGTATTCTACACCGATATCAAGTTCGACTACATCAACCCCAACCCCGCCGATGCCACCTTCAATAGCCTCATCAAAAAGGCCCAGGATCTTTCCTTCTACGATTATGATGTGGAAGTGACCAGCAACGATAAGATCCTCACCCTCTCCACCTGCACCTACCGTCTGGCGGATGATACCAAGCTGCACTATCCCAATGACTATCGCTATGTCGTCATGGCCAAGCTGCTGCCCGCCGATGCCGTGCTGGAGGATACCGTTTCCCTCACCGTCACCAAGAACGCCCCGGTAAAACCCGCCGGCGAATAATGCACCATCCAATAAGACCCCCTTTCCCACCGGGAAAGGGGGCCTTTCGCGTTCCCCTAAAGCCTCCCCAGTGTAAGGAGTGTGACACTGCACCATCCAAAAGCCTCCCCTGTGTAAGGGGAGGTGTCAGCCGATCGGCTGACGGAGGGGTTGTTGGCGCAAACTATGTCATCAAACGCCCCGGCGGCGAACTGTACGGGTCTTGCACTCTGCAAAATCAGTGCGCCGCCGCCAGGCACCCACAAATTAGCCTCCGTCGGGTAGGCGCTCAGTTTATACCTTTGCAAAAAAGGCCCCGCCCTCGCCGCCGGACCGCCACAAAAAAGAAAGCCCCCGCCATATGGCAGGGGCCTTGCTTGTCTTTTGTGGTTTGGGAATTACAGCTTGCCCAGCTTAGTGCGGCAGCTGCGGCAGACATACTTGTCGTCATAGGTAGCCAGCTCTTCCTTGGAGCCGCAGAAAATGCAGCAGGGCAGGTACTTCTTAAGAATGACCTGATCACCGTCTACATAAATTTCAACATCACTGTGGATGTCGATGCCGAGGGTGCGGCGAAGCTCTACAGGGAGAACGATACGGCCGAGGTTGTCAACTTTTCTTACGATGCCGGTGGATTTCATGGTACAGGTTCCTCCTTAATAAAGTTAGGTGGTTTGCTGGCGGTTTACAATATCTTCTAATATTCTCGCTTTTTCTCTACCTTGCTACTAAGTGTACTATTATTTTCCATGAAATTCAAGAGGTAATTAGCACAATTTCGCAAATCTTGTGGATAATTTTTGCCCCTAATTTGCTACTTTTTTGGTTATTGTTGCTAAAATTGATAAAACGCGCACAGATTCCGTTATTTTACATAATTCGATAAAAAGCATCAAAAAAGGAAAACATTAGCGCAATACGCTCCCGTAAGGAGAAAAAGATGTTGATAAATCATCTCTACTCCCTAAAAAATGAAGAAAGGAGCTCCGCCCATGATGAACGGTATCCTTACCGCCCTGCTCATTTTTTCGGTTGTCACCGCGGCCTTCACCGGCCGGATGGAGGCCCTTTCCGCCGCGGCGCTTTCCGGTTGCAGCGAAGCAGTAACTCTGGTCATTACCCTAACCGGCATGCTGTGCCTGTGGAGCGGCCTGATGGAGATTGCCCGCCGCTGCCGCCTTACGGAAGCATTGGCCCGGCTGCTGTGCCCTCTCACCCGGCGGCTGTTCCCCACAGTGCCGCAGGGCAGCCCCGCCATGCAGGCCATCTGCATGAATCTTTCCGCCAATTTGCTGGGCCTGGGCAATGCCGCCACTCCCTTGGGCCTTGCCGCTATGCGGGAGCTGCAAAAGTTGAATCCCCATAAGGACAGCGCCAGCAATGCCATGGTCACCTTTGTAGCGATGAATACCGCCTCCCTCCAGCTTATCCCCACTACCTGCGCCGTGCTGCGGCAGCAGGCCGGCTCCGCCGCCCCCATGGAGATCCTGCCGGCGGTATGGCTCACCGGGCTTTCGTCCCTGGCCGTGGTCCTGCTGCTGGACCGCCTGCTGCGCGGGAAGTCCCGCCGGCCGGAATAAAGGCAGGCCCGTGCAGGGGGTGGGGCGCCCGCAGGGCAAACCGCCCCTTCCGGGCGGTTTCAGCGGCCTTCGGCCGCCGGCTCCGGCCCAGCCGGAGCGCTCTGCGGGCGCCCTTCACCCCATCCGCGAATTTCATCAAAAAGGAGGGCATTCCATGTCATTCAGCGCCTGGTTCATCCCGCTGCTCATCACCGGCCTGTTCAGCTGGGGCCTCTGCTCCGGCGTGGATGTGTTCGATTGCTTTTTGCAGGGAGCCAAAGAGGGGCTCAAAACCGCCGCCTCCATCACCCCGGCCTTGGTCTGCCTGCTTACGGTGGTCACCATGTTCTGCCACAGCGGCGCCCTGGATGTCCTCACCGGCTTCCTTCGCCCCGTGACTCAGCTTATCGGCTTCCCGGCGGAGGTACTGCCATTGGCCCTGCTGCGGCCGGTCTCCGGCAGCGGCGGTACCGCCCTGCTGCACCAGCTGCTGGGGGAATACGGCCCGGATAGCTTCATCGGGCGGGTGGGCAGTGTGCTGGCCGCCGCCTCAGAGACCACCTTCTACGCTATCGCGGTCTACTACGGCGCGGTGGGGATCCGCCGTACCCGCCACACCATGGCCGCTGCCCTCACCGGGGATCTGACCGCGGCGCTGGTCAGTGCCCTTGCGGTCCGCTTGCTGCTGGGGGTGTGACCTGCCTCATCAGAGGGAAACGGTATCCAGATAATGCAGGAAGAAGCTGCCGTCCGGCCGTGTCATTACGGAGAAACGGGTCCGGAAGTCCCCAATTTTATAGGGATTTTCATAATATACGTTGCCGTGCAGTTCGTAACTGACGCTTACCTCGGATTTTTCCCGATCAATTTGAACCTCCGTGTTCCTGCACACCGGAGTATTCCCCCATCCAAAGCCGGACCAAAACACATACTCCCCGGTTTCGGGAACATAGGTATCTTCACCAAACTCATAATCCGGAATATCAAACACCTCCTCGGCCATCTGCTGTATCTTTTCTTTTGGAAAGTGGTAACACCCCTCATCATCCATGGTGACAAAATCATGGTACAGGTATTTCTCCTCCTCCATGAACATTACCGTACTTAAAATAAAAAGATGGATCTGCCGGTCCTCCAACGGATAGGCGGAGCTCCCCAGGATATCTCCAGAGTAAAAGGCAAAGTTGGTCAGCTGCGCGGTCAGAACCTCCGAGGAGGCCTGCAGTTCCTCCTGCATTGCGTCCCAGTCCAATGCGGACTTTCCCTGCGGGGCGTTGCCGACGCAGGCGCAAAGGCTAAAGCAAAGTGCCAAAGCGATTGCGAGTGATAGCATCTTTTTCATGGCGTTTTCTCCTGTATGTTTTTGCCGCTGCGGCAGGTTTTCTATCATTTTACCATGGGCGCCGCAGGTGGGCAACGGAAAATTTTAGGGCGGTGACGCCTGTTCCTTGCCAGCGTCCGCCCTCCTCACAATTTTTTAACAAAATTGCCACATTCGGCGCTATGCAAAAGACCCCGCCGGTGCTATAATATAAATTAGAATACTATGACCTGTAAGGAGGAAATAGCAATGATGGACAAGATCCTGGTAGCCGATGACGACCTGAATATCTGCGAGCTGCTGCGCCTGTACATGGAAAAGGAGGGCTTCGAGGTGGTAATGGCCCACGATGGCGAAGAAGCCGTGGCCAAGTTCGAGAGCGAAAAGCCCTCTCTTATCCTCCTGGATATCATGATGCCCAAGCTGGATGGCTGGCAGGTTTGTCGGCAGATCCGCCAAAAGAGCGATTGCCCCATCATCATGCTCACCGCCAAGGGCGAAACCTTCGATAAGGTGCTGGGCCTGGAGCTGGGCGCCGATGACTATGTTGTCAAGCCCTTCGATACCAAGGAGATCGTGGCCCGCATCAAGGCCGTGCTGCGGCGCAGCAGCCCCGCCGGCACCGCCGAAGGTGAGGTCAAGGAGGTCAGCTACGATAAGCTCACCGTCAATATGACCCGCTACGAGCTCAAAGTGGATGGCAAGGTCGTGGATGCCCCGCCCAAGGAGCTGGAGCTCCTGTTCCACCTGGCCAGCCACCCCAACCGCGTATTCACCCGCGATCAGCTGCTGGATGAGGTCTGGGGCTTCGAGTACTACGGCGACAGCCGCACCGTCGATGTCCACATCAAGCGCCTGCGCGAAAAGCTGGAAGGCGTCAGCGATCAGTGGAGCCTCAAGACCGTTTGGGGCGTCGGCTATAAGTTCGAGGTCAAGGAATAAGAATGAAAACTTCGCAGAAAACCCTGATGGGCAAGTACTATTCGGTGTGCTGCGCCATCATTCTGCTCAGTATGGTATTGGTCGGCTCCATCTTTATGGTGCTGGCCAATGACTACCTGCGGGAGGAAAAAATCAGCCTGCTGGAGAAAAATGTGACCCAGGCCGCCCGCCTCACCATGGAAAATTACGCCGCCCACGAGTACCGCTATGTCAGCAGCGATACCCTGCAGCCGGTGTATGCCGTGCAGGGCTCCGCCATCGAGGCCGACATCTACCTTTCCGATAACAAGGGCAATATCCTCATTATGGCCCATACTACCGAGAGCGCCATCCCCCAGTCGGTGCCGCAGGCTGTCCTGGATAGCCTCTCCAAAACCGGCAGCTATCAGGGCTCCGTGGTCATGGCCGGCACCGGGGAAGACCCCCAGTACGCCGTGGCCACCCCCGTGGTGGATGAAAACGGCCTTCTGGTGGGTGCCGTTATGGCCACCGCCCGGGCTGCCAACCGTGCTCTGGCCGGCGATATGCTCCAGATGTTCCTCATCGCGGCCATCGTGGTGCTGGTGGTCAGCTTTATCGTCATTTATTTTGTCACCACCAGCCTGGTAAACCCCCTGCGGCAGATGGCCGCCGCTACCCGTGCCTTCGCTAAGGGCGATTTCTCGGTCCGGGTGCCGGTGGAGGGCGATGATGAGATCGGGCGGTTGGCCTCCGCCTTCAATAACATGGCCACCGAGCTGGCCCTCACCGAATCGGTGCGCCGCAGCTTTACCGCCAATGTCAGCCACGAATTAAAAACCCCCATGACCACCATCGGCGGCTTTGTCGATGGTATCCTGGATGGCACCATCCCGCCGGAGCGGCAGAACCACTATCTGCGCATTGTCTCCAGTGAGGTCCAGCGCCTTTCCCGCCTGGTGCGCAATATGCTCACCCTCAGCCAGATCGAGGCCGGCGAGCGCACCATCCAGCCCACCGAGGTGGAGATCACCTCCCTTGTCACCAATACCCTGCTGGGCTTCGAGCAGCGGCTGGAGGAAAAGCACATCGAGGTGGAGGGGCTGGATACCGACCGCTACTGGGTGCTGGCCGATGCCGACCTCATCCAGCAGGTGGTGTATAATCTCATCGATAACGCCGTCAAATTCGTCAATGAAGGGGGCAAGCTCTCCTTCGACTTTTATACCGAGGGCGAGAATATTATGGTAGCGGTGCGCAATACCGGCTCCGGCGTCCTGCCGGAGGAGATCCCGCGGCTCTTCGACCGGTTCTATAAGACCGACCGCAGCCGCAGCCTGGATAAAAACGGCGTGGGTCTGGGGCTTTCCATCTGCCGCACCATTATGAATGTCCACGAGGGCGAGATTTTCGTCCGCAGCCAGCCCGGGGAATACACCGAGTTTGTATTCGGCCTCAAGGCCGACCCCGCCCACTACAAAAAAGGCGTCAACCGCAAAGCCCCTATGGTAGATGCCAGCTTTACCACATTGCCGGCGGCCCCCGCTGCCGGCCGGGAGGAGAAACAGCATGAGAAACCGCAGCAATGACAGCAACTACCACTGGGATTACCAGGATTACCGGGGCAACTACGGCCAAAGTCCCGCCCGCGCCCGGAAAAGCAGCGGCCTGAAGTACTTCCTCATCGCCATGGGGGTGGTCATCCTACTGGTGGGGGCGCTGTGCGTCGGGGCCTCCGTCTGGGGCAGCAAGCCTGCCCCGCAGCCGGATCAGGATTCGTCCATCGGCAATGAGCTGGAGCACCTGCCGGAGATCGACCAGCAGAACAAGCCCGATGACAGCATGCCGGAGCAGACCGAGGACGGACTGTTGACCCCCGCCGGCATCTATAAAAAGTGCGCCCCCTCCGTCGTGGGCATCGTCAGCAACAGCAGCAGCTCCACCGCGCAGGGCAGCGGCATCATCCTTTCGGAAAACGGCTACATCATCACCAATGCCCATGTGGTCAGCGGCGGCGAAAAGTTCGAGGTCGTGCTGCAGAACGGCGACAGCTACAATGCCACCGTCATTGGGGCGGATAACCAGAGCGACCTGGCTCTGCTTAAAATGCAGAACCCGCCCGAGGGGCTGGTCGCGGCTACCTTCGGCAACAGCGATGAGCTGGAGGTCGGCGAAATGGTGGTCGCCATCGGCAATCCCGGCGGTCTGGCGCTGGCCTCCACCCAAACCGTCGGCTACATTTCGGCGGTGCAGCGCACCATCACCACCGAGCTGGGCTACACCATGGTCTGCATCCAGGCGGATGCCGCCATCAATCCCGGCAACAGCGGCGGCCCCCTCATCAATACCTACGGCCAGGTGGTGGGCATCACCTCCAGCAAGCTGGTGGAGGAAGGCTACGAGGGCATCGGCTTCTCCATCCCCATCAATACCGCCCTGCCCATTCTGGATGACCTGATGCAGCACGGCCGGGTGACCGGTCGGGCACAGCTGGGCATCACCGTGGTGGAAGTAGGCAGCAATGAAGCCAATTATTACGGCATCCCGGCGGGTCTGCGCATCATGTCCATCAATGAGGACAGCGATGTAGGCCGTCAGGGCGCCGAGGCCGGCGATATCATCACCTCCATTGATGGCTGGGCCATCACCAGCCGTGCCGATTGCAGCGATATCCTGGCACAGCACAAGCCCGGCGATACCGTGGAAATAAGCCTGTACCGGGCCAGCCGTACCGGCCGCGGCCAGACCTTCACCATCACCGTCACCCTGCTGGGGTCCTAAGCATCCCCCAAAGGCCGCCCACGGGCGGCTTTTCTGCCCCTTGTGCCATATTGCCCATAAAGCCGTGTCATTTCCGGGCAAACCTGCCAATGGCATTTCGGTCGGGAGTGATGTATAATTAAAAAGAGGAGGAAAGCAACCCGCATCGATACAGTAAGGAGGTGCCGAATAATGAAAAAGAGGATACTGGCTGCGCTGCTGGCTTTTTCCATGCTGCTCACCACCGCCTATGCCATGCCAATTTATGTGGATGGCAGCGACCTGGGCTGGCAAGAACCGCTGACCCTGGAGGTGGAAAGCGGCGACAGCATCGATAATGTCAAGCGGAAAATCCAGGATAAGAACGGTACTCTGCCAGATCAGCAATACCTGTATTTCGGCGGCAAGTTTTTGGAGAACGGCCGCACTCTGGCAGATTATAATATCCAGAAGGAAAGCACCCTGCGGCTGACCACCTTTCGGGAGGCAGCCACTTCAAATGATCTTTCGGATGCGCTGAATTCCGATGCCGCGGTCATTCGCTTGACCGGGGATATTGAGATCACCGCCTATATGACGGTACAAAGAGCGGTGACCATCGATCTGAACGGCCACTTACTGAAAACAACCAGCGGGGTCAGCAACTTGATTCAAGTCATAGAGAATGGCGGGCTGACGCTGATTGACAGCAATCCCAATGCCGTTCACAAGTTCGATAAGAGGAACGCCCTGTGGAAGCTGGCGGCAGAGGATGCCGAGGGTGAAAACATTGTCGTGATAAAGGGCGGCGCCATCACCGGCGGCACCGGCACAGGAGAAGCAGGAAATACCTGCGGCGGCGGTATCTATGTGAGGAAAGGCGGCACGCTCCTCATGCGGGGCGGCAATATCGTGGGCTGTACGGCCCGTCAGGGCGGCGGTGTTCATGTGGAAGATGGCGGCCGGTTCGAGATGTCCGCCGGGACCATTACCGGCTGCGTAGCACAGACCGCGAATAATGACGATACCCGCGGCGGCGGTCTCTGCAATTTCGGCACGACCGTCCTCTCCGGAACGGCAGCCATACGGGATTGCCGCGCGATCCAAAGCGATGTAGACCATGGATACGCCGGCGGCGGCCTTTACAGCGTCCGCAATCTGACCATCCGGGATAATGTAACGGTAAGCGGCTGCACGGCGCATGTGGAAAGCGGCGCCATGTCCATCGGCGGCGATGCGAACAATAGTCCCACCGAGATCATCGGCGGAACATTCGATGGCTCCGTGACGAATGGCGGGACCATCAGCGGCGGTGCCTTTACCGGCCCGGTGTGGAATAATGGCATCATCTCCGGCGGCCAGTTTACCGGCTCGGTGGTGAACCGCGGTACCATCACAAACGGTACCTTTGGTGGCGAAGTGACCAACGAGAGCGGCCGTTCTTTCGGCGTCATCTCTGGCGGCACCTTCAATGGGAAGGTAACAAATAAAAACGATATCAGCGATTCACCAGAAGAAACACCGGCTAAAATTTCCGGCGGCACCTTTAACGGGGAGGTCATCGGGGCCTATACGGTCACCTTCCAGTCGGAGGGTGGAAGCGAAGTAGCATCCCAGATTCGTGCCAACACCCCTGCCACCCGTCCTGCCGACCCCACCAAAGAGGGGCATACCTTCATCGGCTGGTACAACGGCGAAAGCGAATGGAACTTTGAGACACCTGTGACCGAAAAACTGACCCTGACGGCAAAGTGGCAGATCAACCGGTACACCATCACCTTTGATACCGCTGGCGGCAGCGAGGTCGCTCCCATTACCCAAGATTATGGTACTACCATCACCGCCCCGGCCAACCCTACCAAAACAGGCTATACCTTTGCCGGCTGGGATAAGACCATTCCCACCACCATGCCGGCCGGGGATATGACCATCACCGCCCGGTGGACCGAAAACCGGGTCATTGTGATCATCCGGCCGGATGACAGCAAGGATGAGCCGGATCCCGGCATCGTCCACCGGTGGGGCCCCTGGCGCTCCAATGGGGATGGGACCCATACCCGCCGCTGCACGGCCAGCGGCTGCTCCGACCAGCAAAACGGGAAGTGCTACGGCGGCACCCCCAATTGCACCCAGCGGGCAAGCTGCATCCTGTGCGGCGCCAAATACGGCAAGACCGACCCCACCCGCCACGCCTCCCTGGAAAAGCTGGAGGCGATAGCCGCCACAGCGGCGGCCAATGGCCGGGTGGAATGCTGGCACTGCACCGCCTGTGATAAGTACTTTGCGGACGCGAACGGCAAAACGGAGCTCACCGCGGAGAATACAGTAACCGAAAAGGTGCCGCCGAGCATCATCCAGGGCAACGACGCCCGATGGAAAAAGGGCGAAAGCAGCACCCTCACCTTCCGCTCCAACGCGGCGTTTGAGGACTTTGCCGAGGTGCTGGTAGATGGCGCGGTGCTGCCCTCCGAAAGCTACGAGAAGCGGAATGGGGAAGGCAACATCATCGTAGAGCTGCGGGAAAGCTACCTGGAGCAGTTGGCCGAAGGGGAGCATGCTTTGGCCATTCGCTCGGCAAGGGGAGATGCCACCACCCACTTTACCGTGGAGGCAGCACCCGATGAAACCCATCCGGTGAGCTGGTGGGTTTACGCGGCGGCTCTGGGGGCTTTTGCCATCGGCACCTGTGTCGCAGTGATCTCCTTCCGGCGCAAAAAAGCCGGATAAGTGACAGCAAATAGCAGAGATTCCGGATCTCCTTCGTACCAAGTGTACGGGGGAGATTTTTTATTCAATTTTCAAGGTACTGTTGGGAGGCAGGTTCCCGCTTAAGGCAGA
>ERZ772820.3204-NODE-3204-length-10644-cov-9.478138_pt1 | contig 10644 bp, 8 predicted proteins | sample MGYA00511377_ERZ772820 | MGnify/ENA primary metagenome ERZ772820 (study PRJEB29015, sample SAMEA2737684) | human gut metagenome | biome: human gut; feature: human-associated habitat; material: faeces | place: China | collected 2012 ...
GTAGCGGGCTATGGCAATACCTGCGACGCCCACCACATTACCGCGCCCGATCCCGAGGCCGAAGGCGGCGCGCGCGCCATTCGCCATGCGGGAGATGGATTTTATCATCGACGGGCAGAGCGCGCGGCTGATGGTCGGCCTGACCGACGCGGACGAGCCGCTCTATCCGCTCTGCGGGGTGATGGAGCGGCTGGCGTATGACGCCGCTTACGACGGAAAGGGCGGTTGGCAGCTTGTGCAGCGCGAAACCGGCGCGCAGCTCGCCGTGATGGCGGGTGAAAGCGAAGGCCTGTGCGAAAACGCGCTGGCGATTGTGGACGGCGTGATCCTGCTCTCCGACGAGAAACAGCGCGTGTACGCCTACGCGGGCGAGGCCTATCTGAACGCCGCCATGCTTGAAAAACTGGGCGTGAATGTGACGCTGCTGGGCGACGTGGCGACGATTGAAACCCGTTAAGCCGCCACCTAAATCTTTAGAATCTTGAATCAAGAGGACTGTTAAGCTAACAACACCGATATTTCAAGAACAAAAATAAGTATTTTTGCCCGAAGGTTTCCAAAGGGCGAACGGAAAGCCCTTTGGTGGGGCGATGGGGCAAAGCCCCATATCCAAAATGCTTAGATATTTGTTTCTTGAAATGTTTAGGTTGAGCTTGACAGCCCTTTTTTGTGAAGAAAAGGAAGAAACCGCACAAGGGCGTTGACAAAATGTTGCAAAATGTGATACACTGATACCCGAATTCAGCGCGGTCAGTCATCGCCCGCGCATCGGAGGAGAACGTATGGAAGAATCCGAAAAGATCGTCTCGCAGACGGAGCTTGACGACAGAGCGCAGAAGCTGGTGGAAGACAAGGACGCCGACAGCCGCCTGCGCGTGTATATCGGCCCGATGGAAAAGGCGCTGACGGCGGTGCTGCTGATCTGGGCCGCATTTCAGGTTTGGGCGAACATGTTCGGCACGCTCGGCGCGGTCAAGCTGCGCACGGCGCACATCATGTTTCTGCTGCCGCTGGCCTTCACGCTGTATCCGACGTTCAAAAAGGAACGCCGCCGCCGCAGGCTCATGCCGGTTTGGGATATCGCCCTGACCGCCGCGGCGATTCTCAGCTACGGCTATCTGTTCCTGCGATACGACGCGGTGGCGCGAACGGGGCGGCTGAACGCGACGGACGTGTGGGTCGGCGTGGTCTGCCTGCTGGTCGCCTTTGAGGCGGCGCGGCGCGCAAGCGGCAATCTGGCCGTCATCGCGCTGGTCTTTCTGTCGTATTTCGCGATCTGGGGACAATACATCCCCGGCACGTTCGGCACGAGCGCCTTTACGCTCAAGCGCGTCATCAAGGCGCTGGTGTGGGATACCAACGGCATTCTCGGCACGGGCGCGGGCGTTTCCGCGACGTATATCTTCGTGTTCGTGCTCTTCGGCGCGTTTCTCAAATACAGCGGCTTTTCCCAGTTCATCAACGATATCGCGCTGACGCTGGTGGGGCAGACCCCCGGCGGCCCGGCGAAGGTGGCGGTGATCGCCTCCGCGCTGATGGGCATGATTAACGGCTCGGCCATCGCCAACGTGGCGACGACCGGCACGATCACCATCCCGCTGATGAAAAAAACGGGCTACAAGAAGGATTTCGCGGCGGCGGTCGAGGCGGTGGCCTCCACCGGCGGCCAGTTCACCCCGCCGATCATGGGCGCGGTCGGCTTTGTCATGGCAGAATTCATGTGCGTCAGCTACACGAAGGTGATGCTGGCGGCGGCGATTCCGGCGTTCCTGTATTACCTTTCCCTGCTCTACTCGGTGCATCTGGAGGCCAAGCGGCTCGGCCTTTCCGGCCTTGCGAAGGAGAACATCCCTAAGGCGGGCGAGGTGCTCCGGGCGCGCGGCCACCTGCTCATTCCGCTGATCGTGCTGCTGGCGCTGATGTTCACCGGCTATACGCCGCTGTTCGCCGCGATTGTCGCGATTTTTGTGACCATCCCCGTGTCGTTCCTCCGCAGGGAGACGCGCATGGATATCAAGACCATCGTGCAGGCGACGGTGGAGGGCAGCCGCAGCGCCATCGGCGTGGGCATCAGCTGCATCATCATCGGCGTCATCATCGGCTCGGTCAACATGACCAGCCTCGGCCTGAACTTCGGCAACCTGATCCTGCGCGTGGTCGGCGACGGCCATCTGTTCCTCGGCGGCCTGATGGTGATGATTATGTCCATCATTCTGGGCATGGGCGTGCCGGGCGTGGCGGCCTATGTGATCGTGTACGTCGTAGCCGTGCCGGTGCTGCGCGGCGTCGGCGCGACGGAGATGGCGGCGAACATGTTCTGCCTGATTTACGCCTGCCTCTCCAACATCACCCCGCCGGTCGCGATGAGCAGCTATGTCGCCGCGGGCATTGCGGACAGCAACATGACCAAGACCTCGCTGATCGCCATGAAGCTGGGCGTCGCGGGCTTCATCCTGCCGTTCTTCTTCCTCAATAACCCGGTGCTGCTCTACGGCAGCACGGAGGGCGTGGCGCTCAGCGAAACCATCCGCGCGTTTGTGACGGCGACGCTCGGCGTGCTCGCGATTGCGGAGGGGCTTTCCGGCCTGCCGATGCAGAAATACAACGTCAGCGCGACGATGCTGCGCCTTGTGACCCGCGCGATGCTGGTCGCGGGCGGATTGCTCTTTGTCAACCCGACGCTTTTGACTGACGCGGCGGCGCTCGTGCTCATCGCGGCGGAGGTCGTGATCGACCGCGCGGTGCTCCCGAAGGTTCAGCGCCGGATGCCGCTGAAGGTCGCCGCGGGCGCGAACCGCTCCCATTGATCCCGACGCCGAAGGAAGCAATCGGCGTTCCCGATAAACAAAAGGCATGAAGGAGAATCCAACTATGAAAAAATGGCTTGCCGCCGCGCTCTGCACGGCCGCCGCGATGAGCGCCTCGAACGCGCTTGCCGCGAACATCAACTTCGTCACCGCGGGCACGTCCTCTACGTTCTACCCGATCAGCGCGACCGTCTGCCAACTGTGGAACGACAGCATCGAGGGCATGCGCGCGACCGCCACGCCCTCCGGCGGCGGCATTGACAACCTGAATCAGGCGCTGGACGGCGAGGCGCAGATCGGCATCGCCAACGCGAACCTCGTCTATCAGGCGCAGCAGGGCACGGACAGCTTTGAGGGCTATGCGAACGAAAACCTGCGCATTTTCGCGGGGTTGTATTACAACCCGAATCAGGTGGTCGTGACCCGGGACAGCGGCATCGAGACGCTGGAGGATCTGGGCGGCAAGCACATCTCCGTCGGCGCGGCCGGTTCAACGACCGTCGATGAGGCGACGGTGCACCTCGCGCTGCTGGGCAAGACGCTCGACGACCTCAAGGCCGAATACATGGGCACGAGCGAATCCGCCGACGCGATCAGCAACAAGCAGCTCGACGGCGTTTGGGTCATGGCGGGCACGCCGAACGCGGCCGTCACCCAGATTATGACCACCACCGACGCAAAGATTCTGCCGATTCCCGCGGAGACCGTCGAGGCGCTCAAGGAGAATTATCCGTGGTACGCGAGCTATACCATCCCGGCCGGAACCTATGCGGGGCAGGACGAGGATGTGCCGACTTCTGCGGTCAAGCTCACCCTGTTCATCACCGCCGATGTGGACGAGGAGACCGTCTACCAGATGACAAAGACCTTCTGGGAGAACTGGGATATGCTCACCCAGACGCACGCCGCGCTGAGGAAGGCCAGCCTTGAGGAGGCCTGCATCGATCTGGCGGGCGTGCCGATTCACGAGGGCGCGGCGCGCTACTATCGCGAGGTCGGCGTGCTGGAGTGACGCCGTTCCGATGGGACAATCTGGGGCTGTCAATCGAATAAATCCGATATTTCATGAGTAAAACTAAGCATTTGCGCCCGAAGGTTTCCAAAGGGCGATCGGAAAGCCCTTTGGTGGGGCGATGGGGCAAAGCCCCATATTCTAAAAATGCGTAGAGAATATTTCTTGAAATGTTTGATTTAAGCATGACAGCCTCTTTATCATGAAAGGGAGAAAGAACATGGCGAAGAAAATCGGCCTTGTCGGCATTTATTTTCCGGGCGCATACGACGCGTTGCATGAGAACGTGCCGGAAGGATTTGAATTGGTGGATGCGCTCTCTCCGGAGGCTTACGGCAATCTGACGGACTGCGAATACCTGATTTCCCGGCTGGATATCGATCCGGATATCATCAACCACACCCCGAACGTCAAATTCTGGCAGCGCTGGGGCGCGGGGTTTGACCATGTGGATCTCAAGGCATGGGGCGAACGCGGCATCCCGATTGCGACCTGTCCGGGCGTCAATTCCGGCATTGTGGCGGAGCTGGCGATCATGCTGATGCTGGCGGGCTATCGCAATCTGCTGCAAATCAACCGTCAACTGCGCGCGGGGCATTGGCCGCGCACGGAATACTTTGGCCGCTCGTTTATGATAAAGGGCAAGACGGTCGGCGTGCTGGGACTGGGACACATCGGCAAAAAGGTCGCGGCGCTGGCGACGGCCTTCGGCGCAAACGTGATCTATTACGACATCGTCCGCCAGACGGAGCAGGAGGAGAAATTCGGCTATCGGTTCGTCGATTTTGATACGCTGCTCAGGGAGAGCGACATCTACACGATTCACTGCCCGCTCAACGAGGAAACGCGCGGCATGATCGGCGCGGAGCAGTTTGCCCAAATGAAGCCGACGGCCATGCTCATCAACACCGCGCGCGGCCCGATTGTGGACGAGGCGGCGCTGATTGACGCGCTGACCACGGGCAAGATCGCGACGGCGGGGCTGGATACCTACGAGCGCGAGCCACTGCCCAAGGATCATCCGCTGCTGACGCTGGATAACGTGGTCGCCAGCGCACACGCGGGCGGCAACACGAAGGACAACGACATCAACATGGTGAATTACGTTTACCATAACATCGTGGCGTTTGACCGCGGCGAGCCGCTCAATACGCCCGGAGACATCGTCAACGGGGAATATCTGAAAAAGTAATTTGGAAATCTGATTTCAAAACCGTTTTATTGCCCCTGTCAGCCGTTCTTGCCGCATAGGACGCGCCGCACGGGGGGACGACCATTCCCATCATCCATAGAGAAGGGCGCTCACAGGGCAAAATAAAAGGACGCTGCGCCGCCCCTGCCGTAAGCGGTTCACAACGTCCAATTCATCCGGTGCTGATCGTTACGCCGGGAAACAGGAACAGTGATCGTCTGTTCCCGTGCTAGCTCCTCTATTATACCACCGTCGCCGCTCTCGGTCAACTCACCCTTGCGCTCAGAATATGACCATGCTATAATGACGACGTAGGCAGACGAGTGCTGCCGGTGGTTGCCTCCCGCTTCTGTTACAGAAGAAGGGAGGGATGCGCTATGACTACGTACGAAAGTATGATGGTTTTGATCGCGATCCTGAACCTGCTTATCGCAGTGTACAAGCTAGATCGTGAATAAAAGCACACCGCCGGTCAGCTGGTTCCTGATCGGCGGTCTTGTGCTTTTAAGTTAACCCTTATAAAGCGGGAGAACCGACTTGAAACGGCTCCTCGTCTGTCTATATTCTAGCATCTTCTCGGCCGCTCGTCAAGGGCGGCTGTTTTTTTCTTGACGCAAGCTGTCGAATGTGGTTTAATCTTCCTTGTCGGCGGGAAACCGTCGGCCATTGCGTAGCGGCGGGCTTGACACCATTCCACCCCGGAATCTGACCGGAAGGAGGTGAAAGCCATGCCGAACCTTCTGCTCGTGATTACAGGCGCTTGCATCGTGACCTATGTGCTGCGGGAAACGCTTTGTGACCTGCAAAAGAAAATGAGCGACCGTGATCTCGAACATCACGACCGCTCGGATAAGCAGGGCTAATCCTTGCTAAAAGCCCGCTGCTATGCTTTGATTATAGCACTGCTCCGACCGTCCGTCAAGGGCGGGCGATTTTTGTTTTGCTATGAAAATAAAAAGCCTTGATTTTTGCCGGAAAAATCAAGACCAATTTGGTCGGAGTGGCGAGATTCGAACTCGCGGCCTCTTGAACCCCATTCAAGCACGCTACCAAGCTGCGCTACACCCCGATTGAAGACATATCTTCAAGCAAAGAACATTATACCACAGCGGCAGGATTTGTCAAGGGTTTATTTTGGACTTACGGCGTGGCGGCGGGAGCGGGCGACGCGCCCGCGTATTCCCGCTTGGCCAGCCAGACCATCAGCACGGTGACGTCTCCGGGGGAGACGCCGGAAATGCGGCTGGCCTCGCCGAGGGAGCGCGGCTGATGGGCGGTGAGCTTCTGACGCGCTTCGATGCGCAGGCCGTCGAGGGTCATGTAATCGAAGCCTTGCGGGAGCAGCTTGTCCTCCGCCTGACGGAAGGCTTCCACCTGACGACGCTCCTTGTCGATGTAGCCCGCATAGCGCAGGGAGATGTTGACCTGTTCGCTGACGGCGGACGGAAGCCGGACGTAACGCGGGTCGATTTCGGCCAAATCGTCATAGAGGATGCCGGGGCGGCGGAGGAGGTCGGCCGCGCAGACGCTGCCGGCCGCGGCCTGCTGACCGTGGGCGAGCAGCCAGCGATCCAGCGCGTCGGACTTGGGCAGCCACGTCTTTTGCAGGCGGGCGACGGTTTCCTCGGTGAGGGCGCGCTTTTGCCGCATGCGAGCAAGGCGCTCGCCGCTGGCCAGACCGACGGCGTGGCCGATTTCGGACAGGCGGAAATCGGCGTTGTCCTGACGCAGCAGCAGGCGATATTCGCAGCGACTGGTCATCATGCGGTAGGGCTCGTTGGTGCCCTTGGTCGTCAGATCGTCCACGAGCACGCCGATATACGCCTGATCGCGTCCCAGCGTGACGGACGGCTTGCCCTGCACAAAGCGCGCGGCGTTGATCCCCGCGAGGACGCCCTGCGCGGCGGCTTCCTCATAACCGCTGGTGCCGTTGATCTGCCCGGCGAAATACATGCCCGGAACGGCGCGGAGGGAGAGGTCTGCGCGCAGTTGGAGGGGGTCGATGCACTCGTATTCGATGGCATAGGCGAGGCGGAGCACCCGCGCGCGGCGCAGGCCGGGGATGGTGTGCAGCATTTCAAGCTGCACGTCCTCCGGCATGGAGGTGGAAAGCCCCTGCACATACCATTCGACGGTATCCAGCCCTTCCGGCTCAAGGAAAAGCTGGTGGCGATCCTTATCCGCAAAGCGCATGATCTTATCCTCGATGGAGGGGCAGTAGCGCGCGCCTGTGCCGTGGATGGTTCCGGCGTACATCGGGGCGCGGTGAATGTTTTCGCGGATGATGCGGTGGGTTTCCTCGTTGGTATAGGTCAGGTAGCATTTGGCGCGGTTTTGAAGCGCGCCGTCGGTCAGGAAGGAGAAGGGCGTGATGGTCTCGTCGCCGGGCTGCGGCTCCATTTCGTCAAAATCAATGGAAGATTCTTCGACGCGGGGCGGCGTACCGGTCTTGAAGCGCCGCAGTTCGATGTTCAGCGCGCGCAGCGCATTTGCCAGATGCGACGAGGAAAGCAGCCCCTGCGGCCCGCCCATCCAACTGCACTCGCCGATGATGATGCGGCTATCCATATACACGCCGGAACAGACGACGACCGCGCGGCAGGCGACGGATGCGCCGGTGGTCGTCTCGAGGCCGCAGATCGCGCCGTTTTCGGTCAGAAACCGGCCACATTCGCCCTGACGAACGGTCAGGCGCGGTTCGGCGAAGAGCGCCTGCTTCATCCGCTGCTGATAGGCGCGTTTATCCGCCTGCGCGCGGAGGGAATGGACGGCCGGCCCCTTGCCGGTGTTGAGCATGCGGGACTGGATGAACGTGTCGTCGATGGCGCGACCCATTTCGCCGCCGAGCGCGTCGATCTCGCGGACGAGATGCCCCTTGCCCGTGCCGCCGATGGCGGGATTGCAGGGCATGAGGGCGATGGAATCCAGATTGAGCGTGAGCAGCAGGGTATCAAGCCCCATGCGCGCGCAGGCCAGCGCCGCCTCGCAGCCCGCATGCCCCGCGCCGATGACGGCAATATCAAAACGATCCATAAATCACGAAACCTCCGGGAAGAATCCTGAAACTTCCGCCATTATAACACAATCGCGGAAAGCGGAAAACACAAAATTGCGCGGGAACTTGATCTTTTCATAAAAACTGTGTACAATCGACGGAGAACGCAGGCGCGGCGGGCGCGCCGTCCGCCGCTTTGACGGGGAAAACCGGAAGGGACGGCCTTTTGAACCGAAGACGGAAGCGGGAGAGAACATGAAAAAAGAGTTATTGAAGCAATATGCGCAGTTGGTGGCCGGGGTCGGCATCAACGTACAGAAGGGGCAGACCGTCGTGGTGCGCTGCCCGGTGGATTGCGCCGATTTCGGGCGGGCGCTCTGCGCGGCCTGCTTTGAGCTGGGCGCGAAGGACGTTGTGATGGAGTGGCGCGACGACGTTTGCAGCCGGGAGCATTGGCTGCACGCGGACGACAGCGTATTCGACGCGATGTATCCGTGGGACATTGAAAGAAACGTGCAGCTTGGGCGGGAAGGCGCGGGCTTCATTTCCGTTTCGGCGAGCGACCCGGAGAATCTGCGAGGGGTATCGACGGACAGGCTCCGCCGCTGGGAGGCGGCGACGGGGCGCGACCAGAAGGAATTCCATCGCACGATGATGGCGAACGGCTTCCCGTGGTGCGTGGTCAGCGTGCCGGTGCTGAATTGGGCGAAGAAGGTCTTTCCGAACGACGCGGACGACGCGGCGATGGAAAAGCTGTGGGAGGCGATTTTCAGCGCGATTCGCGTCACCGAGGGCGGCGATGCGGTGAAAGCATGGCGCGCGCACTGCGCATATCTGGAAGAAATGGCGGGCAGGCTGAACGCCTTGCAGCTCAAGCAGGTGCGATATAAAAACGCGCTGGGGACGGATGTTGTCGTCGGGCTGCCGGAGGAACATGTCTGGATGGCGGGCGCGGACACGGCGAAGAGCGGCGTCCGCTTTGTGGCGAACATGCCGACTGAGGAAATCTTTTCCGCGCCGAAGCGCGACGCGGTGGACGGCGTGCTGGCCGCCTCCAAGCCGCTGGCGCTGAACGGCAACGTGATCGAGGGCATCCGGCTGACGCTGGAGCACGGGCGCATCGTCGGCATCCATGCGGATACGAACGAAGAAGTGCTGCGGCAGGCCATCGAGACGGACGAAGGCGCGCACTATCTGGGCGAAATCGCGCTGGTGCCGGTCGATTCGCCGATCGCGCAGAGCGGGCTTCTCTTCTATAATACGCTGTTTGATGAGAACGCCGCGTGCCACTTCGCCTTCGGGCAGGCATATCCGGCGTGCGTGCCCGGCGGGGATGATCTGCCTGAAGATGAGCTTGTGCGGCGCGGTATCAATGTCGCGAGCACCATGCATGTGGATTTCATGGTCGGAACGGAGGATCTATCCATCATCGGCACGCCGAAGGACGGACGCGAGGTGACCGTCTTTGAAAACGGACGGTTCGCGCTGTAATCAAAACAGACAAACAGACAAGAGGAAACGACAAGGTGAAACGCGAATTTGAATTCGACCAGCGGGTGGAGCGGAGCATCCTGACCACATATCGCAAGGAACTCTGGAAGCCGTTTATTCTGGCCGTGAAGCGCTACGAGCTGATTCAGGAGGGCGACAGGATCGCCGTGTGCATTTCCGGCGGCAAGGATTCCATGCTGCTGGCCAAGCTCATGCAGGAATTGCAGCGCCACAGCAAGGTGTATTTTGAGACGGTGTTTTTGGTGATGGATCCCGGCTACAACGAGCTCAACCGCCGGAAAATCGAACAGAACGCCGCGCTGCTGAATGTGCCGGCCCAGATTTTTGAAACGGATGTGTTTGACGTGGCCAACAGCAGCGAGCACAACCCGTGCTATCTCTGCGCGCGCATGCGCCGGGGCTACCTGTATAGCAAGGCCAAGGAGCTGGGATGCAACAAGATTGCGCTGGGGCATCACTTCAATGACGTCATCGAGACGACGGTGATGGCGATGTTCTACGGCGCGCAGCTTCAGGCCATGCTGCCCAAGCTGCACAGCAGCAACTTCGAGGGGATGGAGTTGATCCGCCCGATGTACTGCATCCATGAGGAGGATATCATCCGCTGGAAGAACGCGCACGGGCTGGAGTTTATTCAGTGCGCCTGCCGGTTCACGGAGAATTGCGCGGCGAGTGAGGACGGTAGCGGCAATTCCAAGCGGCAGGAGGTCAAGCTGCTGCTCAAGCGGCTGAAAAAGGATAACCCGGATATCGAAAAGAGCGTCTTCAACAGTATTCATTCCGTCTGTTTGGATACCATGCCGGGCTGGAAGACCAAAGGGGAGACACACAGCTTTCTGGAGAATTACGACAGAGGATAGACGGAGGACAGAGGGAAGATAAAGAAATAGAAACGACACGCCGCAAGGCGTGGTTTTTAACGGAAGGGAAAGTGCGAAAAATCGCTCGCGTGAGCAAGCGTTTGACGCATTGAGGACTTTGGCGGAGGGGAAAGACGGGCTCAGCCCGTTTTTTTCTTGCGCCAGCAAGAAAAAATGACGTTTGGAGGGTGGCAAAATTCGAAAAGAGATGAAAAAGTTTCAAAAACCGTCAAAAAAAGTTCGAAAAAGGTATTGACAGGAGAGCG
>ERZ772820.3215-NODE-3215-length-10616-cov-2.505350_pt1 | contig 10616 bp, 10 predicted proteins | sample MGYA00511377_ERZ772820 | MGnify/ENA primary metagenome ERZ772820 (study PRJEB29015, sample SAMEA2737684) | human gut metagenome | biome: human gut; feature: human-associated habitat; material: faeces | place: China | collected 2012 ...
GCCTTCAAAATAAATCTCATACCGATAGTCCTGTTTCTTTTCACAGGAAAAGACCTTACGATACCAGCCGGTAGAGTCTTCATAAAGCTCCTTACCCTGATAAATCAGCCAGTCATGGGGAAGATTCACTGCCCGAAAAGTTTCTTTTCTTTCTTTGATATCTTCTAAAGTACTGCCAAGAGGCTGTTTGGTAAAATACCATCCATTTAGAAATAATGTCTTTTTTGTCATGATTTCCTCTTTTCTATTTTCATCCTACTCCTGTCCAAACAGATCGGGAATAATCCCCAGATATCCCTTTTTCCACTCTTTTCCTGCTTTTTTTACAAGAATTCGCTCTAATACAAATGGATCACAGGCATATATGGTTATGGTGTTGCTGCCTTTTTTACCATTCTTATGCAGTGACAGGTTATGAATCTGATCCAGCACGCCCTGTCCCCATTCTTTACAGGAAGGTGCTCCACCCTTATAATCTTTACCTATTGTCTCAGGATACTCAACAGGCTCTTCGTTCCACTGCACCCCAATCCGCAGGTGATTCTCTATTGTAACCGGACTCAAGGGTGCTGTCTGTAGAATAATCTCATACTCACCATCCTGTGGCAAAGTCATTTTGTAGGTAACTGAAGGGGCATTCTGTGTATACTTGGCAGTTACCGGATATGCCTTTACTCCTGCATGATACTTGCCATAGGGTGTCAGTACCTGAAATTCTCCTTCCCGTGCAGCCTTGCTGCTTTCATATTCATCTGCTTCTATTGCAAGTCCCACAGACTCTGTAAGTGGCACATAGTGCTTATCCTGTAATATGTCATCTTCAAAATAATATGCCTGGATTTCCACATTTACCCTGGCAAAATCAGTTTTTATACACAAATGTGCAGTCTGTATCTCTTTCTTTCCACTAAGCTCTTCCCTGTCCAGAGTCAGAAGCAGCTGGTCTTTTACTGTGACTTCGCCTTTTCTCTGGGAAAGCACCAGCCACTTGGCATCACACTCTACTGTATAAGTAAATGGAATCCGTCCTCCATTGGCAATATCCAGTGATACTTCCCTGCACTTGGGATTTAGAAAATCTTCCAGATAAAGCGTCTTTCTGGTCCAGTCACCACCCATGGTATACTCTTCTTCACAAGTAGGCGACACAATCATTCTTGGCTTATTGGCAGGTGTGACATAGCACTGCAAAGGATATGTACACTCTTCATCATTCCAGTGGACAAAGCCCACATGCTCTGACATCATCATGCCATCCCATTTACCCTCTGCCACTTTATGATACTGTTCCTGTAACTCTTTTTCTCTTTCTATACATTTTGCAATCTTTGCTGCATATTCATTGGCTTCTATACGCCCCTGCTTTGCATAGAGAAGATTCCTGCCGCCGGATAACTGCATCTGTATCTGGTTCATGGAAGCTGCTGCCGGATAATAGATCAGTTCATAAAATGACGCATATGTCACATTTTTATCTTTGATATGTATCAGTGTATCTCCTGTCTCTTTCTCCAGCCGCTCCAGAAGATTCTGTTCCAGTTCATCTGCAAGCTGCATGATACGTTCACTCTGGTTCCATAACCACTGCGCTTCTCCATAATGCACCGGATGATAGGTGTCCACATACAGCGCTTCCGGTTTGCGGATACTGTTAAGTCTGGTATACCCATCCATGACCTGATACAACCTATCCTGCTCTTCTTCATTGAAAAAGGCACCAAACTGTGTACAAATCCACTCTTTTGTATATTCTCCGGTTTTATTGGGAGACAAAGTACCCCATTTGTCAAAATCATATGCCAGATCCAGGAAATAAGATAACGGAAGCTCCTGTGGCTTGAGGTCACCTACATTGACTACCCAGATATCACGTATGCCATAATCATATGCTTCACACATCTGCTCCCATACCTTAGACAGATGTGTACTGTTGACCCACTCATAAGATACAGGATCTCCATGATAATCAAAATGATAGTACATACCCCAGCCGCCCTTACGGTCACGATTCTCTTTGGTGGGCAAAGTACGCATATTACCGAAGTTGTCTTCACAGAGCATGAACGTCACACCATCCAGCTCCTTCCAGTCCTTTAATCCCATGGTATTCTCATCCCCATGGAAATATGCCTCTACTTCTTTATAAAGGGCAAGCATTCTTGGCACCTGATCCAGATCTTCATTTACACATTCCTTAATCAGCTGATTCTGCGTTGTAATGACTTCTTTCAGGTAATCAATATTTTCTTTTAATGTTGCGCTGTGTCCCAGGATTTCACTGTCACGTTCACCACGCATACCCATTGTAATGATATTTTCCAGTTTACCGTTTCTTTTTAGTCCATCTCTCCAATAATTCGTTAAGCCCTCTTTATTTCTGTCATAATTCCAGGCATTTCCATAGATGGAATCCTCTCCTCTGACCAGATCCCACTCCTCACTGTGACGCAGGCATGGCTCATGATGGGAATTACTCATGACAATTCCATACTCATCTGCAAGCTTGGCATTGTCAAAGCCTGGTCCATCCAGACTGAAGGAAGAGGTCCACATAGCCGGCCACAGATAATTGCCTTTTAAACGAAGCAGTAATTCAAATACCTTATCATACATCTGGGCTGTAAAGCCTCCAAAATGACGAAATGTCCAGTTTCCAAAGGAGGGCCACTCATCATTGATAAAAAATCCCCTGTATTTTACAGAAGGCTCCTTTGATGTTTTATTATCCTCCTGTGTCAGTGTAATCACATCTTTATGGGCAGGCATCACATCAGCAAACCATACCCAGGGTGATACCCCGATTATTTCTGAAAGGTGAAAAAGACCATATATCGTACCTCTTTTATCACTTCCTGCTATCAGTAATGTTGCATGGCTCTCTCCATTAGCAGGCTCCAATACCCTGAAATCATACACTTCTCTTTTGCCGCGGCTTGCTGACAGCTCCACCTTGCCAGCCTGCTCCATACTTTCAAGATAGGCACTTTTCCCCAGAGTTGCAATTACAATGGCATTTATTTTATCTGTGTCTTTAGGTAGTCCGTATTCTACCGTGAACTCATGATCTGTTACCTTTTTCAGATCTTCTGCCACCTTTGATGCAATTTTCTTTACCCCTGAGTATGCCGATTCCTCAATATATAACTTTGCATATTGTCCGTTTTCTGCGATATACATAAATAGCTATCCCTCCCATTTTATGTTACACAAATACATTTTTATATTCTTATTGTAACGACAAATGAGAAGAATAGCTAATCATTTATACCATTTCCTATGCAATTATTATCGAATTTAATGAACTTGGATTTTTCTCTTTAATGTTATCTTATCAGCAAGCATTGCAATAAACTCTGAATTGGTCGGTTTACCGCGCCCTACGCTGATCGTATAACCAAATATTTCTTCCAGAACCTCTTCACAGCCTCTGTTCCATGCTACTTCTATGGCATGGCGGATTGCCCTTTCTACCCTGCTGGATGTTGTATGTGATCTCTTAGCTATGGCAGGATATAGAATCTTGGTTACTGCCCCCAGCATTTCAGGATCTTCTACACTGTATATAATCGCTTCTCTCAAATACTGATATCCTTTGATATGTGCCGGAACGCCTATCTTGTGCAGCATTCCTGTCACGTCTCTCTCCAATGATATTTCTTCCTGTGTTTCTTTTACTGCTTTCTTTTCACACTCTCTGCTCTTATCGGAAGGCACAGTAATCATAATTTGAAACCCCTTATTCTGCGCCATCAAATCCCCCAGTACACGAATAAATCCTTCGTTGTCCATCATTGCCATACTGCCACAAAGCTGTTCCATTCTTAATGCCTCCATTTCGTCTTTCCAATCAGTAACCTTACATACCCTTTGTGTTTCATAACTACACAATGGCTATTATATAAATAGAAAAACTTATTTAGCAACTTGTATTTATCGCACACTTTTACACTTTAATACAGCAAAAAAAGACGCAACCCTTTAGTTTACGCCTTTTTTACAGCTTATTCTTAATAAAATGTCATCAATTTGTGCGATTTTTTGCATTCCTTTCGATCTGTTTTATCACATGCAAATATGCAAACATGGTAAAAATACCTGCTGCCAGCCATGCCGCCGGATCACAGAATACAGCCAGTGAGTAGCTCATGATCTTCATGGAAATCAACGCACAGATCAGTCTCGCAGCAAGCTCTACCACACCACCCATCATAGGCAGAAATCCATATCCGCATCCCTGCATGGCATTACGGAATGTAAATATTACACTAAGCGGTATATAGAACAGGATGCAAAGTACTGTATACCTTTTGGCATAGAACATAACCTGCGTCATATCCGTGCCCGCTTCAAAAAAGAAACGCAGCAATACAGACAATCCAAAGTATGCCAGAAGTCCTGCCAGTACAGAATAAATTACATCTATAATCAATGCGGACCTGACGCCCTTCTTAATTCTTTCAATCTCGCCCGCTCCATAGTTCTGACCAGAATAGGTAGCCATAGTCTGTCCTATCGCCATCATTCCCTGCGTCAGCATATTCTGTATCTTACTTGCAGCGGAGAAGGAAGCTACCGCAGTTGCACCGAACAGATTAATGGCAGCCTGCATGATCATTGTTCCAGATGCAGTGATTGCAAATTGTAATGCCATAGGAATTCCTACGGACAACTGCTTGTGCGTATCATCCTTATAAAATCTGATCTGTGATACTTCCGGGCACAATACCGGCTCTTTCTTCAGAATATAAAGTACACACAGTAATGCAGACACGCCCTGCGCAATATTCGTTGCCCATGCCGCACCTGCAACACCCATATTCATCTTAATGATAAAGAACAGATCCAATACGACATTCAGACAGGCTGAGAATACCAGTGTTACCAGAGGTACTTTACTGTTCCCTATGGCTCTTAGGCAGGCTGCAAAATAATTATAGGCTACACTTGCCACAATACCCATACAGATTACAGATATGTAACTATATGCATCCGCAAAAATATCCTCCGGCGTATTCATTAAGGTCAGAACCTTCTTCATACACAATAAGGATAACAATGTCATTCCAATGATCAGCAGAATCGAGAGCAGAATACCATTTGCAACACTCTGTCTCGTACCCTTCTCATCACTGATTCCAAATCTCTGGGAAGTCAGCACAGTAAATCCCGTACTGAGTCCTGTAGACGCTCCAATTACCATGAACATGATCGTTCCGGTTGAGCCTACTGCCGCCAGTGCATTTGCACCAACAAACCGACCAACAATCATAGAGTCTACTGCATTGTATATCTGTTGAAAAACATTACCTATCATTAAAGGCAACGTAAACTGCAGAATAATCGGTAATGGATTCCCCTTTGTCATATTCTTTTGCATTTTGTTGTTTTCCTCCTTATAGCATCCATCCAGCCAACAGCATACTCATCCCCAATCCTGCTGCCGTGGCAAGCAAAGCTCCTGCTAATGTCCAGCGAGTCTTCGTGACTCCTACTGCCATATAATACACAGACATTGTATAAAATACCGTCTCTGTAGAACTAAGAGCCAGTGAAGTAACCAGCCCCGCATAAGAATCCGTACCATATTCCTTAAAGATATCCAGCGCCAGTCCTGTTGCCGCAGAAGATGATATGATCTTCACCACAAAAAGGCTGAATAATTCCTGTGGAAAATCTCCCGTAAACCTGCCAAACAGCCCTCCAATATATTCCAGAAAGCCGGATGCCCGAAGTACACCCACTGCAACCATCAGTCCGATCAGTGTAGGGGCGATCTCCGCCACCGTCTTAATACCACTGGAAGCCCCTTTGATAAAGCAATGATAAATATCTCTCTTTGATGCAAGCCCCATGGCAATGATATAAAATACCAGGGCCGGGATAATCATATCAGATATCTGAAGCATAAGCTGTGACTGCATATTTTAAATCCTGATACTCTGTCTTTGTGCATTATATGCTTTTTTTATCTGTCTCATGAACAATTACTTTTTGATTACTTTTCTCTTAGATGTTTTACGACCGCCTGTGCCGTAGGTGTCGTTGCCAGTCCTTCCTGACCGGTCTCTCTCAGACAGGCAGGTATTAACTTACCTATCCTTCTCATGGAATCAATGACTTCATCCGGGTCAATGGCACTTTTTATGCCTGCTATCGCCATTTGTGAAGATACCACTGCATTTACCGCACCGGATACATTTCTCTTTACACAAGGCACTTCCACCAGTCCTGCCACGGGATCACAAGTCAGACCCAGCATGTTTTTCAGAGCCAGTGCTGCCGCATGTACAATTTCCTGTTCTTTGCCGCCTTCCAGATATGCCACTGCTCCTGCCGCCATGGCACTGGCAGAACCTATCTCAGCCTGACATCCGCCCTCTGCTCCTGCAATGGATGCACTGGCTGCTATTACTTCACCGATTCCTGCTGCTACAAAAAGCGCCTCCACCAGCTTGTCCTCTGATACATTCTTTTGCATCTCATATGTGAGAAGAACAGCTGGAATAACGCCACAGGAACCCGCTGTAGGTGCTGCAACGATCCTTTTCATACAGGCATTGGACTCTCCCATTTTTACTGCCTTTTCCATAACTTCTGTCAGGAAATCTCCTATCAGACGATTCTTTTTCTTATGAAACTCTTCCAGCTTCTCTCCATCGCCGCCTACCATTCCACTGGCAGAACGAAGTTTAGGGTCATATGCCGCATCTGCTTCTTTCATAGCCTGATACATCCCTCTCATGGTCTCGAAGGACTGCTCATAGCTGACGTTTCGCTCCCTCATATCATCTTCTATAACAATCTGCCAGAATGGTTTGTTCTCCTTTTCGGCAGCTTCTGTAATCTCTTTTAAATATGCAAAAGCCATTACTTCTCCTCCAGACTATAATAAGTGACTTTCTCAATACCTTCCAGATGTGCAAGCCACTGGATAGACTCCTTTGGCACTTCCTGGTCACACTCAATGACCATGACAGCATGTCCACCGCGTCCTGCCCTGTATAGCTGCATTGTCGCTATATTAACGGATTTATGGGATAACATGCTGGTAACTTCTGCCACATGTCCCGGCTGATCCAGATTATGAACGATCAGTGTCGGATAGTCACCTGAGAAGTTCGCAGACAACCCGTCTATACTGGCAATATTAATACGTGAACCACCGATAGACTCTCCCACGATCTCCAGTTGTCTTCCATCTGCTCCAGTTAAGATCAGCTGTGCTGAATTCGGGTGTGCATCCTTTAGTTCCGCTTCTCCAAAGCTTATCTCCATTCCAGTTTCCTTAGCAAGTCGGAAGCTGTCAGGAATTCTGCAATCATCTGTCTTCATGCCAAGCAGACCTGCCACGATAGCGATCTGTGTACCATGGCCTTTTCCTGTCGCAAGGAAAGAACCATATAACAGAATCTGTGCTTTTACAATAGGCTGTGCCATCAGCTTGCGGGATACATAGCCTATTTTCACAGCTCCCGCCGTATGGGAACTGGAAGGTCCTACCATGACCGGACCTATAATATCATATAGATTCATTTTATAATTCCTCCTGTTCATAAACAAAACATAATCTTATTTTAAAAGATTCATAATAGTACTTTATTCCTATTTTCTTCTTGTGTATACTCTGCCATAGATTACGAAAGGCAGGTAAAATACCATGATAAAAATCGCTCTCTGCATCAACCGGACAAAAGAAAGGAATTCTATTCTTCAGGAAATTACAGAATCCTTTGAACAACATAACATTCCCCATGATATCCTCGTCTGTTCCGATTCAGATGATCTTATGGACAAAACCCGCGATACCTTCTGTCCGGATATTCTGCTGTTTGATATACATGGTGAAAATGGACGTTTACGCCAGGCTGCCCTTTCCCTGAAGCAGAAAAATCACAAGCTGATATCCGTTGTCACAGAGAAAACAGATTACATACAATTTGAAGATAATCTGCTCTTGCAGCCTATTCCGCCAAACACTATTGCCTTAAAGAAAAGAACCAACAGAATCAGTAAGCTTTCTATTTTAAATCCTTTACTTACTATCACAGACCGGAATATGCCACTGTTATGCTTGATGACATTCTGTATTTTAATTCTGAAGGCCGTAAAATACATATGGTCACTACCAATGGGTGTGACTCTTTTTATTACAAACTGGATGAAGTAGAACAGCTCCTGCAGCAAAAAGACCATCATTTTGCAAGAATCCACAAATCCTATCTGGTCAATACCGATTACATCACAGAATACGACAAACGGACGTTGACGCTGGAGACAGGTCAGGTTCTGAATATCAGCCGTTATGATTATTATAAAGAAGTACATCAGCTAAAACAGGCTCTTGCCCAGTAATAGAAGGCTGGTATATCGCATTCATATCCTGCAGTGTATTTCCAAAGCTGTCAGGAGTAAGCCAGGTGTTACTAAGTCCACACCAGCCATCTCCCGGCATACCATCTACATTGTATACATTAAATACATACCGCTTCTTTGGTACAATCTCCTTTACACCTTTCTGTGTTGCAATATACGTGATACCTTCCTGTAATAATGGTGCTGCCTGCTTGTTTCTTTCCATATATGCCACCGTCTCCTCATTGGACAGTACATGCATCATCTGCGGTTCTACACCAAGTCCGGTATTCATATTGGTGAAGGAATATCCACCATTATCTTCATATGCTACGCCATATACTTTCACGTTCTGGAATGTAAGATACATCTGATTCTCTGTATGCAGTGCATGTATTGTCATAATATAAGGACACAGACTACTCTGCAGCATGGAATTACGAAAAATCATCGTAGAACTTCCTCCTACATCTAATGTACCAACATCATGCAGATAGATGCATCCTCCATCTCCTGCTGCCAGCAGCTCACATTCTGTTACGGTAATCGTACTTTCTCCTCTGCTGCCGATTCCCATACAATAACTGTTATAGGACTCTATACGGCATTTTTCAAAAGACAATTCTTTTCCATACAGATAATTCTGGTCAACATGTACCGCATAACCGGAATATGCTGACTGTCTGAGCAGTTCCTGGGAATCCTCGTCAAAAGAATCTTCCTGGACGGATATTACAGGTAAAAACATTCCCTTATTTGCGTTCTTGTATCCTTTTATTGTAATATTGCTGATCTGACCTGCCGCAACTGTAAGGGGTACTTTGCCATAATTAACTGTATCATACTGAAGAATACAGCTGTCACGGTCAACACCCAGAAGATTTACCGTCTTTGCCATAATCTCAACATTTTCTTCATATACACCAGGACAGATAATCAGAGTATCCCCCGAGTTTACTGCATCTACGCCCTCCTGAATCGTCAGAAAGTCTCCAGTTCCATCCTGTGCTACAATATAGACATTGCCTTCCTTCGCAAGCTTCTCTACCTGCTGTGCAAACCACTGCTCATCAGCCGCGTATGCCTTTATTCCAAAGCCCATATATCCACACAGGATAATGGCCAGTATCCACAATTTTCTCTTTATGTTCTTCATGTAATATCTTTTGCCTTTCATCTCCTGTTCATACCGCAGGAATCGTATTATTTTATCATATTCTTTTTTACTTATAAAGGTTTTGCTATTTCTTTTTTATAAATTAATGCAACTATTCGTTACTGTACACAGGTAGTATTCCGCAAAGTGTTTTCATGCAGATTATGCATGAAAATCACGAGTTTTACACGCGCAAAATTGATGTTTCACAGCTTTGGTCTTCCACTTACAGAAAAATACTGCCACAAGCGTACCTGTCAGAGTTGCCAGAATTGCAGGTGCAATGATCCCGGCAGGATTTACGCTCCCATACTGACTACGATATGCAATAATATTAACCGGTATTAATTGCAGCGAAGATATATTGATGACCAGAAAGGTACACATCTCATCACTGGCTACGTCTGTCAGCTTTCCCCGTTCTTCTTCCAGATGTGCAAGCTCTGACATTGCCCGAAGTCCCGCCGGAGTTGCCGCCCAGCCAAGCCCCAGAATATTTGCCACAAAATTAGCCGATATAGAGGTCAGAGCCGGATGCTCTTTCGGTATTTTGGGAAAAAGGAAGCCCATGACCGGCTTTAGCAGCTTAGTCATTCCTTTCATGATTCCCGCATCCACTGCCACTTCCATAAGTCCTGACCAGAATGCCACAATTCCAAACATGGTAAAACACAGCGTGACCGCCTCTCTCGATGAAGCAAGCACGGCATCTGTAATATCCTTTACATTACCGGTAAGTACGCCATATACAATACCTGTCAACAGCATACCTCCCCATAAATAATTCATCATAGGACTGATTCCTTAATTTTATTTCTATTTTACTTTATGCCCTGTTTTAGGCGTCTATACCCATGGAATTGTTTTTTCATACAAAAAGAGACTCCCTGAGAGTTATATATTCCATTTCTTAACCTCCAGTCGTATATGTGTCGGCAGTATTATTTCAATGTTGCTAATACTGCTCCGGATTCGATTGCATCACCAACAGTCTTGACTTTCTTCTCTAATTCTTCATAAGATACTTCTACACCGAATTCTTCTTCGAATGCCATTACTAATTCTACTAAATCTATGGAGTCTGCACCCAAATCATCCTTAAATGATG
>ERZ772820.3220-NODE-3220-length-10605-cov-7.701517_pt1 | contig 10605 bp, 10 predicted proteins | sample MGYA00511377_ERZ772820 | MGnify/ENA primary metagenome ERZ772820 (study PRJEB29015, sample SAMEA2737684) | human gut metagenome | biome: human gut; feature: human-associated habitat; material: faeces | place: China | collected 2012 ...
GTTTCGGCTGGTTTACTGCTGATGGTTATTGACTGGATTTTTGAGAATTGCTATAATAGACCGGACTTCTTCTTTGAGCTTGCTATCAGGATCAGCAATGTCATCATCAAACAAGGTCATGCTGTAATACTCGTTTACATAGTTTCCGTATCCATTAGGAGCACTAATCTGGAATGTAAAATCCCAACTCTCTACTGTGTCAAATTTAGTATGGCGATACCATATATTTTCGACTGTTAGATTCATCGGAGATTTGAACGTTGTGCCCATCACCGTAATGATTTTTTCAGCCAAAGAGACGGCATCCTGCTGATCTTTGAGTTCGCGCGCTCTCTTTTCCTTTTCTTCCTTGTCTGCTTCAATCAATTTATCCAGCGTCGTTCGCGCAGCCTGCAAGGTTTCGTAGTTGCTCACCTTTGCTTGCTCATCGGCGGACAGGGCATTAAATGCCGCTTCTGCTTCTTCGATGGCAGTCTGCTTTTCCAAGGTGACAGTTTCGATGGAATTGATTTGCTGTTCAACATTGCTCACAGCAAGCAATTCATCCAGCACAGCCCGCGCAGCCTGCAAGGTTTCGTAGTTGCTCACCTTTGCTTGCTCATCAGTGGACAGGGCATTAAATGCCGCTTCTGCTTCTTCGATGGCAGTTTGCTTTTCCAAGGTGACAGTTCCGATGTTGCTGATTTTCTGCTCAACACCGCTTACGGCAGAACAGGCAGTTAATGCCAACAAGCAGCAGAGCAGCAGGGCGATGCCCAAGAGTTGTTTTCCGTGGTTCCTCATCTTTTTATCCTCCTTCGATGATGTGGATTCCATCATTGATGATAATACGATGATGCAGATATGTCACGCTCATGATGTTTACATTGACGTGCAAAAACGCTCAGAATGTGTACATTCTTGTTGCAGACAGCATAAAATCAAAAAATCCGGGTGTCATCAACAGATTATGTCAGTTGATGATATCCGGATAATGTCAGCAGTTACGCAAAACTGTTTTTGTGCGCTGTGGGGCGCTTCCCAGCCTTCCCCCTTGGGGAAGGTGTCGCCGCAGCGACGGATGAGGTTGGAGCAACACGCGGACACTGCATGAAAATGCGCTCAACTCAATCGCGAGAAAGGGTCAAGGGAGGAACTCCCTTGCAGGGTGCAGGGGCAGCGCCCCTGCTGGGGTCAAGGGGCAAAGCCCCTTGGGTCTCCCTCACAGTTCCTCCCCGTTCTCAATCGCTGTAATCATGTCGATGCGGCGCTGATGACGGCCGCCCTCGAATTCGGCGGTCAGCCAGTGGGTCGCAATCATCTTCGCTAAGTCAACGCCGACGACGCGCGCACCCATCGTCAGGATGTTGCTGTTGTTGTGGCGCTTGCTCAGCTCGGCGCTGTATACATCCGAACAGGTGCAGACGCGCGTGCCCTTCACCTTGCTTGCCGCAATGCCGATGCCGATGCCCGTGCCGCAAATCAGGATGCCGCGGTCGCATTCGCCAGACGCAACCGCCTTCGCCGCGCGGTAGCCATACACGGGATAATCGCAGGAAACCGCCGTGTCCGTGCCGAAATCCTTCCATTCCAGCCCCATTGAATCCAGCAGCTTCATCATTTCCTTTTTGAGTTCAATGCCGGTGTGGTCGCAAGCCAAAGCAATCATGAGAAAATCCTCCTTTATCCTCCGAAACCGCCCATGCAGACGATTCGCTCTTCTTTATGATAATACGCGAAAAAATGCGAAACTCCTGCCGATGGAAAAAGAAAAGGGTAGAATCCGCGCGGAAAGCATGGTATACTAACATGGTGCAAGAATCGCACGAATCTCCCAAGGAGGGAAATAAAATGGCAGATAATTGCAAGCTGTGCCGCATTGCGCTGGAGAATGTCTCCGTGGTGCGCGGCGGACAGACGCTTTTGCAGGATGTGTCGATGCACATCCACTGCGGTCAGCTGACGGTGCTGATCGGCCAGAACGGCGCGGGCAAAACGACGCTCATCCGCGCCCTGCTGGGGGAATACGCTCACGGCGGTACGATTCGCCATGTGGACGGCGAAGGGCGCGACGTGGCGCACATGCGCACGGGGTATGTGCCGCAGCACCTGGAATTCGACAAGGAGATGCCTGTGACGGTGGAGGACTTCCTCGCCGCCAGCCTGACGCGTCGCCCGGTGTGGACGGGGGTCGGCAAAAAGACCCGCGCGCAGGTGATGGAGGCGCTGAAAATGGTGGAGGGCGAAAAGCTGCTGCACCGTCCGCTCGGCCGCTGCTCCGGCGGTGAACTGCAGCGCGTGCTGCTCGCGCTGGCGCTGCATCCCGCACCTGACCTGCTTGTGCTGGACGAGCCCGTCTCCGGCGTTGATCAGAACGGCTTGCAGATGTTCCTGGATACCGTCGTGCGCCTGAAGGAACATCACCATATGGCGATTCTGCTCGTCAGCCACGACCTGAATGTCGTCCGCCAGTACGCTGACCATGTGGTGCTGCTGGACAAGACGGTGCTGAAGCAGGGCAAGCCGGATGACGTGTTCGCATCGCCGGAATTCCAGAAGGTGTTCGGGCTGGGCGCAAAGACGCTCAATGCCCAGCGGCTGCATGGCGCGGAACGCTGGATGGGGCGCAAGGCGGAAACGCCCGAGGAGGAAATCGCCCGCGCCGCCGCCGTGGTGGATGATGGGACGAAAGGAGGTCAGGCGTGATGGATGCGATTCGCGCGTTCGTGCAAACGCTGCTGCCCTTTGAATTTATGCAATTTGACTTCATGGTCAATGCGCTGCTGGCGATTCTGCTGCTGACGCCGCTGCTGGGGCTGCTCGGCACGATGGCGGTCAACCAGCAGATGGCGTTCTTCTCCGACGCGCTGGGGCACAGCGCGCTGACGGGCATCGGGCTGGGCATCCTGCTTGGCGTGTCAAGCGACCTGCTGGCGATGCTGGTGTTCGGCATCGTCTGGGCGCTGCTGATTTGCCGCATCAAGCAGACCGGGGCAGCGTCCACCGATACAATCATCAGCGTCTTTTCGTCCACGTCAGTGGCGGCAGGCGTGCTGGTGCTGTCCATGGGCGGTGGATTCGCGAAGTATTCGTCCCTGCTTGTCGGCGACGTGCTGGCGGTACAGGACAGCGACTTGCTCTATCTGTTGATTGCGCTTGTGGCGGGCATTGCGCTGTGGGCGGTGATGTACAATTCGCTGCTGCTGTCGGGCATCAGCCCGTCCCTGGCGCGCAGCCGAGGCATCCATAATCGGCTGGTGGAGTGCGCGTTCGTAGTGCTGGTGGCGGTCGCGGTCATGCTGGCGATTCGCTGGGTTGGCGTGATGCTGATTAACGCATTGCTGATTCTGCCCGCGGCGGCGGGGCGCAATCTGGCGCGGTCAAGCCGTCAGCACGCGGTGTACAGCGTGGTGATTGCGCTGGTGTGCGGCGTGGCGGGGCTGATTTGCGCGTATTATCTGGATACGACGGCGGGTGCGGCGATTGTGCTGTTCGCGGCGGTGTGCTACGCCATTTCGCTGGGCATTCGGGCACTGAGAAAATGATACTATTTTCAGATTCACCTGCGCCATCTTGGCACATGTTCATCTAAAAATAGTATAACGGAGGAACGATATGGAGCGAATCCTGATACTGATGCAGGCGGCGAGCTGGGCGGAAGCGACCGAGGCGCTGACCTCTGCGCGGGAGAACGCCCTGCACCGCAACGCGCTGTCGTACGCGCTGGTGCTGCCGGAAGCCCCGACATCCCCCGAAGAATGCAATATGGCGGCGTTCGGGGCGCTGCAATACCTTGTCAGCCCGGAAATGACTTTTGCTGCGATGGAAACGCTCTGGCACGGCGAACGCTATGCGCTGCTGGCGCATCCGGCGATGCGGTTTGAGCGCGACTGGGAGAAGAAGCTCCTGCGCGCGCTGAACGACTGCCCGGTGGAAAACGCGCAGGCGGTGCTGACGGGCTATCTGCCGGCGCAGGATGACCCGATTGGCGCGGTCTGTCCGGTTGCGGCGGAGCGCATTGACCCGGATGGCACACTGTGCTTTGCGCACGGAATGCCCCTGACGCTCGCGGCGCACCCGATGCCGGGCGTATTTCTGCATCCGGACTTCTTCTTTGCGCGCGCGGGCTTCATCCGGGCGATGGCGCAAGGGAGCGGTACAGCGTTCCTGCGTGCGATGGTGCAGGGCTGGCAGTGCTGCACGCTGAATCAGCCCGTCATCACCCTGACGCACGATTTGCCCGTGCCGCCTGTGCGGATAGACCCGCAGGAGGATGGTTTGGCGCAGCTGAAGGAAGAATACGGCGTTGACTTCGCGGCGGGTACGCTGTCCGCGGCGGCGAAGCGAGGCTTGAAGTCAAACAGCCTCGACATGACGCTGGCGGTGACGCCGCTGATGCGCATTAAGTCGGCGGTGCAGCGGCGGCGCAGGAAGCGCACCGACCCGATGCCGCTGTGCGTGACGGTCTGCCCGGCCTCGCTGGACGAAGAGGGGATGCACTGGCTGCGCCAGCTGACGCAAATGCAGGATTTGGCGCTGCTGTGCTATGCCGAGGGGCTGAAGCTGCGCGAAGTGGCGGAGTTCCACCCGAACGTGCTGGAATACAAGCCGCGCTATGCTCTGCCGATGCCGACGGGCAAACCGCCGCTGTTCAGCCGCGCGGCGATGCTCAGCGCGGCGCGCGACCGGGTACTCTCCAGCACGCACTATATCTGGATGGCGCCGGACTGTGTGCGCTATCCGCTCTATACCGGCATGGCGCTGCCGTGGAAGCGGCTGTGCAGCGAGAAAATCGTGCTGGCAAGCGTCAGGAACCGCCTCGACCTGTCCATGGTCGTTGTGCCGGACAAGCAGATAAAGCCGCTGATGAGCGCCATTGGGGAGCAATTACGGGCATTGCTGGCGGCAGGGACGATTCCGGAGACGGAAGAGGCGCTCTGGACAGGCATTGTGAAGGAACATCCGGACTGGTTTGAGTTCCGGGCGCTGCCGGTGGAAAAACAGCTGTTCACATTCTTGCTCTGAGGAAAAATCATGCAGACGATTGCGTCTCGGCTCATCAAGGGGATTATGCTGCTTCCGGGGTCAGCGGCGGCTGCTGGAGGAGTAATCCGATTTTCAAATTCATATGCGCACTCCCCGCAGACAAGCGCATAATACGGACAAATCTGCCGTATCAAACGGGGAAAGTTCGGGAACGCAGAAAAAACGTTTTTTCGCCCGATTTTCGCCGCCAGTGGAAGCTGTTCTGTTTACCGGGCTTGCGGCGCTTCGGGCGGTTTTCGGCTGTCCATTTCGACCAGATTCAGCATTGACAAGAGCCGCTCCTGTGGTGTATGATGGCATTCGTTCCTGCCTTGCAGACACTATATGTAGCATGGGCAGGAGAAAACATCCACAACTTATGCCGAATGAACGGCTGGTTATCAATTGGTTCTCAAATGGGAAATAATACGGATAGAATAGAGAATGATGGAGGCACCGACCATGGGCATTGATATGATTCGCAAACGCGACGGACGCGAAGTTCCTTTTGATCAGGACAAGATTGAGCAGGCCATTTTCGCGTCTTTTCAGGCGTCGGGCAGTGCGCGCGGGCATGAGACGAGCCGCAAGCTGACGGAGGAAGTCGTCCGCCTGCTGGAGAACAACGAGAACATCAGCGCCATCCCCAGCGTGGAGCAAGTGCAGGACACGGTGGAGCAGGTGCTGATGCGCAACGGCTTCACCCGCACGGCGAAGTCCTACATCCTCTATCGCGCCGAGCGCAGCCGCGTCCGCGAGATGAACTCCCGCCTGATGCGCACGTTTGGGGATATTGTGTTCAAGGACGCCAGCGAATCCGACATCAAGCGCGAGAACGCCAACATCAATGGCGATACTGCCATGGGCGCAATGCTCAAGTTCGGCAGCGAAGGCGCAAAGCAGTATTACGAGAAGTACGTCATGGATCCGCGATTTGGTCAGGCGCACATGGACGGCGATATCCACATTCATGACATGGACTTCTACACCCTGACGACGACGTGCTGTCAGATTGAACTGAAGAGCCTGTTCAAGGGCGGCTTCTCCACGGGGCACGGCTATTTGCGTGAGCCGCAGGACATCACGTCCTACGCGGCGCTGGCGTGCATTGCGATTCAGGCAAACCAGAACGATCAGCACGGCGGTCAGGCGATTGTGGACTTCGACTACGGCATGGCGCCTGGCGTGAAAAAGACGTTCATCAAGCGCTACCGCATGAACCTCTCCCGTGCGCTGGAGCTGCTGCTGAACGACGCGGAGTGTGACGCGCACGCCAATGAACTGGTGGCGCAGACGAAGGCGGAGAACCTCGAACCCACGCTGGAAGAGAACGCCGACCACCGCGCACGCATGGCGGAACTGCTGACGAAGTATGTGGCGGACGAGCAGATGATTGCCCGCATTCTCGACTTCACGCAGCGCCGCTCCGAGCAGGAGACAGACAAGGCGACCTATCAGGCAATGGAGGCGCTCATCCACAACCTGAACACCATGAACAGCCGCGCGGGCGCGCAGGTGCCGTTCTCGTCCATCAACTACGGCATGGACGTGTCGCCTGAAGGCCGTTTGGTGATGAAGAATGTGCTGCTGGCGACGGAAGCAGGTCTGGGCGGCGGCGAAACGCCGATTTTCCCGATTCAGATTTTCCGCGTCAAGGAAGGCGTCAACTTCAACCCCGGCGACCCGAACTACGACCTCTACCGCCTCGCCATCCGTACGAGCGCAAAGCGCCTGTTCCCGAACTTCTCCTTCGTGGACGCGCCGTTCAACCTCCAGTACTACAAGCCCGGCCATCCGGAGACCGAAATCGCCTACATGGGCTGCCGCACCCGCGTGATGGGCAATGTCTACGACCCCGACCGCGAAATCGCCCCGCGCCGCGGCAATCTGTCCTTCACGTCCATCAACCTGCCGCGCATCGCCATTGAGGCGAACGGCAACGTCGATGTGTTCTTCAAGGTGCTGCAGGAGCGCATGGAACTGGTGATTGACCAGCTGAACGAACGCTTCCGCATCATCAGCAACAAGCGCGTGAAGAACTTCCCGTTCCTGATGGGCGAGGGCGTATGGATTGACTCCGAGAAGCTGAGCTGGAACGACAAGGTGGGCGAAGTGCTCAAGCATGGCACGATGACCATCGGATTCATCGGCTTGGCGGAAGCGCTGGTTGCCTTGCGCGGCAAGCATCACGGCGAGGACGAGGAAAGCCAGAAGCTGGGCCTGAAAATCATCCGCACGATGCGCGAATACACCGACAAGGTGTCCGCGGAGACGGGGCTGAACTACTCCGTCATTGCCACGCCTGCGGAAGGCCTGTCCGGCCGCTTCATTCGCCTCGACAAGCAGCGCTTCGGCATCATCCCCGGCGTGACCGACCGCGAATACTACACGAACTCCTTCCATGTGCCGGTTTACTACCACTGCACGGCGTTCCATAAGCTGAGCGTGGAAGCGCCGTATCATGCGCTGACCAACGGCGGCCATATCTCCTATGTGGAGATGGACGGCGACCCGCTGAAGAACCTCGACGCGTTCGAGAAGATTGTGCGCTATATGCACGACATCGGCATCGGCTACGGTTCGATTAACCACCCGGTTGACCGTGACCCGCTGTGCGGCTATAATGGCATTATTGACGATACTTGCCCGTGCTGCCACCGTGGGGAAACCACCCGCGTGACGGAACGCATCAAGCGCATCAAGGTGGAGGGCTAAAAGCCACTTTACCCCAAATGTCGGGTGACGCGCTCAAGCCGGGCACCGAAAAAAGGGTCAAGGGGCAATGCCCCTTGCGGAGTCCAGAGGCAGCGCCTCTGGTAGGGTCTGGGGCAACGCCCCAGCGTCCCCCCCCATAAAACGCCTTTTCCTTCGGGGGAGGGCGTTTCCGTCATTCATTCATCCACCGCGAAAGAGGGTCAATTACCATGGAAATCCGCATCTTTGGTTTGGCAGACGACAGCATCGTCGATGGGCCGGGCGTCCGCTATACTGTGTTCGTGCAGGGCTGCCCGCATCACTGCCCCGGCTGCCATAATCCCGCGTCGCATGACTTCGCCGGCGGCACGCTGATGGACACTGACGGCATCATCCGCAAAATCGGCGAGAATCCGCTGCTGGACGGCGTGACGCTCTCCGGCGGCGAACCCATGTGCCAGCCCGAAGCCTGCCGCGCGATTGCGGACGCGGCGCACGCAAAGCACCTTAACGTTTGGTGCTACACGGGCTTCACGCTTGATGCGCTGCTGAAGGAGAACGACCCGGCGCGCATGGCGCTGCTGCACGGCATCGACGTGCTGGTGGATGGACGCTTCGTGCAGGAGCAGAAGTCGCTGTCGCTGCTCTACCGAGGCAGCAGCAATCAGCGGCTGATTGACGTGCCGAAAACGCTTGCGACGGGCGAAATCACTCTCTGGACACCGCCTGTGTGGTGATTGCTCTGCGAATTTTACAAACAATTCACAGAATCACAAGCGAAAACTGGGAAATAATAGTTGAATTTCCTGCACAAGTGTGCTATACTGATAGCAGGGAGGCGAATGCGGGTGAAAATCCTATTTGTGTGTCACGGCAATATTTGCCGCAGCCCTATGGCGGCAATGGTGTTCCGGTACTTGGCACAGCAGCGGCATGTGTCTGGCGAGTTTGAAGTGGATTCCGCCGCACTGAGCAGCGAGGAAATTGGCAATGGGATTTATCCGCCCGCGCGCCGAATTCTGGTCAAGCACGGGGTGCCCTGCACGGAGCATCGTGCGCGGCAGATTACGCCGGAGGATTTTGAAACGGCGGATCTGATTATCGGCATGGAGTGGGGGCACTTGAAGAAGCTGCGTGCCCTGTGCCCGAAGGAGCAGCAGGCGAAGCTGCATCTGCTGCTGGACTTTGCCGAGCGGCAGGGCGACATTGAAGATCCGTGGTATACGGATGACTTTGACCGGGCATACCGTGACATTCTGCGCGGCTGCGAGGGCCTGCTGCGGAACCTGACAGAAAACAAGACGGCATAACAAAAGGATGTCAAGGAGCGAAATCATCCTGACATCCTTTTTGATTTCAGCGATTATTCTTCCGTTTTCGGCGCTTCCTCCGGCGCGCTTTCCGTCTCATCCCAGCGGCGAACCGTGCGCTGCGCCAAACTTACGAAGTCCAGCATGAACGAGCGCTCGCGGTTATCGTTGGTATAGGGGAAATCCACCGCGTTCTCGGACAAGCTCGCGCCCAGCAGAAGACATGGCGACACTGACAGCACATTGCAGATGGAGACCAGCGTATCAATGCTGGCAATGCGCGTGCCGCGCTCGATGTGCCCCATGAAAGACGAGGAAATGCCGACCTTCTCCGCCAGCTGCTCCTGCGTTAGATGCTTCGCTTTGCGGGCATCGCGCACTCGAAGCCCCAAATCCTGATAATTTACGGTCATGTTCATATTCCTTCTTTCTTATTGCCCCAATTGTTCGGGTTTTATCTATTATAATGGATGAAGGAAAATCGAAGAAGAGACGATAAGCAATATTATGATTCTTTTGGTGCGGATTATGCGAAAAGATGGACACTACAAGAATCTTTTTTCGACCATGATTCCCCTTAAAAACGGGACGAAAATAATTTTCCAGAAGGTCTGTACATTTTCCGCAAACCGTGTTATAATATTTCCTGCAGCCCAACCAGGAATCCAAGGTTCTAATCTCCCTTTGGTTGTCACATGACCTGCGCCGGGAAACTGGAGCAAAACCATGGAAGCAGATGACCTCAAGGCAACGGTATGGGTGACAATTTGAAGGAGGTTTCCCAACCATGTACGAAGATGAAACGCTTGTCTGCCGCGACTGCGGCCAGGAATTCGTGTTCTCCGCGTCCGAGCAGGCTTTCTTCGCCGAGAAGGGCTTCATGAACAAGCCCTCTCGCTGCCCGAAGTGCCGCGCGGCTCGTCGCGCCCAGAACGGCAACGGTTCTTCCGCTCCCCGTCAGATGTATGACGTGGTGTGCGCGAACTGCGGCAAGGCCACCCAGGTGCCCTTCCAGCCCCGTGGCGACCGTCCCGTGCTCTGCCGTGAGTGCTTCGACGCTCAGCGCGCTTCCCGCTATTAATTGACGGCTCCTCCGGGAGCAATCAATCAGCGGTGCAATAGCACACGAAAAACCCCGTCGGTGTTTCCGAGCAATCGGAGTGCCGACGGGGCTTTTTTGCTATTTCAGAGGAAATCAAGCTGCAATTGGGCAGGTGCTTGGGAGAACGAAAGGCACCGAGGATTCCCCAAGGGCGAACGGAAAGCCCTTGGGTCGTCTCCGTAGAAGCGAAAACCTCTGTGATAGAAATATCATCCGTATAATGTGCTATGCACACTGGCTATGGAGATGCTTCCAAATAAGCAGACAAGGCAGATAAAACAAAAACCGCCCTTTCGGACGGTTTCTTGAGGCGAACTCATGAAGAGCACCCTCTGTGCTGGAGCGGGTGATGGGAATCGAACCCACGTGACCAGCTTGGAAGGCTGGAGCTCTACCATTGAGCTACACCCGCATGTGGAGCGGTAGACGAGGCTCGGACTCGCGACCTCCACCTTGGCAAGGTGGCGCTCTACCAACTGAGCTACTACCGCATAA
>ERZ772820.3224-NODE-3224-length-10594-cov-8.961761_pt1 | contig 10594 bp, 8 predicted proteins | sample MGYA00511377_ERZ772820 | MGnify/ENA primary metagenome ERZ772820 (study PRJEB29015, sample SAMEA2737684) | human gut metagenome | biome: human gut; feature: human-associated habitat; material: faeces | place: China | collected 2012 ...
GAACAAAAAATCTGATGCGCTCTGTTAAGCATTTTAACTGCGAATTAGTATAAAATGGCCGCAAACCAGAATTTCCTCTATGAAAATGGAGGCTGATGCGGTACAATAGGATGTGCTGCAAAGCAAAAAAGAATACGGATTTGCGTTTAATGGGATGTGGAACATGTTTTCTTTGCTCAGTCAGGATATACAAAATATCATCGTTTTTGATTTGGAATGGAACCAGAGCGGCTATAACCCGAACCACCGCATGCCGCACGAGATCATCGAAATCGGCGCGTGCCGCGTGGATCGCGGGGGGAACGTGGTTTCGCGCTTCAGCGAGCTGATTCGCCCGCGCGTGTATAAGCGGCTGGATAAGCATATCAGGCAGGTGACGGGCATCACCGAGCAGGAGCTTGCGCAGGGGCGCTCGTTTTCGGACGTCTTCGGCGATTTTATCGCGTGGTGCGGCGAGGATGCGCAGCTTGTGACGTGGGGGCGGGACGATTATCCCGTGCTCAAGCGCAACGCCGCGTTTTTTATGACCCCGATGCCGTTTGCGCCGCCGATCGATGCGCAGCTCGTCTTCGGCTTCTGCTGCCTCGGCGGGGAGCACAAGCAGATGAACCTGCACGCGGCGATGGAGCTGATGAACGTCGAATTGGATGTGGCGGCGCACCGCGCGGTGAACGACGCGGAATGTACGGCGGCGCTGCTGCCCATTGTGGATCGGGCGGTGATGGCGCTTGCGCCCGAGCGGCGCATGCAGCTTGAGCACATTCTGGAAAAGGAGAGCCGCATTGCCGCCTCCGCGCTTCGCTCGCTGCCCACGCCGTACATGTTTCAGACGGACGCGCTGGCGGATCAGCGGCTGATGAGCCTGCCTTGCCCCGCCTGCGGCAAGCGAACCGCGTTTGATACGCCGTGGTTTGACGGCGGGCGGGAGCGCTATCTGGCGATTTCCGTCTGCCCGCAGCACGGCTTTGTCTACGGGCAGATGCACTTCAAGCGTACGAGCGCCAACACGCTGATTATGCACCAGCGCGCCTATCCCGCCAGCCGGGAGGACGTGGAAGACGTGCGCGAGCGCTATCGGCTGTATCTGCTCACGCCGCCGAAAAAGCGCCACCATCGGCTGAATATGGAAGAGATCGTCGAAAAGGCGGAAAAGGCGAGGGGATAACGCCGCCCATACAAAAAAGCAACTGAGGCAAGATAAGCTGCCCGAGTTGCTTTTTGTATGGATGGATTTTCGCGCGCGGCGGGAGGCGTTATAAGCAGAACATGAAGAACCGCAGCACGTCGTAGTAGGCGTCCGAAGAGAAGCGCACCGTGCGCGGGCCGAGCTGCTTCACGCCGGGGTAGAAGCTCGCGCGGCGGGCACGGTTGTGCTTCACAAACTCCACCTCAACGTCAAAGTTGTTCGGCAGGGCGACGGCGAATTTCTCCGGGTGGGCGACGCCGTCCGCGACGGCCAGCTCGGCCTTTTCGCGGATGCGGCGGACGGCCTCCGACGGATGGATCGAAATCGAGCCGTTGCCGCAGCCGCGGCTGACCGGCACGGTGTAAACCGCGGGGCAGAGCCGCTTGGCCTGCTCGCACACGCCCAAGTCGCCCGTCACCAGCAGCACCGGCACGTCGTAAAGCGCGGCGGCGAAGGTGTTGATGACCAGCTCGCTGGCCTGAATACCGTTGATGCGGATGGACACGTTATCCAGATTCATCGTGTGGCACAGCGGGCTGGCGTCCGTGTTGGAGGAGGAATGATAGCCGGTGAAAATCGCGCCGGAGAAGCTCGCGTCAATGCCGGACATCATCGAGTGGATGTCGCTGCCCCAGCCGCGGAAGATGCTCACGCGCTCCGGCAGCTCGGCGGGGATCAGGTTGCGCGCGCTGTCGTGCGCGTCCTTAATCAGCAGATCCTCGCATCCGGCGGCGAACGCGCCCTCGCAGGCGGCGGCGACCTCGCGGGTCATCTGGCGGCGGAAAGGCTCGTAATCCGGCTTGCCCAGCTCGGTTTCCGCCCAGTGGGCGATGCCGCAGGTGCCTTCAATATCGGCGGAAAGAAAAATTCGGTTCAGCACAGCGCGTCATCCTTTCACGCGATATCCAGCGCGATTTCCATCATCTGGGTGAAGGAGGATTGGCGCGCCTGCGCGTCGAGCGATTCGTTCTTGCTGAGGTGATCCGAAATGGTGCAGATGGCGAGCGCGTTCTTGCCCGCGCGCGCCGCGTTCAGATACAGCGCGGCGGATTCCATCTCCACCGCCAGCACGCCCAGCTTCTTGAGCTTGCCGGACATGCCGGCCTCGTCGTAGAAGATATCCGAGGTATACAGCGGGCCGACGATTGGCTCTATACCCATCCGGCGCGCGGCGGCGACGGCCTGCTCCAGCAGCTTGAACGAGCAGCACGGCGCAACGTTGCCGTCAAAGCCGAACTGGCGGCCGAAGTTGGAATTGGTGTACGCGGACAGGCCGATCACCACGTCGCGCACGTTCACGCTGTCGGACATGCCGCCCGCCGTGCCGACGCGGATGATGTTTTCCACGCCGTAGAAATTGAACAGCTCGTAGGAATAGATGCCGATGGAGGGCATGCCCATGCCGGAAGCCATCACGGAGACGCGCTTGCCGTGGTACAGGCCGGTGTAGCCCTGAACGCCGCGCGTGTCGTTGACCAGCACGGGATTCTCCAGATACGTTTCGGCGATGAACTTGCTGCGCAGCGGGTCGCCCGGCATCAGCACGGTGCGGGCGAAATCGCCCTCTTTGGCGGTGATGTGCGGCGTCGGGATATTCGGATTGGACATAGAAACAAGCCCCTTTCTGATTCATGTTGTTACCTCCATTATAACGGGAAACCGGCCAAAAGCCAACCATAAATCTATCGGCTCAGGTGCGTTTGGCCGAAAAACGCCCCGCGGCGCGCGAAGACGGCGGGCATGTTTTCCCCTTCTCTTTTTTTGCGAAACATGGTATACTAACCGCGACGGAAACAAGGACGGAGGAACGTATGCGCATCGACGTTTATGATTTTGACGGCACGATTTACGACGGCGATTCCACGGTGGATTTTACGCGGTTCTGCCTGCGCCGTCATCCCGCCGTGCTGGCGGGGCTGCCCAGGTTCATCGGCACATCGGTGCTGCTCGCGCTGGGCAGGCGCAACCTGACACAGTTCAAGAGCGTGCTCTTTGGCGAAATGGCCAAGCGGTTCAGCCTTGAAAAGGAGGCCGAGCTATTTTGGCAGGACGAGCGGACGCGCGCCAAGCTGGGGCAGTGGTTTTTTGACCGGCCGCGCGATCTGCCGATCGTGATCGCGTCCGCGTCGCCGGAGTTTGAGCTGCAATACGCGGCGAAAATCCTCGGCGTGCCGCGGCTCATCGGCACGAAGTGCGACGCGGAAACCGGCGCGCTGATCGGCAAAAACTGCAAGGGCGAGGAGAAGCTGCGCCGCATCGGGGAAGCGGTCGGCGCGTTTGAAATCCGCGCCATGTACACCGACGACGCGAAGGCGGACGGCCCGCTGCTCGCCGCCGCGCAGGAGGGCTACATCGTCACGCACGGCGTTCTCGCGCCGTTTCGAGGATAAAAAGGAGAGATTCGCATGAAGAAGATGCAGGATATGGGCGGCTTCTTTGTCGCCGCCGTGACCCCGTATGACGAACAGGGCAAATTCAGCGCGCTCGCGCTCCATAAGCTGATGGACAAGACCATCGCCGAGGGCGCGAAGGGCTTTTTGATCGGCGGCAGCAGCGCAGAGTGCCCGCTGCTGACGCACGAGGAGCGCGTGGAGGGCTTGCAGGCCGCCGCGCAATACGAAAACCGCGAAAAGACGAAGCTGATGGCTTCCGTCGCCGCGATTTCGACCGACGAGGCCATCGAATACGCCAAGACGGCCAAGGCGCTGGGCTACGACGCGATGATCTCCACCGTGCCGTATTACTACAAATTCGGCATGAAGGCCATCAGCGCCTATTACGGCGCGCTGCGCGAGGCCGTCGATCTGCCGCTGTTCCTCTACAACTTTCCGGGCAACACCGGCGTGGAGCTGGATATCGCGGACGATCACATCCGCGGCATGCTGACCGACGGCACGATTGCGGGCGTGAAGCAGACCAGCCTCAACCTCTACCAGATGGAGCGCATCCACGACCTGAACCCGGAGCTGGTCATCTACGGCGGGTTTGACGAGGTATACATCGGCGCGCGCATCCTCGGCGCGGACGGCGCGATCGGCTCGACGTTCAACTTCACCCTGCCGCTGTTCAACCAGATCGAGGCGGCGTACAGCGCGCTGGATATCCCGAAGGCGCAGGCGCTTCAGAAGCGCGCGAACAACATCATGCAGGCGCTCGTCTCCTGCTCGCTGTTCCCGTCCATCAAGCACATCCTCAAGACGCAGGGCGTGGATTGCGGCGGCTGCCGAAAGCCGTTCCCGACGCTCACCGAGGCGCAGAAAGCGTACATCGAGCGCGTGGTCAAGGAGAATATGTAAGGGAGTCTTCCAAAGGGCGGGTCGTCTGACGTTTGTCGGGCGACCCGCTTATTTCCATCAAAAAGCATATTGTGAAGTCACAACATTTTATTTGAAGGTTTTGCACACGTTTTACAAAAAAAAAAGAAATGCACAAAAATAAAAATTATATATTGACTCCTTTGCCGCAGAAAAGATAAACTACAATTAGCTTAGACTATAGTTGACCAACTACGAACGACAGAAGGAGGGCTATTGCGTGTTCAAAAAGATGATTGCGATCATAACTTCGGTCATTATTCTGCTCACGCCGATTCAGGCGAGCGCCGTGACATGGGGCGAAATCGTGACCGGACTTCAGGCGAGCGACACTTTCAAGGCTGGAGAGACCGAAGCAGCGCGAACGGGTAACGGCGAATACGTCATTTCCGGCGGCCAAATCGAAGATCTCGTTGAAGTGAACGACCTGCAATTTTCCGATTCGCTCAAGGTTCTCTTCCGGAATATCGGGATAACACAGTTGAACGCCCATGCGGATAATGGCAAGACGATTGTGGTCATTCTGGGCAGCGGTTCGGAGGTTGAGGATAGCGTCAGAGTGTTCGCGGAAGGGAAGGATACGAATCTGAGCCTGACTAACGAGGGCAAAATGGGTTATCTGGGAGTAAACGCCCATCATCAGGCGCAGGCCACCATCAAAAACAACGGTGAAATAACCCGCGGCATGAATAACACGGCATATGGCGAAGGCAGCCGTCTTGAATTTGTCAACGACAAGGAAGGCCGGATCACAGGCGGCATGCATAACAATGCAGTGGAGAAGGGCGAACTTGCCTTTACCAACAACGGAACGATCAGCGGCGAAGATTTATTTAACGGTGCCTCCAATGGCGGCGTTCTCAAGAACACCAACAACGGTACAATCAACGCAACGAACGACCTGCACAATTTGGCCGCAGACGGCGGCTTTGTCGAGAGCACCAACAACGGCACAATCAACGGCGGGGTGATGAATCAGGCCAATAAAGAAGGAAGCCGAAACGCGGCCACCAATAACGGCACGGTGAACGGTCGATATGAATTCTACACCGAAGGCGGCGAAGAGGTCGTCGGCGAGAACAACGGCACGGTGAACAGCCTCTACGCCGGTGCGGACGGCGGCCGAGTCAGCGCTGTCAACAACGGAAAGGTCAAAGAAGAAATTCGCGCAGATGCCAGCCATGAGAGCATGAAGGCGGATGTGACGGTTATCAACAACGGCGAAGCGGATCGCATGTATGTCAGCGCGGGCGAGAACGGCATGCTGAATGTCGAAAACAATGGCCGGCTGACAGGTGACGGAAAAACGCGGATTACAATCGAATGGGAAGGCGGCGAGATCAGCAAGGAGCTGAGCGGCGAGCTGGGCATTGACGCGTGGGACAAGGGCGCGACGGTCAACGTGACCAATAACGGCAGCGCGGCCGCCGCATACATCGGCGCTGCGGATGGGGCGAACGCCAGCTTGAAGAACGATGGCCAGATTGGCAACGGCGAAGGCGTCCCGCTGAACAGCTATGCGGCGGAAGACGGCAGGCTGATGGTCACGGGCAGCGGTTCGCTTGAACCGTATACCCTCAAGATGGAGGATGGAACCGAGCGAACGGTCAGCATGATCGCCCAGTTTGGCGGCAATCCGTCGGTTGAAGAGATCAGGCAGAGAGTCGGCGAAATGGTTCAGTTTGATTCGCCCGGCGACTATCTGGTGATGGTCATCACGCAAGATGAAAACGGGGAAGATGTTTTCCGTTATATGCCGGTGCATATCGAGAATCCACAGGATTCCGAGGATGAGGATTATGAAACCTATCGATTCCGCCACGAGATGGAGATGAAGCGTCAGGAGGAGGCCATCGGCGGCGTATACGGCAGTCCGTACTGGGTGAAGCAGCTCTATCTGGGCTACCACAGCTACAACCTGCGCCTGTTCGTCGGCGAAACGCGCGAAAACTTCCGCGAGGAGCTGAGCTGGAGCGCGGGCGGCAGCAAGAGCGTCAGCCTGCGCGTGAACGACGAAAACCCGGAGAAGCTGACGATGCGCTTTGACGAAAAGGTGCTGGAGGTGCTGGAACGCACGAACATCACGACCGTGACCCTGCTGAACAAGAGCGGCGCGGCGGTGATGCAGTACAATGTTTCCGACCTGCGCGCGGCCTACGATCAATATGGCCTCAGCGACGCGGATCAGCTTGTCGTCGGCGGCATGGACGACGATGTGATGAAGATCGGCGCGGACGGCCAGCTCATGCCGGTGGAATGAGCGGACGCTGCCTGTCCGGCTTCGGCGAAGCCGGGCGGGCGAGACGGCGCACCGCGAAACGCAAAGAAGCATAAAAACAGGAGAGCTGTCGGGCGAGGGTTCGGCGGCTCTCCTTTCTGTTTCTGTGTTGGTTTTATATCGAAAAAGGGCGGCGGGAGGCGCGCAAAATCGGGTATATCTGTTTGGTTTATGACAAACAATCCGGAAAATGCGCGAAAAGGGCATATCCGTGAATAAAACGAATGAAAGACGAATGATACATGAAAAATGCAGATGAATACACGGAAAAACGGCAAATTGGTCGGACGTCGTGTATAAACCAGCGGTTTCTACAATGGAAAAAACAGGTTGAAATATGTCTTGACACGCCGGGGCGGGTGTGATAATCTGTTGTCAAAGAAGGGACGCGGGGCAACCGTGCGCCGCGCCGCCCTCACAGGTTCGACAAACACATGTAAGGAAGGATGGATTTACATGGCGAAGAACATTTCCCGTAAGGAGTTCCTGAAAGCGACCGCGATGAGCGCTGCGGGCATTGGTCTGCTCGGCGCCGGCGTGCTCAACGCGAAAGCGGAAGAGGAAAAGCCGGTTCACAAAAATTCCAGCAAGTGGGTTCTGGACAGCCAGAACGTGAAGTGGGACGAGGAGCACGATATCGTCATCTGCGGCTACGGCATGGCGGGCACGGCGGCTTATATCGAGGCTTACGAAATCGACCACAACGTTGACGCTGTGATTTACGATAAGTCCGACGAGGAGAACGCGGGCGGTCAGGCGATTGCCTCCGGCCAGTGCGTCATCTTCGTTGACCCCAACGATCTGGAGACCTGGCGTACCTACATGCGCGCGATGAACGAGCCGCATGTCATTCCGGAAGAGGATTTCAACTGGCTGACCAATGAGTTCGCGACGGATCTGCCGTGGATTCAGGCGGTTCTCGAGCCGGTCGATTACGAAGTCGGCTACTCCGGCGGCGGCGCGCTGCGCTGGGGCACCCTGCTGGTCGAATTCCCGGATCTGCCGGGCGCGAACTTCGTCGGCGCGACGGGTCACTTCCGCGACAAGAACGGCGGCCTCTCCTTCGAGAACGGCGGCTGCTGGAACGGCTTTGACAAGGCTGCCCGTTATCGCGGCGCGAAGCCGCTCTACGAGCATCAGGTGATCTGCCTCGTGCAGGACGCCATCACCAAGAAGGTGGAGGGCGTCGGCGTGAAGAAGCCGGACGGCTCCGTGATCTACACCAAGGCGCGCAAGGGCGTTCTGCTGGCCACCGGCGGCTACGAGGGCGATATGGATATGTACCGCCAGTTCAACGGCGGCGACCGCATCTACAACGCGGGCTCCCCGTACGTCACGGGCGACGGCGTGAAGATGGAGATGGCGCTGGGCGCTCAGCTCTGGCATATGGACGGCCAGACCATGTCCTGCGGCTACTTCCATGGCATCAAGGTTCCGGATTTTGAGACGACGTTCGTTCGTCAGTTCTATATGAAGCACGGCGCGTGGATGGAAGTCGCCGCCGACGGCACCCGTTATTACAACGAGGCGAAGTCCTATCAGCGCCAGCACATGAAGTACTACGAGCACGGCAAGTACGTCGATGTGCCGATCGCCCGTCAGCAGCCGGTTCATATGATTATGGACGACAACTGCTTCAAGGCGCAGCCGCTGGTCAATGCCTGGATCGGCTGGCCGGTGACCTGCCGCAACCCGTATCACTGGTCCGACGACAACTCCGTCGAGCTGGAAAAGGGCTGGATCATCAAGGCGGACACCATCGAGGAGCTGGCCGAGAAGATCGGCAAGGATCCGGCGATGCTGCGCGCTGAGGTGGATAAGTTCAACGCGATGGTCGATGCCGGTGAAGACGCCGATTTCGGCCGCGACATCGCCACGATGGCGAAGATCGAGCAGGGCCCGTTCTACGCGATCGAGGAAGTGCCGTCCATGCCGGCTTGCTCCGGCGGTGCGCGCCGCAACATCAAGGGTCAGGTTCTCAACTGGGACGGCGAGCCGATCGAGGGTCTCTACTCCGCCGGCGAAATCGGCTCCCTGGTCTGCAACCTGTACCAGAACGGCACCTACCTGCATGAGGCGATCTGCTCCGGCCGTGCCGCGGTGGATACCATGCTGGGCGGCCGTGCCGAGCTGACCCCGACCTTCGGCGGCGGCGCTGCTGCTCCGTGGGCTGAGGCCGCGGATGGCGACTACTCCGTCATGGTTCAGGGCCTGCATGATCCGTTCGAGGTCATCTACACCATCAAGGATAAGCAGCTTGTGGGCATCGCCGTGGGCGAGGGCCGCGAGAACATGTTCATGAACGACGAGCAGTTCGCCGCGTTCACCAAGCAGATCATCGAGACGCAGGATATGGGCGTTGACGCCGTTTCCGGCGCGACGGTTGACTGCCAGGCCATCACCGGCGGCATTATGACCGCGTTCTCTCACAAGACCTCCTAATCCTGATTTCCAAAAAAATCCGGCGGGAGGCGGGCAGTGACCCGACCGACCTGAGGATGTAATCAGCCGTATCGGCCCGCCGTCTCATCAACGAGGCGGCGGGCTTTGCTGTTTTGTTGGCAAGGACTTATTTCGCGCGACGCGGGAGGTGCGCATGGACGTCAAGCAGATCCAGTATTTTTCTTTGGTGAGCAGCACGGGCAGCTTCAACGCCGCGGCGAAGCAGCTCTATATCTCCGTGCCCGGTCTGGTCAAGGCGATGGACAGGCTGGAAAACGAGCTGGGCGTTCAGCTCTTTGTGCGCAGGCGCTCGGGCGTGACGCTGACCCCGGCGGGGCAGGCGCTGGCGCGCTATGCGCCGCGCTACATCCGCAAATACGAGATGATTGTCAGCAACGTCCGCAAGGCGGCGGCGCAGCGGGAGATGCGCGCGGAGGTCTGCATGACGTGGGGCATGCTGAGCTTCTTCCCGCGCAACTTTCTCTCGCGGTTCGTGCTCTCCAACCCGGATATGTCGCTGAGCACGCACAATTATTCCTTGCAGGAGCTGGAAGATGCGCTCAACGAGTATCGCGAGACGATCGGGCTGTATTTCGGGCGGATTGAGGACCCGGAGCTGGAGATTCTCTTTCACCGGGAAGCGCCGCTGCGCGTGCTGATGTCCTCGACGCACGCGCTGTGCGAAAAGGCGGCGCTGCGCATGGAGGATCTCAGGGGCTGCAAGGTTATTTTGGTCAACAGCGACCCAGAGGTGATGCGCCAGCTCCAAAACCGGCTGGAAAGCGTGGGCTGTCCGCCGCAGATCATGCTCGACGGCGCGGAATGGGAACAGGCGGTCGAGCTGATCCAGAGCGCGGGCTATATCTCGTTCTGTCTGCCGCCGGGAAACCTCAGCAACGCGCGGCTCCAGACGCGGGAAATCGAGGACCTGGGGCTGACGCTGGATTTCAACATGGCCGTCATGCGGGGCGTGGCCATGACGGACGCGGAGCGTCGGTTTGTGGAATACGTCGTGCAGATGATGACCGCCAACCATGGCGGGGACGAGGAAAAAAAGCGCTGAGCGCGACCGAGCGCGAGGCATGAACGACGGGAGAAGCGGGATGGAGAAGGAAATCAGCCGGGCGCTGCGCCCGTTTCAAAAAAAGCTGGCTGCGGAAGCCGCGCTGCGCGCGGTGTGTGTGAGCGGCTTGTTTGCGCTGCCGGTTTGGCTGGTGCTCGCGCTGGCGCGGCGCTGCTTCGGCGGCGCGGTCGGAAGGCCGGAGGCGCTGATGCTGCCGGTGTGGGCGCTGCTGGCGGCGGCGCTGTACGCGCTGCGCTATCGCCCGACGCAGAAGCGGCTGGCCGCGCGGCTGGATGCGCTCTGCGGGATGG
>ERZ772820.3226-NODE-3226-length-10591-cov-4.196374_pt1 | contig 10591 bp, 9 predicted proteins | sample MGYA00511377_ERZ772820 | MGnify/ENA primary metagenome ERZ772820 (study PRJEB29015, sample SAMEA2737684) | human gut metagenome | biome: human gut; feature: human-associated habitat; material: faeces | place: China | collected 2012 ...
TACACCGCCTCGGGCGTGAGCTTGGCCTCCAGCGGGAAGATCTGCTCAAACAGCCACGGCTGCAGCGGCACATCATCGGCATACGAGCGTACAAAGCTCATGCCGGCGTGCGCGTGCGCGTTCTTGAAGCCCGGCATGACAAGATCACCACCGAGATCGATCTGCCGCTCAAATGCGGGCAGCGTCTCCGGCGTGGGACCAACATAGGCGATCTTGTCCCCATCGGTCCAGACCTCGTCCGTCGTGACAGACACACCTTCCGTCATCGTGAGCGTGCGGCCGTTGAAAAAGCGGATCATAGGCTCAGCCTCCGTTTCCTGAAATGCTCCTGCATTATACGCCGGATCGGCCCGCTTGGCAATCAATTCCGAAAAAATTCACAAACCGGTTGAAGCCCGGCCGGTTTTTCGCTATAATAGATAGCAATCATCTCCCATCAGGAGGCAGGATCATGACCAAAGAAAACATCTATTACATGGACGACAACGCATTTGACCGCTTTTATAAGCGCGCACGTTACCAGGCCAACAGCTTCGTGGCCGGGAAATTCGGCAGCAAGGCGGCCGATTATCTCACGACGCTGCCGGACTTTGCCTACCTTATCTGCAAGCTCATGCTCGACCCCGATGTGCCCTCGAGCCGCAAGCTCGACCTCGGCCTTGCGCTGCTGTATGTGCTCTCGCCGCTGGACTTTGTGCCGGACTCTTTCCCGCTGCTCGGCAAGATTGACGATGTGTACGCCATCCTCGTGTCGGTGGCCAAGCTCCTGCGCAGCACCGACCGCAATATCATCCTGCGCCACTGGCTCGGCGATCCCGAGACGATCGACACCGTGCGCGCGTGGCTCAACTACTTCGATGAGAAGTTCGGTTCCGGCCTCATGAAAAAGATTGCCGGCACGGTCAGGCACGCCTGAGAAAATTCGTAAAAACGCCCGTCATCCGTTCGGATGGCGGGCGTTTCGCATTTCCCGTTACTTTTCGAACCAGTCAAACACGTCCAGCCGCTTCCAGAAGCTCTGCTTCGGCGTGAACACGGCCGCATAGTCGATGCTGCGGAACTTCGGCTCCCAGCTGATGTCCGCCTCGTCCACCCAGCCCGTCAGCAGGCTGCCGAGCTGATCCTGCGCCACGAGCATCTGCAGCGTCTGCCGGCTGCCGTCGCTGCTCATGACCAGGTCGTCGCCCTGGATCGGCATGCGCAGAATGACGTGGTAGCCGTGCTGACTCTCCACCACGCCGGACACCTCGTAGGGCTCGAGCGCCTTGCAGGCGTCCTCGAACTCCGTGACCATGGTGCCGGAGGTGAAGCAATAGCCGTGCGGGTAGCTGCTCTCGCCGGTGTCCTCGTTGTACTGCTCCATGAGCTGGTCAAACAGCTCCACGCGCTTGTCGGGGTCGGTCACGGCACGGAGCTGCGCTGCGACCTGCTCGGCCTGCTGCTTCTTGGCGGCCTTGTCCGCGTCCGAGAGGGCGGTGCCGCTGTCGTCCGTCGTCTTGAAGAGGATGTGCTTTGCCGTCATGTAGCTGTTGGTCTCGGCATATTCCTGCACGTCCTCGTCGGAGATGTTCGCACCGTTTTCGCCGAAGAGCTTGCTGGCCAGACCGTTATAGAGATACTGCGTCTTGGTGAAGTACTTGAACAGGTCCAGATCCATGTAGTACGACTGGAGCTTTTCGTTCAGCTCGGCCTCGGTGCCGCCGTCGCCCACGACGTTCTGAATGGTCTGGTCGATCGTATCCTGCACGTACTGTTCGCCCGCCGCGTCAAACGTCACGCCGTTTTCCGCCGCCTTGGTCTCGATGAGGTGGTTCCAGGCGACGTTGTTGACGACGCTCTTGGTCACGATGTCGCTGTACGTCTCACCCGTGCTCTCATTGTAGACCGCGCTCCAGTCCGTGATCTGCATGCCGTAGCGCTCCATGTTCGCCATGATGGCGCACAGGAAATAGGCATACTCGTTCCAATATACGGTACTGCCGTTGATGGTCATGACTTTCTTATTGCTCTTATAAGCATTCAGCGCAGCGGCATACTTGTTGGTCGAGGCATCGCTGCTCTCTTCCGAGTAGCTGCGCACGCGGGTCGAGGTGCAGCCGGTCAGGCAGCACACGGCCATTACGAGTGCCAGCAGCAGGGCGGTGATTCTGGTTTTCATCAGCAAACGCTTCCTTTCGTTTCGTTGCACATGGGTGTCATGCGCGGTCTCCCTGGGCGTCTGCCCATGCGGAAACAAACGCTCTTGCCTGTTCGATCACGTGAGTGCGGGTCTTGAGGCGCAGAATGACGCCCGGCTTTGCCCCCGCATCCACCTTCAAGCGGCCCTTGAATTCCGGCCGGGCGTACAGTGCCGATACCTTCTGCATATCGAACTGCGCCAGCAGGAACTTCAAACAGCCGTTTTTCTGCGAAATGTCCGTCACGCCGACCTTGCCGGCGTCGGCCCGCAGCAGTGCCACCTGCACGAGCGTGTATACGCTCGGCGGCGGGTCGCCGAAGCGGTCGATGACTTCGTCCATGAGGTCGTCGGCCTCCGCCTCCGTGCGCACGAGCGCGATGCGGCGGTAGAGATCCATGCGCTGCTCCTGACTGGGCACATAGCTCTCCGGGATGTTGGCCGACACGGCAAGGTCGGCCGCGCACTCGGCGCGCTGCTCAGGCTTTTCGCCGCGCTCTTCGAGTACGGCCTCCTCCAGCAGCTTGAGGTACATATCATAACCAACGTCGATCATGTGGCCCGACTGCTCAGCCCCGAGCAGGCTGCCCGCGCCGCGGATCTCCAGGTCGCGCATGGCGATGCGGAAACCGGAGTTGAACTCCGCAAACTCGCGGATGGCGCTCAGACGCTTTTCGGCAATCTCGCTCAGCTCGCGCCCGCGCCGGAACGTCAGGTACGCGCTCGCGCGCCGGTTCGAGCGGCCCACACGCCCGCGCAGCTGGTGCAGCTGGGCAAGACCCATGCGGTCGGCGTCCTCGATGATGAGGGTGTTCACATTCGGAATGTCGATACCGGTCTCAATGATCGTCGTGCAGACCAGGATCTGCGTCTCGCCCGTGACCATGCGCTCCATGACCGTTGAGAGCTGCTCCTCATTCATCTGGCCGTGCGCCACGTCTACGACCGCGCCGTCGAGCATCTTCGAGATGCGCAGGGCGGTGCGCTCGATGTTTTCAATGCGGTTGTGCAGGTAAAACACCTGCCCGCCGCGCTGCAGCTCGCGGCGCATGGCGTCGCACAGCACGTTCCAGTCGTGCTCCATAACGAAGGTCTGCACCGGGATGCGATCCTGCGGCGGCTCCTCGATGGTAGACATGTCGCGGATGCCGGACAGGGCCATGTTCAGCGTGCGCGGGATGGGCGTGGCCGAGAGCGTGAGCACATCGACCGCGCGGCTCATCTCCTTGATGTGCTCCTTGTGCGCCACGCCGAAGCGCTGCTCTTCATCGACGATGAGCAGGCCGAGGTTTTTAAACTCGATGTTCTTTTGCAGCAGCTTATGCGTGCCGATCACAAGATCGCACTTGCCGCTGCGCATATCCGCGAGCGTCTGACGAATCTGACTCTGCGAGCAAAAGCGCGAGAGCATCCGGATCTCGACCGGGAAACCGTAAAACCGCTGCACAGCCGTCTGATAGTGCTGCTGTGCAAGCACGGTCGTCGGCACCAGAATGGCCGCCTGCCGCCCGTCGAGCACGCACTTCATGACCGCGCGCAGGGCGACCTCGGTCTTGCCGTAGCCTACGTCGCCGCACAGGAGGCGGTCCATGGGCACGGGCTTTTCCATGTCGGCCTTGATCTCATCGATGCACCGCAGCTGGTCGTCCGTCTCCGGATAGCCGAAGTGCTCCTCAAACTCCGTCTGCCCCGGACTGTCGGGCGCGAAGGCATGGCCTTTCGTGCGGCTGCGCGCGGCGTAGAGCGCGGTGAGCTCCTTGGCCATGCTTTTTGCGGCCGCTTTGGCGCGCGTTTTCGTGCGCGCCCACTCCGTGCCGCCCATTTTGGAGAGCTTGACGGGCCGGTCCTCGCCCGCGCCGATATATTTGCTCACAAGATCCAGCTGCGTCGCTGGGACATAGAGCGTGTCCGCTCCGGCGTAGCTGATCTTGATATAGTCCTTCACCGCACCGTCGACCGGCATCTGCACAATGCCCGCAAAGCGGCCGATGCCGTGGTATTCATGCACGACGAGGTCGCCGACGGAAAGGTCCGTGTAGGAGTTGATCTTTTCGCGGTTCGTTTGTTTTTTGTGCTTTGCGCGCCGCAGACCGGACGCAGCGATCTGCGTGTCCGTGAGGATGGCGAGCCTTGCATACGGAAACTCGATGCCGGCCGAGAGGCTGGCGCCGTGACGAGGCACCGCCCCGGCTCCGGCAGCGCGTCCGGGTGCTCAGCTGCCGCGGCATGGATGCCGTGCCCGTCAAGAAACTCGCACAAAATACGCGCCCGGCGCATATCGCCCGCCAGCACGACCACGCGGTAGCCGAGATTCTGATAGTGCGCAATATCGTCCGCAGCGGTCTGACTGCTGCCACCGTAGGACGGGAGCTGCTTTGCCGTCAGGCTCACGAGCGTGCGCGCCTCGATGGGACTGCGGCCGAGCTGCAGCCCGTCAGCCAGTACGATGGGCCAGGCCTGAACTCTGCGCATCATGTCGGCAAACGGCTCGTAGAAAGTTTCCGCGCGTGCGGCCATCGTGCCGCTGCGCACGAGCAGAGCGACATCTTCCCGCAGCTGCGCGGTGTACTCCTTTGCACGCTCGGCACAGCGCGCCGGCTGGTCGATCAGCACGGCCGCCTCCGGTGTGAGATAGTCCAGCGCCGTGGCAAACGTGTCGTACACGAAGCCCATATACCGGTCGGCCGCCGGGAGCACGCAGTCATTGCAGAGCTTTTCCCCGTCGGCACGCAGGGCCTCGGCGAGCTTTTGCGCCGTTTCGTTGTCTTTTTTCGCGGCAGTGCGGTCTGCAAGCTTTTGCAGCTTTTCGCCCAGCGCGGCGCTGCCGCCCGGATACAGCGGCGTCAGCGTCTCCGCCGCCGGCAGGATGCGGCAGCTGTCGAGCGGTTGGGTGCGCCGCTGGCTCTCGGGATCGAAAAAGCCCATGGAATCCACATCGTCGCCCCAGAACTCCACGCGCACCGGCTGCGGATACGCAGGGGAGAAAAAGTCCAGAATGCCGCCGCGGCGCGAAAACTGGCCCGCCCCCTCGACCTGTGCCGTGCGCAGATAGCCGCAGCGCAGCAGTGCATCCTCAGCGTCCTCGGGCGGCAGGGAGCTGCCGTCGCGGATTTCAAAGGCCGCCTGCAGCAGTTTTTTCTTCGGCATGGCGCGCTGCAGCAGACCCGAGACCGTGCACACCACAGCCGGCGCCGTCCCGGCAGCGAGCGCATAAAGCGCGCTCAGGCGCTTTTGCTCCGTCTGGCGCGAGACGCTCTCGACCGTGTAAAACGTATAGTCGCGCGCCGTCAGCAGCGGCACGTCCTGCCCCAGCAGGGCGGAGAGGTCTTTTTGAAACAGCTCGGCTGCCGCCTCGTCCGGACACACGGCCAGCACCGGCGCATCGAGCTGCGCGTGCATCGACGCCGCCAGCAGCGCCCGTGCGCTCGCCGGCAGACCCGAAATGCGCGCAGGAAGCCGCCCGCTCTCCAACAACGCCGGGAGGGCGGCTGCTTCCGTATCGCCGAACAGTTGTCCGGCCTGCGCGACCAGGAACAAAACAACACCTGCTTTATGTAAAAAATCGTGTTTTTTTATCATACCACAACCTGCACAGGAAAAGCAAATCCTTTGCACGGCAGATTCTACACCTATTTATATAATAAATCCGAACATTATTGTTGAAATAATCATGAATTTTTGCTATACTGATAGGGCTGATACCAGCGTATCCGCGCAGTGAAAAATCATCGAAGGAGCCGAACCTATGGCCACCATGAATTCGCTCACCGATATCTGGTCCGTTGTCATGGACAGCCTCTCGCAGGAGCTGACCCAGACCGCGATCAATACCTGGTTTTCCGATTGCACCCCCATTGAGATCAATAATAATACGCTCATTGTGCACACCACGTCGGATTTTAAGCGCAGCATCATCCAGTCGCGCTTTGAAAAGACAATCTGCGCCGTGCTGTATGATCTGTTCTCCTGCCCGTTCGAGCTTGTCGTGCTCGCCGGGGACGATGAGCTGCTCGAGTACCGCGAGAAGCGTCCGTCATCCGAGGAGATGCCGGAGATGGACGGCTATACGTTCGACCGCTTCATCGTCGGCCCGAGCAACAAGTTCGCCCATGCGGCGGCCATTGCCGTGTCGCAGAACCCCGGTAAGGCGTATAACCCCCTGCTCATCTACGGAAACTCCGGCCTCGGCAAGACGCATCTTCTGCTCGCCATCGGCCAGACCATCCGCCACAACAATCCGTCAGCGAAGATTGCCTACGTCAAGGGCGAGGAGTTTGTCAACCAGATGGTCAAATCCATCGGCACCGGCACGGCCGAGAACTTCCGCCAGAAATACCGCAACGCGGACCTGCTGCTCATGGATGATATTCAGTTCATCGCCGGCAAGGACAGCACACAGGAGGAATTTTTCCACACCTTCAACTGCCTGTATGAAGCCGGCAAACAGATCGTCGTGACCTCTGACCGGCCGCCGAAGGAGATGAAGCGCCTCGACGACCGCCTGTGCACCCGGCTCGAGGGCGGTCTGCTCGCGGACGTTCAGCCGCCGGATCTCGAGACGCGCACGGCCATCATCCGCACGAAGGCCGCGCAGTTCGGCATGATTCTCTCCGAGGATGTCATTCAGTACATTGCGGAGAACATCACCTCGAACGTCCGCCAGCTTGAGGGCGTCGTCAAGCGTCTGACCGCCTACCGCGACATTCTCGACGATACGATCACGGTCGATTCCGTCAAGCGCGCCATCAAGGACGTCATCCGCACCGGTACCTACATCCCCACGCCGGACGTCATCATTGAAGAGTCCGCGCGCTCGTTCCAGCTCACCGGCGCCGACCTGCGCGGGCAGAGCCGCAGCAAAAAGACCGCCATGGCCCGCCAGATCGCCATGTACCTCATGCGCAACCTCACGAACCTCCCCCTCAAGGAGATCGGCGAGGAATTTGGCGGCCGCAACCATGCCACCGTGCTCAGCTCCATCCGCAAGGTCGAGGAGCTGCTCAAGTCCGACCCCGACATCGCCGCCACCGTGCGCGACATCACGAGCAACATCAACTCCAAAAACTGATTTCCACATTCGGCTGTTATTCTAACGTGGAAAGCGTGTGGAAAGCGGTGGAATGTAAAAATACCGATTTTTGCCGATTTTTGAGTTACCAACTTTCCAACAATCTTTTCAACACGGTTTTTCCCGCCGCCGCAAGGCGTCCGGTGGGTTTTCCACCAAACGAACAGCTCTACTACTACTACTAAATTTATGCTTTCTATCTTTCGAATAGACGCAACGTTTCTGATTAAGGAGGCCGCTCATGAAATTTTCCTGTGACAAATACGTTCTGCAGCAGGCTGCTGCATCCGCAGCCCGCGCCGCAGCCGCCAAGAGCCCGATCCCCACGCTCGAGGGCCTGCTCATTGAGGCCGGTGCCAGCGTGCGCATCACCGGCTACGATCTGAAGAAGGCCATCTATACTACCATAGACGCCGACATTCCCGAACCCGGCAGCGTGCTCATCGGCGCGCGCCTGTTCTGTGAGATGCTGCGCCGCATGCCGGACGGCATCGTCACCGTCGAGGCGGAAAACGGCACCGTGTCCGTCAAATGCGGCAAGGCGGCGTTCAACCTCGTCGGCCTGAGCGCGGACGATTACCCGGATCTGCCGGTCGTCGAGGCGGAAAACGGCGTATCCCTCCCGCAGGACCTGCTCAAGAAGATGATCAACGAGTGCTCCTTTGCCGTGAGTACGAACGAGAGCCGCCCGGTCTACATGGGCACGCTCTTCGAAATTGAAAACAACGTCCTGACCATGGTTTCCGTCGACGGCTACCGTCTGGCGCTGCGGCGCGAAACGGTCGAGGGCTACGGCGACGACTGCAGTTTCATCGTGCCCGGCACGGCGCTGAGCGATCTCGAGCGCCTGTGCGGCGACAGTGACGAGCGCGTTGTCCTGTCCGTCGGCAGCAAGCACATCTCCTTCACCGTCGGCAATACGGTCATTTTGTCCCGCCGGCTTGAGGGTGACTTCCTCAATTATAAGAAAGCAATCCCGGAGTCGTTCCGCGTTACGGTCAAGACCGCGCGCACGGATCTGCTCGAGGTCGTTGAGCGTGTGTCGCTCATCATCGACAGTAAGAACAATGCCCCCCTGCGCCTGACCTTCCGCAAGGACGCCATCGATTTTGTCTGCACGACTCCGCTCGGCAAAGCGGCCGATTCCTGCCCGTGTGAGGGCGACGGCAACGATCTGGAGATTGGCTTCAACGACCACTATCTGTCCGACGCGCTCAAGGCCGCGCCCGCGGATGAAATCAACGTCTGTCTGAACACCGGCTCGAGCCCGTGTATCCTCGTTCCGGCTGACGGAAGTGATAACTTTGTGTATATGGTTCTGCCGGTGCGCCTGCGCGCCGGACAGTGATCCGGGTCTGAAAAGCGAGAAAAATGGAAAACATTACGATTGAAACGGAATTTATCAAACTGGACGCGCTGCTGAAGTTTGCTGCCCTTACGGCGACCGGCGGCGAGGCCAAGCAGGTCATTGCCGACGGCATGGTCGCCGTCAATGGCGAGACGTGCACCATGCGCGGCAAAAAGATCCGTCCGGGCGATGAAGTGTCCTTTGCCGGGCATACGCTGCGCGTTCAGGGCGCGAAATGATCGTGCGCAAAATTGCGCTCCAAGGCTGGCGCAACTATGAATTTGCCGCAGCGGAGTTTTCGCCCGGCACGAACGTCATCACCGGAGAAAATGCTCAGGGCAAGACAAATTTGCTTGAGGCAGTCTATCTGCTCACAGGCGGGAAGAGCTTTCGCACGCGGTTTGACAAAGAACTCATCGGCTTCGGCTATACAGGCGCGGAGGTGCTTGCGGATGTGTTCGCCTTTGGGCGGGAGCAGACTGTGCGCATCGTCCTTCGGCAGGGACAGCGCAAGCAGATCTGGCAAAACGGCGTGAAGAAAACCGCTGCCGAGCTCGCCGGAAACTTTGCCGCCGTGCTCTTTTGCCCGGATGATCTGAACATCATCCGCGACGGGCCGGCTGCCCGCCGCCGCATGATGGACATGGCCATCAGCCAGCTGCGGCCAAAGTACGGCGCCCTGCTCGCCGAATACAGCCGGTTATATGACCAGAAGTCCGCAATTTTGCGCGACTGGCACGAAAAACCGTCCCTGCTCGACACGCTCGACGATTTTTCCGACCAGATGTGCCGCGTCTCGGCCAAGCTCATCCGCTACCGCGCGGCCTACGCCTCGCGGCTGAACATCGCGGCCGCGCCCATCCACGCCGACTTTTCCGGCGGGCGCGACAAGCTGACCATCGCCTACCGCACGGTCAGCACCGTGCAGGATGCGCTTGGTACGGAAAAAGAAATCTATTATGCCCTGTGTGACCATCAGGAGCAGCACCGCCGCGCCGAACTCGACAGCGGCCAGTGCCTCACCGGCGCGCACAAGGATGATCTGCTCATTGACATCAATGGCCAGAGTGCACGCGCCTTCGCCTCACAGGGGCAGACGCGCACGGCGGCGCTGTCGCTCAAGCTCGCCGAGCGGGAGATCTTCCACGACGAGTTTGACGAATACCCCGTGCTCATGCTCGACGACGTGCTCTCGGAGCTCGACGCGCAGCGGCAGGCCTTCGTACTCAACCGCATCGGCGGCGGGCAGACGCTCATCACCTGCTGTGAGGACGCGCGCATCGCCGAACGCACCGGCGGCCGCGTGCTCACAGTCGAAAACGGGGTGATCCGCTGATGTATCTGCACCTCGGTAATCAGATCATCGTGCTGCAAAAGAGCGTCATTGGCGTCTTTGATATGGACACCGCCACGTGGTCGCACCGCACGCGCGAGACATTGGAAAAACTCGAACAGGCCGGTCAGGTGGAAAACGCCGCCGGGACCGAGCTGCCGAAGTCGTTCGTGCTCTGCTCGCTCGGCAGCGGCCAGATCGGTTATCTCTCCCAGCTCAACACCGCAACATTATATAAACGCAGCAAGGCCAGCGGACTGGAAAATCTCTGACCCGCGGCGCTGCACGGAAGGAAGCAAACCATGCCAGATATTACAGATAAGATCACACAGGAGTACGACGCCAGTCAGATCCAGGTCCTCGAGGGTCTGGAGGCCGTCCGCAAACGCCCGGGCATGTACATCGGCTCCACGTCGTCATCCGGCCTGCACCACCTGGTGTATGAGATCGTCGACAACTCCATTGACGAGGCGCTCGCGGGCTACTGCAGCCACATCGAGCTCACCATCGAGCCCGGCGACATCATCTGCGTCAGCGATAACGGCCGCGGCATCCCCGTGGACATCCAGCCGCAGACCGGCAAGTCCGCGCTCGAGGTCGTATTCACCGTGCTGCACGCGGGCGGCAAGTTCGGCGGCGGGGGCTATAAGGTCTCCGGCGGCCTGC
>ERZ772820.3227-NODE-3227-length-10586-cov-7.117368_pt1 | contig 10586 bp, 8 predicted proteins | sample MGYA00511377_ERZ772820 | MGnify/ENA primary metagenome ERZ772820 (study PRJEB29015, sample SAMEA2737684) | human gut metagenome | biome: human gut; feature: human-associated habitat; material: faeces | place: China | collected 2012 ...
GTGGACCTGAGCGAGGGCACGGAGGTCATCGTGAAGCCCCGCGGCAGCTCTGGTACCGCCGACCCCCTGGACCAGCGCTCCAGTGTGGGCTGGAAGGGCGTACACGCCGCGGCTATCCTGTACGACGAGTACATGGTGCGCGTGGAGTGCGGCAGCAGCTATTCGGACGAGGATAAGGCGAACTGAGGGGGAAAGCCGGGGCGGTGCGCCGCCCCGGACACCTTTCCCGCAGGAGAGGCTTTTAAAAGCGGAAAGGAGAGGCGATGAAGGAGAAAATGACAACGGTGCTGCTGCCCAGAGGCAGAAAGCAGGAGGAAAATTTTGTCATCGTGTCCGTCAACGGACGCAGCTGGAAGATCATGCGCGGCGTGGAGGTGCGCGTACCGGTGTGCGTGGCGGAGGTGCTGGAAAACGCCGCCATGATGGCGGAGGCGGCCCGGCGCTATGTGGACGAGAGAGCTTCCTGAGGTGACGGCCATGGCAAGGACGACGGCAAAGCAGGTGCTGGACCGGGTGGACGCGCTGCTGCCCAATGGGTATGCGCGCGCGGAGAAGCTGCGGTGGCTGGCCCAGGCGGAGGGCTTCGTGCGGCGGGAGCTGTGCCGGGAGACGGGGGAGCTGCCGGCGCTGACCGAGGAGACGGAGCTGACGGCGGAGCCGCCCTTTGACGAGCTGTACCGGCACTATGTGGAGGCGCAGGTGCACTATGCCAACGGGGAGACGGCGCGGTACAACAGCGCGGCGGGCCTTTGGAACAACGCGTTTCTGACCTATCGGGACTACCGGGCCCGGACGGCGGCGCCGGAGGGCGGCGCGTCGGCGCTGCGGCTGTGCTGAAAGGGGGCGGCGGAGATGTATTTTCCCAAGCTGAAGGCGGCGGCGCAGCAGCGGGCAGGCGTAGAGCAGTTCGGGGGACTGGACCGCCGTCCGGGCAGCGGCGCGGGGAGTCTGGAGCAGATGGAGAACCTGTGGAGCAGCGGGTATCCGGCGCTGGAGACGCGGCCCCTGCGGCGGACGGTGACGCAGCTGACAAAGCCCAACGGCATGACGGAGAAGGACGGATTGTTCTGGGTGGACGGCACGGCGCTGTATGTGAACGGCGCGAAAACGGGGTTGGTGCTGACGGACAGCCGGAAGCAGCTGGTGAGCATGGGGGCGTATCTGCTGATCTTTCCGGACAAGAAGTACATCAATACCCAGGATCTGACGGACTTCGGAAGCATGGAGAATGTGCGGGCCACCACGGGAGAGGTGACGTTCACCCTGTGCGACGGGACGGGGGAGAGCCTGGGCAGCTACGCGGCGGGCACGGAGGCGCCCCAGGAGCCGCAGACAGGGGACCTGTGGCTGGACACGGAGCGACCGGAGAGCGTGATGCGGCGGTATGACGGCAGCGCATGGACGGCGCTGACGGAGGTGTACACAAAGATCGCCGCCGTGGGCGTGGGACTGGGCTTCCGCGCCGGGGACGGCGTGACGGTGGCAGGCTGCGGCGCGGCGGAGCTGAACGGCCTGCACATATTGCAGGCGGCGGAGGACGACTGGGTGCTGGTGCCGGCGCTGTGCCGGACGCTGGACAGTCAGACGGCGGCGGTGACGGTGATGCGGCTGATGCCGGAGATGGACTTTGTGGTGGAGCAGGGCAACCGGCTGTGGGGGTGCAAATACGGCATCGTGGATGGACAGGCGGTGAACGAGATATACGCCTGCGCGCTGGGAGATTTCCGCAACTGGAACAGCTTTGCGGGGCTGAGCACCGACAGCTACGCGGCCGCCAGAGGCTCGGACGGACCCTTTACCGGGGCGGCGGCCTGCATGGGCGGCGTGATGTTCTTCAAGGAGAGCTGCATGGAGCGCATCTATCCGGCGGCGGGCGGCGGGCACCAGATCGTGACGGTGCCGTGCAGCGGCGTGCGGAAGGGTGCGGAGAGGACCGTGGCCGTGGCGGACGGTGTGGTGTACTATCTGGGGAACGACGGAGTGTACGCCTTTGACGGAAGTATGCCGGTGTGCGTATCCCGGGCGCTGGGCGACAAGCGGTATACCGGCGGCGTGGCCGGCGGGGAAAGCGGCCGGTACTGGCTGTCCGCCGTGGACGCGGCGGGAGAGACGGAGCTGCTGGTGTACGACACGCAGAAGCGGCTGTGGCACCGACAGGACGATACGGCGGCGGTGGCCTTCGCCCGGTGGAACGGGGAGATGACAGTACTGTGCAGCGACGGACGGCTGCTGGATACAAGCGGTACATTGGGAACGGCGGAGACGGGGTTCTCCTGGAGCGCCGAAAGCGGCGACCTGGGACTGTACACGCCGGAGCACAAGTATCTCTCGCGGCTGGAGCTGCGGCTGAAGGCGGCGGCCGGGAGCACGGTGAAGGCGTACGTCTGCTATGACGGGGACAACGTCTGGGAACAGGTGGGCGGTGTATCCGGCGAGGTGGGGCAGACCCGCGGCGCGGTGCTGCAGGTGCGGCCCCGGCGGTGCGGACACCTGCGGCTGAAGCTGGCCGGGGATGGGCCGTGCCGGGTGTACAGCGCGGCAGCGGTGTATGAGAAGGGAAGTGACGGGCCATGAGCGTGCTTGCCCTGCCGATGGCACCGGCGGGATCGGTGCAGGAGCAGGTGACGCAGCAGTATGCGTATCTGGTGCAGATGGCCCAGCAGCTCAACCTGGCGCTGGGACAGCTGGAGGCGCTGGGCGGCGGGGCCGGAGAGGCCTCCGCCCGGCGGCAGGCCAACGGGCGCTTGGGCACGGCGGCATCGGAGACGGCGGACGGGCAGTATGAGACGCTGCGGAGCATGATCCTGAAGACGGCGGACCAGGTACAGAAGACCACGGCGGCATTGACGGCGAAGCTGGAGGAGGAATATGTGGCGAGCTCGGACTTCGGCAGCTATGTGGCGAAGCTCAGCGCTCAGCTGGAGGCGGCACCGGAGGCGGTGACGCAGTATTACAGCTTTTTCTCCGACCTGCAGGCCAACGTGGAGAAGGTGGACGCGGCCTTTGCGCACTATAAGCTGGACACGGAGGGGTATATCCGCACGGGTATCGTGTACTACGACGGGGCCGCGCCGGTGTATGGCGTGGCTGTGGGACAGGACCTGACGTGCAGAGAGGTGGACGGCGAGAAGGTGGTGGAGCAGAACAACTTTCGCGCGGTGTTCACCGCCACGCGGCTGTCCTTCTGGCAGGACGCCACGGAGGTGGCCTATGTGTCCAACAACCGGCTGTACATCACGAACATTACGGTGCTGGGCGGTATCGATGTAGGGCAGTGGAGCATGGAGGCGGCGGAGGGCGGACTGGCCTTCCGGTGGATCGGAGGGTGAGTGTGTGAGCTATACGGCGTTGGACAGCATCCAGTGGGGCGGCGTGCCGAAGATCGGCGTCAGCTTCGGCTATGACAGCCGACGCAGCGGCAGCGCGATGCAGTACAGGATCTATGTGACGGTGGCGCCGCTGACAGGGGCATCGTATTTTGGATATCCCATCTACTTGTCGGTGACGGTGGACGGCGGAAGTGTGTGCAGCGGGCATACGCTGAAGGCGGCATCGCCCAGCCGGTGGAGCAGCGCGATCGAGTACGACAGCGGCTGGGTAACAGCGGCAGGAGCGGTGGGCACCGCGCCGCTGGGGATACGGCTGTACAGCGGCTCCGGGTCTGCCAGAGACGACAGCTACGGCTATGCGCTGCCGGTGGAGCGCGTGGAGGACATTGGAGATTTTTCGCTGACGGCGGGGGACGCGGTGATCGGACAGACGGGGACGCTGACGCTGACGCGGCCCGGGTATGGGTACAGCTTTACGTTCAGCTATGTGCTGGGGGCGGCCTCCGGAACGCTGAGCAGCGGCGCGCTGCGGACGGTGAGCAGCAGCGCGGGGCGCGTGGTGTACCAGTGGACGGTGCCGGAGTCGCTGGCCGGGGAGCTGCCGGAGACAACGCACGGCACCGGGACGGTGACGGTGAAGGTGTACAGCGGCGGTACGCCGGTGGGGAGTCTGAGCGCGGCGTTCACGGCCTATGTGCCGGAGACCATGCGGCCCACGGCGGCGCTGACCACGGAGGTGGTAAACGACGGTACGGCAGCGGAGAGCTGGGGCCTGTGTGTGCAGGGCGTCAGCCGGATACGGTACGCGGCGACGGCGGCGGCACAGGGCGGCGCGTCCGTGCGGTCGGTGCAATTCCGCTTTGCGGGGCAGGAGCTGACCGGCACGACCGGGACGACGGCGGTCATCGGCATCAGCGGGACGCTGCGGCCCACGGTCACGGTGACGGACAGCCGGGGACGGTCGGCGACGGCGACAGGCGAGGCGGTGACGGTGGCGGCGTACTATCCGCCGGCCATCACGGCGTCCATGGCGGCGCGGTGCGCCGCGGACGGCACAGAGAAGGACGACGGGGCGTGTCTGAAGGTAAAGTGCGCGGCACAGTGCGCCGATGTGCAGGGGCACAATACGGTGGTCCTGCGGGCGCGCTTCCGGCCCGTGGGCGGCGCGTGGAACGGCTATGTGACATTGCTGCCGGGGGCAGAGCAGCTGCTGGGCGGCGGGCTGGACGGCGGGACATCCTATGAGGTGGAGCTGAGCGCGGAGGACACGGTGGGCAACGTGCGGGTGGTGCGGTATACGGCGGCCACCAGCCGGGTGACGCTGCATCTGCGCGCCGGCGGAATGGGCGCGGCCTTCGGCAAATATGCGGAGCAGGAGGCGCTGGAGTGCGTGTGGCCGGCGGTGTTTTATGGGGATGTGGCGGTATCCGGTGCGCTGACGGTGAACGGACAGACAGTGGAGGCGATGCTGTTCCCGGTGGGCAGCGTGCGCCTGACAGACAGCCCTGCGGCGCCGGAGACACCGGCAGGCGCGGTATGGGAGAGCGTGGAGACAGGCATCGCCGGCGTGTATGGCTGGCGGCGCACGACATGACGAGGAGGAGAGAGGCATGGCATCGACGTATACGATGGTGGCATACGGTTCACAGGGCAGCGCGGTGCGGCAGCTGCAGAATGAATTGAACAAGCGGGGGTATAGTCTGGACCAGGATGGTATCTTCGGCAAGAAGACGAGAGCCGCGGTACGGGACTATCAGAAGAAGAACGGACTGACGATGGTGGACGGCATTGCCGGCGACGAGACGTGGGGGAGCCTGCTGTCCGCGCCTACGGCGGCGGAGCAGGCGGTGCAGGCCGCCGCGGCAGCAGAGGCGGCGGCACCCAGGGCGGAGGTCACGGCGGGCACGGCGCGGCGTCTGCAGGAGCTGGAGAGGGGCTATACGCCGTCGGACGAGGTGACGGCGGCGCAGGCCTACCGGGACAGCGTGGCGGCGTTGGAGCCGGAGGCGTACCGGTCCCGGTTCGAGGAGCGTTTGCAGGCGCTGTATGACCAGATCGCGGGGCGGGAGGCCTTCGACTACGATCCGGAGGAGGACGAGTCGTACCAGCGGTATGCCAGACTGTATGCCGCCCGCGGCGCGGCGGCCATGGAGGACACGCTGGGCAAGGCGGCGGCCCTGACCGGCGGGTATGCCTCCAGCTACGCTCAGAGCGCGGGGCAGCAGGCGTACAACGGCTATTTGCAGGAGCTGGCAGCGCTGGTGCCGGAGCTGCGGCAGGCGGCGCTGGCGGAGTATCAGCAGGAGGGCAAGGCTTTGCAGAACCAGTACAGTATGCTGGACGCGCAGGAAAAGGCGGACTATGACCGCTGGCAGGAGGCGCGTGGCGACTGGCAGAAGCAGCTGGAGGCGGCTCAGGCGGCGTATGAGGACGCGGGCAGTCAGGACCAGAAGCTGTATCAGGCGCTGCTGGCACATTTTTCCGACAAAGCGGAGCAGGAGAGGAAACTTTCCGCCTCCGGCGTCCGTCTTACAGATAGTGGAGATACCGGCAGCAGGGGCGAGAGCCTGAGCTCTACGGCGGCGGAGAGCCTGCAGCGGGCCGTGGGGAACTATCTGAAGCGGGGCAACGGCGATCTGGCCCAGGCGTTGGCGGCGCAGTATACGGCCCGCATGACACCGGCGCAGCGGCAGCGGTTCGAGAAGCTGCTGGGCCAGTACGGCATGACGCTGGCATAAGGGGCGGATAGAGGAAAAGTGCTTGCAATCAGGGACGCTGTATGGTATCATATCAAAGTATATTGCGATGCGGCGGACACGCCGCAGCGGCTCGAGAGGAAGATAGGAGCCGCGGGAAGGAGCAGCAATGGAGAAGATGAAGAAGCACTTTTTACGCCGAATGGCGCTTGTGATGGCGCTGCTGACGCTGGGCTCTGCCGTGCTGGTGGGCTGCGGCGGGCAGAAGGAGCCGGAACCGGACCCCAAGGATGAGGTGGTCGTGGTAGCGCCGGAGCCCATCCAGCTGCCGGACGGCGTCAGCTTTGATGAGAAGAAGTACCCGGACGTGTTCGGGTTCATCCAGATCCCCAACGCCACCCAGTGCGCCATCAGCAAGGGCCACTATCTGGCGCAGAGTCCCAAGTCCACTAAGAGCAGCACCGGGTATGACGACGATTACTACCTGCAGCGCGATTTGGACGGCAAGACCAACAAGGCCGGCTCGCTGTACATCCAGGCGTACTACAATAAGTCTGACCTCAGCGACCCCATGACGGTGATCTACGGCCACAACATGGCCAACCGGACCATGTTCGGCGGTTTGCAGAGCTACGGCGAGACACTGAAGTTCGACGACAACGCCGTGATGTACATCTATCAGCCGGGCCGTCAGCTGACCTATAAGTTCTTCGCATGCATCCCCTATGATACCAGCCACATCCTGTACTACCACGACTTCAAGGACGAGAAGGTGTTTAACGCATTCTTTGAGGCGCTGGGCAAGGCGGCCAGCGATCCTAAGTACAAGAGCGACACCAACCAGAACGCCTTTTACAGTGCCGAGGGCTGCGTGAACGTGGACAAGACCAACCTGCCCAAGGCGGGCGACAAGGTGGTGGTGCTGTCCGTGTGCAAGAACGGCGACGATCATCACCGCTATCTGCTGATGGCAAAGCTGGTGGAGGACTCCGCCGCGCCCATCACCATGACCCGCGGTGAGGCCGAGGCTGCCGGTATCCCGGCGGACCGCATCCAGGACAAGGCAGCGGCAGACGCCGCGGCCGCTGCCGCGAATGTCTCCGCGGTGGAGGATGCTGCCGCCAATAAGACCGACGCTGCCAGCAAGACGGATACGGCCAAGACGGAGCACAAGGGCTGAGTCGGACCTGAAAAGTAAAAAACTCCCGGACCGTGGCGGTCCGGGAGTTTTTTCGATGCATTTTCAGAGGGCGTTGCCGTCGGTCTGCGTCAGGAGATCGGCCAGGGAGACACTGTCCAGATAGTCGTTGATGATGGTGTCCAGCTTTTCCCACATGGGGAGCGTGGTGCAGTGACCGGCGCGGGGGCAGGTGTTTTCGTCGCCCTCCAGGCAGGTGACGGGGGCCAGAGAACCCTCGGTGAGGCGGAGGATCTGGCCCACAGAGTAGTCGGCGGCGGGGCGGTTCAGGCGGTAGCCGCCGCCCTTGCCACGAAGGCCGTCCACCAGGCCGGCCTTGGACAGCACGGAGATGATGCTCTCCAGATATTTTTCAGAGATGCCCTGCCGTTCGGCAATGGCGGGCAGGGGGAGATAGGCGGCGCTGTCGTCCTGAGCCAGCTCCAGCATGACCCGGAGGGCGTAACGGCCTTTGGTAGATACGAGCATGGGAAGACCTCCCTTATGTTAGTAAACATAGTATAGCACTATGTTTATGCGATTGCAAGGGGAAAACGCTCACATATAGTGGTACTTATTCCGCTTGAGCACCAGAAAGACGCCGGAGATGATAAAGGCAAAGATCTCGGCGGCGGTGATGGCCCACCAGATACCGTCCACGCCCAGAAGTATGGGCAGGATGACGACGGAGCCGGCTTGGAACACAAGCGTCCGCAGGAAGGAGATGGCAGCGGAGACGGCACCGTTGTTCAGGGCGGTGAAGAAGCCGGAGGCAAAGATGTTGAAGCCTGCCAGTAGGAACGACCAGCAGAACAGCCGGAAGGCATGGGTGGTCAGGGCGTAGAGGCTGGCATCGTAGCCCACAAACAGCCGGGACAAGGGGGCGGCCAGCACACGGGCCAGGACCGTCAGGGTCACGCCGCCGATGGCCATCAGCAGGACGCTTTTCCGCAGGAGATTTTTCAGCTCACTGTGGTGCTGCGCGCCGTAGTGGAAGCTGACCACCGGCGCGCTGCCGATGGAGTAGCCGATGAAGATGGCTACGAAGATGAACTGGACGTACATCAGAACACCGTAGGCGGAGACGCCGTCCTCGCCGATCAGGCGCATGAGCTGGAAATTGTAGAGCATACCTACCAGGGAGGAGGAGATGTTGCTCATCAGCTCGGAGGAGCCGTTGCCGCAGGATTGGAGAATGGGGCGCAGACGCAGGGCGGCGGGCCGCAGGCGCAGCAGGCTGGTGTTGGGCCGCAGGAAGTAGATCAGGGGCAGTACGCCGCCTACACACTGGCTCAGACCGGTGGCGATGGCCGCGCCGGCCACACCCCAGTCGAAAACGGCGATGAAGAGTGCGTCCAGGACCATGTTGGTGATGCCGGCGGCCACAGTGACGAAAAGGCCCAGGCGGGGCTTTTCGGCGGCGATAAAGAAGCTCTGGAACACATTTTGCAGCATGAAGGCGAAGGTGAAGCCGGTGACGATGCGGCCATAGAGAATGCAGTCGGCCATCATGGCGTCAGACGCGCCCAGCAGTCGGGACACGGCGGGCATGGTGAGGATGCCCACGGCGGACAGTACTGCGCCCAACAGCAGGGTGAACAGTACCAGCATGGAGAAGGTGCGGTGGGCTTCGTCCTGCTTGCCCTCACCCAGCAGCTTGGACACCAGGGCGGTGCCGCCGGTGCCGATCATAAAGCCCATGCCGCCCAGGATCATCACGAAGGGCATGACCAGGTTTACGGCGGCAAAGGGCGTTTTACCCACGAAATTGGAGACGAACAGACCGTCCACCACGCCGTAGATGGACGTGAAGACCATCATGCAGATGGAGGGAAGCGTGAAGCGCAGCAGCTTGCCATACGTGAAATGGTCGGAGAGACAGATGGATTGCTTTGCCATGGGGGCCTCCTATCGAAAAAAGTAGCTCCATCATAAAGATGGAGCTAAATCATCCCGCCGAAGGCGGAGTTTGAACTTGGTGACCCGTACCGGATTCGAACCGATGTTAAAGGCGTGAGAGGCCTCTGTCTTAACCACTTGACCAACGGGCCGTATAGAAAATCACCGGCGATTAGGTCGGTGATCCTCTCGTGGTACACCTTCAGGGACTCGAACCCTGGACACCCTGATTAAGAGTCAGGTGCTCTACCAACTGAGCTAAAGGTGCATATCCTGTTAACGGTGTTATTATAGTCGATGTGCGCCGATATTGCAAGCTTTTTTTGCGAAAAGAACAGGATTTCTTTGAAATCAGGGAGAGAGCCGGAAAAGCGGGGGCTTTTCCGGCTCTCTGCGGGAAAGGAAAGAAGAACTGTCAGTTTTTCCACTCCACATACAGCTCGCGGACGCCGTTGGCATCGACGGGCTTTGCGGCGGGGGCGGCAGGAGCGGGCGCGGCCTTGGGCGCGTCGCGTTTTTCAATGAACTTGGGCGCCACCTGGGGGAACAGCGCCAGGCTCAGCACATCCTCGTCGGACTTGGCCAGACTCTTGAACTCCTCGCGGTACTTCTCCAACTCCGGCTTCAGCAAATCGGCGGGACGGCAGGTGATGACATCCTCCGGGGCGATGCCCGCCTTGGTGCGGACCTCCTCGTTGACCTCGCCGGGCAGCTTGCCGTATTCACCCTTGAGCATGGCGCGGGACTCCTTGGGGAACGTCTTGTAACGCTCGCCCATGATGACGTTCATCACAGCCTGGGTGCCCACGATCTGAGAGGAGGGCGTTACCAGCGGGGGATAGCCGAAGTCCTTGCGGACGCGGGGGATCTCCGCCAGCACGTCGTAATACTTGTCCTCCTTGCCCGCCTGCTTCAGCTGGGAGATCAGGTTGGAGAGCATGCCGCCGGGCACCTGATACAGCAGGGTGTTGGTGTCCACGCGGAGGACCTTGGGGTCCAGGATACCGGCATCCTGCAGCCGCTGGGCCACCTTGCGGAAGTGGACGGCGGCGTCGGACATCTTTTCCAGGCTCAGGCCGGTGTCACGGATGGTGCCCTGCAGTGTAGCCACCAGAGATTCGGTGGCGGGCTGGCTGGTGCCGTTGGCCATGGGGGAGAGAGCGGTGTCCACAATGTCCACGCCGGCGTAGGCCGCCATCAGCAGCGTCATGTCACCGGTGCCGGAGGTGTTGTGGGTGTGCAGGTGGATGGGGACGGAGACCGTCTCCTTCAGCGCCTTGACCAGAGAGTAGGCCTCCATGGGCAGCAGCAGGTTGGCCATGTCCTTGATGCAGATGGCGTCCGCGCCCATGCCCTCCAGCTCCTTGGCCAGCTTGACGAAGTAGGCCTCGTTGTGGATGGGAGAGATGGTATAGCTGAGGGTGGCCTCCACCTGTCCACCGTATTTCTTGGTGGACTTGATGGCCTGCTCCAGATTGCGCACGT
>ERZ772820.3232-NODE-3232-length-10578-cov-3.602585_pt1 | contig 10578 bp, 9 predicted proteins | sample MGYA00511377_ERZ772820 | MGnify/ENA primary metagenome ERZ772820 (study PRJEB29015, sample SAMEA2737684) | human gut metagenome | biome: human gut; feature: human-associated habitat; material: faeces | place: China | collected 2012 ...
CCGCCAGTCCCGCTCCTCCGGCTCCTCGTGAGTCGCCTGACGAAGCAGCGACAGCGCCCGGACGGGCTGGCCCTCTTCCCGGCTCCGTTCCGCCCGCCTGACCCAGAAATAGGCCGGCATCTGGAAGGAACGCACCTGCCCCTCGTGATTCTGAAAAGCCATGCCCGCTCCTTTCTGTCAGCGCGTCGCCTGTTCCAGCAGACGGCGCAGGTCATCCTGCGTAAAATGATATTTTTCCTTGCAGAAGTGGCAGACCAGCTCCGCGCCGTCGATCTCGTCCTCAATCATGCTGGTCAGTTCGTCCTTGCCCAGCGCGATCAGAGCCTTTTCCATCCGATCCCGGGAGCAATAGCAGCGGTATTCCAGCGGATGAGTCTCCAGCACCACGGGCTTCAGGCCGTCGAACCACTGGCTGAGCAGGTTCTCGGCGGAATCATAGCACAATTCCCGGCTGATATCGGAAAACAGCGGGCTGCGCAGCTCCAGCTGGCTGACGATATCGTCCGGGCAGCCGGGCAACGTCTGCAACAGCAGGCCGCCCGCGCTCAGCACCGTGTCACCGCTGACCAGTACGCCCAGCGCCTGCAGGGTGGGAGTCTGTTCACTCTGCACATAATATGCGGCAAAGTCCTCCGCGATCTCTCCTGACAGAAGCGCCGTCTGACCCACATAGGGGTTCCTCATGCCCAAGTCCTTTACCACGGACATACGGCCCTCCCTGCCTACGGCCATGCCTACGTTCAGCTTGCCGTCCTTGCGCAGGGGCAGCTCTACGTTGGGCACGTCCACGCATCCCCGGACGCTTTCCCGGTCGGCTACGCAGATGATCTTGCCGATGGGTCCTCCGCCGTCGATGGTGACGGTAACGGAGGCTTCATCCCCCTTGAGCATCGCGCCCATCATGGCCGTGCCCATCAGGGTGCGGCCCAGCGCGGCGGCCACCACCGGCGTGGCGCAGTGGATGGCCGCGCCCTTTGCAACGGTATTCACCGCCGTGCAGAGCAGACCGCGCACCATGCCGTCCGCCAGCGTAAAGTGGATCATTTGATCCTTGCGATTATAGAGTTCCTTGATCTCGCTCATTTTTCTTCCGTTCCTTTCCCGGAAATCAGACTTCCGCGCCGCCAAGCGGCTTGCGGGCGGCGACGAACCAGCGGCATTCCTTTTCGCCCGGCGCTTCCATGTGCTTATCGCCGAAAACAGCTACGTCGGTAAAGCCGCATTCGTGCAGGAGCGTCCCCAGCGTTTCCGCCGTATGGGCGTACTGGCGCTGCTGTTCGCCGATGCGCAGATAGGTCTCGCCCTCCTGCCGGACGAAAATGGCCAGATTCATCTCCACACAGTTCTGCTGCTCATGGTAGCGGTTCTGCCACAGGTAGGCGATATTTTCGTCCTCGTCGCCGATGAAATGATTGCCCAGCACCCGGCGCAGCTTGTAGGGGGTGCTCAAGTCCAGAAACAGACCGCCGCCCTCCCGGAGCACCCGATGCGCCGCCTGAAAGAACTGCCGCAGCTCGTCCTCGCTGCGCAGGTAGTTGACGCCATCATTGGTGCACAGCACCGCGTCCATCTGCCGATGCAGATGCAACTGGCGCATATCCTGCTTTACAAAGGGGATCATGGCCCCGGCCTTGCGGGCCTTCTGGCTGGCCTCGAAGAGCATATCGGGGCTGATATCCACCCCCGTCATCTGGTAGCCCATGGCAGCCAGCGGAATGGTCAGGCTGCCCGTACCGCAGGCGCATTCGCATACCTTTCCCCGGGGAATCCCGTAGCGCTCCATCAGGGCGTGATAGAAATTCGCCCAGCCCTGATAATCCACGCCGGTCATCAGCCGGTCGTATACGGATGCAAATGCGGTGTACATGCGTTCATTCTCCTTCTTTTGTCGCCTGCGGATTCGGCGCTGCCGGAGATTCCGGCGCTGCCTGTGGCTCCGGCACTGCCGGCGGGACACGGTTTTCCCGGCCCATCAGCCCGCCGATGCGGCCCGTTTCCTTGGCGCTGAGTCCGGCCCAGCCCACGGCCTTCACGCGGTCCAGCAGCCCCAGTTCCCGGGCGATCTCATACTTGCGGCGCTCCTGCCGGGTAAGGAAGGCAAAGGCGTTCCGACGCATTGCGCCGGACGCCCAGCCCTGTTTATGGTCCATAGACGCTCCCTCCTTCGGTCATAGCTTGCCGAAGGGCGGGGCCGTCCATGCATGGTTCATTCTTTTTCGGAGGGAGCGTTGTTTTCGTCCGGAAGAGCCGCAGGTTCGTCCGCAGCTTCTGTGCCTTCTGCGTTTTCCTTATCCTCGTCGTCGTCTTCCTCCACGTACAGGCCGCGGCCCACCTGCGCGCCGTCGATCTTGACGTTGATGAGCTTGTCAAACACACCGTTGGTGTAGCTGGCGCAGATGAAGCGATCCAGACTGAAGCCGATGAGGATGTAATACAGCGCATAGATCATGACCGCGTACTGGAAGTAGGGAGTCAGCAGCGACACGACAGCGAAAATCAGCGTAGGCACCAGCGCCAGCAGCCGCAGGCCCACCGTCATGGGCAGACGGCCGATAGCCATCAGCAGACTGTTGCGCAGCACGCCCTTGTATTTCAGGTCGTAGGTAACGATCTGGGGATAGACGTACATCTGCATCATCAGCCACACCACGCCGATCATGATGCAGATCACCTCGGGCAGGATAAACACCCCACTCTGGCTTTTCGCCATGGAGCCGTAGAAGGTGCAGCACACATACAGCATGACGGGCACCAGACCGGTGATGAAGCTGTTGAGCAGGGCGGGCTTCCAGTTGGCCTTGATGGCGTCCTTATAGTCCGACCAGATAAAGGCGTGTTCGTCCCGGGCCCAGTTGCGGGTCACATAGCACAGGCCGGCGGTGGCGGGGCCGGTAATACCGATGCAGGGAACCAGAAAGAGCAGCGTGAAAAACAGCAGCGACCGCATTCCTTCCTGGAACATAACGAAATTCTCCTGATAGGCCTCGGCGGTGATGGCGCCCGCATCCAGCTGCGCCTGAAAATCGCTCAGGCTCACCAGCCCGGAATAGCCGTACATCAGGAACCGGCCGATGAAGAAAATGGCGGGAATCCACACGACCACATACATCAGATTCAGCCGCAAAAGCGCGGAAAACCGCACCCGCAGCATCTCCCAGAACAGCTGCCACCGGTTTTGGGGCAGGTCTTCCTTTTCAAAATCTCCCTGTCCGCTCTTTCCGTAGAAATAGCGGTTCATCAGCTTCCCGAACATACCAGAGCCCTCCAAACAAACAGCGATAATGAACGCATGATAGAATCATACATTCTGCATTATACCATACTTTGCGTAAAAAGAGAAATAAACGGTTTGTGAACGTTGGAAGGCGCAAAAAAAGGAGCCCCCGGAACGCTGCTCCGGGAAGCTCCTGACGTGCGGAAAATCAGTTCAGTTCTTTTTCGATCAGCTTGCTGAGGGTGTACACATCCCGATCCATCTCCCGCTGGTCGGGGCCTTCGATCATCACCCGAACACGAGGCTCGGTGCCGCTGGCACGGATCACCAGCCGTCCCTTGTCCTTGTACTTTTCTTCCAGCTGGCGGATCATGGCCATGATCTTTTCGTTTTTGTCGAAATCATACTTCCGGCTGTCGGAAACATTGGCCGCGTACTGGCTCTGGGGCATGATCTGCATCACCGCGCTCAGACGGCTCAGGGGGCGCTGGGCCTTCACCATGGCGCTGATGACCTGCACCGCCGTCACCAGCCCGTCGCCGGTGGTGTTGTGATCCAGCAGGATCACGTGGCCGCTCTGCTCGCCGCCCAGCACAAAGCCGTCCGCCAGCATCTTCTCCAGTACGTAGCGGTCGCCCACCTTGGTCTTTTCCACCCGGATACCGTGCTTCTTCATGGCGATATCCAGGCCCATGTTACTCATGATGGTCGCCACAATGGTGTTCTGCCGCAGCCGTCCCTGCCCTTTCAGATAGACGGCCAGCATGGCCATGACCTGATCGCCGTTGATGAGGGAGCCCCGCTCGTCCACGGCCATCAGGCGGTCCGCGTCGCCGTCGAAGGCAAAGCCCACGTCCGCGCCCAGCTCCCGCACCAGCTCGCACAGGCGGCGGGGATGGGTGGAGCCGCAGTGATCGTTGATGTTGGTGCCGTCAGGCTCGTGGTAGTAGCAGCTGACCTGCGCGCCCAGCTCCTTAAAGACCATGGGCGCTACCTCGAAGCTGGCCCCCTGCGCGCAGTCCAGCACCACGTGCAGGCCGTCCAGACGCACATCCGTGGTCTCCTTGACGAAGTCCACATAGCGCCGGGTGGCGTTGCGCTGCCGCACGGGACGGCCCACCCGCTCGCCGGTGGGCGCCTCAAAATCCGCCGGCATCCCGTTGCGGACGATCTCCTCGATCTTGTCCTCCACCGCGTCGGGCAGCTTGTAGCCGTTTTTATCAAAGAACTTGATGCCGTTATATTCCACCGTGTTGTGGCTGGCGCTGATGACCGCGCCTGCGTCCGCCTCGTAGAACCGGGTCAGATAGGCGATGGCCGGGGTCGGCAGCACCTCCACCAGCACCGCCCGCGCGCCCACGCTGCAAATGCCCGCCACCAGCGCGCTTTCCAGCATCTCCCCGCTGATGCGGGTGTCCCGTCCCACCAGGATCGTGGGCCGGTGAACGTCGCTGGCCAGCACATAGGCGCTGGCCTGTCCCAGCCGGAAGGCCAGATCGCAGGTAAGTTCCGTATTGGCGATGCCGCGCACACCGTCGGTTCCGAACAGTCTTGCCATATCGTTGCTCCTTTGGATAAGATGTATTGAATCGTCCCCCAGTATAACGCGATTCGAGCAGGATTTCAAGGCCAGTTTTCTCCGGCGGGCGCGGTTTCATCCGTCGGAGAAAAACGGCTGTTGATTTTGGGCTTACCGGCGGGCCTTCCGTTTGGCGTAATTCAGCGCCGCCGCGGGGGCCGCGCTGCGCAGAGGCGTTACCACCATGGCGGACGCGCCGCTATCCGCCGAAGTTTCGCTTTGTGCTGCCGTGCCGGACTGGGCGGCCGTTTCGCAGCCCGGACAGAAGGTAACGAATTTCAGGCTGAACAGGTCGCTGGCCACATAATTGCCGTTGTCATCCTTCAAAAGAAAATAATCTGACTGCACCGCGTAAATTTCCCCCGTTTTTTCCGCCATGCCGTCCTGACCGATCAAAAATTCCGCCACGACTCTCCGCCCCATGTTGCTTTCCAGCAGGCTGCGCCAGCCGTTGGACGCGGTCTGGCTGGTGACGCTCCCCGCCGCGGGAAGCTGAATGCTCTGCACCTCGCTCACGCCGTTCCCCCTCCCCATTGGTTTTGCAAAAGCCTATGCGGCGGCGTTTGGAAAGATTCCATTGCTTTTTCTAATGACCTATTTCCCATTTATAAAGTTCTTTTTTGTGTTTCACCCCTCCGAAAACGTGGTATACTATTCATCGTCCAAATAACCATATTTTGTGCCCGACCGGGTGATATAAAGGAGCGTCATACTATGGCTTGTACTGTTACCGTCACTAACGGAACGCTGGAACAGCCTGAAATCCAGGCATATATCGACCGTGCCACCAAAAAGTTCGGCCATGAACCCCGCCATATCGACATCAAGGTCTGCGGCGACGAGGTAGAACTGGATTACGATCTGGGTGCGCAGCCCTTCCACCGCATCCGCCGCATCACCGGCTACCTCGTGGGTACGCTGGATCGCTTCAATAACGCCAAGCGCGCCGAGGAGCATGACCGCGTCAAGCATACCGTCGCCTGACCCCAAATGCATAACAAAAGACCAGCATGGAACAAAAACCATGCTGGTCTTTTTGTAAGTCATGAGGCCTTCCGCCGAATGGCGGCCTGTACACGCCAGCTGGCTGGAAACCCTGCCAGACCCGCGAGCCGCGAGGCCTGTCGCCGAGCGGCGGTAAAACCCCGGCCAAGCCGCATGTCCCACGAGCACCCTGCGCGCCGTAGGCGCGCAGTCCGGCTTAAGGCACTGCCTTATTCGAGTTCGAAGGCGCCGGTGTAGAGGCGGTAGTAGGTGCCCTTCTGGGCGATCAGGTCGGCGTGGCTGCCCCGCTCAATGATGCGGCCGTGGTCCAGCACCATGATCGCATCGGAGTTGCGCACGGTGGACAGCCGGTGGGCGATGACGAAAACCGTGCGGCCCTTCATCAACGCGTCCATGCCCTTCTGCACGATGCTCTCGGTGCGGGTGTCGATGGAGGACGTAGCCTCGTCCAGAATCATCACGGGCGGGTCCTCCACGGCGGCCCGGGCAATGGAGATCAGCTGCCGCTGGCCCTGCGAAAGGCCGCTGCCGTCGCCGGTCAGCACCGTGTCGTAGCCCTGAGGCAGCATCCGAATGAAGCCGTCCGCGTTGACCAGCTTGGCCGCCTCGATGCATTCCTCGTCCGTGGCGTCCGGGTTGCCGAAACGCAGGTTCTCCATCACCGTGCCGGTGAAGAGGTTCACGTCCTGTAAAACCATGCCCAGCGAGTGGCGCAAATCGTCCTTCTTGATCTTGTTGATGTTGATGCCGTCGTAGCGAATTTTGCCGTCGGCAATGTCGTAGAACCGGGTCAGCAGGTTCGTAATGGTCGTCTTGCCCGCGCCGGTGGCGCCGACAAAGGCGATCTTCTGGCCCGGCTTGGCGTAAATGCTGATGTCATGCAGCACGATCTTCTCCGGCGTGTAGCCGAAGTCCACGTCATCCAGAACGATGTCGCCTTTCAGCTCGGTGTAGGTGGTGGTACCGTCGCTGTGAGGATGCTTCCACGCCCACAGGCCGGTGCGATGGTCGCTTTCGCAAAGCCGGCCGTTCTCATCCCGCTTGGCGTTCACCAGCGTGACGTAGCCTTCGTCGGTCTCGCTGGGTTCGTCCATCAGGCGGAAAATGCGCTCCGCGCCCGCCAGCGCCATAATAACGGAGGAAAGCTGCTGGCTCACCTGCGAGATGGGCATGACGAAGCTGCGGGACAGGGTCAGGAAGGAGGCGATCATGCCCAGCGTAACGGCCCCGCCCGCGCCGGACAGGCTGACGTTTATCACGCCGCTCAGGCTCAGGCCCGCGCCGATCACCGCCAGAATAACGTAGAGAATATGGCCCATGTTGTTGTTGATGGGCCCAAGGATGTTGGCGAAGCGGTTGGCTTCGGTGGCGTTGAGGCAAAGCTCCTCGTTGCGGCGGTCGAATTCCTCCACGGCCTTGCCCTCGTGGCAGAAGACCTTGACCACCTTCTGGCCGTTCATCATTTCCTCAATGTAGCCGTTGACGGAGGCCAGCGACTGCTGCTGCTTGACGAAGAACTTGCCGCTCTTGCCGGAGACCCGGCCCGTGACCCACATGATGAGCATGGTGAACAGCACCACCGTCAGGGTGAGCCACAGGCTCTGGCTGAGCATGGCCACGAATACCGCCACGATGGAAATAATGGAGGAGAACACCTGCGGCAGCGCCTGCGCGATCATCTGACGCAGGGTGTCGGTGTCGTTGGTGTAGTGGCTCATGATCTCGCCGTGGCTGTGGGTGTCAAAGTAGCGGATGGGCAGGGTCTGCATATGGGCGAACATATCGTCCCGCACGTTTTTCAAAACGCCCTGCGCCACCACCACCATCAGCCGGTTGTACAGGTAGCCGCAGACCATACCGACCCCATAAATGCAGGCCATATATACCAGCTGGGTCAGCAGGCCGGAAAAATCCGGGTTGATCTGGCCGATCATGGGGGTGATGTAGTCGTCGATCAAAGTCTTGATGAAGGTGGAAGCCGTCACGCTGGCAATGGTGTTGCCCAAAATGCAGAACAGCACCAAAACCAGACGCAGGCGGTAGCGGCCCACATAGCCCATCAGCCGGGCCACAGTGGCTTTCAGGTTCTGCGGCTTCGCGCCGCCCTTGGGTCCACGCGGTCCTCGCATCATTCTGCATCGCTTCCTTTCATCTGGGATTCGTATACCTCGCGGTAAATATCGCTGGTCTTGAGCAGCTCGTCATGGGTGCCCAGCGCCGCTACCCGGCCCTGATCCAGCACCACGATCTGGTCGGCCTCCATCACGCTGCCCACGCGCTGGGCAATGATGATCTTGGTCATGTCGCCCAGTTCATCCTTCAGCGCCTTGCGGATCAGCGCGTCCGTAGCCGTGTCCACGGCGCTGGTGGAGTCGTCCAGCACCAGCACCTTGGGCTTTTTCAGCAAAGCCCGGGCGATGCAGAGGCGCTGCTTCTGACCGCCGGATACGTTGGCGCCGCCCTGCTCGATGTGGGTCTCGTACTTGTCCGGGAAGCCCTGAATAAAGCTGTCCGCCTGCGCCAGTTCGCAGGCATGGCGGATCTCCTCGTCGGTGGCGTTTTCATTGCCCCAGCGCAGGTTCTCCGCAATGGTGCCGGAGAAAAGCTCGTTCTTCTGCAGGACGAAGGCCACGGCGTTGCGCAGGCTGTCCAGATCGTAACGGCGCACATCCACGCCGCCGACCTCCACGCTGCCCTCGCTGACGTCGTACAGCCGTGGGATCATCTGCACCAGACTGGATTTGCTGGAGCCGGTGCCGCCCAAAATGCCGATGGTCTGGCCGCTGCGGAAGTGCAGGTCCACATGATCCAGTACCGGGTTCTCCGAGCGGCTGTTGTAGCGGAAGACCACGTCGTTGAAGTCCACGGAGCCGTCCTTCACATCGGTGACGGCGTTTTCCGGGCTGACGATGTCGCTCTGCTCGTCCAGCACCTGAGCGATGCGCTCGGCGGAAGCCCGGGAGATGACGATCATGACAAAGACCATGCTCAGCATCATCAGGCTGGACAAAATCTGCATGGTGTAGGTGAACAGGCTGGTCAGTTCGCCGGTGGACAGGCCCAGCGCCGCGTCTCCGCCGCAGGCCACCACCGCCTTGGCGCCCAGCCACGAGAGCAGCAGCATACAGCCGTAGATGCAGAACTGCATCAGGGGCATATTAAAGGCCAGCAGCTTTTCCGCCTTGCTGAAGTCCTGATAAATCTCTTCTGAAATTTCATCGAACTTCTGAATTTCATGATCCTCCCGCACGAAGGACTTGACCACGCGGATGCCGTTCAGGTTTTCCTGCACCACGTTGTTCAGACGATCGTAGCGCTTGAAGACCCGCTCAAAGATGGGATGCGCGTGGGAGGCCACCAGATACAGCCCCACGCCCAGCACGGGGATGAAAATGGCGAAAATGCCGGACAGCTTCGCGTCGATGCCGATGGCCGCCACCAGCGAGAAGATCAGCATGAAGGGGGAACGCACCGCCGTGCGGATGATCATCTGATAGGCGTTCTGCACGTTGCTCACGTCGGTGGTCAGACGGGTGACCAGACCGCCGGTGGAGAAGCGGTCGATGTTGGCGAAGGAAAATTCCTGAATATGGCTGTACATATCCCGCCGCAGGTTCTTGGCGAAGCCCGCCGACGCCACCGCCGCATAGTGGCCGGACAAAATGCCGAACAGCAGCGACGCAAAGGCCGACAGCAGCAGCACCAGCCCCGCCTTCCAGATATAGGGCATACTGCCCTGAGCGATGCCCTTGTCGATCAGGCTGGCCATGATCAGCGGAATGATGCATTCCATGACCACTTCCAGCGAGACGTACACGGGCGCTTTGATGGACGCGGGCTTATATTCCCGCACGCTTTTGAGTAACTTTCGAATCATCGTGTCAATCCCTCCACGTTCCTTTCTCCATTCTTTCGTAAACGGTACAGATGGTATGGCCGTAGCTTCTGATCTCTGCCAGAACGTGATAGTCCCGGGGGACGGTCGCACCGTAGATACGGCCATAGGTGGTGTTCATCCAAAGATAGGACGCGTCCTCCGGCTGCTCCGTGACAGTCAGAAGGGCTTTTTCCTCTGCCGTCAGGGCGGAAAGGGCCTGTTCCAGCCCCAGCTGGCTCAAAGCGTCCGTGCCGGACACGGTCAGGGGCAGGGCTTCGTTCCGCTCGGAGTCCAGCAGAAGCCGCAGGGCGTTGACCGTGCTCACGTCCCAGTAGTCCAGTTCCATGGTCTCCTCCGCGTCCGCAGGGGCCAGGAAGTTGTAGTAGGCGTACTGATAGGGGTGGTTCTGCAGGATGCCCACGCCGTCCGCCGCCATGCACAGGGCCAGAATGCCCGCGATGGCCGCGCCGTTGAGCCCTTTCGCCCGCCGCAGCAGGGTCTCCAGCCCCCATGCCGCCAGCACGATGAACCCGGCGTACAGGAAGTAGAAATGCCGCCAGCCGTTGTAGATCACCGGCTGCCGCAAAATCACGTACCCCATGAACAGCGCCCACAGCAGCGTGGCGCAGAGCAGCAGCAGCTTTTCCGGCTCCCGCAGGCACTTGCCCGGATGGCGGAACCATTCCCGTGCCGCAGCCAGCTGGCCTACGGCGCACAGGGGGAAGAAATACAGAGGCAGGGTGTAGAGCATCATCCGGGGCAGATAGCTTCGGGGCAGGGGGGCGATCGCCTGATCGTACCGCTGGCCCCGGAACAGCACCACGCCCGTCCACCGGCTGAACTGCGAGGCATTTTTCAGGACGTACTGAAAATATTCCAGCGGCCCATCCCATGCGGCGGGGG